>JADHED010003236.1_pt1 | contig 10075 bp, 5 predicted proteins | sample 8952041 | NCBI WGS metagenome assembly JADHED01 (sample SAMN16124423, study PRJNA663239) | bioreactor sludge metagenome | isolation source: sludge (control) | place: India:Bengaluru | collected 2018-09-08
ACGCAAACCTCGGTGATGACTGAATTGTCGATGCGTTCGTAGGCGGGACCGGAGAGCACGGGATGCGAACACACCACGCGCACGCTGCGGGCACCTTCGTCCATCATCAGTTTGGCAGCGAGGCAGATGGTGCCGGCGGTGTCAATCATGTCGTCGACGATCACAATATTTTTATCTTTCACATCACCGATTACGCGGATTTCTTCGACCACGTTGGCTTTCTTGCGGAGTTTATAGCAGATGACCATTTCGCAGTTCAGGAAACGGGCATAGGCGTTGGCCCTTTTTGTACCGCCCATATCCGGTGCGGCCACCACCAGGTTTTCAAGGCCCAGGGATTTCACATAGGGAATAAAGATCATCGATCCGTAGAGGTGGTCTACCGGTACGTTGAAGAATCCCTGGATCTGGTCGGCATGGAGGTCCATCGTCATCACCCGGTCGGCACCAGCAGCGGTGAGCAGGTCGGCGACGAGTTTGGCGCCGATGCTGCAGCGGGGTTTGTCTTTCCGGTCCTGCCTGGCCAGGCCGAGGTAGGGCATTACGGCCACCACCTGATAGGCCGAAGCCCTTTTGGCTGCGTCAATCAGAAGCAACAATTCCATGAGGTTGTCTGAAGGCGGGAACGTAGACTGAATGATAAACACAATACATCCGCGAACCGATTCTTCAAAGTAGGGCTGAAATTCCCCGTCGCTGAATTCGATCACGGTGGTGCGGCCCAGTTCGGTACCATAGCTTTTTGTGATCTTTTCAGCCAGGTAAGCGGTAGCCCTGCCGGAAAAGAACTTGATGGGAGCTTTGATTTTCATGGATGTATTATAGGGGTTAAGGCTCGCTGCAAATGTAAAAAATATCGCCTCAAGTTACCTTTTGTACCTGCAATTAATGCATCATTTTTTTGTAATGCCGGTTGGTACGGACAATGAAGGCAAGCAATTCATCGCGCCCCTTCCTGCTTACTGCGGAAGTGACGAAGATCGGAGGCAGTTCCTCCCATTGTTCCAGCAGGGTGCGTTTATACAGTGCCAGGCTGCTGCTCACGGCATCATTTGAAAGCTTGTCACTCTTGGTGAACACCAGGGCGAGGGGGATTCCGTTTTCACCAGCCCAGGCGATAAAGTCGAGGTCATTCTTCAGCGGGGCATGGCGTGGATCGAGCAGCACAAACAGGCAGGCCAGGCTTTCGCGTTTCAGCAGGTAGTTGGCAGTGAAACCGACAAAAGCATCCCGGGTTTTTTTTCCGGTTTTTGCGTAGCCGTAGCCCGGCAGGTCAACCATATACCAGCTTTCATCCACAAGGTAATGGTTGATCAGCCTTGTTTTGCCCGGAGTGGAGGAGGTTTTTGCCAGGTTTTTCTTGTCTGACAAAAAGTTCAGCAAAGATGACTTGCCCACATTCGACCGGCCTGCAAAGGCGTACTCAGGCAGGTCGGGGGCGGGACAGGATGCCAGGTCCGGGCTGCTGCAGATGAATTGAACTTCGCCGATTTCCATTACAGCAGGTGGTCAAGCAGTTCGTCGAGATTGCGTTCCCCGGAACCCTCGATATACACTTCAAGAATGCGGGCTTCCGGTTCAGGGGTGAGCGTCACCTTCTTGATTTCGGCCGGAAGCAGCACCGTTTCTCCCTGCTCCAGGGTCTCTTTGCTGTTTCCCCGGCAGGTGAGAGAGGCTTTCCCCTGCACACAGAGGTAGATTACAAATGAGTCGATGTCGTGATAGTTGCGTTCGAGGGGAACGTTGAGGTGGATGAGGTTCGTGGTGAAATAGGGACAGGTGGCGAGGTTGACGGATTTCCCGGGATCCGCTGTATAGGGAGTCCGAAATTCCCGTACCGGAGAAAAGTCGATGGTCTTCAGCGCCTGTTCGGTGTGGAGTTCCCTGGGTTTTCCCTTGTCATCCAGGCGGTCGAAATCATAAATCCGCAGGGTGGCATCGGAAGTTTGCTGGATTTCGGCCAGCAGGATTCCCTTTCCAATGGCATGGATCCTTCCCGGCGGCAGAAAAAATACGTCACCGGCTGCCGCTTTCTCGGTGTTCATAATTGACATCAGGGTTCGGTTCTCCAGGTGAAACTGGTATTCTTCGGGAGTTACCGGCTTGTTAAAACCCACGATGATATCGGAGTCCTTTTCCGCATGCAACACATACCACATCTCGGTTTTTCCGAATGATCCGAACATGTCTTTTGCCTGTTCGTCATTCGGATGCACCTGGATGGACAACGCATCGTTTGCATCGATAAATTTGATCAGCAGCGGGAACAGGGTGCCGAACTTTTCAAACACATGATCGCCTACCAGGTCGCCCATATATACCTCGATCAGTTCCTCGAGGCTGTTGCCGCTCAGAAAGCCGTTTTTCACGCGTGAAACATCGCCGGGATATCCGCTGATTTCCCAGCTTTCACCGGCCTTGCCGGTCTTGCACTTCTTGTTCAGCGTATCGCTGAGACGGGTACCGCCCCAAATTTTATCTTTGATGATGGGTTTGAATTTCAGCGGATAGAGTTCGTTCATATGGAAAGTATTTTTTTGGCAAGTATACGGATCACAGGAAAATTTGTAATTTTTGCCGGCTACAAATTTAACAAATCCTGCATTTTGAATCTTGAATCTTGAATCTTGAATCTTGAATCTTGAATCTTGAATTAATATCCCCTGCCATGTATCTTTCTTCCTTCTTAAAATCAGCTGCCCTTGCGCTGCTGCTTGCAGTGCCGGTTTGTGCCCAGCACCAGGATAAGGCCGTTTTCCAGCCGGCTGCGCCCGGATACTTTCAGAAAACAATCCTGCCCGATGATGCACAGGTTCAGGAAAGGCTGCATCCAACGCCCGTCCGTAAGAATTTCTCCGTTGATCTTTCAGGAAAGGGACCTGCCCAACCGGCTTGACCTGTACCCTGACCGGTACTGGCACAATCCACCGGTTTCACAGGGAAATACAAATTCATGCTGGTGTTTTTCCACCACCTCCTTGCTTGAATCGGAGGCAATGAGAATAAATAAGGTACAGGTAAAATTGTCGGAAATGTACACCGTGTATTGGGAGTATGTTGAAAAGGCCCGAAGGTATGTGAAGGAGCGTGGTAATTCGCTGTTTGATGAAGGTTCCGAAGCCAATGCTGTAACGCGGATCTGGAAAAAATATGGTGTGGTGCCCGAATCGGATTATGAGGGATTGCTTGACGGACGAAAGTTTCACAGCCATGCTGCCATGATTGCTGAGATGAAGGAATACCTGGCAGCTGTAAAGGAGGCATCAGCCTGGGATGAAGAGGGCGTGGTGCAGACCATCCGCTCCATCATGGAGCATTATATGGGCGTGCCGCCCGTCACGGTTACCGTGAACGGTAAAAAACTGACGCCGCTTCAATACCTGCAGGAAGTGGTGCGGGTCAATCCCGATGATTATGTCGACATCCTGTCGTACGAACAGGAACCATTTTACACGCGCGTGGAATACAAGGTACCCGATAACTGGTGGCATGACGGGAGCTATGTAAATGTGCCCCTGGCCGATTTCATGGCAGCTTTGAAGAAGGCAGTCCGCAGCGGGTACACCGTCAGCATCGGAGGAGACGTTTCCGAAGCCGGGTTCGACAGGAAGACGCAGTGTGCCATGGTTCCCGATTTTGACATTCCTGCAGCGTATATTAATGATGATGCCAGGCAGTTCCGTTTTTCGAACGGCACCACCACGGATGACCACGGCATGCACCTGGTAGGATATTGTGTGCGCGACGGAAAAGACTGGTACCTGATCAAAGATTCGGGTTCAGGAAGCCGCAACAATGCACCCGATGCCCCCGGGTTCGGATATTATTTTTTCACGGAAGATTATGTGAAATTGAAAATGATGGATTTTATGGTGCATAAAGATGCAGTGAAGGAACTCCTGGATCAGGTGAGGTAAATCACCCCGCCGGCAGGGGTTTGGAGGGTTACGGGCCGGAATGCGGAATGTGTGTATTTTTTAAATCACAGATATACAGTAGTATATACCCAATTGACCCGTCAGTATATGTTCAACAGGCGAAAAAAAAGTTAAATTCATTTGCATTGAATTTATTTTATCCTATTTTTAACTTTCTTTAACAACTATGTGAAAAAGTGTGAAGAAAAGCACAAGTCACTGAAAATCAAAACATTGCCTTATTTTGTTCTTTGAAAAGCCTGGTTCGCAAATAGTATTTTTTACAATAACTCTGCCATGAATTGCGGTTTCGGTTTCCGGAACCGGTGTGTGAACACGAACCTAATGTAGTCTGCGTACTTTAATAAATATAACCCTTTTAACTAACTTGTATTACTAAACTATTAACTATGAAAATTAGTACTAATGTACGGCGCATTGCGCTGTTTTTTCTCAGCATGGTACTTTCCCTGGGTTTCGCGATAGCTCAGGAAAGAACCATTACCGGGACGGTCACTGCCGACGGCGAGGGATCGGTACCGGGCGTTAACATTTTGATCAAGGGAACGATGAACGGAGCCATCACCGACGTAAACGGTGCATACTCGATCAAAGTGCCCGGAGATGCCACGGTTCTTGTTTTCTCCTCTGTAGGTTATGTTACCCAGGAAGTCACTGTAGGTTCGCAGGCAGTGATTGACGTGGTGCTGAAAACCGACGTGGTAAGTCTGCAGGAAGTTGTGGTGACCGGTTATACGACGCAGCGGAAAAGGGACATCACCGGTGCTATCGGTGTTGTGGAATCAGACAAACTGAAAGCCATTCCTTCCGGCAACGTTACCAACCAGCTTCAGGGTCAGTCCTCTGGTGTTACCGTAACCGGTTCCGGCCAGCCTGGTGAAAACTCCAAAGTACGTATCAGGGGTTTTGCATCCTTCCAGGACAACAACCCGCTGTATATTGTTGACGGGGTTCCGACACAGGACATTTCCACCCTGAATCCGAACGACATCCAGACGCTTTCCGTGTTGAAAGACGCCGGTGCTGCATCCGTTTACGGATCGCGCGCATCGAACGGTGTGATCATTGTGACCACCAAGTCAGGTGGCAAGGGTATCAAGGTTAATTACGACATGTATACAGGTACCCAGTACGCAGGCTCGGGTCCCGACAACCTGTTGAACGCACAGGAGTATGCCAACCTTCAGTGGCTGGTGTACCGGAACGATGGTACTTCAGAAACCCATCCCCTCTATGGACCTTCCAGCAATGCCAATCCTACGCTTCCCAGCTGGGGTGCCGATACCAAGTGGTATGATGTGATCACCCGCAATGCCCCTGTTCAGAACCACGACGTTTCTCTGTCGGGTGGTAATGACAAGGCCAAATTCTTTGCCGGCCTGGGTTATTTCGATCAGAAAGGTATCATCATCACCAACTTCACCAAACGTTACACTGGCCGTTTCAATTCGGAATGGACCTTCCTGAACGACCGCGTGAAAGTGGGTGAAAACCTGACCATTTCCTATAGGGAAAACAATGTGGTTGCCAACCAGGAAGAAGGCAGCCCGATCCAGATGGGTCCCTATCGTTCACAGCCCCTCATTCCTTATATTATTACGGATGAGATCGTAGGAACTTCGCACACCTTTGTTCCCGGCGAATACGGCGGAACCGGTATTGCCCCCCGTCTGGGTAACTCCACCAACCCCTATGCAGACCTTATCAGAGGTGCTGATGACACGCACCACAACCTGCACATGATTGGAAGTGCCTATGTGGATGTAACCCTGCTGAAGGGCCTTTCTTTCAGGTCAACCTTTGGCGGTACCTGGGATAATGGCTACAATGTAGACTATTCCTATGCCACCTATGAAAGAGCTGAAAACGTAGGTACCCCGAGCCTCTCCGAGTATGCATACTGGGGAAGTGACTGGGTATGGACCAACCAGCTGACTTTGAACAAGACCTTCGGACAGCACCGTATCGTTGCCCTCGCCGGTTATGAGGCTGTTAAATATGGTATCGGCCGCAACATGACTGCTGCACGTGCCGGTTACTATACCAACGCAGTGGACTTCCGCACCCTGAACAACGGTGCCACCATCCAGACTGCTACTTCCGACGCCTACACCCAGACCACCCTGGTTTCGATGTTCGGCAAGGCTGACTACTCCTTCAAGGATAAATACCTGTTGAGCGCCACGGTTCGCCGCGACGGTTCTTCCCGTTTCGGTGCCGACAACCGCTATGGTGTGTTCCCCTCATTCAGCGCAGGATGGCGTGTTTCAGGCGAACCTTTCTTCAGCAGCATTGGCTGGATCAACGACCTGAAAGTTCGCGGATCATACGGTACGATGGGTAACCAGCTTGCTGTAAGCCCCGACAACCAGTTCTTCCTCTATGGTGGTTCCGCCAACCAGTCAAATTATGACCTGAATGGTACCGGTACCTCCTCCCTCCAGGGCTTCCGTCCCACCCGTATCGGTAACCCCAATGCAAAATGGGAAACCAACATCACTACCAACGTCGGTTTCGAAGCACAGTTCTGGAACAACAAACTGGGTGTCGTATTTGACTATTATACCAAGAATACCGAAGACCTGCTGTTCGACCCCGAACTCCCCGGTACCGCCGGTAATGCCAGTCCTCCATTCGTGAACATCGCTTCGATGAAGAACCATGGGGTTGACTTTGAAGTATCTTTCAAGAACACCTGGGGTGACCTCGGCGTGAATGCAAGTGCTACCATGACCACCTACAAGAACGAAATTACCAAGATTGCCGAAGGCGTTCCGTTCTTTGACTATGGCGATTCCCGTATCGGTGCCAACACCCGTAACATGGTAGGCCAGCCGATCTCCGCATTCTACGGATATCAGGTAGAAGGCCTGTTCCAGTCAGATGCAGAAGTTGATGCTGCTCCTGTTCAGGACGGTGCAGAACCCGGATTCTTCCGCTATGCCAACCTCGACCAGACTCCTAACGGAGACGGCGACCAGGTAATCGGACCCGACGATCGTACCATCATTGGCAACCCGAACCCGAAGTTCACCTACGGTTTCAACCTCGGCTTCAACTACAAGAATTGGGACCTCAGTACCTTTATCTATGGTTCCTATGGCAATGACATTCTGAACTTCAACACATGGTGGATCGATTTCTGGCCCTCATTCCAGGGACAGAAGAGCACCGAACTGCTGTATGACAGCTGGACTCCTGAAAGGACCGGCGGTTCAGTTCCGAAGGCATCCAACAAGTCGAACTTCTCTACCAACACGGTTTGGAACAGCTACTATGTAGAAGACGGTTCCTTCCTGAGGATGAAAAACCTCACGCTGGGTTATACCCTCCCCGAAAGCCTGCTGGGCAAGGTTGGTGTAAAGAACCTCCGCGTGTACATCCAGGGTGTGAACCTGTTCACCCTCACCAAATATTCCGGACTTGATCCTGAAATCGGCAGTCAGTACCAGGGTAGTACCAACGACCGTAGTTTCGGTGTTGACTATGGTAACTATCCGACCGTACGTCAGTTCATCTTTGGATTGAATCTTGGTTTATAATTCAAAAAATTTCAACTTATGAAAAGAAAACATAGTATCCTTATCCTCATACTTGCTGTGCTCGGCATTGTCGGAGCCTGCAAGAGCGATTTCCTCGAGATCAATCCGAAGGGTTCTCTGGGCGAGGCTGTTTTGGCCAACGAACAGGGTATCAACAACCTTCTGGTTGGTGCCTATTCCATGCTTGACGGTGTTTCTGCCAGCTTTGGCTGGGAAGCCGCCTCGACAAACTGGGTGTATGGTGACATCCGCGGGATGACCGCAAACAAAGGTACCGACGCCGGTGACCAGCCTGACATCAACCCGATTCAGACTTTCTCCGAAACCGCTACCAACCCTTACCTGAATACCAAGTGGAGGTCAGTGTATGAAGCCATCAGCCGTTGCAACAGCGCGATCATGGTTACCAATCAGGCATTGGCTGCCGGTTCCATTACTTCGGATCAAGCTGACCTGTATATCAAACAGGCCAGGGCACTCCGTGGCTGGTACCATTTCGAAGCTTGGAGAATGTGGGAAAAGGTTCCCTACGTCGATGAAAACACCGACCAGGCTACCCTTACCAACACTGAGGACATCAAGGACAAAATCCTTGCCGACCTTACCGAAGGTACCAATCTGCCCCTCGACATGGATCAGGTTGGCCGTTTCAACAAAACCGTAAGCCAGATACTGCTTGCAAAAGCCATGATGCAGATGAATCATGACTATGCCGGTGCATTGGTCCTGCTGAACCAGGCAAAGACCGGAACCAAGCCGAATGGCGACGCCATTGGCCTGGCTGCTACCTATGGTGAAGTGTTTGACATCGTAAACCGCAATGGTATTGAATCCATTTACACCGTTCAGTATTCGGTGAATGACGGTTCAGGCGGAACCAACGCCGGTGCCGGTGAAGTGCTGAACTTCCCCTACAAAGGCAACGGTGGCTCACCCGGTGGTTGCTGCGGCTTCTTCCAGGGAACTCAGGAAATGGTGAACTCGTTCCGTACCGTGGACGGTCTGCCCCTCCTCGATGGCTCATACAATGATGATCCTGTGAAGAATGATGCCGGTATCAACTATGCCGATCCCTTCACCCCCGATGCAGGCGAACTTGACCCGCGTCTCGACTGGACCGTTGGCCGCCGTGGTATTCCCTACTGGGATTGGGGCCGTCACACCGGTTCCGACTGGATCCGCGACCAAAGCTACGCTGGTCCTTTCAGCCCGAAGAAACAGGTTTACAAGAAATCACAGGAAGGTCAGTACACTGAGGTGGGTAGCTGGACCAGCGGTTATACCGCAAACGGTTATCGCATGATCCGCTACGGTGACCTGCTGCTGCTCATCGCTGAGTGCCAGATTGAAACCGGCGACCTCGACGGCGCCCGTGACAATATCAACCTCATCCGCGCAAGGGCTGCAAACCCGGCTGGTTTTGTGAAACTGGAAGACGGTGTTACTCCTGCTGCCAACTATGTGATCAATGAATATCCGGCTTCCGGCTATCCGTTTGATTCACAGGATAATGCACGTCTCGCCCTCCGCATGGAAAGGAAACTCGAACTTGCTATGGAAGGACACCGCTGGTTTGACCTCAATCGTTGGGGAATCACCCAGTCCGAACTTTCAAAGGTTCTTGCCTATGAAAAAACCACATCATGGGGCTCCGTTATGTACGGTTCCGCTACCGTGGGTGATGAAGACAAAACCTTCCCGATCCCGCAGCGTCAGATTGACCTGAGCAACGGTAAACTGGTTCAGAACCGGTAATCGGTACAGGCATTAAAAGTTAAAGTGGACTGACCTTTACGGTCGGTCCACTTTTTTTTTATAGTTTTACGGGTTCCCGGAACATCCGATAAAACTGCATTCCCATGAAAAACACCCTGATCATTGTCCTTTCGGCAGTTACCCTGTTTGCATGTACCAAATCCCCCCGCTTCCAGCAATTAAAAGCTGACTTCACCGGAGTTACTTTTAAAAATCAGATCGAAGAATCTGACAGCCTGAATGTAATCAACTACGAGTATATTTACAACGGCGCCGGGGTCGGCGTCGGAGACCTGAACAACGACGGCCTGGCTGACCTCGTCTTCGCGGGCAACCAGGTGCCTACAAAAGTATACCTGAATGAAGGCAAGTTCAAGTTCAGGGACGTCACAGCCAATTTCAACGGACTCAGCAACAATCAGTGGTATAGCGGCGTGGCCATCGTGGATATCAACAGCGACGGCTGGCTCGATGTATACCTCACCTCCACGGCCAACCACGATCCCGCACAACGGAAAAACCGCCTGTGGGTGAGCAACGGAGCGGACAAGGGTAAGGATCCTACCTATACTGAAATGGCTGAACAGTATGGCATCGCAGAGGACGGCCAGTCGGTTACCGCCGCCTTTTATGACTATGACCTCGATGGTGACCTTGACCTGTATGTGCTGAACAACACCCTTAACCAGCGCATGAATGCCAACTACCGCATCAAGGTGACCGATGGTTCCGCACCCAACAACGACCAGTTGTACCGCAACAATGGCGATGGTACCTATACCAAAGTGACCCTGGAGGCAGGGATCGTATTTGAAGGCTTCGGCCTGGGATTGGCCATGG
>JADHED010003237.1_pt1 | contig 10072 bp, 11 predicted proteins | sample 8952041 | NCBI WGS metagenome assembly JADHED01 (sample SAMN16124423, study PRJNA663239) | bioreactor sludge metagenome | isolation source: sludge (control) | place: India:Bengaluru | collected 2018-09-08
TGGCCTTCGCCGGCCCCGGCCATTTGCTTTCCGTTCCCTTCGGCTTGGTCATCCATGTAACGGCCGCGCCCTTGACTGACCCCTTCTCGAAATCGGCCTGGTACTCCGGATTGGGCAGCAGTGTGAGGGCATCAAATCCGTTGAAGGCATAGACCCTGAGCTTGGCCGCATCGACCGCGGCGGTGGCAGGATGCGCGGCGCCACTCCCGACAAACCCCAGCAGCAGCAGGCCGAACAGGGCAAGAAGCCGGGACATTCTTGTTCCTTCCGTCGACACGAAAACCCGTACCCCCGCTTGTCCGCGAGGTGCATACGTTGGCAAGCATATCAGCACTGCCAGCCGCAGTCATTAGACCAGCGGACGGGATCGTCGTTGGAGGCGAGCACGGCAAACCGCAGCAGAACGGCCGCCACGATGATCGCATTGGTAAGTTGCTCTTAGAGTGAAGGCCTGCCGTGCACCTCTTCTTCCTGCACGTCGCCAAGGCCGGCATCGAGTCGACAGCGCCAGCAGCCGAAAACAGACGACGGCGTAGCCGGCGAAGCCAGTTTGCAGGCGACAGTTTGATCCCGGTTCGTTCCGATTTCCAGTCGCGCTTTCGAACTGAGGGACCAGCGGCCAGGCACTAAGTCATTGAAATTACGTGGAACCCGATCCGAGGGCTAAAATGGCGTGGTCCTCAGCTTCCGAAGAAAACGTTCAAAGAGAGAACGCTAAGCGGCTTCGGCAACGCACTGCGGTCCTCAGGCCTCCTGCTAAAGCCCTTTGAAACAACGCGTTTTTCGAGCGCTCCGATCGCCGGAGAGAAGTTCAGGGCTGGCGGGGCTGGCGGAGGGGGTGGGATTCGAACCCACGGTACCCGGTAAAGGGTACAACGGTTTTCGAGACCGCCCCGATCGGCCGCTCCGGCACCCCTCCGCATTCGCTTGCAGCCGTTTAGCGCGATCTTGGCCATTGGGCAATGCCGGTGCCCTCAGGCCGCAACCAGGTTGCATACACTCAGAGGCGAGGGAGCGCTGGCGTTTTGCGCTGGCGATCCGTATCTATCGATGAGAAGCGCCGTTCGCGACCTGGCTTGGCGGCGACAAAGGCACGATGCTCCCGCGGGCAGCGGGATTGGAGTGTGGAAAGGATGAACATCAAGGGCAACGCCATCCTGTGGATCCTGATCGGCATCGTGCTGATCACGCTGTTCAGCCAGGCACAAGGGCCGACGAGCCGGCAGAGTGAGCCGCAGCTCGCCTTTTCGGACTTTCTCGCCAGCATCGAGGCGGGCCAGGTGAAATCGGTCGTGATCCGCGGCCAGGAGATCGCCGGCACCTTCCAGGACGGCCACCCGTTCCGCACCTTCGCTCCGGAAGGCGCCGATGTCGTCACCCCGCTCAGCGACAAGGACGTCCGCATCAAGGCGGCGCCGCCGCCGGAGCCGGGCATCTTGATGTCGCTGTTCATCTCCTCGTTCCCGGTGCTGCTCCTGGTCGGCGTGTGGATCTATTTCATGCGCCGCATGCAGGGCGGGCCCGGTGGCGTTCTCGGCTTCGGCAAGAGCCGGGCGCGGATGCTGCAGCAGGACCAGCGGCGGGTCACCTTTGCCGACGTCGCCGGCATCGAGGAGGCGAAGCAGGAGCTGCAGGAGCTGGTCGAGTTCCTGAAGGATCCGCAGAAGTTTCAGCGCCTGGGCGGCCGCATACCGAAGGGCTGCCTGCTGGTCGGCCCGCCCGGCACCGGCAAGACGCTGCTGGCGCGCGCGATCGCCGGCGAGGCCAACGTTCCGTTCTTCACGATCTCCGGCTCGGACTTCGTCGAGATGTTCGTCGGCGTCGGTGCCAGCCGCGTGCGCGACATGTTCGAGCAGGCCAAGCGGAACGCACCGTGCATCGTCTTTATCGACGAGATCGATGCCGTCGGCCGCCACCGCGGCACGGGCTTGGGCGGCGGCCATGACGAGCGCGAGCAGACCTTGAATCAGCTGCTGGTCGAGATGGACGGCTTCGAGGCCAACGAGGGCGTGATCCTGATCGCGGCGACCAACCGGCCCGACGTGCTCGATCCGGCGCTGCTTCGACCCGGCCGCTTCGACCGCCAGGTGGTCGTCCCCAACCCCGATATCCTGGGCCGCGAGCAGATCCTCAAGGTGCACATGCGCAAGGTGCCGCTTGCCCCTGATGTCGAGCCGCGGGTGATCGCGCGCGGCACGCCCGGCTTTTCCGGCGCCGATCTCGCCAACCTGGTCAACGAGGCGGCGCTCCTGGCGGCACGCGCCGGCAAGCGCCTGGTGACGATGGCCGATTTCGAGGCAGCAAAGGACAAGGTGCTGATGGGCGCCGAACGGCGCTCGCTGGTGATGTCTGAGCACGAGAAAAAGCTCACCGCCTACCACGAGGGCGGCCACGCCCTGGTCAGCCTGAGCGTGCCCGGCTGCGATCCCCTGCACAAGGTGACGATCATCCCGCGTGGCCGTGCCTTAGGCGTCACCATGAACCTGCCGGAGCGCGATCGCTACACGTTCAAGAAGAACGAGATCGAGGCGCGTCTGGCGATGATGTTCGGCGGCCGGGTCGCCGAGCAGCTCGTGTTCGGTGAGGCCAACGTCACGACCGGAGCCTCCAACGATATCCAGCAGGCGACGGAACTCGCGCGCCGCATGGTCACCGAGTGGGGCATGAGTGAGAAGCTCGGACGCCTGCGCTACAGCGACAACGAAGAGGAAATCTTCATCGGCCGCTCGATTACGCGCACGCGCAATGTGTCGGAAGACACGGCGCGGCTCATCGATGGCGAGGTGCGCCAGATCGTCGAAGCCGCGGAAGCGCGCGCCCGACAGGTGCTGACCGACCGGCTCGACGCCCTGCACGCGATCGCGGCGGCACTGCTCGAGTACGAAACCCTCAACGGTGACGATATCGATAACGTCATCCGCGGCGAGCCGATCGACCGCTCGGATGCCTCGGGCCCGGAAGACCTGACGCCTCCTCCCCGGCGCACATCGGTCCCCTCCGGCGGGCGGGCGCCAAAGCATCCCACCGATACTGCCGGCGAGGCGGGGATGCCTGGCCTGCAACCGGGGGCCTGAAGACCTCTCCTTAACGGGGCGACGGTGATCCCACCGTCGCCGCAGACACGCAAGTGATCAAGCTGAAAAGGGTTAATCGCGATGACACCCAACCGCGAAATCCGCGTCTGGGACCTGCCTGTGCGGGTTTTTCATTGGCTGCTGGTGGGGCTCGTCATCGTCAGTCTCATCACCGGCAACATCGGTGGCGTCTGGGAAATGGAGCTGCACCTGGTGACGGGTTCGGCCGTGCTGGCGCTCATTCTCTTTCGCGCCGCCTGGGGGCTGGTCGGCAGCTCAACCGCCCGCTTCTCTGACTTCGTGCGCGGGCCCAAGGCGGTGATCGGTTACCTCCTCGGCCTCCTGGCGGGGCGGAAGGCGACTGTCCTGGGCCACAACCCGCTCGGCGGCTGGTCGGTCGTGGCGATGCTGTCGTCGCTCGCGCTGCAGGCCATCACCGGCCTGTTTGCCAATGACGACGTTCTGACCAAGGGGCCGCTTGCGAAGTTCGTCACCAAGCGGATGAGCGACCTCATTACCGAGGTCCACGAGGTGAATGCGAACCTGCTCTACATCCTGATCGCTTTTCACCTCGCCGCTGTTCTCGGCTACTACTTCTTCAAGCGGGAGAACCTGGTGCGGCCGATGATCACCGGCAGCAAGTCCTTGCCGGCCGACACCGATGTGGCAACACCGCGGCTGGCGAGCCCCTGGTTGGCACTGGTTCTCGCCCTTGCCGCGGCGTCGATCGTCTGGCGGGCGGTGACGCTGTAGCGGCAGCCTTCTTGCGGCTCCAGCGCGGTACGCCCGTCCGGCTCCGCGCGCCCTACTTACGTTTGAAGTCGTCGTGGCAGGCCTTGCAGGTCTTGACGAACGCTCCGAACGCCGGTGCCAATGCGCTCGGCTTCGGGTCCGCTGCGTAGGCCTTCGCCAGGGCGTCGGACGCATCCTGCATCGCGACCATCTGCTTCTTGAACGCGTCAGGCTTCTCCCAGATCGCCGGCTGGGCCCAGGTTTCGACGCTGCCCTTGGCCGAGTCCGGTGGGAAGACGTTCGCCGCCATTGGGGCGAGCGCTTCGATCGCCGCGACATGGCCCTTGGCATCGGCGGCCATGGGAACTTCTTCTTTGACAAGCGCTGCCAGCGCCTTCGTGTGACCGCCCAGCGCCTCCATCACCGACTGGCGATAGGTGATCATGGCGTCGCTGGCCGACGCGTCAGTGACGAGGGCACCCAAGAACACGCCAGCGAGCGCGGCTGTGATTCGGAAACGGCAATGCATCCGGTCCTCTCCTTGCACAGAAACCACGTACCTGCGGCGGGCGCCGCGGTCCGGACTATCCCATACCAGATCGGCCCGTTCACGTGAATCCTTGGCAGCGCCGCAGGTCGCACCCGCGACAGAGTTTCCACCGGCCCCTTAATCGCCTATTGTGAGCCTTGACAATTGAAGCCGTGGCTGACCGGAAACGACGAACCGATGGATACGATCACGAGTACGCGCTCGCTGTGCGTCTTTTGCGGTTCGCGGGAGGGGAGTGACCCGGCCTATCGCGAGGCAGCAATCCGGCTTGGCGTGCTGATGGCCAGGCGCGGCGTCCGGCTCATTTACGGCGGCGGTTCGATCGGCCTGATGGGCGTCGTTGCCGATGCCGTCCTGGCGGAGGGCGGCGAAGCGGTCGGCGTGATCCCGGATTTTCTCATGCGCTCCGAGCATGGCCACCGCCGCCTGACCGAGCAGATCATCACCGGCAGCATGCACGATCGCAAACGGCGGATGTTCGAGCTCGCCGATGCGTTTTGCGTCATGCCGGGTGGCCTCGGCACGCTCGACGAGACGTTCGAGATCCTCACCTGGAAGCAGATCCGCCTGCACGAGCTGCCGATCATCGTTCTCGACATCGCCGGCTATTGGCAGCCTCTGCAAGCGATGCTCGCCAAGGTCATCAGCGCCGGCTTTGCTGACGCCTCGATCCTCGATCTTGTCACCGTCGCAAACTCCCCTGACGACGTCCTGGACACGATCGCGACCGCGCCTTCGGTCAAGGAAGGGGTGGTGACAAGCCACCTGTAGCGGGCCGCGGCCGGCGGCCGTCCCGTCACCATCGCGCATTTGCCCCCGTTCGCGTTCTTGCCAAAGCGGCGGCCGCTGCTTACGGTGCCGGTCCTCATGGTTTTGATTGCAAGAACAAACCTAAGCGCAGCTGTCCGGTGTCGGGTGCGGTAGCGCGGTTGCTCGCTGGAGGAGTAGGGATGCCGAAAATCAAGGTTGTCAATCCGATCGTCGAACTCGATGGCGACGAGATGACCCGCATCATCTGGGGGTTCATCAAGGAAAAGCTGATCCTTCCCTATCTCGACGTCGACCTCAAATACTACGACCTTGGCATCGAATACCGCGACCGCACCGGCGATCAGGTCACCGTCGACTCGGCAAATGCCATCCTCAAGTACGGCGTCGGCGTGAAATGCGCCACCATCACGCCGGACGAGGCGCGGGTGAAGGAATTCAACCTGCAAAAAATGTGGAAGTCGCCGAACGGGACCATCCGCAACATCCTCGGCGGCACCGTGTTTCGCCAGCCGATCATCTGCAAGAACGTGCCGCGGCTGGTGCCGGGCTGGACGCACCCGATCGTCATCGGCCGCCATGCCTTCGGCGATCAGTACCGGGCAACCGATTTCGTCGTGCCGGCAGCGGGCAAGCTGACGCTCCGCTGGCAGGCAAGTGAGGGCGGTGCGGTCATCGAACACGACGTGTTCGATTTCCCCGGCGGCGGCGTCGCGATGGGCATGTACAACGTCGATGAATCGATCCGCGGTTTCGCCCGGGCGTCACTGAACTACGGCCTTGACCTCGGCTGGCCGGTCTATCTCTCGACCAAGAACACGATCCTCAAGGCCTACGACGGCCGCTTCAAGGACATCTTCCAGGAGGTGTACGAGGCCGAGTTCAAGGACCGCTTCAAGGCCAAGGGGATCGTCTACGAGCACCGCCTGATCGACGACATGGTCGCCTCGGCGCTGAAATGGGAAGGCAGCTTCGTCTGGGCGTGCAAGAACTACGACGGCGACGTCCAGTCCGACATGGTGGCGCAGGGCTTCGGCTCGCTCGGCCTGATGACCTCGGTGCTGATGACGCCGGACGGCAAGACCGTCGAGGCGGAGGCCGCGCACGGCACGGTGACCCGCCATTACCGCATGCATCAGCAGGGCAAGCCGACGTCGACAAACCCGATCGCCTCCATCTTCGCCTGGACCCGCGGCCTGCACTATCGTGGCACCTTCGATGGCACGCCCGACGTGGCGCGCTTTGCCAATGAACTTGAGAAGGTGTGCGTTGATACGGTCGAAAGTGGCTCGATGACCAAGGATCTGGCGCTCCTGGTCGGGCCGGAGCAGCCGTGGTTGACCACCGAACAGTTCCTCGACACCCTTGACCGCAACCTCAAGACGGCGATGGCGAAGTGGTAACAGCCGCTGGACCGCGAAGCGGCGCGAATACTCCCCGGGCTTGACGGGCACCGGGAAGATTGTTTAACAGGAACGTTCGCGAGGCCCTTGCAGCCTGGGGCCTCGCTTTCTTTTGGTCGAAGACGGGAGACACGAGCGATGGGCAGGCGGTGCCCGATTACGGGCAAAGGCGTGCTGGTCGGCAATAACGTCAGCCACGCCAACAACAAGACCAAGCGGCGCTTTCTCCCCAACCTGCAGCACACGTCGCTGTTCAGCGACGCGCTGGGGCGCAATGTGCGCGTCCGCATCTCCGCCCGCGGGGTAAAGACGATCGAACACGCAGGCGGCCTCGACGCGTTCCTCAAGGGTGCACGCGATGCCGATCTGCCGCCAGAGTTTCGCCGCCTGAAGCGGCAGGTCAGCGCCGGCAAGACCGCGTAAGCGAAGGGTGCGCATCGCCGGCGCCGTCCGCGAGCCGACTATTGCGAGAAGGACGATGCGATGGGACCGCGCGAAGCCTACCGCTACTGGACCGCGATCCCGACGCGGTTCAGCGACAACGATATGCTGGGGCATATCAACAACGTCGTCTACTTCCGCTTTTTCGAGACGGTGGTCGTCCAGTTCCTGATCGAGCAGGCGAGCCTCAACTGGCAGACCGATCCGATCGTCCCGTTCGCCATCGACATCAGGTGCCGCTTCTGCCGGCCGCTGGCCTACCCGGCGGCGGTTGACGCCGGCTTGGTGATCGGCACCCTCGGCACGTCGAGCGTGCGCTACGATATCGCCCTCCATGCGGCCGGTGAACCAGCCGCGGCCGCGGTCGGTCACTTCGTGCATGTCTATGTCGACCGGCAGACCGAGCGGCCGGTGCCGATCCCGGCGCCGATCCGGGCCGTTTACGAGCGTTTCCTGGCGCCATGAAGATCTTAGTCCTCGGCGCCGGCGCGACCGGCGGTTACTTCGGCGGCCGGTTGGCGGAGGTCGGGCTTGATGTGCATTTTCTCGTCCGCCCCCGCCGTCAGGCGCAGTTGGAGGGCGATGGCCTCCGGGTCGAGAGCCCGCTCGGCGCTATTCACCGCGCCGTCGCGACGCTCACCCGCGATCAGCTCGAAGGCAGCTTCGATCTGATCATCCTCGCCTGCAAGGCGTGGGACCTCGGCGCCGCGATCGAAGCGATCACGCCCGCCATGCGTGGGCAAGCGCGGATCCTGCCGCTCCTGAACGGGCTTGCGCACCTAGGCACGCTGGATGCTGCGTTCGGAGGCGAGGCCGTCCTCGGCGGGCTATGCCAGATCGCGGCGACGCTCACGCCGGAAGGCACGATCCGCCATCTGAACCCTTTCAGCGCGCTGATCTTCGGCCCCAGGCAGGACAGCCAGCGCCCCTTGTGCGAGGCGCTCGTTGCGGCCAGCGCGGGGGCACGGTTCGACCTCCGGCTCAGTGCCGACATCGTCCAGGAGATGTGGGAAAAGTGGGTCCTGATCGCGACGCTGGCCGGCGCGACCTGCCTGCTGCGCGCTCCGATCGGCGCCATCGTCGCCCAGCCGGACGGTTGCGCCCTCATCGAGGCGATGCTGGCGGAAAGCCAGGCGATCGCTGCCAGCGCCGGCCACGAGCCGCGGGCGAACGTGCTCGCGCGGTTTCGTGGCTTGTTGACCGAAGCGGGCTCGCCGCTCGCGGCCTCGATGCTGCGCGATGTCGAGGCCGGCAATCCGGTCGAGGTCGATCACATCCTGGGCGACCTGCTCGGCCGCGCCGATGCGGCCGGGCTCAAGGCGCCGCTGTTGCACGCCGCGCGCTGTCAGTTGGGGATCTTTGAAGCCCAGCGTCGGCTCAGCGCAGGGTCTCGATAAAGGCGATCAGATCCGCGATTTCCCGTTGGGTGAGGGAAAGATCCGGCATGCCGCCATGCGGCACGGTCAGGAAGGCGGCGAGCGCGTTGGCGTCGTAATGCGGCCGGCGCGCCAGCGCCGCGAGCGGGATCGCCGCATCCGAGGTCTCCACCGCGCCATCGATCAGGTGGCAGCCGGCACACCAGCGCTCCGCGATCGCCTTGCCCGCAACCGGGTCGCCGGCCGGATCGGCGCGCGCGGGCACGGTGAGCCCCCCCCCAACGATCGCGCCAACGATCGCGCCAACGACAGCCGCCGCGACAAGCCGCGTAAGCCGGAGCCCGCTCGCTTTGAGGGATGCTGGAAGGGACATGATCGCCGCGGCAAATGTGATCGCACCTATCCTTCACTGCGTACCACTGCTATCAGGAAATGGCAAACCGATGAACGCCACCACGCCCCCCACCGCAGCCGTCATCGTCATCGGCAACGAAGTGCTGTCCGGCCGCACGCAGGACCGCAACCTGGTCTTTCTCGCCGAACGGCTGGCGGCGCTCGGCATCCCGGTTATGGAAGCACGTGTCATTCGCGACGAGGAGGCGTCGATCATCGCCGCTGTCGATATTTGTCGCGCAACGTATACTTATGTCTTCACGACCGGCGGGATCGGGCCGACACATGACGACATCACGTCGGCCGCCATTGCGCGCGCCTTCGGCGTGCCGCTCTTGCGTGATCCGCGCGCGGTCGGGCTGTTGCAGCAACACTATGCGACCGATCAGCTCAACGAGGCGCGCCTGAAGATGGCCAACATCCCGCAAGGCGCGGACCTGCTCGACAACCCGGTCAGCCGGGCGCCCGGCTTCCGCCTGGGCAACGTGTTCGTGCTGCCGGGCGTGCCGGCGATCATGCGGGCGATGTTCGATGGCCTGGCGCCGACGCTCAAGGGCGGGCCACCGGTGCTTGCGCGGACGATCTCCGCCTTTACAACCGAAGGCACGATCGCACAACCCTTGGGCGACATCCAGGCCGAGCACCCCGCGGTCGAGATCGGCAGCTACCCGTTTGTCCGCGCCGGCCGCTTAGGCGTCAGCCTGGTGGTGCGCGCGACCGACCGCGCGGCCGTGGCGGCGGCAGCGCAAGCCGTCAGCGCCATGCTCGCGCAAGCCGGCGCCGAACCGATCGAGGAGTGATCATGGCCACGCCGTCCCCCTACGCGCCGTTCGTCAGCTTCCTGCTGAAACACCTGGCGGTCGGCACCGCCGGCGGCCTGCTGCTCGGCGCGCTCCTGCTGGCGATGGACGTGGCCGGCCTGCGGACGATGATCCTGGCCTCGCCGGACCGGGGGCTGTTCCTGGCGCTGCTGTTCTTCGGCCTGTGGATCACCTTCGGCTCGCTCGCCATGGCGGTCGGCATCATGCAGCTCGGCGAGGAGCGCGACTGAGCGGCCGCGGGGGGCGGCGGGCCGCATGGCTCGACCAAGGGGGCTCAGACCATGCATCTCACACGGGAACAGTCCGCCCCGCCGGAGCGGGATCCCCGGCTTGGACGGCACTGACCGGTAGCCCGTATAGAGCAAAGCGAAACGCGGGATCTTCCTTCGGACCATACAAACCCGGATTTCGCGCTCGCTGCAGCCGGCTACTTATCCACAGCGGTGGTCATCGAGGAAGCTCCGGTAGGTTTTGGTCGCCAAACCGATCAACCGTACCGAGGACCCAACGATGA
>JADHED010003239.1_pt1 | contig 10070 bp, 8 predicted proteins | sample 8952041 | NCBI WGS metagenome assembly JADHED01 (sample SAMN16124423, study PRJNA663239) | bioreactor sludge metagenome | isolation source: sludge (control) | place: India:Bengaluru | collected 2018-09-08
GGCGGTTCTGGGCTATTTGATCACGGCGTCGCTCCAGCAGAATCCCTTTCTTTTTCTTGGAGCGATGGGCCTGCTGGTGAGCTTTGGCACGGCGATGTATGGGGGGACGTTCATTCCCTATGGATTCCGTCAGTGCGGTTACACCGCAACCCTTGTCGCAACGCAGGGGATGTCAAATCCCGCCGCGTCCTGGCAGATCGGCTTGTGGCGTTGCGAGGAAATCTGTCTGGGTATCATGGTCACCATGGTGGTGACCACGACGGTCTGGCCGCGCTATGCCCGGAAGGAATTTGGCGACGAGGTGCGCGGCACGCTGGCGGTGTTGGAGAAACTCTTTCGTGGACGCGCGGAGGCCTTTCTGTCCGGGGGAGTGGATTCCCTGCCGGATGTGCTGTCGACGGTTGGAAATCGCCTGGCGAAGCTGAGGAGAATGATCCGTCTGGGATGCATGGAGAGCAATGCCTTCCGAGATCGACACGCCCAGGTGGATGCCGTGGTCGCGCAACTGGGAGTCTTGAGTTCTGCTCTCTCCAATTTCGGACGCACTCTGCCATCGAAGTCGCTTTTTCGGGATTATATTGAGACAGAAGCCCTGGATTTGCATGAAGCCCTGGGCGCTGCGATTGGAGGTTTGGCCGATGCAGCGGCGACGGAAGACAGCCGTCTGGCACGAATCCGTCGGGCGGAGGAGTGTCTCGGGAAATACCGGGAGCGACTGGTGGCGTTTCGTCTGGACGGAGTTGGAGACAGCGTGTCCGTGGACGATTCCCTGGAACATGCGGGATATTCTCTCTCCATCAGTGAAATTTTTGAGGCCCTTTCCCGTTTGGCGGTTCTTTTGCCGGAGGTCGAGGCCGGGCAGGCAGAGAGTTTTCCCATGATCCGGTTTGAGAAAATGACGATGCCTTCTCCGGGATGGATCAAGAGCGGCATTCGGGGAGGCTTGGCCGTGGTGACGGGGCTTTTTCTTTTGGATTGGCTGAAACCTCCGGGGGGAGAACTCATTGTTGTGGGCACCTATCTGTTCACCGGATTTTCGCTGGAAGCCTCGGATCGCAAGGGGGATGTCGGGGTATTCCATACTCTCGTGGTGGCGATTTTTGTCTGCATCGCCTATTTTTTCTTTCTCCTGCTGATGGCCCCGCTGATGTCGAGCTACATGGTCATGAATCTTTTCCTTGGGACACTGCTTTTTTGCACGGGCTACCTGCTGGAGGCCGGCAAGCTGACTTCCTTCGCCACGTTGTTCGCCTTGTTGATGACGGTCATTCTGGTGGGACTGAACGCCCAGAGGCCGGTGAGTTTTGAGGATATTGCGGGGCCGGTGCTCGGGTTGGCGATGGCCTCCGTCCTTTCTGCGTTGCTCCGGCGCTTGATCTGGCCGGTGCTTCCACAGGATGCCCTGCGGGCGCGATTGGGGGAGTTGCTGGCTCTTTTGGAGAAGACAGCCGGGCACCCGGATGTCTCGGTGCCGGTTCCGGAACGTGCAAAAATCGCGCTTTCCTCGGCGGATGCCATTGTTCTGGTGGAGGTGCTTGAGAAGTGCCGGGTGATTCCGGATGGCGAGGCGGAGCGATTGCGGGGGTATATCCGATGGCTTGCTCGCCTGGGGGGAAGCCTGATGTTTTCGACCGGCCCGGTTGATCTGCCGCCGGAGGCCGGGACGATCTATCTGGAGGAAAGAAAGTTGCTCCTGGCATCCATTGCCGGGCAGCTCCGCATCCAGCGGGAGGCGGTGGAAGAAGAGAAACCCGTCATCTCGCAATGCCTCTCGATTCGGGATGTGCGGACATGGACCACCCGTTGCCGGATGAAAATTCGCGAGGCAAAGGGAGAGGTGCTTCACACCATTGCAGCGCTCGGGTTGCTCTACCGTCACGAACAGGCGGCTCTCTCGGCTGCGGAGGCTTCTCAGGTGGCCGCCCAGCTCCGCCTGGCAGATGACTTCTCGGATCATATCCTCTGATTTTTCTCCACCGGAAGTTTTCCGGCGGGGAGCCTGCCACTATCTTTCTAGCTCCGTGGAAAAAATCCCGTATAGTGAACTCATGGACAAAGCGGTGATCCCTGTGCAAATCAAGGCATTGGTTCCCACAAATGCCGGATGCGCCGTTTTTCTGGGCAACGAGGAGAAAGTTTTTGTCATTTATGTGGACCAGTCCGTGGGTGCGGCAATCGGAATGTTTCTCAGCGGGGCGAACAAGGAACGCCCGCTCACACATGATCTGCTTGCCCATGTGCTCGCCGCTGTGGGGGCAAAAGTGGAACGGGTTGTCATCAATGACCTGAAGAGCGGCACCTATTTCGGACGTCTCATCCTGACGGCGGAAAACGAACTTCAGCAGAAAAAAATCATCGAACTGGATGCCCGGCCAAGCGATTGCATGGCAATGGCCGCACAGCAAAAGGCCCCGATTTACGTGAGCCGGGTTGTGTGGGAGGAAGTGGAGGATACCTCGGAACTGCTCAAGCAGCTTCAGGATGGCCAGCAGTCCGGCCAGGGGGAGGGCTGATCCCGCTTTTCCACGGATTGTTTTCGTGAAGAAAAGAAAGGTGGAATTAAAAACGCAAATTGATTAATAAAAACCAATGAAAATGCTTCTTTTCATCTTCAACAACGCAGGGAGCGGGTCTGAAAAAAAATGGAAAGGGAAGAAGCGACTCTTGTTTGCAGGGGGCATGATTTTTGCACTCTGTCTGCAAATGGCCGGGGCGGCAGAGTTTCGGGATGATTTTGACCGGGCGGACAGTGGCGCCAGCAATGATGCGGAAATCTCCATCGGCGAGCACTATTCTTTGGTCAGTGGGGCGGATTCCACGGCCCTGGCCACTGGGGCTGTCATTGGCGGGGAATTGTCGATTGGACAGACCGCAGCCACGGCAAGGAACATCGCCCTGATTTACAACGGGATCGAATTGCCATCGGTGCAAACCGGAGGGACGTTCGAGATATCGGTGGACATCAAAGTTCATACCATCGAGAGCACGAGCCTTTTTTACGGCCTTGTTTTCAACTACCAAACCCAGGGGGAGGAGAAAGGGAGCTTTTACACGTTGAGGATGCGCACGGGGAATCCCATTGCTTTGCAAATGGTGCGCTTCGATGGGGAGCATGTGGCCAGAGGTTCCAAGTCGGTGAGCTGTCCTTCCCCGTTGGTTCCGGGAGCGGTTTACCGTTTGACGGTGAAGGGGAGTCCGGGCGGGCCTGTTCATTATTCTCTTTCTGGAGAGGGGTTGGGAGAAAATGGGGTTTCCGGGGAGATTCCTCTGTTGGGAAAACCTGTCCTTTCAGGCGGAGTTGCGGGGCTGACCATCAGCACGGGCGTCTCCCAGGTGCGATTCGACAATTTTCGTATCTCGACAGGCAATTAACCCGCATTGGGGACAGAAAGCCGTAAAAGCCGGTGGGGCTGCTCTTTGCAGAAGATTGGCATTGAAGATGCTACATCCCTTTTGTGAACAGGGGCTACTTTGATTCAAAGACATCTTTCGCTGGAAGTGGGAATGAAGCCCTGCGTTCCAGATGTGACGAAATCGTCACAAAACTCCCTTTGGCAGCCTGTGCCCGGATGTCGGAACCTTCCCGCATGGAGATGTTCACTTCCAAAAGAAGAGCATTCAGTCTTCTGGAGCTGCTTCTCGTGATTGCTGTGATTGCTGTCATGATGTCCCTGCTTCTCCCTGCGGTCTCGGGATTTTCCAACACGGCCGGGCGCCGGGGGGCTGTCAATATCCTCATGAACACCTTCGAGCAAGCCCGGGTGGCTGCCTTGGAGAGCGGGCAGACGGTTTACGTGGGCTTTGCGGACAAAGACTTTCCCGTCGAAGACATGAAGTACGCCGCATTCATTGTCTTCCGAAGTGCGACTGAGGAAGAATTGTCGGTCGACTCCAACCGAAAGTATATCGTGCTCAAAAAGTGGACCCGGCTTCCAAAGAACATAGCCTTCAAGAAAGTGGGAAGTTCCCTGGTCGGAGACAATGCCCTTACCGGAAGTTTCCCGGAACTCAAATCCCAACTCGGAGGGACTCATGCGGAAAATTTTTCCTTTGTGGCCTTCAATTCCAGCGGGGCAGTGGACGAACCTGCAAGCAACCTGAGGTTGTTCCTCTATGAAGGGTACTATGTTGACGAAAAGGAGATTCTCACCCGCAAAAACGGTCAGGATGGGTCTGGAGGACTCTTCGAAAAAATCTCGCTTTCCCGCTACACGGGACGTGCCCAGCTCGACATTACGGGCACCTGATTTGGCTTTATGTCAGCGGAAGGGGTTCGTGAATTTGAAATGAAACGAAGCACAGGCATGCAGGCGATGAATTTCGCCTTTCTGGAAATCCTGTGAATCCTGTCAATCATGTCCAAAATTTCATCCGCTGGGTTTTCCCTTGTTGAAATCGTTTTGGCTCTCAGCGTGATTGCTTTTGCCTTGGTTGGCATCATGGGGCTTTTTCCTGTGGCCATGAAATCCGCCCAGGAAAGCCAGCGGGAGACCCGGGCCACACTCATTGCCCGGCAGATTTTTTCGGATCTGCGCGTGTTTTCCGGAACAAACCGCCTGCTTGTCCGGGGACCTTCTGTCACAGACACAGCTTCCCTCATCACCAATTTCAGCCTTGCCAACAACAGCACCGCCTATCTGGCCTTCGACTCGGAGGGGAGGGGAGTGACAAACAATTTGGCAGGCTCCACCTTTTCCAACAGCGTGGCAGACGCCACTTTTCTGGCCGCTGTCGCAGTCGACACAAACACGGGCGTCTCCAACCTCTCCCGTGTTCAGACAACGATCGAAACCCCCGCCGCCGCCCCCTCCACCAACCGCTCCAAATACACCTTCGTCACCCTGATGAATTACTGAAGGGCTTTCGACAAGATTAACAGGATTAACAGGATTGAAGACGGATATTGACAGTCTGACAGAGCTTGTGATCGGTGCGGCCATGGCCGTGCATCGTGCACTTGGACCTGGCTTTCTGGAGTCGGTTTATCAAAAGGCACTGGCCGTAGAACTTGCCTCCCTCGGCATCAGTTTCCGCGAGCAGGCTCCCCTTCTGGTAACTTACAAAGGACAAATCGTTGGGGAGTTTATTGCAGATTTTATTCTGGATGACAGATTGGTCGTGGAATTGAAGTCTTCATTGACGCTGGCAACAGCGCATGAAGTTCAATTGGTCAACTATCTTAACGCAACTGGCGTCGAGAACGGGCTTCTCATCAATTTCGGCGCACCAAGCCTAGAATTTCGCCGCAAGTTCAAGAATTCCAAAAATCCTGTAAATCTTGTTCATCCTGTCAAAAAATCCGCGTTTACCCTTCTGGAGTTGATGGTTGCCATGGCGATCATGGCACTCTTGTTGGTGCTTCTGCTCAACATGGTGGACAGTGCAACAAAGCTCTGGCGGGTGAATGAGAACCGGGTGGACTCCTACCGGGAAGCCCGCGCCGCTCTCGGAATCATGGCACGGGATCTCGAGAATGCCCTGGCTGGATCGACGAACACGAACCACTTTCTGGTCAATGAATCGGCATTTCCTGTTTTCTCCACGCTGGGGGGGGCGTTGACCGATACGAACAACGGGGGAGCCCTCTTTTTTCTTTCCGCTCTTCCGGCAAAAGCCCAGGAAAACGGGGAAAATAAAAGCGATGTCTGTCAGGTTGGCTACTTCCTGGCCCTGTCCCGCACCCCCGCCTCCACCAACCAAACTCTCAATCTTTATCGGTACTTTCGCAGCAGCGATGAAACCTTCACCAACCTCACGGCAGGCACGCTTTTCCTGAATCCTTCCATTGGAGAAAGCGGTGAGGAATTGCTGGCCCGACATATCGTGGGGCTCTCTGTTCGCGCCTATACCCTGACCAACAATTCTCTCGTCAAATTCTCCGCCTCCACCAATACACCGATGCCCGACCTGATGGAAATCAGCATCAGTGCCATCAATCAGGATGCTGCCAAGAAGCTCGACAATACTGTGGCAAACTGGACGAACACCAGCAGCGCCATCATTCGCCCGGTCCTCCAGACCTTTACCACCCGCATCCAACTCAATCGACCGCAACAGGGCTTTTGACAGAATGAACAGAATTCACAGAATTGAAGAAATCCGAAGCAGGCCGGGATGTCTGTCCCGCATTCGATCATCGCTCGTGAATCATTCTCCATTCAAAATGGCGAATGCGCCGAAGGCGTCTTCACTCATCACAACCCTCCTCGTCCTCGTTGTCCTTTCCACCATCGTCGTTGCCTTCATGCAGAGTATGAGCGTGGAGAGAAGTGTGGCGCGAAGTACGAAAAATGCCTATCAGGCGCAACTTGCTGCAGAAGCTGGGGTCTCGGATGCTCTTTCGCGCTTGAGTCAGTTGATGGTAAAAAATCCCTATCATGCCATTGGTTACACAAATGTTTCTGGCCAGACGGTTTCTATTCTCACGGGATCGACCAGTTATACAAATACCACTCCACCGGTTACCTACTATCTTCTTTCAGTAACAAACCCAACCAACATGCCGTCAGGTCTCAACAAGACCAATGCGACGGCGATCAATTTGCCAACGTCAGATGGAGCCGGATGGCTTGGTTCTCCCGTTGCCAGCAATGGAATTCTTTCCAGTAGAGAATGCCGTGCGCCATGGGTTTATCTATTGAAAGACCCATCTCTTCCACATCAACCAAATCAATCCGCCGCAAATTATAATCCCTATGTGGCACGATATGCCTACTGGATTGAAGACGAGTCCAGCAAACTTGATTTTCGAATGGCTGGAAATAACAATGCCTCCGGAGGATTTCAAAGAAGCACAAACGCAGGTGCTCCAAGCGATATCGATTTGGGGGCGGCTCCCTTGGTCAATGGAAAGGCCATTTCGACTTCCGATTCTTCCGCAAATAACGCGCTGATAACGTTCAGAGATTCCGTTGCCAATCTTCCCGTTGATGGGAGAAGACTTGGGCAGGCGGCGGGAGTTTTTTCCAATGCAGCCAAGACTTCCCGTTTCTATGTTACAATGGCTTCCTACGGAAATAATCTTTCCGGAACCGGGCAGCGACGAATAAATATCAATGCCCTTGTTACGGATACCAATAGTGCTTCTGGAATTTCAGCTGATTTGGATGATCTTATTTACTCCATTTCGGGGACTCATGCTTATCCTGGCGCAGGTGGAAAGTTTAATGCCCTGCCTGATACGAATGGGCCGTTGCCCTCATTTGGTTCGCGTTTTTACACGGGAGTCAGTTCCACAAATCAAGCTATCTATCTCAAGAAGATAGCTGCAAATATCCGTGATTATATTGATGCAGATTCTTTGCCAACCCTAGTGGATACAACTGGGGCGGTAGCTGTTGGTGTGTCAGGGAATTGGTGGAATAGCTGGCCGCCACAAGCATTGGGTAAAGAGGCGATTCCCTACTTGCAAGAAACTGCTTGGGCTGGATATGAAGTTGATTGGAATATTATTATTGATGAACCTAGTAAGAAAATAAGCCAAGCAACGATTGAAATTGATCACTATTTGGAGTTTTTCAACCCGAGCACCAAAGATTTTGTTGCGCCACAAGGAACAGAGATTCAATTTTCGGATGGGCCATATTGGGAAGCTGGGGTTTTTTCTGATTTGGAAATTCCTGACTTTTCTATTGATATTTCTGGGGTCATATTTCCTGCAGGGAAGGTCACTGTTATTACGACAAATCCCGGCCCGCTTGAAAATGATCCGCCAGGGTTAATTTTAGATGAAGATAGATTGGTTAGAATTGCGCCAAATCCGCTTTTAGCTAGAAGATTTGAAAATATTCTTACAAGCAATATTATCAGTGGTTCCAGTAGCGAAGGAGATGTTGCTGGTTTTCAGTCTAGTAAAGATTCGACCGGACAACAAGCTGCGCGTGATTCTACGGTTGCAGATAATCAATCACATCTGCTTATTGTTGGTTTACAGGGGGTTTATGATGCGTTTTCTGCTTATGGATATACAGGGACAGTTCCTAACTATTGGAACTTTAAAGGTCAAAATAAAAACGAGCGTAAGCGCTTTGTCTATAGCTCTAGTTTAATGGGAAATAATGCAAATGGAAGAAGTGGCGATCCCAGAACCATTAATGAACAGTTAATGTTCGCTGTATACAGCAGCAAAAACCAAGATAATACCCGTTTTTACGGAAACATCCAAGGGAATTCAAAGATTCCTGATGATTCAACTTTTGGAAAAGCTGCGCTTTCTTTTGTTGATCCTAAAAAAAACCAAGGAACAGTAGGAGCTTGGGGAGATTATAATCCTGCTTTTGATGATACGAAAGCGACAGCATTCAATATTATTCGTGATGGAAACATGACTTCGATCGGAGAACTTGGAAATATTTTTGATCCTTACCGGTTGGCGTGTCCTACAGGAATTGATTTTTCGCGGGGGGGTGGTCGATCTCTGAAAGTTGGTCAACCAGATGACGTGATTGGAAGTGCAACTCGATTTTCCACAAATTGGCAAAATGCGGCATGGCGTCTTGTTGATATTTTTGGAGTCAATGCCAGCAAGTCAATTTTGGAATTGGATCCCGTGCAAAGAGGGCAAGTCAATGTGAATTCTGTCATGCGTGATGGAGGAACTGTTCTGCGTTCCCTTTTGAGACAATTTGTCTTTTTGCCTGATAGTGCCAAAGGAATTGCTGGAAGTTCTTTGAGCGATTCGGAAATTTCCAACCTGATATTATCGTTATCGAACTATGTTTCGACAAATGGGCCTTTTATGGAGCGTGGAGAAATTTCTCAGATTGGTTATTTTTCTGGTGCTTCCGCAAATACCAACAAGATTGCCGGACAAAATGTCAGCACGACCGCAGATCGAGGCAGGGAGGAAATTTTTCGGAGAATGGTGGAGTTGATTACAACAAGAAGTTCCAGTTTTTCAATTTTTTGTGTTGGTGAAGCAATTCAGGAATCCTCTACAGGGACAATCAAGCCTCTTGCAAAATCAAACCAGGGCGCGGTGTATCGATTTGATCCCAATATGTCTTCTGGATTGAGAGCCAAAGTAACAAATTACACAGCTACAAAATTGTATGAAATGGAATAGGTTTGCTTTGTCAGTTTTTTTCTTTCTTTTCGCAGTTTCCTTCCCAAGTTTTGCCCAGGAAGAAGCAGTGCCTGAGAAGAAATTGTCCACTGCATCATCTGCGATGCAATCAAAGGTTTGTTTTGTCCGGATTTGGTATGCCGGAGGGCCGAAATCTCCCAGGTTGACCTTTTGTCTAAAGTCTGGTGAAAAAGAACCCGATGTCATCGGGAGCTATGTCAGGCCCGGCCGTTTGGTGTCGTATAGGATGTTTCTGCCGGGGAAGTATTCTCTGCTAATTTTGGATGGCAGTGTTATTCCTGATGCGCACGGAAGAATCGCGCCAGGTGCCACACCCATAGTTCCCTCCGAGCAAGTTGATCTCAAGCCTGGTTCTTTTCATACGATTGTGGTTCAGGATACGGATGGGCGATTTTCTCTGAGCCTTATGGAGGACAAACCCCCGGTGGAGAATTCTGGGCCGATCCTGCGAGTCTATGACTATACACATTCACAGAATGAGTTTCTCTCATTGCATTCTGCTGACCGGGAAATGGAAATATGGAACTCGGGTCAGGGTTCTCCCTTCAGCAAGGAAATGCCGGGAGTTGCTGGTGAAAGCAGAATTGAGCTAAGCTCCATTAATTCAGGAAATCCGCGTATCCTTAATGCCTTCGAAACGGAAATTGATCCCAAACATGCTTACAGTATCGCAATTTTTTATGATCGTTATGGGGACAGGGCCTTTTCATTTTTTAAAGACGCTGATGTTGACGTCAATGAGGATCAAATACGTTCTTTTCTGGAGTCTGCCGCACATTAAATACATCGCTGGAAATAGCTGCTAATCTCTTGGCCTCATGAAACACCATTTCAAAATTATTCTTCTTGCCCTGCTGATTGCGGGGATCTGTCCGGCGAAGGATGGGGCTGTCTGGCCGATGCCGTCGGTTTCTTATTTTGTGGAGAGGAAGAGGTGGCGCGGAAAGCGGAGCCAGATCGAGCCGATTTTAAGTTAGCTTTGGCA
>JADHED010003241.1_pt1 | contig 10066 bp, 7 predicted proteins | sample 8952041 | NCBI WGS metagenome assembly JADHED01 (sample SAMN16124423, study PRJNA663239) | bioreactor sludge metagenome | isolation source: sludge (control) | place: India:Bengaluru | collected 2018-09-08
GGCGCCGCCATCACCCCAACCCCACACCCCGGCCGGGCCTGCCCGCCGGGGTGTGTTCGCTTTGCTCAGGTTTCAGGCACGGACCGGCGGGCTCGGCTTGCACGTTGTCTCGATTGAGATTAAGATTTATCTCGATTGGATAAACCATGTCTGCGCGTACTGCCACCCCCGAGTCAGCGTTTCCTACCGCGCGCGAGCGCAGCGCGGCCTATGCGCTGCGCCCGCTGGGGCCGCTGGGGCCGGGGCAGGGCGGGGCGTTTGCCTTGTCGGCCATCGAGCGGGCCGAGCTGGTCAAGCGCGGCCTGCCGGCGCGCGCGGTGCAGGAGATGAGCGCCGCCATGGGTGTGCCGCGCGAACAGCTGATGCGCGCCGTGGGGCTGGCGCGCTCGACGGTGGAGCGCAAGCTGGCGGCGCGCGGCCGGCTGTCCGAGAGCGAGAGCGAAAAGCTGGTTGGCCTGTCGCGCCTGATCGGGCAGGTGGATGCCATGGTGCGCGAATCGGGCGCGGCGCCCGCCGGCTTTGACGCCGCGCGCTGGTTCGCTGCCTGGATGGCCGAGCCGGTGGCGGCGCTGGGCGGCCTGCGCCCGCAGCAGTTGCTGGACACCGCCGACGGCCGCGAGGCGCTGGCCACGCTGCTGCTGCAAATGCGATCGGGCGTGTATGCCTGAGGCCGGCGCCAACGGCGAGCCTGCGGCGGCGCCGGCGCTGGCCTTCTGGCGCATCGCCACCGACACGCCCGACCACACCGCCGACGACCTGAGCGGCCAGGGTGCCGAGCGCGCCGGCGGGCGCTGGAATGCGCGCGGCACGCCGCTGGTGTACGCCAGCAGCTCGCGTGCGCTGGCCTGTCTGGAGACCGTGGTGCACCTGGGCGGCGGCCTGGCGTTGCCGCTCAACCGCTATCTGGTGTGCATCGAGCTGCCGCCCGATGTGTGGGCGGCGCGCACGGTGTTCGACGTCGCCGTGCAAGTGGGTTGGGACGCGCTGCCGCCGGGCCGCGTCAGCATCGCCTGGGGCACGGCGTGGGCGCAGGGCGGGGCCAGTTGCGTGGCCGAAGTGCCCTCGGTCATCGTGCCGGAAGAAGCCAATCTGCTGATCAACCCGCGCCACCCCGACGCCCGGCGCATCCGCGGGCGCAAACTGCGCCGCTGGCTGTACGACCCGCGCAGCGCGCGCTGACGGGCGCCGGGCCCGGGCCAGGCCGGCCCGCAGGCCGATGCAGGTGGCGTGGGCAGGCACGTGGTGGGCTGCGCCGGCGGCTCAAGGCCAGCGCAGCCGCCCGAGGCTGGCGGGTTCAGCGCACCTGGTTGAACAGACCGCGCGCGGCCGCCAGGCAGAACGGCGGTTCGTAGCTGCCGTGGTAGGCGGCGTAGTAGGCGGCGAATTCGGGCGAGGCCGGGTCGGTCGGCGCCTTGCCGCCGGGGCCGAAGGTGGCCTGGATCAGCGGGTCCACATCGACCGACTGGACGGTGACGCCGTTGCCGGCGAAGTTGGCCACCATCGGTGCCTGGTGCACCGCCGGCGGCACGGTGGGGTCGCCGGCGCCGCCGCACAGCAGCACCGGGGCCTTGGGCTTCCAGCCGAACAAGGTGTTGGCCCGCGCGGCGGCGTTGATGGGGGCCTGGTCGTCGGTCAGCATGGTCTGCAGGAAGGCGGGCTGGATCAGGGCGTCGCGCGCCTGGTCGGGCGTGCCGCCGGGCAGCTTGCCCTCGGTCACCAGGCTGGCGTAGCTGCCACCGGCGGCCGGCAGCAGGTCGTTGATGCCGGTGGCGTAGGGTGGCTTGAACACGTCTTCGGGCTTGCTGTAGATGTTGCCGTACACCTTCTGCCAGGCGGTGATGATGAAGGGCACGAAGAACTGGTAGCCGGCAATCGCCTGCGGCACCTTCATGGCGCTGGCCAGGTTGTAGGGCCCGGCCAGATGGGCGCCGCCGACCACGCTGATTTCCTGCGCGTGGTCGCGCTCGGCGGCGCGCTGCGCCGCCATGGAGGAATGGCCGCCCTGCGAGTAGCCGCTGAACATCACCTTGCCCGACAGCTTGCCGCCCAGCGCCGCAGCGGCATGGCGCGCTGCGCGCACCGAGTCGATCACCGCCGTGGCCTCGGAGTCGGCGTGCAGGTAGGGGTGGAAGCCGTAGGTCGACTTGTTGTAGCCCAGGTAGTCGGTGGCCACCACGGCGTAGCCCTGGGCGGCGAAGAAGGCGGCCAGCAGCAGGGTTTCGGGGTCCTGCGGGTTGGCCAGGTTGCGCGACTTGTTGACGTCGGTGCCGCGCGCGTAGGCCAGCAGCGGCGCGGCGTTGGTGGCGCAGGCCGAGCCGGCGGCGCCGCTGGGCAGCAGCATGACGCCCGAGGCGTTGGTGTTTTCGCCGGCCTTGGCGCCGACGGTGGCGTAGTTCAGGGCCACCACCTTGACATCGCACACCGCCGCCCCGGTGAGCGTCTGCAGGCCGCTGGCGGCGGTGGCGCCGTCGATCTGGGCGGTGCTCAGCGTGGTCAGCGTGGCGGCCGGATCGATCAGCTCGCCGCGGCGGGGGCCGGAGTCACCGGAGCCGCCGCAGGCCACCACCAGGGCGGCGCAGGCCGCGATGCAGGACAGTCGAAACAGGGTCATGGCATGCCTTTCTTGCGGGTAAGGAACGTAACAAGACCCGCATCGTCGGCGCAGCGCCGGGCAACATCCATAGGGAATTACGCGGCCATGCCGGCGCCGCTGGCCGGCCGCGGCGGCGCTATTCGGCGTAGCGCTGCATCACGTATTCGCCCGGCGCGGGATACAGCGCGTGGCGGGCTGGGATGGGCCGGGCCTTGACCGGGGTGCTGGAATGCGCGGCCAGCCAGGCCTGCCAGGCCGGCCACCAGGAACCTTCGAAGGACTCGGCCGTGGCCAGCCACTCGTCCATGCTGAGCCACTGGCTGCCCTTGGGCTGGGTGCGCAGGCGGTAGCTGCGGCGCGGGTGGCCGGGCGGCGAGATGATGCCGGCGTTGTGGCCGCCGCTGGTCAGCAGGAAGCTGATTTCGGTGCCGGTGAGCTGGTGCAGCTTGTAGACCGAGCGCCAGGGCGAGACGTGGTCGCGTTCGGTGCCGACCAGGAACACCGGCATGTTCAGATCGCCCAGCGACACGCGCCGCCCGCCCGCCGCGTAGCGGCCATTGGCGAGGGCGTTCTTGAGGTAGAGCGCCACCAGGTATTCGTGGTGCATGCGTGCCGGCAGGCGGGTGGTGTCGGCGTTCCAGGCCATCAGGTCGTTGCCCTGGTCGCGCTCGCCCATCAGGTATTCGCGCATCTGGCGCGTCCACACCAGGTCGCGCGAGTGCAGGAACTGGAACGAGCCGCCCATCTGCTTGCCCGACAGGTAGCCCTGGCCCTTGGTGATGTGGCCCAGCAGGTTGATCTGGCCCTCGTCGATGAACAGGCCCAGCTCGCCCGGCGCATGAAAGTCGACCTGTGCCGCCAGCAGCGTCAGCGTCAGGGGCGCGGGCAGGTCGGTGTAGCCGCGCATGCCGCCGTCGCGCGCCAGCGCGCACACGGCGATGGCCATCAGCGTGCCGCCCAGGCAGTAGCCCATGGCGTGCAGCGGCGCGCCTTCGGCGTCCTGCCGGGCTGCGCGCATGGGGTCGAGCACGCCCTGTTTCAGGTAGTCGTCCATCGACAGGTTGCGGTCGGATTCGTCCGGGTTGCGCCACGACACCATGTACACCGTGTGGCCCTGGCCGACCAGGTAGCGCACCATCGAGTTGTGTGGCGACAGGTCGAGGATGTAGTACTTCATGATCCACGACGGCAGGATGAACACCGGCTCCGGGTGCACCTTGTCGGTCTGCGGGGCGTAGCGGATGAGCTCCACCAGGTGGTTGCGAAACACCACCTGGCCCGGCGTCACGGCCATGTTGCCGCCGACCACGAAGCGGGCGCGCAGGGCCTGGTCCTCGGGCGTGGGCACGCCGCTGACGTCGGCGGTCAGGTTCTGCATGCCCTTGACCAGGTTGGCGCCGCCGGTCTGCAGCGTGTGCCTGAGCACCACCGGGTTGGTCAGCAGGTGGTTGGCCGGCGTCATCATGTCCAGCCACTGGCGCGCGAAGAAGCCCACCAGCTGGCCGTGGTGCGTGCTCACCCCCGGCACCTGCGAGGCTTCGCGCCAGAACACTTCGGCGTTGCGGAAGGCGGTGCGCCAGCGGTTGAAGGGCCACTGGGCCCATTCGTCGGCGCGAAAGCGCGGGTCGTCGTCGCGCAGGCCGACGCCGTTGGTGCTGCCGTCTTCCAGACGCGCGGTGTCGATCGCCAGTTGCGCCGCCAGCGTGGCCAGCTCCAGCTGCCGGCCGGGCGAGGCCGCCAGGTGCCAGGCCCAGTCGGCCAGCGCCAGGCTCAGCGTGACCGGCGACAGGTTGTTGTAGAGCGAGGCCGCCGCGCTTTGCGCCAGGCGATCGAGCTTCTGGGTCGGGGTTTCCGCCGGATCGCCGGGGTTCACCGGATCGCTGACGTAGCCGGGGTGCGCGGGCGCGGGCTCGGCTGGGCGGATGCGCGGGCGGGCCGGACGGGTGGCGGGAGCGCTCTTACGGGCCATGGCGGTTCTCGTGCAAGGTGCGGAATCGGACGCAGGGGACCAAAGACAAGAATACCGGAGCGGCCGGCTGGACCATTGACTTCGGTCAAGACGCCACCGGCCACCTGCGGCACGATGGTCGCACGAACCGCCGCAGAGCGTGAGAAATGTTGCATCATGGGAGCCCACCCCTGGGGCGACGGCCGGTCGTCCGACCTGCGCCCCGCATCAAGAGGATCCGACCACCATGGTTCACTGCAACGCGGGCCGCACGGGGCACCTGTGCGGCGGCCTGACCCGGGACCGCCGATGACGGCGGCCGACGCCGTGTTCGACCCCGTGGCCCTGCAGGCCGCCACGCTGGACGTGGTGGCCGCCACCCACGGCACGCCGCGCCTGATCGCCCAGCGCCAGCAGCAGCGCGTGCTGCGCCTGCTGGAGGCGGCGCGCGCCTCGCCGCTGTACCGCGAGCGCCTGGGCACCGAACGGGTGCGCGGCTCCGACCTGTCGCGCCTGCCGCCGGTGACGCGGCGCGAGCTGATGGCGCGCTTTGACGACTGGGTGACCGACCCGGCGCTGCGGCTGGACGAACTGCGCGACTTCGTCAGCGACGCCTCGCGCGCCGGCCAACCCTGGCTGGGGCGCTACGTGGTGTGGGAAAGCTCGGGCACCAGCGGCAAGCCCGGCATCTTCGTGCAGGACGCGCAGGCCATGGCGGTGTACGACGCGCTGGAGGCGGTGCGCCACCGGCCGCCGTGCAGCCGCGGGCGCGGGATGTTCGGCGCCTTCGCCGCCTTCGACGTGCTGGGCGTGAGCGACCGGCACGCGGTGGTGACGGCCACCGGCGGGCATTTCGCCAGCATCGTCAGCTTCGAGCGGCTGCGCCGCATCAACCCCTGGCTGACCTCGTCGGGGCGCAGCTTCAGTCTGCTGCAGCCGGTCGACGAGCTGGTGCGGGCGCTCAATGAATTTCAGCCCACGGTGCTGGGCACCTACCCGACGGCGGCGGCCATGCTGGCGGGCGAGGCCGAAGCCGGCCGGCTGCGCATTGCGCCACGCTGCATCATGACCGGCGGCGAAACCCTGGGCAAGGCGGTGCGCGACCGGCTGGTGCAGGTGTTCGGCGCGCAGGTGCGCAACAGCTACGGTGCGTCGGAGTTCCTGCCGATCGCCTGGGAATGCCCGCACGGCCAGCTGCACGTGAACGAGGACTGGGTGCTGCTGGAGCCGGTGGACGAGCAGATGCGCCCGATGCCGCCGGGCCAGCGTTCGCACAGCGTGCTGCTGACCAACCTGGCCAACCTGGTGCAGCCGCTGATCCGCTACGACATGGGCGACCAGGTCACCTGGAGCGGCCAGCGCTGCAGCTGCGGCTCGGCGCTGCCGGTGATCGAGGTGCGTGGGCGCAGCGACGATGTCATGCAGGTGCCCAGCCAGCGCCGTGGCGAGACCGTCAGCCTGCTGCCGCTGGCGCTGTGCACCGTGATCGAGGAGGAGTGCGGGGTGTTCGACTTTCAGCTGCGCCAGCACGGCCCCAGCACCCTGGTGCTGCGCCTGCCCCTGCGCGGCGAAGCGGCCGTCGCCGCCATCACCCGCTGTGCCGATGCCCTGCAGCGCTTTGCCGCCATGCAGGGTGCGCGGCCGATCCGCGTGCTGGGTGAACCCGGCTGCGACGTGCCGCGCGGGCGCAGCGGCAAGGCCTGCCGGGTGGCGATGGAGGGGTCAAACCCGGTTCAATAATGATAGCTGCTGGCGCTTGACTGGCAAGGCCTGAGGCACGAAATCACCTCAAGATCACCTGCCTTCGGCGGCCGACGCTGCCGGCGGCACCACGCGCGCCTCGCGGATCGGCAGGTTCAGCAGCGCGGCCAGCGCCGCCAGCGCGATGTCGGCCCACCACATCCATGTGTAGTCGCCCAGCCGGGTGATGGCCAGCCCGCCCAGCCAGGCGCCCAGAAAACCGCCGATCTGGTGGCTCAGCAGCGTCATGCCGAACAGCGTGCCCAGGTAGCGCACGCCGAACAGCTTGCCCACCAGGGCGGCGGTGGGTGGCACCGTGGCCAGCCAGGTCAGGCCCAGGCCGATGGCGAACAGGTAGAACACCCAGGGCTCGCGCGGCAGCAGCAGATAGACCAGCACCAGCAAGGCCCGGCTGCCGTACATGAGGGCCAGGATCATCTTGCTGCGGTGGTGGCCCACCAGGTGGCCGACCCACAGACTGCCGACGATGTTGGACAGGCCGATCAGCGCCAGCGACCAGCTGGCCACCGAGGCCGGCAGGCCGCACAGGTCCACCTCGGTCGGCAGGTGCGTGACCAGGAAGGCGATGTGAAAGCCGCAGGTGAAAAAGCCCGCGTGCAGCAGCAGGTAGCTGCGGTCGCCCAGCGCGCCGCGCAGCGTGGCGCGCAGGCCGGCGTCGGCGCCTTCGACGGCGTCGTGCCGCGCCGGCTGGCCGCGCGTGAGCCGACCGACCAGCGGCAGCGCCAGCAGGGTGATGACGGCCAGCGAATACATGGCCCCCATCCAGCCCTGCACCTGGATCAGCAGCTGCGCCAGCGGCGCGAACACGAACTGCCCCAGCGAACCACCGGCGTTGATGACGCCCGAGGCTGTGCCGCGCGCCGCCATCGGCAGGCGCTGGGCGGCGGCGCCTATCAGCACCGAAAAGCTGCCCGCGCCCGAACCGATGGCCGCCAGCAGGCCCAGGCTGAACACCAGACCCCAGGACGAACCCATCAGCGGCGTCAGCGCGTTGCCCAGCGCCAGCAGCACGATGCCGGCGATCAGCACCGGTCGCGGCCCCCAGCGGTCGGCCGCCGCACCGGCCAGCGGCTGAATGGCGCCCCAGGTGAACTGCGCCACCGCCATGGCCAGGCTGATGCTGGCCATGCCCAGCCCGGTGCTGCTGTTGATCGGGCTCAGAAACAGGCCCAGCGACTGGCGCGTGCCCATGGTCACCATCAGCACGCCGGCGGCGGCCAGCGTCACCGCCAGCGCGCCGGGATGTCGGAGTGGTTTCAGCATGGGGTCCTTCTGGCCTCTGGCCGGGGCCGGGTGGGGTGCCCGGATACTATCAAAACAATAGCTGCTGACGCTTGCCAGTCATGCGCTGGGACATGGTTTTGTTCATGTTCCAGGGCGCCGTGACGGGCTGGGCGGCCGTGCCGCTCGAGGGGCCCGGCCCGGCGGGTGTCGGCCCCGCGGCAGGTGCCGTCCACCCACCCAGGCGGCGCCGGGCGTGCGGTCGGGGCGATCGGGGGCAGTGGCCAGGGTGGCGCGGTGCGCATGCGGCATGACGTTCAGGAACATGACCCATGGGCCATCGAAGCGCAGCGAGGCTCTCCCTCATGGGCGGTTCGCATCAGGCGCTGAGCTGGCCCAGCGCCTGGGCGATGGCGTCGGCGTCGTGCGGGCGCACCAGGCGCGCCTGTTCCTGGCCGTCCTTCAGGAACACCAGGGTCGGCCACAGCTTGACGCCGAAGCTGCGGCCCAGCGGCCGCCCGCGCCCGTCCTCCACCTTGAGGTGCGGCGTGTCCTGGCCGGCGCGCGCGAAGGCCGCCTCGATCAGCGGTTGCGCGCCCTGGCAATGGCCGCACCAGTCGGTGCCGAATTCCAGCACCAGCGGGCCGGTCTGGGCGTCGACCTGGGCGCGGCTCAGGGTCTCGGGGGTGAAGCGGGCGGTGTAGGGCATGGCGGCTGCGCTGCGGTGATCGGTGCGCGGGCATCATAGCCAGCGCGCCGAGGCGCTGCAGCGGCGCCTGGCCGATGACCGTGCAACGTAGTAGCCTTGCGTTCCCTGGCTTCGAGCAAGAGCACCACCATGAGCGAGACCCACCCTGCCGCCGGCACCTGCCCGGTGGACCATGCCGCGCTGCGCGACCCCAACGGCTGCCCGGTCAGCGCCGGCGCCGCCGCCTTCGACCCGTTCGGCGACGGCTACCAGCAGAATCCGCCCGAGTACCTGCGCTGGGCGCGCGCGCGGGAGCCGGTGTTCTTTGCGCCGCAGATCGGCTACTGGGTGGTCACGCGCTACGACGACATCAAGGCGGTGTTCCGCGACCACGAAACCTTCGACGCCTCGGTGGCGCTGGAGCGCATGACCCCGGTGACGCCGCAGGTGCTGGACATCCTGGCCGGCTACGACTACGGCATGCAGCGCACCATGGTCAACGAAGTGGAGCCGGCCCACATGGCGCGCCGGCGGGCGCTGATCGAGCCCTTCACGCCGGCGGCGCTCAAGGCGCTCGAACCCATGGTGCGGCGCGTGGCGCGCCAGTACGTGGACCGCTTCATCGACGACGGCCGCGCCGACCTGGTCGAGAAGATGTTCTGGGAGGCGCCGCTCACCGTCGGCCTGCACTTCCTGGGGGTGGAGGAAGACGACATGGCGCTGCTGCGCCAGTATTCGGTGGCGCATACCGTCAACATCTGGGGTCGGCCGACGCCGCAGGAGCAGGTCGAGGTGGCGCACGCGGTGGGCAACTTCTGGCAGCTGTCGGGGCGCATCGTCGAGGAGATGCGCGCCACGCCCGACGGGCCGGGCTGGATGCGCTACACCATCCGCAAGCAGAAGGACCACCCCGACGTCGTCACCGACTCCTACATCCACTCGATGATGATGGCCATCATCGTGGCGGCGCACGAAACCACGGCCCTGGGCATCACCAACGCGGTCCGCCTGCTGCTGGAAAACCGCCCGATCTGGGACGAACTGTGCGCCGACCCCAGCCTGATCGCCGGCGCGGTCGAGGAGTGCCTGCGCCACAACGGCTCGGTGGCGGCCTGGCGGCGCTACGCCACGCGCGAGGCCGAGATCGGCGGCGTGCGCATTCCCCAGGGCGCGCGCGTGCTGGTGGTGCTGGCCTCGGGCAACCATGACGAGCGCCACTTCAGCGACCCCGACGCCATCGACGTGCGGCGCGACAACGCCAGCGAGCACCTGACCTTCGGCTACGGCTCGCACCAGTGCATGGGCAAGAACCTGGCGCGGCTGGAGTTGCAGATTTACCTGGAAGAGCTGACCCGCCGCCTGCCGCACCTGCGCCTGCTGCCACAGCGCTTCGACTACGTGCCCAACACCTCGTTTCGCGGGCCCAAGCAGCTGTGGGTCGAGTGGGACCCGGCGCTCAACCCCGAGCGTGCCCAGCCCGCGCTGCTGGCGCAGGCGCAGCCGGTGCGGCTGGGCGAATCCAGCCGCCAGACCGTCACCCGCCCGGTGGTCGTCGAGCGCATCAGCCGTGCCACCGACGACGTGCTGCTGCTGCGCCTGGTGGCCGCCAACGGCCAGCCGCTGCCCGGCTGGTCGCCGGGCGCCCATGTCGACCTCGAATGCGGCAGCGCCGACCGTTCGCGCCAGTACTCGCTGTGCAGCGACCCGGCCGACAGCCGCGCCTACGAGATCGCCGTGCTGCGCGACCCCGACAGCCGTGGCGGGTCGGCCTGGATCCACCAGCATCTGCAGGTCGGCGACCGGCTGCGCCTGCGCGGCCCGCGCAACCACTTCCGTTTCGACGAAACGGGCGGCC
>JADHED010003242.1_pt1 | contig 10064 bp, 3 predicted proteins | sample 8952041 | NCBI WGS metagenome assembly JADHED01 (sample SAMN16124423, study PRJNA663239) | bioreactor sludge metagenome | isolation source: sludge (control) | place: India:Bengaluru | collected 2018-09-08
GTTGGGAATGGTAAATCACACTATTCATTAATTGGACATTTAAAACTTTAGGTTTATGAAAAAATATATATTTTTACTCTGGCTCTTTGTTTCTCAATTTCAACTATTAATTGGACAGGGAACTGATGAAACAATTTTCGATCGTCCAATGGGAAATTTTGCAAATGGGAATTCAGGTGGAGACCCAAGTAATGGTACCATGAATTTTACATTACCCTTAGTCGGAATTGGTGGAAAAACAATATCTACACAAGTTACACTTGCGTACACTAGTGGTTCAGGTGTATTGGTTAGTGAACTTCCAAGTATGGTCGGATTAGGATTCAATATATTTGCTGGTGGGTCTATAACAAGGCAAGTAAGAGGGGTTCCTGATGAAGCACAACACAACCCCATAGAGCCTGTTTGTTATACACAAGCCATTCCGACATGCCCATACCTCCCTCACGATACAATTAAGGGATCAGATCCGAATAGTTTGCATTATGTTTATGGTTGGTTTGATAAGTATGATTTCTATGAAGCCAAAAAAAAGGAAGATCTTGAACCTTTTACTTGTTTAATCACTGAGACGTCAACATTTCCCCAATCAGAACTTGATGAACTGCAGGTAGGTGAATTGGTGTCCGTCTTCAAAAATAGTTCATATTCAGGGCCAACCACAGGAATTACAACATCTGTTTTTAATCGAATGAAGCACCATTACTTTTGGAATGTTGCTAATGGAACTATTGATTCTGAACCTGATATTTTCACATTTAGTTCTGGAAACTATTCTTGTTCATTCGTTTTTAAACCCGACGGCACTCCTATATTACTTCAAAATAATGATTATTTAATCACTCCAGCCATTGGGCCTATGGCTGGAAGTGGAAATAGTTGGATAATAACAACTCCAGATGGAATCAAATTTATTTTCGAAAATAACAATCAATATTGGGAAGAAACTTTAACTATATCAGAAACTGGATATCCAGATAAAAATACAACACTGCCATGCGGACCGCCTATTGATGAGAGTACTTCAGAAATGAAATACATTTCCAAATGGCATTTGACCTCAATTGAATCTATCTTTGGTGAAAAAATAATCTTTGAATATAACAGTCCTAATGAACCTATAGTTGAAATAAACAATGCCAACCAAATTCAACAAGACGTAATAGATATCGGTGAAAGTTTTAGTTGGCACTACTATGATCATGAAACTTCTAGTTACTTTACTGGATCAAGTCGTCTAAAAAGCATGAAATCAACTAATAGAACGATAAGCTATAAAACATTGAAATCTATAATTTTGGAACGCAATAATGTGGTGCATAATAAAATAGAATTCATTTATACCCCTTCCATCATATACAATACAAATCAAATGGCTTTAGAAAAGGTATTGAAGTACGACTACAATCATACTTTGATTGAGGGGGTAGAGTTTAGCTTTAGTTCCTTTGGCAATGGCAGATTGAAATTACAGGCAATCAAAAATCTTGCTCCTAGAAATACATCTAAATTTTTAGAAACAAAGTTTGAATATATAGAAACTTATAATCTTCCAACTGATCCGATGTCCCCGATGCAAGATTATTGGGGGTATTTTAATGGGGAAACAAGTAACAACAATTTGATTTCAGAAGTTACATTGAAAGCAACAGAATATCCTTTTTTGGATGGCACAGATATGGTATTTTCAGGAGCAAATCGAGAACCCAACTTCAATTATTCAACAACTTATTTATTGAATAAAATAATTTATCCACACAATGGCTATAAGTTGTTTGAATACGAACAAAACGATTATTATGACACTGAAACTAATTCAAATACCCCTTATGGAGGAGTTCGAATAAAAAAAATCACAACATCAGATGCACTCAATTCGTCTAAAGACGTCGTAGTAGAATATAAATACAATATATTGAACAGTACAAATTCCAGTGGGCAAATTGGAACGAATGTAAAGATGTACGAAATTTTAAATTATCATGACTTTCTTTATGATGATTATGAATTCAAAGATCGTGTAATTAATGGGCAAAGCTGGGCGGCCACTAAATCTCTATTCCTATTTCGATCTAACAATATTTCCAAAATGTTACCACCTGATAACTTGTGTTATTCTCGTATAACAATAGTACAATCAAATAATGGATATACAGTTAATGAATTCACGAATTATCTTGATTATCCAGATATATCAGATAAACATGCATTTAAACTCAATGGTGGTATTTCGACACTAACACCTTATACTAATTACTTGGAAAACGATTGTGGAGGCTATGCATCAAGCAACACTCACAAAAGGGGGTTAATAAAAAAAAGCAGTATTTTTAATGAATCAGATGAGATAGTTAAAGAAACCACCTTTGAATATGAATTTGTAGAAGGAATCGAAAATGTTATAGCGGGTGTTTCTAAAAATGCTGCTAATTTTTTTCTGTTCTATTCAACTTCTACTATCCAAAATCCCACTGCCTTTTATCCACAAAATCTGTCTCTTTTTTCAAATGTCAGTGATATGCATTTTAATGAATATTATACCCATTTTAACCACTGGTACTATTTAAAAATTGAATCAACTAAGGAGTACACGGTTGGCACCTCTGATTTTATACAAACCAACATTGAAATTATAAAAAACAGACCTTCACAAATTTTTGAAACAAAATCCATAAATAGTGATGGTAAGGAATATATTAGTAGAAATTATTATCCTGATAACATTGAGTTCTTGACAAACGGAACAAACAGCACTGAGGTTTCTTCTTTAAAAATATTAAATGATTCCCATATTATTTCCTTTCCTTTTGAGGTAGTTAAAATTTGCAAAATCGGAACAATTGAATATGTCACGAATAGTTTAATTACAACTTTTAATTTATTTAATGGAAAGCCTTTAAAACACAAGTCATTTGCTCTGAAAACATCTCATCGTATAGACAATTATGAATTAGCAGAAGTTGTTAATGATGCGGGATCCAATATTTTAAGTGTAGACTCAAGAATGGAATTGATAGGATCCAATGAAATGTATGACATATACGGCAATATAGTTAGTTCACATCCAAATCATGGAAGCAGTTCTTCAATAATATATGGAGAAAATAATACTGTCCCAATAGCTGTTTTTAAAAATGCTACAGTAGGCTATGACCCTGACTTTGCTCAAGATGTTTCAATGGATGGTAAAGATTGTAGTTATACCGGGTTTGAGGATTCTTTTAAGGATGGTTGGGATGTTTGGATTGGGAATTATGTTGATAATGAAAGTCATAGTGGAACTAAGTCAGCTGAAATAAGTAATTTAATTGGTGGGCCCAATATGTATAAATACTTCTGGCCAGAGAATTTGAATAGAAAATTTATATTAACATGTTGGGTCAAAACTACAAGCGCATTAATTTCTGATGGCGGAAAAATAGTTTTGGAAGCAGTTAAACTAGATAAATCTTCATTTAATTCATGTTATATTGCTAAAACAAAAAAATCTATAATGTTTGAAAATACCGATGGCGAATGGGTTAAATATAGTGTCGAAATTGATGGAAATGAAATACTTGGGTACACAGGTTCTGGATGCGGTGGAAGTCCTGTTCCTATAACAGAGTTTGGTTTATTAGCCTATGTTGCTAATGAAGATCCATCGGTCAGCTTTTACGTCGACGACATCTCGCTCATTCCTGCTGATGCTGAGTTTAAATATTTTATATATGATCCTGTTTTTAAAACCCAGCAATATGCCTATGATTCAAATGGTGAAATCTCACAAACAACTTACTATGATGAATTTGGAAGAGTTCAATGGATTACAGATAAATTTGGGTTCGCCCGTAGCTATGTTGAATATACATATGCTGATATGGCTGTTTCTGGCGACATGAGCTCAATAAAAACATATTCCATAAGAACCAAATATACTAAAACAGGATTTCTTGATAGTTTACATAACAATTTGTTATCAGATGAAGATTTTCTATTGCGAACTGCATATCTAGACGGGTTAGGAAGACCTGTTCAAGAAGTAAACAAAAAGTTATCGCCTGAAATAGGAAGCATAACTTACGATATGGTTAATTTCATTGAATATGACAACCTAGGAAGAACACCATTGAGTTACCTACCTTATACAGACAATTCCAGTGATGGTAGCTTCAAGGAAGATGTAATTGATAAGCAGGAAACATTCTATTCGAGTGCGTCTATGGTCTCTCATGATGATTTTCCTTTTGCAGAAACAATTTTTGATACCTCACCGCTAAATCGGTTAGTTGAAAAGGGAAGCCCAGGTGAAGATTGGCAAATCTCTAATCAACATACTACCAAACAATACAGTGAGCACAATGCAGCAAATTCCATTTTATTTTGGGAATTTGATGAATTGGCTTCTGGAGCTTCCGCGACAACCTACTTCTCAGAAGCTTCTTTGTTCAAAAGCACAATTACCGATGAAGATAATAAAGTCAGCATTTCCTTCACTGATAAGATTGGTCGGCTGATCTGCTCTCAAACTATAATCGAAGCGGTTGAAAATGAAGAAGGTAAGATTATTACTTATGACTTTACAGCAGGTGGTCCGGTTGATCATGAAGAACGGACAACCCAAGTATTGAGTACTTATTATGTTTACAATGATTTAAACCAGCTTATATATACCATACCTCCTATCGCTGTGCTTGAAATGGATGGCACTTATAGTTTTGATGAAAGTGATGATATTTTTGAAAAATATATGTTCTCAAGCAAATATGATAACAAGGGGAGGACTTACAAATCCAAAAAGCCAGGAATTGGCTGGGGAGAATATGTTTATGACCAACTCAACAGAATTGTGCTGACTCGTACACCTAAACAATCAAGTGACGATACATGGAATTTTGTTAAATATGATGGATTAGGAAGATCCGTAATGAGTGGTCTGTACACTTCAACGAATACCAGAGAAGAGTTACAGGATATAGCAAATACATGGTCTGGTCAAAATTGGGAAAAAAGGAATGATGAAACTGGAAACATTCATAGTTACACCAACAATGCATTCCCTGAATTAGTGGAAGATTTCCACACTGTGCTTATTGTTAATTATTTTGATAATTATGAATTTAACGATTCGGGAAGAGAGTTTGTTGAATTTAATAATCAGCAGGCAATAAGTTCTGTAAGAGGGTTACAAACCGGTTCCAAGGTAAAAATCCTTAATGATGTTTCTAGCGATTATTTATTGTCAGTTCAGTTTTATGATCAATACTATCGACCAATACAAAGCCTTACCCAGCATCATCTTGATGGATGGGATATCACAAGTTTTAAATACGATTTTAATAACCAATTGATTAGTCAGGTTAGAATCCACGAAAAGGTTGGTGTTGATAAACCATTAATGATCAGTACCCGTTTTGATTATGACCATGCTGGAAGAGTGTTGAATGAATTTAATTCAGTTGGTTTTGGTTCCTTACCTCCTGAGAAATTGGTATGTAATTATGAGTATAATTTATTGGGTCAGGTTATACGGAAAAACCTTGATTACAAACCAGCCGATGATGATTTTCTTCAACATATAGACTACAGGTACAACATAAGGGGATGGCTCACAAGTATCAACAATGCCGAATTGACAAACGATGGGGATAAGAATTTGGATGAAATGGATGTGTTTGGGGAAGAAATTTATTACAACAACACAACAGCATTAACTATCGACAATACACAAACGGATCCTTTCGTAACAATAAACAATTATAATGGGAATATCTCTGCAGTCCGCTGGAAAACAAAACACCAAACAGTATCCGCAAATGATCAACATGAAAATCTGTATGCTTTTAGATACGATGGATTAAATCAAATGACCGCCGCCTATTTTGCAAAGTCGAATTTAGGTATACCAGGATTATTTGAGAATAATTTTCATGATTATGATGAATCGGTGAGTTATGATATGTCGGGAAACATTGTTAATTTAAACCGAAAAACCCAAGGAACATCAATGGATGAGTTAAACTATATCTATGATGGGAACAAGGCTGAAAGTATTACAGATAATATCACAAGCTCTGTAGGAAATGGATTTTTTGATGGGAATACTACTGGTTCAGATTATATATATGACCTTAACGGAAACGTAACTGAAGATTTTAACAAAGGTTTAACTTTTAGCTACAACCATTTAAATCTGGTTACTCAGGTAAGTAATGGAACTGATGATGCCAATTATCTTTATGATGCAATAGGAAGAAAATTACGGATTGTTTATCCTGATGCAACCGTTCAGGATTATGTTAGTGGAATTGAGTACAAGGATTCTTATATTAGTATTGTATACAATTCACACGGAAGAGTAATTCCGGATTTAGATCAGGATCCATGCTCATCTGATTTTAAATATGAATATTACATTAACGATCACTTGGGAAATGTCAGGGCAGTTATAACCCGGGAATACAATACACCTGAACACCATTATGTGGCCACACTTGAAGATGCAAATATAACAGCTGAGGATGCAATGTTTAGCAATGTATCAAGTACGAAATCGGCATCTTTATCGGCATTAGCATCGGCAACTTCAAGTACTTATTCCGCAAAATTGAATCCCGCAGGTGAACCCATTGGGCCCGCCAAAGCTCTCTATGTTCAAAAAGGGGACCGTGTGTCAATCGATGTTAAATCTCATTTCCAAACATTCTCGGGAACGAACAGTCCACGTGACGTAGATGATATTTTGGATCAGTTGGCTAACTTCTTCATTATCAATGGAAATATAGCTCCACCCGGACTAGAAACTTCCTTTGCTGCATCCACATTCACATCTAATTCCATCGTAGAGTCTTTCCTAGACGATTATATTACTGGCCAGTCGAGCACAACGGTGATCGCATTCCTTGGATATTTAACTATAGACAAAGATTTTAACTTGATTGAAACCTCTTCGGGAATCATTCCGGTTACTACCGCCAATACAGTTGAAAATTTGGCTATTGAAGATATTTTGATTCCGGAAGATGGATTTATTTATATATTTGTTCAAAATGAATCCCCACTTGACGTGTATTTTGACAATCTTCACATAACACACAAAAAATCAAACGTTTTAGAAATAAACGAATACTATCCTTATGGGCTGAAAAACCTAAGCATGAGTCAAGCCAGCCTTTCGTTTGACCCTGTTAATAGTTTGAGCTATCAATCGAAGGAGCAGCAAGACTTTTTAGGATTGAATACTTTAGATTTCGGATTGCGACAATATGATGCCACAATAGGTCGTTGGAATGTCCAAGACCCTTACATGCAGTTTTTTAATGCCTATATTGGAATGGGTAATAATCCCGTTAGTCAGATTGATCCAGATGGAGGAATAACTCATTTAGTGAATCGCCTACCGACCATGGATGATATGATGAATGGTGCAGAATATAATAGACCTAGTAAGGGGGGTATTGGAGAACTAGGTAAAAGCGGTGCTCCTTGGTATTCACTTAGTTCCTTTGAACAAAGAGATATACTTAATGCTAACGGAATGCTTAATATTCAAATTCAAAGAACCGCTGAATCGTCTGCAATGGCGTTAGAGGGTTCTATAACTTATGCTGATGACGGAACCGTTATTGTTAGCACAAGCAATCCGTATACTCCATATGTAGTTAATGGAAATATAGGTACATATGCAAATGATAAATCAAATAGAAGTGGGGATTACGCTGTCAATGGTTATATGAGAGGCGGTGTGGTAACTTTAGAATTCCCTAAATATTTTAAAACCAATAATGGTCGAAACGGTGGTGGTAGGCCAGATTTAGGATTTTGGGGGAATGTAATTAGAAATCAAGCTGGTTCAGAATTTAGCAAGGATATGTTTGAAAACTATTGGCTTGGACGCGGAACAGTTAATTTGACTCAACAACAATTTAATAGTATTGTAAAAGCTGCTGGAGCAGTTTATGGAAATCCTGAGCCTGTGACTTTATCAAATGGACAACTTGGTGTAGCGAAAGTTCATTCATTTTACGATTCACCGGAATATTCCTTGTCATTAGGAAGAGCAACTATTTATTATAATCAAGCTGGTGGTGCGGTAGGGTTTTCTGATGAATATAATTTTGATCCTTTGGCATGGGGTATAAGATCAATTAATAATGAAATGAAAACCAGGGCTGTTAATGCAGCAGGTGCATTATATGGAGCTACTCCATTTAAAATTTATTACGGTATTCGTCCTTAAATAAAAAAGATGACTAAAAAAATGTGGTTAGTTGGAGGAAGTCTGTTATGCATTGGAGCAATTATTGGATATAATATTTTTTATAACTGGTTGCCACCAAGAACACCTTTAAAAATTGCTCGAGTTCAAAGCGGGTTAAATATTCCTCGAAATGCAAATGTAATAAATTTTAATGAGGCTTATTCTTTCAGTGGTGAAGGCGAAATATATATACTTTTCAAAATGAATGAAGAAACTACACAAAATATTGTTAAACAATGTACCAAAAAGCAGTATAAGAAACTCACAATTGAAAATTTAATCGCTGATAAATTAGTGGCTCCAAGTACAATTAAAGATGGATACAATATACACGGAAAAGATATCACAGCAATCGAGAATGGGTATTATAGTCTTGTAGTCACAAATTTGCAGAAAATGGATTTTAAGATAGTTGTTTTGGATATTGAAAAAAGGGAATTAATTGTGTATGTTAGCATTCCGTAGTTACTGGCAATAATTTTTTTTCAAATCTTTTGCACCAATGGAGTTTAAGTTGTTAGCTTTATCAATATCCATACAACCTTCACTCTTTTGTCCAAGATTTATTTTTGCTACCCCCCTGTTTGCATAAGCTTCTCCATTATTAGCATCTATTTTTAAAGCTTTAGTGAAGTCTTCAATAGCTTCTTTGAAATATCCAATTCTAAGAAAGCAAACACCTCTATTATAATAGGATTTCCTAAAGGTTGGTTCAATGTTTATTGCAATCGTTAACATTTCTATTGCTCCACTACAAGATTGTCCAGTTTGTTGACAAATGGTAGCAATTGTCACACCGGTATAATAATACGCTTCGACCCTCGTGCTATCCAAACTGTGTGCTTTTTCGAAATATTCTAAGGCTTGTTGATTTAGCCCGTTAGTATACTTTTCCAAGCCTGTCTTAATTAGTATATCATATTTAATGCTTTGAGAATATGAGCTAATTGAAAGAATAATCAGTAAGAATGTTAGCAATCTTTTCATTTAAATTTCTTAATTTTTCTTTAGGAATACGCCTGCCTTGTTTTAGCATCTCTAAGGGGGTCATCCACAATTGTGAACAGGCAGGTTTTATCGTTTTATTTAAGGTTCTCAATGTTCTATAAACGCTTCAACGTTTTTTTATCAAACTTGGCGTTAACGCCTTTGCCAACCAGATAATCCAACGTCACCCAGAAGGCATGGGTAATACGTTTGGCAAAATCAACCGAAGCAACAGTTTCACCCCGTTCATACTTGCCAATAAACTCACGAGAAACACCTCTTTCTCAGGCTAACTCAGTTTGAGGCCATACTTTTTCCTTGCGTAAATAGATTATAATCTTGGATATACTTTTCATTTTAATATGTGTTTATGTATTATATAACATTAGTTGTGGTTTGACCCCCTAATTATGAGACATTTTATTCGGCTACTAATTTAATACAAATATTTCATTTTCCTTTAAATCGCAAAATGCGACTGACGATGAAGGGTAAACAGTTGTTGCTGCTAAGTTGGCGGAGGAAGTATTTTCTTCATCTTTTTAAATCGGTGAGCCTTGTGCGATTGATTTTTTACAAGATGCTGACTCCGAATGCTAAGTATTTCAAATATCGGGGTTTCTCCCATTTTTTCAAGCTTCTCTGCCCAATGACAATAACAAGCAGGATAGACCCCTCACTTTGCACAAGTTATTGATAATCATGTTTTTCCGAACTTCATTAATGATTCGAATTTTCTCTTCTTTGGTTCGTTGACTTTGGCTCTTTTCTATCTGACTTGATTAGTTAAAAATTAATAATAATCTTGTCAGGTTAATGAGGGGGTTAAACTAATTCC
>JADHED010003243.1_pt1 | contig 10063 bp, 13 predicted proteins | sample 8952041 | NCBI WGS metagenome assembly JADHED01 (sample SAMN16124423, study PRJNA663239) | bioreactor sludge metagenome | isolation source: sludge (control) | place: India:Bengaluru | collected 2018-09-08
GGTATCGAAATAACTTTGCACGGTGCCCCGCATGAAAATGGCGACGCCGGCGGCCACGATTCCCGTGACCATGATCACCACCAACGCCTCGATCAGCGTAAATCCACGCTCACGGACTGTCAGGATTTCGTCATGCATGTCAGAGATTCGGCGCATATCGCAAGCGATGTCCTACCAGCGTCACGCTTTCACGCCCGGCGGCCACCGTCACTTCGACACGCAGCGCGGCATCGGCCGGAATGCCGACAAAAGGCGCCCCCCCACCCGCCCGGGTGATACGTACGCTTGCGTTGTATCCTGGCATAGCATTGGCACCTGTGATATCCGTGACGTTGTTCATGCTCCAGCCACCGTAGTCCGCCACGTTGTCGAATGGATCGGTCGCACTGCCACGGGTTTCCGTATTAGGCATCGGCCCCGTCACCACCGAGCCGGTCACACCGCCACCGATATCCTGCGACGCAGCCAGGCCACCGGTACATCCGGCCGTACTCGTGGCCGTCTCGACGTTCACATCCTGCGGGTCGCAGTAGCTGAAAGGCTGTTGCAAGATCTCGGTCAACAGCGATTCGGCAATGGAGAGCGCCTGCTTGCGCACCATCGGGTCGGCGCTGCCGCGCACCGACTGATTCAGTACCAGGATGACGCCCGCCAGCGCTACGCTGACGATGACGATGAACACCACCATCTCGACCAGGGTCAGGCCGGATTGACGCAGGATCGGCTTCATGGCGAATGCACGTAACCGGTTTCGGCCTCGACGTTGATCAGGGTTTCGCCCGGAATCTGGATCACCGAGGCGGCACTGGCAGCCCCGGAGGGCAGGAACAAGAAGCTGGACGGCAGGGCCGCAAAGCCCACACCCCCTTGCGATTCGATGCGGTAAGCCGCTCCGCCCGGGCCCAGCCCGACCTCGCCTGCGCCCACCGCGTAGGCACAGGCCGTGTCGTTCGCGGCGCTGCGCATGGTCAACGACACCGCGTTCGCGGCAAACGCCACGCACACGGCGCGGCGCTCGGCAATCGCATGTTTCTGCGCCAGTCGCAACGCGCCCATGGTGCCGTCATGAAATCCGCGCGACTGGAACCCCTGGGTATCGAAGATACGCGGCACAGCCACGACGGCCAGAATGCCGATGACCACCATGACGGCAATCAATTCCACCAGCGTAAAGCCCTGCTCACAAACAAACCGGCATGGCCTCGAATCTGCCACCAGTCGGGCGGTTATGGTTTTCGGGCACGCCGTATTCACACCCACACCTTAGACACGCAATGCCCTAGCGGAGCGCCATGACGCGCCTCCGCCATGGGATGGATTAATTGATGCCGATCACCGGAGCAACTGCCGAAGTGCTATTTGGCCCGCTAACAACGCAATTCACTGTTGCGCCAGCCGAAATAGCTTGGCTGGCAACGGTGTATCCCGCTGGCAGCCCGCCTTGAAGCAACTGCCCAGTACCCGTCAACCCAGAACCAACACAATCCAGAATCTGGAAACCGGATCCTGTGCCACGCACGGATCTTTCAGCAAAATTCACCGAAGATCCTGAGGCCAAAGCACCCGCCACCCCCTGAATCGCGGCATTCTGCGCATCGCTACGAAAATCCACGAAACGCGGCAGTGCAGTCGCCGCCAGGATCCCGAGGATCACGATCACCACCACCAGTTCGATCAAGGTAAAACCTTTTTGCGCTTGCATCGTTACTTCTCCTTTAAAAAAATTCCAAAAATTCCGGGGCTGGACCACTTCTAGCAATCCACGTGCCAATGCCTACTAGCAGTTATCCGGCGTCAATCCTGCACTGCTGAAGGTCGGCGGCAGGTTGGGGCCAGCTGGTTGGGTATAGGTAATCACGCACTGGTTATTCGTGGCATTGGGCTGGACGGTCAAGGTCGTACCCGGCGGGGTCGGCGCAGGAATGAAGAACCCCTGCAACGCTACCGCCGTGTTGGCCGGGTCTACCAGGCCAGCCGCCACGCCGATATCGGCCAACGTCGCATTGGGATAACCATTGGTCATGTTGATGGTCGCCCCCTCCATGCTGATGGCGGCGCCCGCCGCCGCCCCCTGCGTCAATTGCACGGAATGTGCCAGGGCAGCCGCGGATTTCAGCGAGGCCAGCGCGCCATTCATGGCGGCAATGCGCGCACGCACCTGCAATTCGGCAAAGCGAGGCAGCGCAAACGCCGCCAGAATGCCCAGGATGGTGATCACCACCACCAGTTCGATCAGGGTAAACCCTTTTTGATTTTTCATACGCATCAGCCCCCTACAAAAATCCTTGTTACCCTCACGCCGGGCATCCGTTCACTGCCACCGGTAAGGTTCCAGCGGCTCGAATGCCAGACCAAGCCGCAAACCTGACCCGTCAATCGCCGCGGGGCGCACATGATACCGCACCCGCGCCTTCCCCTCGCTATCCGGTGCCAAGCGCTGGCCGTACTGCGCGACGTATCCAGTAACGCAGTGCACCGGGTCGAAATACCAGCGCCCGGGCGGCACACGATCCACTTCGGCGCCACTGACCTCGCCGAAATAGTTACCCGGCGGCTGCTCCAGCCATCGAACCGGGTTTTCGCACACCAAGCCCGCACTCTCCTGCATGCGCTCTTCCGCCATCAGCGTCGCGATCCGTAGCTTCAGCGCGCTTTTGAACAGATTGGCCGTGTACTCCATATCGGCGCGCTCGGCGAGTTCTTGATAATCGCGCAGGCGATTCAGCAGCAAGACCATCACCACCGCCAGCAGCACCGCCACCAGCCCGAATTCCAGCCAGGTCATGCCGCGTTGCCGCGCAGCGGTTGACGTCGCCATGCGCTTAGGGAAGCCCTGTACAAGTGGCTGCGCGAGCGAATTGCTTCGTTGCCCGGTGCTCGAGACCTCGCCTATTCTCTTGATATGTCTCGGCCTCTGCGCACCTGGCGCCTCGCACTTCATCTCGCTCGCTCACTTGTTCAAGGCTTCCTTTATTTCTTGAACGCCACCCGGCCCAGATCCCAGATCGGCAGGAACACGCCCAAGGCCAGGATCAACACCAGCACACCCAGCAGCACGATCAGAATAGGCTCGATTTGCGAACCCAAGGTCTTGATTTCGTACTCGACCTCCTGCTGATACATGTCGGCGATTTCCTGCATCATGTCATCCAGCATGCCCGACTCTTCGCCCACCGCAACCATCTGCAGCACCATGGGATTGAACACACCGCTGTTCTGCGCAGTCCGCAGGATGGTTTCCCCGCGCTCCACGCCCGTACGCATCTGTTCGACCTTGTCGGCCACGTAGTCGTTGTCGACCGTCTGCGCGACCAGCGTCATGCCTTGTACGATGGGGACGCCGCTACGTGCCGCCAGCGCAAAACCGCGGGCGAAACGCGCCATGGTCGCCTTGTGCACGATCTTGCCGGCAATCGGAATCCGCAACTTGAACTTGTCCCACTTGTAACGCCCCGCGTCCGTCCCCACCCATTGCCGGAATCCGAACACTGCCAGCGCCAGCGCCACCAGCATCATGGGCCACCAGGCGAGGAAGAAGTCGGATACTCCCACCAGGATACGCGTCAGCAAGGGCAATTCGGCGTTGAAGCCCTTGAACACCTTGGCAAACGCGGGGATCACGAAAATATTGATCACCACGATCGCGACCAGCATCACCCCGACCACGAAGGAGGGGTAACGCAGCGCAGCACGAATCTGCTCGCGCATGAACTTCTCGAATTCCATATGGCTGTAGAGACGCATGAACACGTCTTCCAACATCCCGGTCGATTCGCCCACCCGCACCATGCTGACGTAAAACGAGTTGAACACCTTGGGATGCAACTGCATCGCCGCGGATAATTCGCGCCCGCTGTCCAGGCTTTCGCGTAACTGGCGCACCACATCGGCGAACGCCTTGCTGGGTGTGGAGGCCTGCAAGCCGCCCAGCGCACTCATGATAGGGATCCCGGCCTTCAGCAGCGTGTGCATCTGCCGGCTGAACATCATCACGTCAAAATGCGTGACCTTTTCGCCGAACCAGTCAATGCCCTCCTCGGTATTCTTTTCCGGCGCGACCGTCGGCTGAATGTCGACCGGGGTGATGCCCGTGCTGAACAATTGGCTGGCGGCGGCACCCATGTCGGCGCTCTCGAGCACGCCCTTGACCAGGGCCCCGCTGGCATTGCGTCCGGAATAGGAAAAAAATGGCATCGATCAGGAGCCTATTTCAGTACAAAACAAATGTGTGCCGGCCATTCGCCGCGCTCCGCGTCTTGCATCCATCCCTTTTGTGTTCATATGCATCTTTTGTTTTCTACTGAAACAGGCTCCAAGCCGCTAGTCCTCAAACTGATTGCTGATGCGCATGGCCTCGGCCACCGTGGTGCGCCTGGCCAGCACCAGGTCGACCGCATGCTTGCGCATCGTGCCACCAGCCATGTGCTGCCGGGCCACTTTCACGAAATGATTAGGGTCGTGATGATTCGCTGCCTCGGTCAGCTCCGTCGTCATTTCGAGCAGTTCATATACCCCCAGACGCCCCAGATAGCCCGTGCCGTTGCAGTGACTGCAACCAGCACCACGCGCATAGGCATGCTGGTCCACGGCCTCACCGAGTTCCAACCGCAGCCACTCCCGCTCGAATGGCAGCGGGGTGTACGGCTGCGCGCAGCTTTCACACACCAGACGCACCAGACGCTGCGCCACGACGGCCAGCAAGGACATCGCCACCATGTAGCGCGGTGCCCCCATGTCGATCAGGCGAATGGGAGAAGTGACCGCATCATTGGTGTGCAAGGTGGACAGCACCAGGTGGCCGGTCATCGCGGCACGCAGGCCGATCTGCGCCGTTTCCTGATCGCGCATTTCGCCCACCAGCACGATGTCCGGATCCTGACGCAAGGCGGAGCGCAGAACGCGGGAAAAGTCGAGGTCGATCTTCTCGTTGACCTGCACCTGATTGATGCCGGGCAGGCGATACTCCACCGGATCTTCCACGGTGAGAATCTTGTTGGACAGCTTGTTCAGTTCGGACAGGGCCGCGTAGAGCGTCGTCGTCTTACCGGAGCCGGTCGGCCCGGTGACCAGCACCATGCCGCTGGGGCGATGAATCAGCTTGCGGAAGCGCTCCAGCATGTCGGGCGGCATGCCCAGCTTATCAAGCGAGAACCCCTCGGAATTCTGGATCAGCAAGCGCATGACAACCGATTCGCCGTATTGCGTCGGCATGCTGGAAATCCGGATATCCACCGGCTGCTGCCGCACCTTGATGGCGAAGCGGCCATCCTGCGGCAGGCGCTTTTCCGAAATATCGAGTCCGGACATCAGCTTGAGGCGCAACACCAACGCTGTGGCGATCTTGCTGTCAGCTTCGGTCTGCAGGTGCAGTACCCCGTCGATACGAAAACGGATCTGCAGCTTGGTTTCCTGCGGCTCGATGTGGATGTCGGAAGCCCGCACCTGCACCGCATCCTCAAAAATCGTCTGCAACAACTTGACGACCGGGGCCTCCTCGACGTTCGCGGTCAACCCCAACTGCGCGAAATCGACGGCTCCCTCACCCAGATCCTGGCCCAGTTCCTGCACCAGCGAGGAAATCTCTTCCGTGCGCCGATAGGTCCGGTCGATGATCTGCAGCACGTAACTTTCGGTGACCACCGCCAGCGTGATTTCCTTGCGCAGCAGGCGGGCAATCTCGTCGTAAGCAAACAGGTCGGTCGGATCGGCCATGCCGATCAGGAAGGTGTCGCCACGATCTTCCAGCACCAGCGCCCGGAAACGCCGAGCTTGTGCTTCGGGCAGCTTGCGCACCGTTTCAGGATTCGCGTTGAAATGCTTGAGGTCGATGAAAGGAATCTGTAGTTGTCGCGCCAGCGCTTCCGAAATCTGGATTTCGGTCACAAAGCCGCTCTCGATGAACACGCGCCCGAGCTTGCGCCCGCTCCGCTGCTGCTCCTGCAGCGCGTGCGTCAATTGCTCTGAAGTCAGCAGCCCCTGCTGCACCAGAATCTCACCCAGCCGGATTTTCTCAGGACGCGCCATAATGACTCAAAAGTTATTGTTTTTTCTCACGAATAACGTGTATCTTATTGACTGGATTTAAATTAATCAACCTGAATATGTTCGAGATCGTGCTGTACCAGCCGGAAATTCCCCCGAATACCGGCAACATCATCCGCCTGTGCGCCAACACCGGCTCGCGACTGCATCTGGTCAAACCGCTGGGTTTCGCACTGGAAGACAAGCAACTCAAGCGCGCAGGGCTGGATTACCACGAATACGCCACCCTGCAGGTGCACGCCGATTGGGAGTCCTGCATGGCGAAACTGGCGGATCGCAGGGTATTTGCAGCCACCACCAAAGGCAGTACGCGTTACGACCGGATCTCCTACCAACCCGGGGATGTCTTCGTGTTTGGGCCGGAGTCTCGTGGGCTACCGGGCGAATTACTGGAGACCTTCAGCACGGATCGACGCATCCGCCTGCCGATGCTGCCACACAGCCGCAGCCTTAACCTCTCCAACTCGGCCGCCGTGCTGGTCTATGAGGCGTGGCGTCAGAATGGGTTTGTGGGCGGCGATTAGCGCCTGAGGATCAGTGCTCGGCCCTGGGTTCGCGGCTGAGCAGGTTCTCCACCGCCTCACGCGGCGATAGCCCTTCCGACAGCACGCGGTTCACTTCGTGCGTGATCGGCATCTCGACGCCCAGCTGGCGCGCGCGATTGTGCACTTCGCGCGTGGTGTGCACCCCTTCGGCCACGTGGCCAAGCGAGGTAATGATCTGATCCAGCGTCTCGCCCTGCGCCAGGCGCAGGCCCACGGTACGGTTGCGCGAAGAGTCGCCGGTGCAGGTCAGCACCAGGTCGCCTGCGCCGGCCAATCCCATGAAGGTCTGCCCTCGACCGCCGACGGCCAGGCCGAAGCGGGTAATTTCTGCCAGCCCACGCGTAATCAACGCCGCCCGCGCATTGGCGCCAAAGCCCATGCCGTCACAGATGCCGGCAGCAATCGCCATCACGTTCTTGAGCGCACCGCCCACCGCCACCCCGACCACATCCTGGCTGGAATATACGCGCACGTTGCCGGCGTGCATGGCCAGCGCGGCTTCCTGCGCGAAGTCGGCATCCGTGGAGGCCAACGTCATCGCGGTGGGCAGACCCTTGGCCAGATCGCTGGCAAAGCTCGGCCCGGACAGGATGCCCCAGGTCTGACCGAACGGCAGCTCTTCTTCCGCCAGTTCGTGCAGCAATAATGCCGTATCCCGCTCCAGGCCCTTGTTGGCCCACACTACCGGTGCCTGCACCCTGAGCGCTTTGATCTCGCGCATCATGGCGCGCACACCAGAGGTCGGCACGACGGAGAGGATCAACTCAGCCGACTGCAGGGTCTTGTGCAGATCGGATTCCAGCTGCAGCGTATCGGGAAACGGGTATTCACCCAGCAGTTTCTGGTTGGAACGCGTGCGGCGCATGGTCTCGACATGCTCCGGGTTGCGCGCCCAAAGCGTGACCGGGTGACGTCGCGCCAGATGAATGGCCAGCGCAGTGCCCCAGGCTCCTGCCCCTAGAACGGATATCTTCATAAACCCCACACCTTGGAAATTTGCACAAACCCGGTCAGCCCGTCGCGGTGCCGCACCTTGGCCCAGCCGTTTGCAGACGACTCGATCAGTTCCAGTACGACGTCCTTCTCGGCACGGAACACCAGGCGAGACGCCTCGTCGGCCGACTCGCGCACTTCCGCCGGTGATGCCGTCACCAGCACGGATCGTTTGGCGGACAAGACCTTGGCTTCCGCCCATGCCAACTCGCCACGACTGTCGCGCACCTTGATCCATTCGCCGAGATTGACGATCACCTCGACCGGATAGGCCTGGCTGACGATAAACAGTTTTTTTGCTTGCGCGGAAGGCGCATCGTAAAGAATGGCCTTGGGCACGGAGACCGAGCGGTACTCCAGCGCCCAAGCCGCTGCCGGCGACAGGAGCGCCGGCAGGATACAGAACAGCTTAGTGAGTGGTCGCACCAGCTTGCTCAGCCTGCTGCTGCATCTGCTGTTGCTTTTGCTGGGCAAACAGCGCCTCGAAGTTGATCGGGTTCAGCAGCACGGCAGGGAAGCCTGCGCGCGTCACCAGATCGGACACCGCTTCGCGTGCATACGGGAACAGGATGTTCGGGCAGGTGATGCCCAGAATGGCTTCAATGTTTTCGTTCGGCACGTTGCGGATCTGGAAAATGCCAGCCTGGGCCACTTCAACCAGAAACACCACATTCTCTTCGGCCTTGGAGGTGACAGTCACGGTGATTTCCACTTCGAACACGCCGTCACCGATCGCGCGACCGGCGTTGCTCAGCTCGATGCCGACTTGCGGCGCTTCCTGTTGCAGAAAGACGTGAGGCGCGTTGGGCACTTCCAGGGAAGCGTCCTTGATGTAGATCTTCTCGATCGTGAAAACCGGTTGCTGGTTTTGCTCTTGTGCTGCTGCCTGCTGCTCTTCTGCCATGATGAATTCCGAATTAATAAGGTGGGTAAAACCCCTATTCTAACCGGATTTAACCCGGATCAGCCAGCCAGTAACGCATCCAGCTGGCCAGCCCGATCCAGCGCGTAGAGATCATCGCAACCACCGACATGGCGATCGCCGATCCAGATTTGCGGCACGGTGCGGCGGCCGCTCTTGCGCATCATCTCTTCGCGCTGCAGCGGGTCGAGATCGACACGAATCTTCTCGATCTCCTGCACGCCCTTACTCTTCAGCAGACGCTCCGCATTGACGCAGTAGGGGCAAACCGCGGTAGCGTACATGAGAACTTTGGGCATCAGGATTCCTTGATCACCGGCAGCTTGGCCTGCATCCAGGCGTTCACGCCGCCCTGCAGGTTGTGCAGGCGCGTGAAACCCGCCTTGGTCAGGATGCCGCAGGCACTGGTGGAGCGCACCCCGCCCTGGCAGTTCACCAGCAGCGTCTTGTCCTTGTATTTAGCCAGTTCGCCCAGGCGTGACTCCAACTCGCCCAGCGGAATATTGATGGCATCGGTGATGTGGCCAGCAGCGAACTCCCCCGGGTTACGCACGTCCAGCACGGCGGCATGTTCACGGTTGATCAGCAGCACGGCTTCGGTCGGCGACAATTCCGCGACACCGGAGGTCCCGCGTTTCAGCATCGGCACCAGCAGCCAGAGCCCGGAGGACACGGCCAGCGCCACCAGCAACAGGTTATCCATGACAAACTTCATACCACTCACTCCTTCGCCTTGGCGGCGACTTCGTTCAACAAGAATTCGTAATGTCCGGGGCTTTTCGCCACCAGCAGGCGCAAGCCCTTTGTAAAACCGGGCACATCCCGCGGGTAGGCCCGCATCGCGCGACGCAATTGTACCAGCGCCGCTTCGCGATCACCTTTCAGCGCCAACAGCAGCACATGCCGATACACCACCATGCGGATAGGCGAAAAGCGCATCGCGGCCTGACTCAGCAGCAACTTGTCATCCAGTTGCTCGACACTGGGCGCAAGCGATGCCGCCAATACGAGTTCGACATACGATGACAGCAGGGATTCCTGATGCACCTGCATCAGGTCTCGCGTAATGTCCGGCAACTGGGCATCCTGCACCTGCCCACGCAGTCCGCGCTGCATCCAGTGCTCAAGCTGGGCATAGGACTGCGTCAGGCTGATCAACCCCATGCTGCCGAGCAGCAGCATGGCGGCCAGCGCCCACCGTCCGATCCGCTGGAGTTCCAGGGAGAGCGGACGCGCATCCCCTGCACCCAGCAGTATGGCAGCGATCCCCAGAAAGTAGGTATACCAGAGCGGGTACTCCAGCAGGCTGTGAATCCCCAGCACCATCAACAGGGCCAGCACCCACCAGCGCTCCGGTGTCGACTCACCGCGCAACCAGCCGGCCAGCCACAGGCCTCCCAGCAGCAGTAACAGCAGCCCCCCGAGCACGCCCATCTCGGCCAGCAGGTGCAGCAGCAGATTATGCGCATGCTCGGCCGGCTCCACCGTCAGCGCCGGCATGCGCTCGATGAGCACGAAGCTGTTCCAGTCGAACTGTCCGAACCCCACCCCCAGCCAGGGC
>JADHED010003244.1_pt1 | contig 10063 bp, 7 predicted proteins | sample 8952041 | NCBI WGS metagenome assembly JADHED01 (sample SAMN16124423, study PRJNA663239) | bioreactor sludge metagenome | isolation source: sludge (control) | place: India:Bengaluru | collected 2018-09-08
AGCAGGGCGGCGGACAGATGGCGGAATTTCACGGTCCAAATCCTCCTGGTTACGGGTTCGGTCGACAGTTACGCACCGGGTGCGGGAAGGTTGCCGGCCGAGCCGGCGGCGTGGCGCCCGGCAGCTACCCGGCGCGCTGGGGGAATATTCGGGGTCGGGGTCAGGAGCCCTTGCCGTAGTTCGGGGCCTCCTTGGTGATATGCACGTCGTGCGGGTGGCTCTCGCGCACGCCCGCGGACGTCACGCGCACGAACCGGGCCCGGGCGTGGAAATCGGCGATGTCCGGGCAGCCGCAGTAGCCCATGCCCGAGCGAAGGCCGCCGACCAGCTGGTAGATGACGTCGCCGGCGCGGCCCTTGTACGGCACACGGCCCTCGATGCCCTCGGGCACCAGCTTGTCGGTCTCGGTGACCTCGCCCTGGAAATAGCGGTCCTTGCTGCCCTGCTGCATCGCCGCGAGCGAGCCCATCCCCCGGTAGCTCTTGTAGACGCGGCCCTCGAACAGGATCTTCTCGCCGGGCGACTCGTCGGTGCCGGCCAGCAGCGAGCCGGCCATGACCGCGTCCGCCCCCACGGCGATGGCCTTGGCCACGTCGCCGCTGTAGCGCAGGCCACCGTCGGCCACGACGGGAACGCCGCGCGGACCGGCCACCCGCGCCACGTCGATGATGGCTGAGATCTGCGGGACGCCCACGCCGGCCACGACGCGCGTGGTGCAGATGGAACCGGGCCCGATGCCGACCTTCACGGCGTCGGCGCCGGCGTCGATCAGGGCCGCGGCCGCCTCGCCGGTGGCGATGTTGCCGGCCAGGACCTGCATGGACGGGTACTTGCGCTTCACGGCGGCCACGGTGTCCAGCACGTTGCGGCTGTGCCCGTGCGCCGTGTCGACGACCAGCAGGTCGACGCCGGCGGCCACGAGCAGCTCGGCGCGCAGCATCGTCTCGGCGCCGACTCCCACCGCCGCCGCCACGCGCAGCCGTCCGTCCCGGTCCTTGCAGGCGCGCGGGTAGTCCAGCTTCTTCTGGATGTCCTTGACCGTGATGAGGCCGCGCAGCTCGCCCCCGCCGTTGACCACCAGCAGCTTCTCGATGCGGTGCCGGTGCAGGATCTCGGCCGCTTCCTCCAGCGTCGTGCCCTCGGGCACCGTGACGAGGTCCTTCGCGGTCATCACGTCGCGGACCTTGATCCGCGTGTCCTTGACGAACCGGAGGTCGCGATTGGTCAGGATGCCGACCAGCTTGGGCCCCTCGGTGATGGGCACGCCGCTGATGCGGTAGTGCCGCATCAGTTCCTGCGCCTCGTCGATGGTCTTGTCGGGCTCGAGCGTGATCGGGTCGGTGATCATGCCCGACTCGGAGCGCTTGACGCGCTCGACCTCGGCCGCCTGCGTGCGCGGGTCGAGGTTCTTGTGGATGACGCCGATGCCCCCCTCGCGGGCCACGGCGATGGCCATCTCGGCCTCGGTGACGGTGTCCATGGCCGCCGACAGGAAGGGGATCTGCAGCCTGATCGTCGCCGTGAGGCTGGTCGAGGTGTCGATGTCCTTGGGCGTGACCTCGCTGTAGCCCGGCACGAGCAGCACGTCGTCGAACGTGAGCGCCTGCGGGAAACGGTCGCCGTTGGTCGGGGTCTGCGCGGACATGTCGGTCTCCCGGGGCTCAGGCCTTCATGACGCCGATGAACGGCAGGTTGCGGTACTTCTCGTCGTAGTCCAGGCCGTAACCGATGACGAATTCCTTGGGGATCTCGAAGCCGACGTAATGCAGGGGCACTTCCTTCTTGCGGGCCGACTTCTTGTCGAGCAGGGCGGCCACGCGGATGCTGCGCGGGCCGCGCGTCTGCAGCAGGTCCATCAGGTGCGCGATGGTCAGCCCGGTGTCGATGATGTCCTCGACCAGGATGATGTCGCGGTCGGTGATATTGGCCTTCAGGTCCTTCTCGATCTTGACCACGCCGGTGCTCTGCGTGGTGCCGCCGTAGCTGGAGACGGCCATGAAGTCGACCTCGTGGTCCACCGACACGCAACGCGTCAGGTCCGCCAGGAACGGGTATGCGCCCTTGAGGATGCAGACGAAGATCGGCTGCGATCCCTGGTAGGCGTTGCTGATCTCGTTGCCGAGCTGGCGCACGCGCTTCTGGATGTCCTCTGAGGAGATGAGCACGCGCTCGAGGAACGGGTAGCGCCTGAGGTATTCCTGGTCGTCGAAGGTCACGACGCGCCTCCGGTTGCCGCGGGCCGCCGGGGCGGCGTCGCGAGGTCGTGGACGCGCGGACCGGCCCGGCCCGCGCTAGTCGGCCGGCCGCGACTGCTCCCGGGCCTGGCGTACCTCGCGGTCGAGGGCGCGCAGCCGGTCACGCTCGCGGATGATGTTGCGGATCTTCGTGGCGATGAGGTCGATCGCCACGCGGTTGTGCCCGCCTTCGGGGATGATGATGTGGGCGTACCGCTTGCTCGGCGCCACGAACTGCAGGTGCATCGGGCGCACCACGTTCAGGTACTGGTCGACCACCGACTCCATGGTGCGGCCGCGCTCGCGCGTGTCGCGCAGCAGGCGGCGCAGCACGCGCTCGTCGGCGTCGACGTCCACGTACAGCCGGATGTCCATCAGCTCGCGCAGCTCGCGCGATTCCAGCACCAGGATACCCTCGACGAAGACGATGTCCGCCGGCTCGCAGGCCGCGGTTTCCTGCAGGCGGCTGTGGATGCTGTAGTCGTAGCGCGGGATCCGAACCGCCCGCCCCTGCTGCAGCTCGTGCAGGTGCTCGACCAGCAGCGAGGTCTCGAAGGCGTCCGGGTGGTCGTAGTTGATCTTCGCGCGCTCGGCCATCGGCAGGGCGGAATTGTCCCAGTAGTAGGAATCATGATGGACGATCTGGATCGTCATGCCCGGGCAGGCCTCCCGGACCTTGTAGGCCACGGTGGTCTTGCCCGAGCCGGATCCCCCGGCCACCCCGATGATCACCGGGGGCAACGGCTTGTGTCCTGAGTCCTGCATGGGCGCAAGATACCCGGCGCGCCGGGTGGTGTCAATTTGGCGGTTGCCGGCGCGTCAGGTCGCGCGCGGGACGGCCCGGGCGCCCGCCCTGCGGCCCGGGACAGGACCCGGCTGGACGCCCGCCGCTGCCCCGGCAGGCACGCCGCCCGCCCCCGCCGTCAGTCCCGTTCCCGGCGAAGCGAGAGCGAGATCCGCCCCCGCTCGAGGTCCACCGCCGTCACCCGGGCCATCACCTTCTGGCCGACCTTGACCACCTCGTTGGGATCGCGCACGAAGCGGTCGGCCAGCTGGCTGATGTGGGCCAGGCCGTCCTGGTGCACCCCCACGTCGATGAAGGCCCCGAAATTGGTCACGTTGGTGACGATGCCCGGCACGACCTGCCCCGGGACCAGGTCCGATGGCTTCTCGACGCCCGGCGCGAAGGCGAAGGCCTCGAACTGCTCGCGCGGGTCGCGGCCGGGCTTGGCCAGCTCGGCGGCGATGTCGCGCAGGGTGGGCAGACCCACCTCGTCCGTGGCGTACTTCCTCAGGTCGATCCCGGCCAGCGCCCGCTCGTCCCCGACCAGGGCGGCGACGGGTCGGCCCAGGTCCGCCGCGATGCGCTCGACCACGGGATAGCTTTCGGGGTGGACGGCGCTGGCGTCCAGCGGCTGGTCGCCGCCGCGGATGCGAAGGAATCCGGCGGCCTGCTCGAAGGCCTTGGGGCCCAGCCTCGCCACCTTGAGGAGCTGCTTCCGGCTGCGGAAGGCACCCTCGGCGTCGCGGTGCGCCACCACGGCGGCGGCCAGTTGCGGCCCAAGCCCCGAGACGTACGACAGCAGCTGCGGGCTGGCGGTGTTGACGTCCACGCCCACGGCGTTCACGCAGCTCATCACCGTGTCGTCGAGGCTGCGCTTGAGCGCGCGCTGGTCCACGTCGTGCTGGTACTGGCCGACGCCGATGCTCTTGGGGTCGATCTTGACCAGCTCGGCCAGCGGGTCCATCAGGCGGCGGCCGATCGAGACGGCCCCGCGAACGGTCACGTCGTGGTCGGGGAACTCGGCGCGAGCCACCTCGCTCGCGGAGTAGATGGACGCGCCCGACTCGTTGACCATCACCAGGACCACCGAGGCGGGCAGGCCCAGGCCGCGCACGAAGGCCTCGGTCTCGCGCCCGGCGGTGCCGTTGCCGATGGCGATCGCCTCGATGCGGAAGCGCGTGACCAGCTCCCTGACGATGTGCCCGGCCTCCTCGGCCGCCCGACCGCCGGTGTGCGGGTAGACGGCGGTGTTGTGCTTCAGGGCGCCCTGCTCGTCCAGCACGACCAGCTTGCAGCCGGTGCGGAAACCCGGGTCGAGCGCCAGGACGCGACGCTGGCCCAGCGGCGAGGCCAGCAGCAGCTCGCGCAGGTTGCGCGCGAAGACGCCGATGGCCTCCTCGTCGGCCCGCTTGCGCATCTCCAGGCGCACCTCCGTCTCCATGGCCACAGACAGCAGCCGGCGCCAGCCGTCCTGCACGGCCTGGCGCACCTGGTCGGCCGCGACGCCGGCGCCGGCCGGACCCTTCGCGGCGATGAAAGGGCGGACGGCCATGGCCAGGGCGCGCTCCTCCGGCACGGCGATCTCCAGGTGCAGGAACTTCTCCCGCTCGCCGCGCCGCATGGCCAGCACGCGGTGGCCGGGCGCGGTCCGCACGGGCTCCTGCCAGTCGAAGTAGTCGCGGAACTTGGCGCCTTCCTGCTCCATGCCCCGCGCCACGCGCGAGATGAGCGTGCCCTGCTCCAGGTACAACGCGCGCAGCTCGGCACGCACGTCGGCGTTCTCGCTGACCGTCTCGGCGATGATGTCCCTGGCGCCGGCCAGCGCCTCGTCGGGGCCCGGCACCTCCTTCTCCGGGTCGACATGCGCCTGCGCCCGCGCCAGCAACTCGGCGGCGGTCGGTCCGGCCGTCTCGCCGGCAGCCGCCGCCAGCAGCCACTGCGCGAGCGGCTCGAGGCCGCGCTCGCGGGCGATCGTCGCGCGCGTGCGCCGCTTGGGGCGGTACGGCAGGTAGAGGTCCTCCAGGGCAGCCAGGGTGGCCGCGCCGGCGATGCCGCGCCTCAGTTCGTCGGTCATCAGCTGTCGTTCCTCGAGCGACTTGACGATCGCCTCGCGCCGCTTGTCCAGCTCGGCCAGCTGCTCGAGGCGGTCGCGCACGGCGGTGACGGCCACCTCGTCGAGGCCGCCGGTCGCCTCCTTGCGGTACCGGCTGATGAAGGGCACGGTGGCGCCGCCGTCGAGCAGCTCGGCGGTGGCCAGGACCTGGCGGGCGGGGACGTTCAGCTCGGCGGCGATGGCCTGCACATGGGTCGGGTTCACTCGGTCCCTCCCGGGAACGATCATGGGGTTCGGGGTGCCGTGACGGCGCGCGGGCGGCAGGATGCGCGACCGCGCGCGCAGGCGCAAGGTCGGATCGCCGATCCGGCCCGGATGCACACCAGGTCGGCCGTTTCGGGGTGGACCCGGCCCGCCCGGCGGGCGATAATCGCCAACCGGCAACGGCCACCACCCCGGCGCCGCAACCCGAAAGGCCCCGCGCACCATGCAGTACGCGATCTCCCTGTTGGGCGTCTTCGTCCTGATGTTCATGGCCTGGCTGCTCAGCGCCGATCGCCGGCGCTTCCCCTGGCGCGTGGCGGCCTGGGGCCTGGGCCTTCAGTTCGGCCTGGCAGTACTGCTGCTGCGCACCCCCTGGGGCGAGGTCGTCTTCGGCGCCGCGCGCGACTTCATCACGCGGATCCTGGGCTTCACCGACGCCGGCGCCTCGTTCCTCTGGGGCGGGCTCTACCGCAGCAGCCCCGAGCTGGTGGCCAACCTCGGGCCCGAGGGCGGCTACTGGCAGGTCACCAATTCGGTGACCGGCCAGCTGACCTCGATCGGCACCGTCTTCATCATGCACGTCCTGCCGACGATCATCTTCTTCTCCTCGCTGATGGCCGTGCTCTACCACGCCGGCGTGATGCAGCGCCTGATCGCCGGCATCGCGCGCATCATGCAGCGGACGATGGGCACCAGCGGCAGCGAGACGCTGTCCTGCTCGGCGAACATCTTCGTGGGCCAGACCGAGGCGCCGTTCGTCATCCGCCCCTACCTGGCGACGATGACCAACAGCGAGATCATGGCCGTGATGGTGGGAGGTTTCGCCACCGTGGCCGGCGGCGTCATGGCGGCCTACGTCAGGTTCGGCATCGACGCGGGGCACCTGCTGGCGGCCAGCGTGATGTCGGCGCCGGCGGCGCTGGTCATCGCCAAGATCATGCTGCCGGAGAAGGAAGCCTCCCAGACGCAGGGCTCGGTCACGCTGCAGATCCCGAAGGAGTACGCCAACGTCCTGGATGCCGCGGCCGGGGGCGCGGGCGTGGGCCTGAAGCTGGCCGCGAACGTGGGCGCCATGCTGCTGGCGTTCATCTCGCTGGTGGCGATGGTGAACTGGGTGCTGGGCTTCGCGCACACCTCGCTGGGCGCGATCCTCGGCTGGGCTTTCTCGCCGTTCGCCTGGGTCATGGGCGTGCCGTGGTCGGAGGCGACCCGTTTCGGCGAGCTGCTGGGCACCAAGATCTCCGTCAACGAGTTCCTCGCCTACATCCAATTGGCGGACATCAAGGCCGCCGGCGCCATGTCGCCACGCAGCATCGTCATCGCCACCTACGCGCTGTGCGGGTTCGCGAACTTCAGCTCCATCGCGATCCAGATCGGGGGCATCGGCACCATCGCGCCGTCGCGGCGGGCCGACGTGGCGCGGCTGGGGTTGAAGGCGATGATCGGCGGGGCGCTGGCTTCCTGGATGACTGCCGCGATCGCCGGCGTGCTCACGTCGTGACCGGATCGGGCGCTACCCCGGCCCTGGGCTCCGCAGGACCGCGCTGAAATCGAGGTCACCGTCGCCGGCCGCCAGCGACTGCGCGAACGCCGCCGCCGCCGCCGCCCCCACGGCCTGGTCGAGGCCCGCCACGCCCGCCATCTCCCGCGCCAGCCGCAGGTCCTTGGCCATGTGCTTGAGCGGGAAGGCCACGGCGAAGTCGCCGGCCAGCATGCGCGGCCCCTTGCCGCGGAACATGGGGTTGGCCAGGGCCCCGGCGTCGAGCACCTCGAGCAGTTGCGCCCCCTCCAGGCCCGCTCCCCGCGCCAGGTCCAGGCCCTCGGCGAGCGCCGCCATCATGCAGCCCATCACCTGGTTCACCGCGAGCTTCATCCGCGCCGCGTTGCCGGCCGCGCCCAGGAAGAGGCGGTGCATTCCCAGCAGGTCGAGGAGCGGCCCCGCATCTTCGTAGAGGCCGCGATCGCCGGCGGCCATGATCACCAGTCGTCCCTGCTCGGCGGGCTGGCGCGAGCCGGAGACCGGCGCCTCGAGGAAGCGCCCGCCGCGCGCGGCGACGGCGCCGGCGATGCGCCCGCTCGTGCCGGGGTCGACGGTCGACATGTCGATGTAGCCGCGCCCGCCGGCCAGGCCGTCGACGATGCCGCCCGCCCCCGTGGCGACCGCCAAGGCAGCGGCCGGGTCCGCCAGCATGGCGAAGGTGACGTCGTTGGCCGCCGCCAGCGCCGCCGGCGTCGCGGCCTGGTGCGCACCCTCCGCGACCAGCGACGCGCAGGCCGCCTCCGTGCGGTTCCAGACCGTCACCTCGTGCCCGCCTCTCAGCAGGTTCAGCGCCATCGGCGTACCCATGATACCCAGCCCGGCGAACCCGACCTTCATGCCCCCGACCTCCTCCTGCCGACGGCGCCTCAGCCGCCCAGCAGGTGCTTCCGCCAGAACAGCACCTGGGCGGCACCGAAGTAGTCGGCGTGCGGCGTGTTGGCGGAGCCGGGCCCTTCGTCCTTGAACATCAGGAACCAGACGTCGCCGCCGGCTCCGCGCACGGCCTTGACGATCTGCTCGGCCTCGGTCCAGGGGACGCGCGGGTCGTTGTAGCCCTGCGCCACGAACAGGGGCCGCGTGATCCGGTGCGCGTTGTTCAGCGGCGCTATCTCCTCGTGGAAGGCGCGCATCGCCGGGTCGCGCTCGTCGCCGTACTCGGCGCGGCGCAGGTCGCGCCGATAGTCCTCGGTGTTCTCCAGGAACGTCCGGAAGCTGGAGATGCCGACGACGTCGACGCCGGCGCGGATGCGGTCACCGTAGTCCACCATCGCCGCCAGCACCATGTAGCCGCCGTAGCTGCCGCCGGTGACACCCACGCGTTCCGCATCCAGACCGGGCTGCGTGGAGATCCAGTCCAGCAGCGCGCCGATGTCCTTCACCGAGTCCTTGCGCAGAAGGCCGTTGTCCAGCTGGAGCCACGTCTTCCCGTAGCCCGAGGAACCGCGCACGTTCGGCACGAGTACGGCCACCTGCAGCTCCCGCAGCAGGTACTGGAAGGCCGGGTTGAAGACCGGCAGCGCCTGCGACTCGGGACCCCCGTGGATGCTGATGATCACCGGCAGGGGCCGGTCCTCGGGGACGCCGGCCGGGCGGTAGTAGAAGGCCGGGATGCTGCGGCCGTCGAAGCTCTCGTAGCGCACCAGCGCCGGCGCCACGAACCCGGCGGTGTCCAGTCCACCGACCTCGCTGCGGGTCCACCGCTCGACGGCGCCGGTGGCCAGGTCGACGACGTGGACGTCGGCTGGCGAGGTCGCCGTGTTCAGCGTCAACGCCAGGCGGCTGCCGTCCGGGGAGAACTCCAGCCCGCCGACCTGCCCCATGGGCAAGGGCGGCAGCGGCTCCGCGGCCAGGTCGGCGGCGCGCACCACGCGCAGGACGGCGATGCCGTCCTCGTTCGTGACGTAGGCCAGGCGCGCGCCGTCGCGGCTCTGGGCGAAGCCCGTGACGTTCCACGGCACGTCGGCGCTGACGACGGAGACCGCACCGGTCGCCGGGTCGCGCCGCCGCAGGCGCATGAACTCGGACTCCTCGTCGGAGATGTAGTAGATGCCGCGCCCGTCACGGGCGTACTGGAGGCCGGCGACCGACGCCCTGCCGCCGGCCATCGGCAGCGGCGTCACCTGGCCGGTCGCCAGGTCGACCTCGCCCGGCCGCGACTCCTCGATCGACACGAAGCGGCTGACCAGCAGCCGGTTGCCATCGGGCGCGAAGTCGTGGGCATTCCAGGCGCCGCCTTCCTGCACCAGCAGGCGCGGCTCGCCGTCGAAGTCGCGCACCCAGACGTCCGTGTCGGTACCGTTGCGCAGGGTGCTGCTCCAGGCCAGGCGGCGACCGTCGTCCGACCAGATCGCGCCCTCGTTCCGGACCTTGCCGCCCGCGGCCCGGTCGCCGGTCAGGCGCACGGACTGGCGCGCCGCCAGGTCGTAGTAGTGGAGCTGGAAGAACTCGTCGCCGCCCGAGTCCTTGCTGAACACGAAGCCCGGCCCGTGGCCGCCGGGCCGGACCGCCACGCCGCGCACCGGCTCACGGTAGAAGGTGACCTGCTCGCGCATGCCCAGCGGGCGCTCGAGGCGGTGCACCTGCGCCGTGTCGCCGAAGCGGGTCGAGATGAGGATGCTGCCGTCGTCGAGCCAGCCCTGGAACGAGGCGCCGCGCGTGTTCTGGTACCGGTTCAGGTCCTCGATGAGGTCCGCCGGGATCTCGGGCAGGTTCTCGCTGACCCGGTTGCCGGACTCGACCCGCGCGATGTCGGCACGGGTGGACGTCGGCACGAGGCCGGTCGCGAAGGCCAGGACCAGGGCGGCGATGCGGGTCGGGCAGGACATGGTCTTTCCTCGCTTATGGAGACGCCGAGCGACCGGGTCGCGCATGCGATCCGGACCGCCTCCGGCGGGACAGGGGCCGAGAGCTCAGATCATCCGGACGAACCAGGAGCGGTTCTTCACCTTCACACGCCCGAACCATACCACCAGCGGGGCCATCACCGCCAGCAGGGCGACCCAGCCGACCAGCGAGCCCAGGACGGCGCTCTCGTGATAGAAGAGCCCGAACCGGCGCGCCACGATCGCCAGCACGGGAATGTGGACGCAATAGAAGAACAGGGGCACACGCCCGACGAAACCGAGCGGCCGCAGGGCGCGCGTGCGGGCATCGATCCAGCTGAAGGCCCCGACCAGGGAGATGACCGT
>JADHED010003245.1_pt1 | contig 10063 bp, 17 predicted proteins | sample 8952041 | NCBI WGS metagenome assembly JADHED01 (sample SAMN16124423, study PRJNA663239) | bioreactor sludge metagenome | isolation source: sludge (control) | place: India:Bengaluru | collected 2018-09-08
ACTAAAGACCAATCTGTTTTAGGATTCTTAGATAAACCTCTTAATATTGATAGCCAATCTACAGCTCTTTCTCTTGTTGTTATAAATCTTGCATTTAAAGCATCTTTGGACATGAGACTTATTTCACAAAAATATGAAGATGAAGAATCTAGTAAGGTTAATAAAATTGTTGAACAGTTAATCAATAGATACAAAAAATTTGATGAACATAAAATGACTCAAATTGTTTTTCTTGATATAAGTACTTCTAAGAAAAAATTGTCTTTTGAAGAAATGGAATATAATTATAATAATAATATTTTTACTTCTTTATATGATGATATAAAATTTAAGCTTTTGAAAAGTGGAATTCCAGAAAATGAAATTGCTTTTGTTCAACATTATGATACTGAAAGAAAAAAATTAAGCTTAAGTAATAAAATGAATAATGGGGAAATCAGAATTCTAATTGGGGCAACTGAAAATGGAGGAACAGGATTAAATATTCAAGAACGTTTAGGATTTATTAATCATCTATCTATTCCTTGGAAACCATCAGAATTTGAGCAAAGGAATGGAAGAGGATTTAGAACGGGAAATTGGTTTGCAAAAAATTTTAATGATAACAAAATTGATATTGGAATTTCTGCAACTAAAAATACCTTAGATAACTATAAAATAGATTTGAATAAAAACAAACAGAATTTTATTTCTCAACTTAAAGGAGCAAGTATTGGACTTCAGGTTGCTAGAAGAATTGACGAAGGTTCAATGGATGAGAATTCGGGTATGTCATTAGCAGAGCTTCAAGCTCAATTGACTGGTGATAATTCTTTACTGCTAAAACAACAAAATGATAATAAAATTAAAGAATTAGAACAAGAAAAAATGTTTATTTTAACCAAGAAAAGTGAAACTGAACAAAAAATATCTTTATCAGAAAAAAAAATTAGACAATTTGAAAATGTTAAAGAATTGTTTAATAGAGACTTTGAACAATACAAAAAAAATGTAATTTTTGATGAGAAAGGTAATAGAGTTAATAAACCGTCTTATATTGGATTAGGAGCAGAAGCGACTGATGAACAAATTATTAATCATCTTAAAAAAGTTGTAGAAAAAGCTACAGAGTATGATGCTTATACTCAAAAAAAAGTTGCTGAATTATATGGATTCGATTTAGTGGTAACAAATGAATTATGGGATGGAGTAAAGTTCTTTATAAAAAATAGTAATTTTGATGAAGCTGTAACTTATTCTTTAAATAAAGGAAAAATAAATTTTGAAAGTGAAACAGCTGCTTTATCATATTTTGTTCGTTCGTTTGATTTGATAGAAAATAAAATAAAGAACTGCAATAAGAATATTAATGAAGAAAAAAATAATATAAATATTCTTAAAATAAATCTCAATCATACTTTTGAAAAAGATGATGAATTATTAAAACTAATTCAAAAAGGGGAAGAATTGGATGAAAAAATTAAAAAATCTAATATTGACTCAACAGATATTTATCCAATAAAATTAATTAAAATTGATAATGAAGATGTTCCTTTTAAACTTATTAATAATTTAAAACACTTAGATATAGCTATTCTTAATGAGCATCTAGGAAGTGTGTATTATGAACAGGGTATATTTTGTGCTGATACAGTTAGAGAATTTCTTTTGGAGCTTGCTAAAAATGAAGATTGTGGTTTTGAAATTTTGAATCAAACAATTGATTTAAAAACAAAAGAACATTTTATAAAGTTTGAGGTTTATGATTATGACAAAATGTATGTTGCCTTTGATAAACTTAATAAAAAAATAGATGTTTCTTGTTTAGAAACCTATTTACACTATTCTGACAGTTATAATGATTCATTAAATTTAATTTTTAATCCATTTAATGAGTTTTATTATTCTTATAAACAAGATGCTTTAAATATTGCTGAAATTTTAGAAATAGAATACAAAATATGGAAAGATATTCCTATAATTAAAATATCTGAAGATGATAAAAAAAATATTATTGCTAAAGAAAAAAATCATAATTATAAAGTAGAAATTTTTAATAAAGAAGATTTTAATGATTTGGGTGAAAACTTTCAATTAAAAGTTTAATTTTAAGATAATAAGGAATAGAATTTGCTATATTAAAAAAAAGAAAAAATAAATACTATGTAAATATTTAATAAATACTTTGTAAATATTTTGTAAATACAATTTTTTTTTTTAACTTTGTTCTTATAAAAATCAGTAATCTAAAATCTAAAATATTATGAAAAATTTATTTTTAACATTTAAATTGTTTGTCGCTTTGTTTTTTGTGTCTTTTTTTATTGCATCATGTTCATTTGATGGTACTTCTGGAGTTAGATCAGGGGATGATGCTATTTATAGAGGTGCTCTAACTAATGATATGATTAATACGGTAAATCTTTTTGTTGGTGATTGGAATAAAATCGATGATAATGACTATAAAGTCACTATTACTAATTTTAGAGCTTCTGAAAAATTAATTGATGTCTCTTTAACTAGAAATGGGAATACTGTTAATTACACTAATATTTTTATAAATAAAGTTAACACTAATAATAGTGAAGTGGTATTAGCAAATTCTATTTTTTCTAAGTTGTCATATAGTGGTAACAAGATGTATTTTGTTTTACCCGAAACTAATGTTTCTACGGCATTTGTTAAAAATTAGTTTTAATACAAAGCAACAATTGTTTTTTGATAAGTCTTGATATTTAAAATCAAGACTTTTTTTTAAAGAAATAATTTATTAAAGAAAATAGGGGAAAGAAAATGAAAACTGAACTATATAAATTCTTTGAAGATTTAAAACCTTCAGAACTTGCAAAAATAAGGGAAAAAAGCCAAGAAACATCATCAAGAGATAAGGCTCGACTATTGAAAAAAGTCGCAGAAATTGACGAAATTTTAAAGAAAAAAAACATTGAAATTTCTTTAAAAAAAGTGTAAATAAATTTGCGTATATAATCCAAAAGGATTATCTTTGATAAAAGAAATTTAATCCTAATCGAGTGAGCCAGATACTCTAACAAGACTAAAGGGCATTAGCAACAAATTATGTACACAACTAAAGTAAACGAAGCCAAAAAAATGGAAATCTATGTTTTAGAATATTCTCATGTTTATGGCAAACGTAAAGTAGGAAATCGTGAATTTTCTTATGTAATTTATGATTCTTTAGACAACTCAATAGAAGTTGTTAAAAAAAATCTTTATGATTTTGTAATGGAAAGTGCGAAAGAAACAACATCACCTAGAGGAGTAACTGCAAAATTACATATTAGAGAGGATGAAGAAAACGAAGAAGAACCTTTCGAAATCTGGACTTGGGGAGTTAACGGAAATCATCCTCATAAATTAAGTTCTTTTGAAACAGAAGAAGAAGCACAGGACGAACTTTTCAGAATGGTTTTTGACTATGACTTTGAAACAGACGACCAAAGAGACACTACGTATTTTAGCACGCAGGAAGAAGCAGAAGAAGGTAAAATTGAACGTTTTGCGGATTGGTGGAGTGTTGATGTTGAAACTGTAAAATCTATCCTTAAATGGAAGATGAAAGCAGAGAAAATTTTAGAAAGAAGGGAAGAAATGAGAAAGGTTGAAGAAGCTAAAAAAAATGCAGCTTACAATGAAATAGCAAAAAAATACGCAAACTTACTTTCAAAAATCGAAGGAGAAAGTTATAAAGATACCGCAAAGAGACTTTCCGAAACAATTGGTGAAAAAATACAGGCAACTGTTTTTCATAAAGCGGTAAAATTAGTAAGACAATAATAAAAAACACCCTCTCTCGTTAGGGAGAGGGTTAAATAAATTAAATTAAAATGGAAAAAGTTCTTTTGTAATTTACGATTCTTTGTCCCAAGCTATAGCGGGGTTTTTAAACTTTTTAAATTCATAATTATGGAAGAATATTACAAATATCCTCGCTCATCATATTATATCATGGAAAATATCTTAGACCATGACGGACAACTTGCAATTATGAAGATGTCGCCACCAATGGTATTCATGCGATTTGATTATTCGGAGGGTTATTTTGCAGGATATGATGAATTAATGACAAATATTTCAGTCATTCAATGGCTTGATGGGGAACCAACCGAAGAAGAGAAAGAAGCCATTTTAACTGATTGTTGGAATTTCCTTGCACAACACGAAACAGAGGAAGAACTAAGATACGAAAGAGGAGACTATGAAGATGATTACTAATTTAAATCTCAAATAACGATACAGCTATGATGATAGGTTTAAATACATTTGATGAAAAGCAATTATATTCTATTGATGATATTACTACTTGGAATGGCATTCACAATAGAAGTGGATATACTTTTTCAATAGAAAAAATAAATGAAAAACGATTTTCAGAAGAAGATGTTCAAAATTTAGAATCATTCATTAATGATGAACCTAACGAAAATTTTGCAGACCAATTTAATTTGGAATATATGACATTTTTAACTGGTACTTTCAACGGAACGCAAGAAGAATTAATTCATCATATTAATCAATTTTTCAAGAAATAATAATCTCAAAAAACGATGAAATGAAATATCTGTTTACATTATCAATTGTACATTTTCAAAAGATTGCAAAGATAAATAGTAATTTTAATGAAAATGAAATCGAAGACTTTCTAACAGAAATTGATGAGCAATTTATTGATTTGCCCTTTATGGTTAATTGTGGTAATACAGTTGATATTTTTGATTTTATAGAAGAAATGGTATTTAATAATAGCAAATCTTTAGAGATTAAAAAAACTATTATTGAATGTGGAAAAGGAAATGAAGAACTTTTTTTAAAAATAGTTGATGTAATTATTCATAAAAATTATATTGAACTATATTTTGAAATATAATAAACTAATCTCAAAATACGATACGATGAAAACGACTGAATTAACTAAATTGATTATTACCGAAGAACTGGAGAAAAAAAGTATTTTCGGAGTGCCGCATATTAAATCTTATTACTGGTATTGGGTTGATGATAGAGGAAATATAGGTTTTCTTTCTGCAATTACCGAAATGGAAGCTTTAGACCGCTTACGAGAAGCGTTTGAAGAAGTAGGAGCAATCAAATGGATTACTCATTCAAAATATGAAGAACTCACTAACTAATCTCAAAATACGATACGATGAATACAGAACTTTCAAAAGAAATTATCGGAATTAAGGCACTTAATCTGCTTTTTTTCAATTACACTCAAGATATTCTGGAAGATATGCTCCAGATTAGAGAATTTAGTCATTGTTGGACTAATTATGTTGATTTAAAAGAACAAACATATATGCAGATTTGGGAAATCTTTCTCACAAAAATTTCGGTTAAAGGACAATTGAAGTTGATTGAAATAGCTAATAAATATTATGGGGAAGAAGCTTCTACTCATTTTGAAAATGCTATTGCAACAGAAAAAATGTTACAAGCTCATATTGCTAAACATAATTCAAAATGAATTCAAAAAACGATAGCATGGAAGAACCTACAATTATTAAAAAATTAATAAACTTTATTAATTTCTGGGATAATCCCAAAGAGGAACAAGGAGAATATATTTCGTTAAGTGTTCACGGTTTACGAGTTTATGATGTTTCTTTTGATTTTTGGTTTAAATGGATTATTTCCGATGATGAACTTAAAGAGGTGGCGCAATTTTTAAATATTGAAATTAAGGACAATAAACTTTTCCTTACAATAGGAGAGCATAATATAGAACTTCAAAGTAAACAATAATCTCAAAAAATGATACGATGAAAAATTATATTAATGAATTTGGGAAAGAGGTTGCGCTGGATGGAGAATGGGAAATGGGTTATAGTGCTACTGAAAAAAACATAAAGGAATTGAAGTTTACTTATGCGAGAAAAAATAGTAATAAAACGTGTAAGATTTCTTTTAGAGCAGATATAGCAGCTCCGCAACCGATTTTCTGGAAATATTATCTACAATGCTGGGTTAATGGAGAATTAAAATCGAACTCTAGGATTAAGGAAGAAGTTTACAACGCATTTACGAAAAATCAAAATACGGAAATGCTTTGTGCCGGATTAGAGTATTTTTTATACTATGAATATATTCCAACATTGAATAAAACTAAAGTTTCCAGTAAAACCAAAAAGGTTTTTTCTAAGAAAAAAAGTGTCAAAAGCTCTTATTTAGTTGACATCTTATTTGAAGAAGAACAAATAATTAAGGAAGAAGGTTTATATAAAACCGATATTCAAAATTCAGAGATTAGACCAGAGCAACTTCTTATCAATATACTTTAATCAATAATCTCAAAAAACGACAAAATGAGAACTTATTTTATAGATGCAAATGTTATAGATGATATTTTCACTTATTGGACAGCATATGGCGATAGTAAATATAAAACCAAAATTTCTAAATTGATTAATTGTTTACAGGGGTCAGAAAGATTAAATATCGGAGATATTGTAAGTATTCAATTTGATACTAAAAGCATTGGATTTGAAAGAAATTTACAAGAGGATTATAATGCATATCATTTTAAATTAGACCATAAAAAATTTAGTTATGGATTTTTCTCTTCAAATGAAATGATTGAATTTTTCGAAGAATATGTTTTAATTCCAATTCCAAAAAATATTAATGACTAATCTCAAAAAACGATGGCTCAAATAGTAGAAAACTCTAAAGGATTTAAAATTATAAAAACTTCTATGAGTGAAACATTAGATTTTGGTGGTTTTGGAATTTGCGATACTTGTAACCAAGCGGCATTTAAAGGATATATAGTTTGTGTTCTTAATAGATGGTGTTGTGAAAAATGTTATTCCGAATGGAACGATAGAGCAGAATACTATACAGAAGATTCTGCTTACGAATCTATGAAGTTTGAATATTTTAAGAAATTATTAAATATTAATTAATCTCAAATTACGATGTAAGAAAATATGAATCACTTTGACATTGTAAAAATAGGCGTTAAATGGCTTAAAAATCACAAGGAAAACGTTTCTGTTCCTAATTGTTCAATAATAGCAAAAGAATTAACTTCTGCGGTTATAAGCGGTGAAAAACCTGACATTATTGGATGGTGCAGTTGGACGAGTGTTTTGATTGAAATTAAAACGAGCAAATCAGACTTTTTAAAAGATTTTAAAAAACCTTTTAGGTGTGATGCAGAAAAGGGAATGGGAGAATTAAGATATTTTCTCTGTCCCATAGATTTAATTAAAATTAAGGAGCTTCCTAAATATTGGGGTTTACTTTATATTGATGAAACTCAACAAATAAAAATTATTCATAAAGCTGAACATCAAATTTCAAATTTGAATTGTGAGAGAACGCTTTTAATTTCTTTAATGAGAAGAAAAAATAAATAGCCACGCTCTTGGCGTGGTTTTTTTGTCATAATTTTCGTTAGAAAAATTTCGCCAAAAAAGACAATTTAGAACCAGGAACAAAAACCAAAATGTTAACAATTCATTTTGTAGCTTTTTGTAGATTTTTTTAATTAAAACCCGGGCGAAATTCTTGGCCACTTCGTAGCAGAATTTCGTAAGTTCTCCCAAAGCTTCTCCCAGAGATTCTCTTAATTTTCATTTTTCCTCGAGCTTTGGAAATTCAGTATAATTTTGGTCTTCACTTTTAACTTGGTTTCTACAAACATCGTTACTTCTTATCTGTAGGTCTTCTCTGATTTTCTTATGCAAATTTATTTCTCTAATCCCTGCTCAAAAAAAAATTTCAGACACTCTTAAAATAATTTGTCCGCTTTGCTTCCACAAATTTTTTTAAAAGAAACTCGTCAGATATTTTCAAGCTTTGCAGCAGTTCTGTTTTCTTTTCATTCAAACGTGAACTCCTGCAATAGTTTTTGTTGATGATTATTTAAATCTTATCAATTGGCATAGAAAAGTCAGAGACCTAACAAGATGCAAGTAACAGCAGATGTTCATTGAAAAGTTGATTTTAAGTTCAGTCTAAATTATTTTTTACTGAATTTCCTAAAGCTCTCGAAAAAGAGCTCTTTAGAATAAGTCAAGTTTTCCTTCAATCTGCAATTAACTCTTAAAAAATATTTAACTAATTAATAAATTTATTATGAAAACAATAGAAATAACATTTAAGCCAACAAAACTTATTGATTCTCGAAAATTTGGTTCTACTTTAGAAAAAGGACAAATATTTACAGGGAATATGCAACTTTCAAATAGTTGCGTTTCTTGGGAAGATAGTAATGGACAACAGTGGTCATTTTGGATTGGCGATACTGCGGAGCTTGTAGAAATTAAAAGCAAAAACGAAGAAGCTAATTTATATAGGTTTTATTTAGAATTGAAAGAAAATTACGATTATTGGGGTTTTTGCACAATTTCAGAAATCAAAGATTTTTGTAATAGAAATCAAATTGAATTTAAAGTAAATTCATAATCTTGAAAAGCGATACGATGGCGACTAATATTAAATATGATAAAGTTAATGGTATAGATTATTCTATTTCTGTTTTTGAACGCCCTGAAATGGAAAATCCAGTATATAGGGTGGTTATTCCGGAAAGAGTTTTCTCTTCCTTTATTCAAAGAATCGAAACTAATTCTTATGCAGAATGGCATTTAGTTGAAAAATTGAATGGTGTATGGGATTCAATAAAGTTTCTTGGATTTTCGAAAAGAGAAGCTTTAGAAACATTAATTTATTAATCTCAAATAATAATTAATCCTATAATTTATCTTATGTTAAGTTGTATTCTGATTTAGTCTATTAATTTTATTTTAAATCTATTTTATTAAATATGTTACAGAGAATAAAAAAAACATTATATTTGTAACAAAGTAATTTTGATTAATGAATTCTAATAGCGTTATTATCGAAACATTGGCAGAGCCTTATATAGCTCTTTTTAATCAGTTGTACCCTAACAAGGATATTAAAGATAAGTCTTACAGTGTGACAATAATCCGGTGGTTAATTATGTATTTTATTTACCAAGAAAAAAAAATAAACAATAATAAAAATATAAATGTTACATATATTTCTAATTATTTTGGATGTAAATCCCATACAACTGTTACCAAGGCAATTGCAATGATAGACAATTATTTAGCCAATAAAAAATTATTGGAGAGTTTAGGTAATGAAGAATACAAAAGAAAATTTTGTTTATTTTTTTATAGATTTCAAATTATTTTCAATAATAAAAAAGAAAGTTTAATTGGGTTTAATTGAAAAAAGCAAATAATGAATAATTTAAGCCCAACTGAAGAATTTTATAATTTGTTTGTTCATATTTTTGAACACTACAATAAAACGTTATTCAATGGAATACTTAATAATCCTATGATTATTGTAACAAGAAAGTCTAGTGTTGCTGGGTATTATTCTCCAAGAAGATGGACGGATTACAATAAAACAGAACTTGTTGATGAGATTGCTATTAATCCTGAAATTTTTTCTAAAAATCCAATTAATGAAATATGTCAAACGATTGTTCATGAAATGTGTCATCAATGGCAGCATAATTTTGGAAAACCTAGCAGAAGTGGATATCACAACAAAGAATGGGCAGATAAAATGGAAGAAATAGGGTTGATGCCATCTACAACTGGAGATTTTGGAGGAAATAAAACAGGACAAAATATGTCTGATTATATTATTACAGGAGGATTATTTGAAAGTTTCACAAAAAATTTAATTTCGGAAGATATCTTTAAAAAATTATATTTTGATACAAATAATAGTTCAAATCATTTTAACAACGAACAAGAAGTAAGTGTTTCAGACGGTTTGGCTTCAGAAATTTTGCAACTTTCAGTGAAAATAAACAATGTAAATGTTGAAGAAGCAAGTTCTTTCGGAAGCAATTTAATTCAATTAGCTGAAAAAAAAACAGATAAAAATAAAATCAAATATACATGTTATACTTGTGATATTAATTTATGGGGAAAACCAGGATTAAAAATTATTTGTGGAGAGTGTAAAAGTAAATTTGAAGAAGTTACCTTTAAAAATCTTAATTAATGAAACTTATTATAGCAGAAAAACCAAATCAAGCTAAAGAATATGCCAAAGCACTAGGTAATTG
>JADHED010003238.1_pt1 | contig 10061 bp, 12 predicted proteins | sample 8952041 | NCBI WGS metagenome assembly JADHED01 (sample SAMN16124423, study PRJNA663239) | bioreactor sludge metagenome | isolation source: sludge (control) | place: India:Bengaluru | collected 2018-09-08
TGAGCAGGCCGCTGATGACCTCAGGCTTGTGCCTGAGATGCCAGCGAACGCGCTTAGGCACCGAAAGCACCCATTGGCGGTGCTGCACGCGGGGCAGCACCTGCTCGACCAAGTGCGACGAGACCTCGACCATGCGCCGCGTGGCACACGACGGACACAGATCGCGGCCCTTGCACGAGAAGGCGACGAGGAAGTCATGGCGGCAGTTGCCGCAGTATACCCGCGCAAACCCGTGGGCCAGGATGCCGCACCTCAGGTAGTTGCGCAGGGCGGCCTCGACGTGCAGCGGGACGCCGCGGCCGTACTCGTGGCGCTCGGCGGCCGTCGCCAGCCAGGTCTCGAGATGGGTGCGTACCAGTTCGTGCAGCAGCGTGGCCGCCGGGCGTCGCGGGCGGTAGGCGCGCGGGGCCGAGGCCGTCGCCGGCTGTTGACACGTCGCTGTTGCGGGCACGCGCGCTCCCGGGCGCCTTGCGGCGGCGGGAGGTGGCCAGGCCGGCGGCGGTTGCGCCGGCGCAAGTTTCAGCGATCACGTAGGCTGCGTCGGACGGGGGCCCACGTCCGGGCCAGCGTCATGCCACGCCCTGTCGCCCGGCCCGAACCGGCGCGAAGGCTGCAGCAAGTTCAAGTTCTCCCTTGTATCTTTCCCTAAATGTGTCTAAATAACGAACGAACACACACATCGTTCGCTATTTAGACACAGGTGAGGAATGAGTACAAAGCCAGAAAAGCTGAGCCCCAACGAGGCTGCCATCCTCGAACTGGCAGCCTCCCTTGGCATCCTCAGGCCGCGCGACCTGCGCGCGCGCGGGCATTCGGTCGCCTATCTCCAGCGCCTGCTGGCAAAGGGGCGGCTGGCCAAGCTCGGGCGCGGCCAGTACGCCCTGCCCGACCGTGAACCGACCGCGGACGACACCCTGGCCGTCACGGCCAACCGGTATCCCGCAACGGTGGTTTGCCTGCTCTCGGCGCTCCGGTTCCACCAGCTGACGACCCAGTCACCCCGCTCGATCTGGCTCGCGGTAGAAGGCTCGAAGCTGGCCCCAGCCAGCACCCCGGCTGCTGTCCAGGTCGTCAGGATGACCGGCCCCTCGTTCACGAACGGGATCACGACTCACCTCGTCGGCCAGGTTCCCGTGCGGATCTACGATCCAGCCAAGACCGTCGCCGACTGCTTCAAGTTCCGCAATCGGGTCGGGCTCGACGTCGCCGTCGAGGCGCTCAGGGACTGCCTGGCCCAGCGGCGCGCCACGCCCGCCCAGATCTGGAGCTTCGCTGGAATCTGCCGCGTCAAGACCATCATGAAGCCGTATCTGGAGGCGCTCACGTGACGGCCGAGAATCGCGCCAGCCTGCAGGACTCGGTCCGGCGGAGGCTGCTCAACATCGCCCAGAGGGACAACACCGACTTCCAGATGGTGCTGACAAGGTACGGTCTGGAACGATTCCTCTACCGGCTGGGGCGATCTCCGCACAGATCCACCTATGTGCTGAAGGGCGCCTTCCTCTTCTACGCCTGGCAACAAGAGGTGAGTCGTCCGACCCGCGACCTGGATCTGCTCGGTCACGGCACCACGGACATCCGCAGGCTGGAAGGCGTCATCACCGACATCGCGGCCGTGGAAGTCGAAGATGACGGTTTGGACATTGAACCGGATACGATCCGTGGCGAAGCCATCCGCGAAGCTGCGCTGTACGATGGAATCCGGCTCAGGCTCATCGCCAACCTCGGCAGGACCCGCATTCCGCTGCAGGTCGATATCGGGTTCGGCGACGCCGCCGGACCCTCGGCCGTCGAACTGGCATACCCGACGCTGCTCGATCAGGACGCTCCCAGGATCCTGACCTACCGGCCCGAGTTCGTGGTCGCTGAAAAGCTGGAGGCCATGGTCTCGCTGGGCGACATCAACACCCGCCTCAAGGACTACTACGATCTGTGGCGGATCAGCCGCACCATGGCATTGCCGCGTGTGGACCTGATCGAGGCGGTGCGGGCCACGTTCTCGCGCCGAGGCACCGAGATCCCCGCTGAGGTTCCCCCAGGCTTGGCCGACGGATTCGCCGATGCCGCTCGGTCCCGCATGTGGACCGCATTCATTGCCCGGAACGGCCTTGACGCGGGAGGAGCACCCCTCGGGGATGTGGTACGGGAGCTGCGCTTCCACCATTGGCCGTTGATCCAGGCGGCAGGGATTGCCGAATGAAATGGTTGGACCAGAGATTCGTGCGGGAGTTGCCGTGAACGAGCAGACGCGCAGCATCCTCGAAGTCAAGCGCGCGCAGCGCGATCGTCTGGTTGCGCTGCCGTTCGCGCGCAAGATCGAGATCCTCGAACAACTGAGGGCGCCCAGCCTGGATTTGAGCAAGACCACGTTGCGCCGGCCTGCATCGCACCGCGGCGGCGGCACGAAGTCCGCCTGATCTGTCCGGGACTTGCGCCGGCGCAACCGTGGCGGCGCCGTGAGACTCCTCGGCCGCCGGGACGGCGAGGGCGGGGCGCCCGCGCCTCAGCGACCCCGACGCCCATCTCGGGCATTCCCCGGCTGCGCGACGGGGTATATCATGGGCGCGACAGTCCGACGGCCGGTACCCCGACGAAAGCGCGCGCGACATGCCCCGCACCGCCTGGCTCATCGACGGCATGGCCTACGTGTTCCGCAGCTACTACGGGATGCGCCCGATCGCCGCGCCCGACGGCACCCCCGTCAACGCCGTGTTCGGCCTGGGCATGACGCTGCAGAAGTTCCTCAAGGACCACCGGCCCGAGCTGGTCGCCTGCTGCTTCGACGCCGGGGCGTCGACCTTCCGCAACGAGCTGTACCCGCCGTACAAGGCGAACCGGGGCGAGGCGCCCGAGGACCTGCTGCCGCAGTTCGACCTCTGCCGGCAGCTGACCGGGCAGATGGGCTTCGCCACCGCCGTCAGCCCCGGCTTCGAGGCCGACGACATCATCGCCACCCTCACGGCCCGCCTGCGCGGGCAGGGCCACGAGGTGGTGATCGTCTCGGGCGACAAGGACCTGGCGCAGCTGCTCGGGCCGGGCGTGCGCCTGTACGACCTGGCCCGCGACCAGTGGCGCACCGAGGCCGACGTCCCGGGCTGGCTGGGCGTGCGGGCCGGGCAGGTGGTCGACCTGCAGGCGCTGACCGGCGACAGCGTCGACAACGTGCCCGGCGTGCGCGGCGTGGGTCCCAAGGCGGCCGTCGCCCTGCTGGAGGCCTACGACGACCTCGACGCGATCTACTCGGACCTGGACGGCGTGGAAAGGCTTCCGCTGCGCGGCGCCGCCGGCCTGCGCCGCAAGCTGGAGGAAGGCCGTGAGATGGCCCGGCTCTGCCGCCGGCTGGTGGAACTGCGCCGCGACGCGCCCTGCGGCGTGCGCGTGACGCAGCTGGCTTACCGCGGCGCGGACGGTGACGCGCTGGACGGATTCGCCGCCCGCTGGGGCCTGGGCGCCGTCGCCCGCAACACGCCGCGACGCTGAACGGAAAGGCACGGATCGCACGATGAAGGGATCGCTCGTCGAACTGCTGCTGGTCGGGGCGGGCGGCGCCCTCGGCGCCGTCGCGCGCTACGGCGTGGGCGGCCTCGTTCACCGCAGCCCGGCGCTGGCCGGCTTCCCGTTCGGCACGCTCTGCGTGAACCTGGTCGGCTGCCTGCTGATCGGATTCGGGGCCGGCCTGGCCGACGGACGCCAGGCGTTCACGCCGGAGGCCCGCCTGTTCCTGTTCGTGGGCCTGCTGGGCGGGTTCACCACCTTCTCGTCGTTCGGGTACGAGACGTTCGCGCTGCTGCGGGACCACGAGCTGCTGCGTGCCGGTCTTAACGCCGGCCTCAACGTGTTCGCGGGGCTGGCGCTGGTCTGGCTGGGCTACAACCTGGCGCCCGGGAGGTAGGACATGGAGCTGCCGAGGGAAGGCAAGCTGCTGCGCGTGTTCGTCGGCGAGTCTGACAAGCACGAGGGCCGCCCGCTGTACCAGTGGCTGGTCGAGCGCGCCCGCGAGCAGGGCCTGGCCGGCGCCACGGCCGTGCGCGGCCTCTGCGGCTTCGGGGCCCGCAGCCGCCTGCACACCGCGAAGATCCTGCGCCTGTCGACGGATCTGCCCGTCTTGGTGGAAATCGTTGATACACCCGAGCGCATCGAGGCGTTCCTGCCGCTGGTCGACGCCGCCGTCGGCGAGGGGCTGGCCACCGTCGAGCGCGTCGAGGTGCGGTTCTACCGCGGCGGCGGCGGCGCCTGAGCGTCCCGGATCGGCACCGAGCCCGCCGCCCGGCCCGGGCTAGCCCTCCTTCAGCGCCGCCACCAGCTCGGCCAGCGCCTTCTTGCCGTCGCCGAACATCATCAGGCAGTTGTCGGCCGCGAACAGCGGGTTGGGGATCCCCGCGAAGCCCGGGCTGAGCGAGCGCTTGACCACGACCACCGTGCGCGCCTTGTCGACGTCGATGATCGGCATGCCGGCGATGGGGCTCTTCGGGTCGGTGCGCGCCACGGGGTTGACCGTGTCGTTGGCGCCGATCACGAAGCAGACATCGACCTGGGCGATCTCGTTGTTGATGTCGTCCATCTCGCGCAGCTTGTCGTAGGGGATGTCGGCCTCGGCCAGCAGCACGTTCATGTGGCCGGGCATGCGGCCGGCGACCGGGTGGATGCCGTACTCCACGACGGCGCCGCGCGCCTCGAGGATGTTCGCCATGTCGCGCACGATGTGCTGCGCCTGCGCCACCGCCATGCCGTAGCCGGGGACGACCAGCACCCGCTGGACGCCGTCAAGCATCATCGCGACCTCGGCCGGGCTCGTCGACTTGACCTTGCCGCCGTAGACGTCGTCGGCGGCGGGACCCGACGCGGCGCCGCCGAACTCGGCGAACAGCACGTTGCCCAGCGAGCGGTTCATCGCCTTGCACATGATCTGCGTCAGGATGATGCCCGAGGCGCCGACCAGCGAGCCGGCGATGATCAGCACGTTGTTCATCAGCACGAAGCCCGTGGCCGCCGCCGCCAGGCCCGAGTACGAGTTGAGCAGCGAGATGACCACCGGCATGTCGGCGCCGCCGATGGGGATCGTGAGCGTCACACCAAGTACGCAGGAGACCGTAACGACCAGCCAGTAGGCCAGCTGCGACGTGGGATCGACGGCCAGCCAGGCGACGCCCGCCAGGGCGGCCAGACCCATGAAGGCGTTGAAGACCTTCATGCCCGGGAAGCCGAGGCTGCCGCTCGGCATCTTCTCGGCCAGCTTCAGGAAGGCGATGAGCGAGCCGGTGAAGGTCACCGCGCCGATCAGCCCCGAGAATCCCGTGGCGATCGTCATCTGCAGGCCCGGCTCGGAGGCCGCCACGAAGGCCGCGCCCGCCACGAGCACCGAGGCGGCGCCGCCGAAGCCGTTGAACAGCGCCACCATCTCGGGCATCTGCGTCATCTGCACGCGGACGGCCGCGAACGCGCCGACGGCTCCGCCGATCACCGCGCCGAGCAGGATCCAGTGGTAGGCCAGGCCCTCGGCCAGCAGCGCCGCGACGACCGCCAGCAGCATGCCCCCGGCGCTGATGAGGTTGCCGCGCACGGCCGTGCGCTGGTGCGTCATGCCTTTGATGCCGATGATGAACAGCACCGAGGCCACCAGGTAGGCCAGGTCCACCCAGCCCAGGTCGATCAGGTAGTTGACCACGCGCTCACCCCTTCTTCTTCTTGAACATGGCGAGCATGCGGTGCGTGACGAGGTAGCCGCCTATCACGTTGATCATGGCGAAGGCGACGGCCGCCACGCCGAGGATGGTGGCCAGCTTCGGGTTGTCCGCGCGCGTGGAGACCACGGCCCCGATCAGCGTGATGCCACTGATGGCGTTGGAGCCGGACATCAGCGGCGTGTGCAGCGTGGGCGGCACCTTGGTGATAATCTCGAAGCCGATGAACACGGCCAGCACGAAGACAGTGACGGCGATGACGAGCGCTTCCATGGCTCACTCCCCCTTCGGCGCGGCCGGCGCGAGCGCCGGCAGGCCCAGCAGTTCCCGCACCCGCGGATGGACGACCTCGCCGCCCTGTGCCAGCAGCGTCCCGGCCACCACCTCATCGGCGGTGTCGACCCGGAACTCGCCCTTGGGCGCCAGCGACTTCAGGAAGGTCTCCACGTTGCGGGCGTACATCTGGCTGGCGTGGTACGGCTTGCGGCTCGGCAGGTCGGTCGGGCCCAGGATGGTGACCCCGTGCGCGACGACGACCTCGTCGGCCTTCGTCAGCTCGCAGTTGCCGCCGCGCTCGGCCGCCAGGTCGACGATGACCGAACCCGGCGCCATCGCCGCGACCATCGGCGCGGTCACCAGAACCGGCGAGCGCCGGCCCGGGATCGCCGCCGTGGTGATCACGACGTCGTTGCGCGCGACCACCGCCTGCATCTGCTCCTGCTGGCGGCGGATGAACTCGGGGCTCTGCTCGCGCGCGTAGCCGCCCTTGTCCTCGGCGCCGGCGGTCTCGAGGTCGAATTCGACGAACTTGGCGCCCACGCTCAGGACCTGGTCCTTCACGGCCGGCCGCACGTCGTAGGCCTCGACCACCGCGCCCAGGCGCTTGGCGGTGGCGATGGCCTGCAGCCCGGCCACGCCGACGCCGACCACGAACACCTTCGCCGGGGTGACGGTGCCTGCGGCCGTCATCAGCATCGGGAACAGGCGCGGCAGGTGGGCCGCCGCCTCGAGCACCGCCTGGTAGCCGGCCACCGTCGCCATCGACGAGAGCACGTCCATCGACTGCGCCCGCGTGATGCGCGGCACCAGCTCCAGCGAGAACGCGGTCACGCCGCGGGCGGCCAGGGCGGCGGTGCCCTGCGGGTTGCCCAGCGGGTCCTGCAGGCCGACCACGACCTGTCCCTGGCGGCAGCGCGCAAGGTCGTCGCCCGCCTCGGCCTGGCCGGGCCCGTTCACCTGCAGCACGATGCCGGCGCTCGCGAACACCTCGTCGCGCGAGGCCACCCGCGCGCCGCGCGCAATATATTCCTGGTCGGGGAAGCCGGCGGCCAGGCCGGCGCCCGCCTCCAGCACCACCTCGAAGCCCGACTTGGCCAGGGCCGCGCACGAGGCCGGCACCAGCGCCACGCGGCGCTCGCCGGGCCTCGTCTCGCGGGGCACTCCTGCGATCATCGTCGCCTCCCAACGCGGACATCATTCATCCGCGCATTCAGGTTTCGGCGCCGGGAAACGGCGCGACCCGCAGGCCGCGCCGTCCCAAATCCCGCTCGCTAGAGCGGGCGCGTCGCCTTCTTCAGCCAGGCCTTCTCGTCGCGCCCGAGCGAGGGCGCGAGCGTCCGGTACACGCGGCGGTGGTAGGTGTTGAGCCAGTCCACCTGCTCGCGCGTCATCAGCGACTTGTCGATCAGCCGGCGGTCGATCGGGCACAGCGTGGGTTCTCGATGCGGATGCCGAAGCGCCCGTCCTCGTAGTAGCCCGGCTCGATCGACATCAGGTTGCCCTCGACGAAGGGCGGCGTCGGGATGTTCTTGAGGCTGTGCGGCCCCTCGTGCACGCCCAGGTACTGGCCCACGCCGTGGCCCGTGCCGTGGTTGTAGTCGCGCCCGGCCAGCCACAGGTGCCGGCGCGCGAACATCTCGTGCCGCTGGCCGGTGGTGCCGGCCGGGAACGGGGTCAGCGTGCAGTCGATGTTGCCCATCAGCACGCGCGTGAACATCTCCTTCTGGCGGGGCGTCGGCTTGCCGAAGGCGACCGTGCGCGTGATGTCGGTGGTGCCCTCGAGGTACTGGCCGCCGCTGTCGATCAGGTAGATGCCCTTCCGCCGCAGCCTGCCGTTCGACTTCTTCGTGGCGCTGTAGTGGATGATCGAGCCGTGGGGACCGAAGCCGCTGATCGTGTTGAAGCTGCAGTCCTTGCAGTGCCGATCCTGTCGCCGGAAATCCCACAGCTGGTCGGACGCCGAGATCTCGGTGACATCGCCCTTCGGCACGGCGCCCTCGAGCCAGTGCAGGAAGCGCACCATGGCCACGCCGTCGCGGCGGTGCGCCTCGGTGATGGCCTTGATCTGCACCTTGTTCTTGATCGCGCGCATGGCCACCAGCGGCGAGACCGCGCAGTGCAGCGTCGCCTTGCCGAGGGCATCGGCGACCCGGCGGTTGGTCGTCGACGGGTCGACCCACACCGACAGGCGCTGCCGGCCGAGCGCGGCCAGGTCCGCCCACACCTTGCGGTAGGGCGCCACCTTGGCAAAGGGGCGCAGCTCGCGCTCGGTCGCGCGGTCGACCTTGCGCGGGTCCACGTACAGCGTGCAGCCGCGGTCGGTGACGATCGCATAGGCCGTGACCACCGGCGTGAACGCGATGTCGTCGGCGCGGATGTTCAGCAGCCAGGCGACCTGGTCCAGCGCGCAGACGACGTGCGCCTTGACGCCGGCCTCCTTCATCGCCTTGCGCAGGCGCGCCAGCTTGGACTGGGCCGTCTCGCCCGCGAAGCGGCGCGGGTGGATCGTGACCGGGGCCAGGCTCTCGGCCGGACGGTCGGCCCACAGGGCATCGATCGGGTTGCCGCGAAGGAACTGCACGTCGATGCCGCGCGGGGCCAGGGCGTGCGCGAAATCGGCCGCCGTGGCCATCGAGACCACGCTGGCATCGACGCCCAGGACCTGGCCGGGGCGAAGCTGGGATGCGACCCACGCGGTCATCGTCGGCGTGCCCGGCTCGCCCATCCGCATCAGCTCGATGTCCGAGCCGGCCAGCTCCTTGCTCGCCTGCAGGAAGTAGCGCCCGTCCGTCCACAGGCCGGCCCGGCGCGGGCCGACCACGAGCTCGCCCATCGAGCCGGTGAAACCGCTCAGCCAGGCGCGGTGCTTCCAGGCGTCCGGCAGGTACTCGCTCTGGTGGGGGTCGGCGCTGGGCACGTACAGGGCGTGGATCCCCAGCTTCTTCAGCTCGCGGCGCAGGGCCGCCATCTTCTCGCGCGCGGTCATCGCGGTCCTCCCGTGGGTTTTGCGGTCAGGGGAGCCCATCATAAGGGCATCGGCGCCCGATGGCACAACGGAAAACGCCGCCCGGGCGGCGGGCGGCGGTCGGGACGGTGGTCGGGACGGTGGTCGGGGCGGCGGCACCGGGGCCGGCGGCGGTCACTCGACCGGCAGCGGCGCCAGCACCTTCTCGAACTCGATCTCGTCGCGGACCGGGATGCCGTAATAGCCGACCCGGGGCACGTTGGGCTTGAGCAGGCGGATCTTCGACATGCCGCCCAGCCGGACCTGCGAGATCACGAAGCCCCGTTTCTGGAAGAAGCGCTGCGCGTCCAGGTTGTCGTTCGTGGTGATGGTCCAGATCTTGGTGCAGCCGGCCGCCCGGGCGACCTCCTCCACCTTCTCCAGCAGCAGCGTGCCGACGCCCATGTACTGGCAGAGGGCGTCGATGGTCACCAGTTCGCACTCGCCGTGGTAGAGGCAGTACGTGGCCAGGCCGACGCGCTCGCGACCCTCGGCGGCGATGAACCCGGGCAGCTTGTGCGGGTCGTGGACCTCGGTGCGCGACACGACGAAGTCGCCGCCGAACAGGAGCTCGGTCCGCTCCTGCACCCAGAGGCGATCGTCGTCGGTCAGTTCGGTCACGCGCATGGAAACGTCCCAGAGGAATCGTTCGAGCAGCGGCCGGCCCGCGGTGGTGGCTGTCTTGGCGCCTGGCAACATGGCGCCAAGATGGGCCGCGCCCCGGGGCCGCGCAAGCCGGCCGGGCTGAATCGGAGCGGATTGCTCTGGCTTGCCCGGGAGGCTCCCACCATATTTGCCCGGCCGGCAGCGTCCCCGCCCAACCGGAGGCACCCAGACATGTTCGGCCGTCGCTCGCCCCGACTTGCGCCCGAAGAACGCGCCCGCCGCGCGCGCCACGTGTTCCGCTCGCGTCCCCGCCGTCCCCTGCGCGTGCGCCAGGCCGTCCAGTTCGGCACGCTCGCCATCATCGTCTACGTCGGCTGGCGCTTCGTGCAGTGGGTCCACGGCCTCGAGCGGGGCGTGATCGACGGCGCGCGCTCGCCCGGCGTCGAGGGCTTCCTGCCCATCGCCTCGCTGATGAGCCTGCGCCATTGGCT
>JADHED010003246.1_pt1 | contig 10061 bp, 8 predicted proteins | sample 8952041 | NCBI WGS metagenome assembly JADHED01 (sample SAMN16124423, study PRJNA663239) | bioreactor sludge metagenome | isolation source: sludge (control) | place: India:Bengaluru | collected 2018-09-08
CAGCTATCAGCCGAGCGAGAGCGTTTTTCAGGAGGAGAGCACCAGCAGCGAGTTGAAGCTGGCTTCTTCCAAGGCCCTGATCATCAACCAGAATACCGGTGAGGTGTTGTACGCCAAGAGTACCGATCTCCCGACACCGATCGCCTCAGTCACCAAGCTCATGACCGCCATGGTGGTGCTGGATGCTCATCAGCCTATGGACGAGCTGCTGACCATCAGCGAGGCAGAACTGGATACGTTGAAGGGGACCAGTTCCCGCTTGCGGGTGGGCACTACCTTGTCGCGGCGAGAGTTGCTGGAACTGGCGTTGATGGCATCCGAAAACCGTGCCGCAGCGGCGCTCGGCAATAACTACCCGGGTGGATTCTCAGCCTTCGTGGCGGCAATGAATGCCAAGGCCGCGGCATTGGGCATGACCCGTTCCCATTTCGTGGATGGGACTGGCCTGAACAGTGCCAACGTGGCGACGGCGGAGGATCTGGCCAAAATGGTCAAGGCGGCATATCAGTATCCCGAAATCCGCATGGCGTCGACAACAACGGGTTTGGATGTTCCTGTGCATGGTGTGCGCCGCATGGTGGAATTCCGCAATACGAACGTGCTGGTGCGTAACAGCGACTGGACCATTGGTTTGTCCAAGACCGGCTATATCAACGAGTCGGGGCGTTGTTTGGTGATGCAGGCGCAGATTGCCGAGCAACCGTTGATCATTGTATTGCTCGATTCCTGGGGAAAATACACGCGGATTGGCGATGCGCAGCGTATTCGCAAGTGGATCGAGAGCAGCAACGATTTCCGCAAGGTCAGTTGATGGCAGGCTGAGACGATAAAAAAGCCGGGTACGCCGGCTTTTTTATCGTCTGTAGCTGCTGTGATAACTTATTCAGCGGCCTTCTTGCGTGTCGCTGTGGTTTTTTTGGCTGTGGTTTTCTTTGCGGCCGGTTTTTTGGCCGGCGCCTTCTTGACCGCGGCCTTCTTGGCCGGCGCACCCTTGGCGGCCTTCGCTGCCAACAGTTCCAGCGCCTGTTCCAGCGTCACCTCTTCCAGTTCCATGTCCTTGGGCAGTGTGGCGTTGATTTTGCCGTGCTGCACGTAAGGGCCGTAGCGGCCGGAGAAGATGGCGATGGCGCCGCCTTCCGGATGGTCGCCCAGTTCGCGTAGCGGTGCTGCCTTGGCTTTGGCTTGCGCCAGCAGTTCGATCGCGCGCGGCAGATCGATGTCGAACAGGCTGTCGGACTTGGGGATGGATTTGAACGTGCCGTCGTGGTTCAGGTAGGGCCCGAAGCGGCCGAGGCCGGCAGTGATTTTCTTGCCGGTTTCCGGATGCAGGCCGACTTCGCGCGGTAGCGCGATCAGTTTGAGCGCGATATCCAGGTTGACGTTGGCCAGCGGGATTTCCTTGGGAATGCTGACCCGTTTGGGTTTTTTCTTGGGGTCGTCCGCGGCCTGGCCCAGTTGCAGATACGGGCCATACGGACCGTTGAGCAGCAGAATATCCTTGCCGCTGGCCGGGTCCTGCCCGACGTTGACCGGTTCGTTGCTGGCGGGTGCATCGCCGTCCAGATTGCGGGTGTAGTCGCATTCCGGATAGCCGGTGCAACCAATGAAGCTGCCACGTTTGCCGAGGCGCTTGGAGAGTGGTTTGCCGCACTTGGGGCAGGCCTCTTCCAGGATCTCCGTCCCGGGGCGATCGACGTCGCTCTTGTCCGTGATCTGCTGATGGAAGCCCTGCCAGAACTCATTCATGACTGGGATCCAGTCGCGATCGCCGTCCGCGATGTCGTCCAGCTCGTTTTCCAGATTGGCGGTAAAGCCGTAATCCACGTATTTGGTGAAATGTTCCGTCAGGAACTTGTTCACGATGCGACCGACGTCGGTCGGCGTGAAGCGCTTGTTGTCGAGCAGGACGTATTCGCGGTCCTGCAGGGTGGAGATGATGCTGGCATACGTGGAAGGCCGGCCAATGCCATATTCTTCCAGCGCTTTCACCAGACTGGCTTCGGAGTAGCGCGGCGGTGGTTCGGTGAAGTGCTGGTCGCCCCAGAGTTTGGTGACGTCGAGGACCTCACCGACCTCCAGTGCCGGTAACTTGCTTTCCCCTTCTTCTTCGGCGTCGTCCTGCCCTTCCATGTACACGGCGATGAAGCCGGGGAAAATCATGGTCTGGCCAGTGGCGCGGAACAGATTGGCATCACCACCGACGGCGAGGTCAACGCTGACGGCATCGAACTTGGCCGGTGCCATCTGGCAGGCGAGGGCACGCTTCCAGATCATGTCGTACAGACGGAACTGCTCGGGTGTAAGGTGGTTGCGCAGGCTGTCCGGCGTGCGGCGTATGTCGGTCGGACGAATCGCCTCGTGCGCTTCCTGCGCGTTCTTCGCTTTGGTCTTGTACATGATCGGCGATTTCGGCAGATAGTCTGCGTCGAAATGGCCTTTGATGTAATCACGGATCTGCATCACCGCTTCGGTCGCCAGGCTGAAAGAGTCGGTACGCATGTAGGTGATCAGGCCGACCGTACCTTCGGCGCCAATGCTGATGCCTTCGTACAGTTGCTGGGCAATGCGCATGGCACGGCTGGTGGTGAAACCCAGCTTGCGCACGGCTTCCTGTTGCAGGGTGGAGGTGGTGAATGGCGCCGCCGGGCTGCGGTTGCGCTGTTTCTTTTCCACGCGCGAAACGGTGGTCTTGCCGGCACTGGCCGCCAGCAGTTTGCCGACGATCTCGGCCTGCTGGGCTTGGCTGGTGACGGTGAATTGCTCGACCTTGTTGCCTGCCAGTTGCACTAGCTTGGCATCGAAGGCCTGGCGCTGTTTCTTGCTTTCCAGGTGAATCGTCCAGTATTCCTGGCTCTGGAAGGCTTCGATTTCCAGTTCGCGCTCGACGATCAGGCGTAGTGCCGGACTTTGCACGCGACCGGCGGAGAGGCCGCGGCGGATTTTCTTCCACAGCAGCGGCGACAGATTGAATCCGACCAGGTAATCCAGCGCGCGCCGCGCCTGCTGGGCATTCACCAGCGGCATCAGGATGTCGCGTGGTTCGTCGATGGCGTGCTGGACGGCGTTCTTGGTGATCTCGTGGAACACCACGCGCTTCATCAGCTTGTCCTTGAGCAACTTCTTGCTCTTCAGGATCTCGGCGATGTGCCAGGAAATGGCCTCCCCTTCGCGGTCCGGGTCGGTTGCCAGGTAGATGGCATCCGCGGCCTTGACGGCCTTGGCGATTGCATCGACGTGCTTGGCGTTGCGGTCGATGATCTCGTACTTCATGGCGAACTCGTGCTCGGTGTCGACGGCGCCCGATTTCGGAATCAGGTCGCGCACGTGGCCATAGGAGGCCAGCACTTCGAAATCCTTACCCAGGTATTTCTTCAGTGTTTTGGCCTTGGAAGGCGATTCGACAATCAGCAGTTTCGACATTTAATCTGTACAAAAAGGGGTGCGTGAGCGGCAGATAATAAGAGTAAACCGCGGCAAAGGGCAAGAAAGCGTTGGATAAACGCTTGTCCTGCCGGTGAATAGTTGAAAAGCGGCCTTAGGCTTTCTTGACGAATTCGGACTTGAGTTGCATGGCGCCGAAACCGTCGATCTTGCAGTCGATGTCGTGATCGCCATCGACCAGGCGGATGTTCTTCACCTTGGTGCCGACCTTGACGACAGACGAGGAGCCCTTGACCTTGAGGTCCTTGATGACGGTCACGGTGTCGCCGTCCTGCAGTACGTTGCCGTTGGCGTCGCGGATGACCTTCGCAGAGTCTTCCTGGGCAGTGTCGCCGTTCTTGGGCCATTCGTAGGCGCATTCCGGGCAGATGTACATGTCGCCGTCCTCGTAGGTGTAGACGGAGCCGCAGGCGGGGCAGGGAGGCAAGGGATTCATGGGGTTTCCTTATAAATGGTGAGCGGGCGTTATTTGCGGATGAACTCGATCCGGTTGCCTTCGCCGCCGGCGAAGGTGAGGGCGGCATCCTGGTCCATGTCGCCAAACAGCGGATCCTCCTCGCTGGTCTGGCTGGACAGGGATTTGAAGTCGAACAGGTCGATGTCGGCCAGATGCGAAGGCGCAACGTTGGTCAGGGCGCGGAAAATCTTTTCGGTGCGACCGGGATATTCCTGCTCCCATTGCTGCAGCATGCGCTTGATGTTCTGGCGCTGCAGATTCTCCTGCGAGCCGCACAGGTCGCACGGAATGATGGGGAACTCCATGCCGCGCGCATAGGCAGCGATGTCCTTCTCGGCACAGTAGGCCAGCGGGCGGATCACGATGAACTCGCCCTGATCCGTCGCCAGTTTGGGCGGCATGGCCTTGAGCTTGGCGCCGAAAAACATGTTGAGGAACAGGGTCTGTACGATGTCGTCACGATGGTGGCCCAGCGCGATCTTGTTGGCCCCCAGTTCCTGCGCGGTGCGATAGATGATGCCGCGGCGCAGGCGTGAGCACAGCGAACATGTGGTCTTGCCTTCGGGAACCTTTTCCTTCACCACGGAATAGGTGTCGGCTTCGACGATGCGGTAGTCCACCCCCAGTTTGTCCAGGTAGGCTGGCAGCACGTCTTCGGGGAAGCCCGGTTGCTTCTGGTCGAGGTTCATGGCAATCAGCTTGAAGTCGACCGGTGCGCGTTCCTGCAGGGCGAGCAGTATCATCAGCAGCGCGTGCGAATCCTTGCCGCCGCTCATGCAGACGAGGATGGTGTCGCCGTCTTCGATCATGTTGTAGTCGCCGATGGCTTTGCCTACTGAGCTGATGAGCTTGTTACGCAACTTGAGAAAATTGCCGGAAACGTGGTCGGGGTAATGTTGCATGGCGTGCGTGTTTTCTAAAGATTGAGCGAGCGGCCGCCGTCGACGGCGATGACCTGCCCGGTGATGTAGGGGGCATCCGCGACCAGGAAACGCACTGCCTTGGCGATGTCCTCCGGCTCGCCGATGCGCTTCAGCAAGGTTTGTGCGATGACTTTTTGCCGATAGGCCTCGTCGAACCCGGGGGCGTTTTCCGGCCAGAGTACGGGCCCCGGTGCCACGGCGTTGACGCGTACCTCCGGGCCGAGTTCATGGGCCAGGGAGCGGGTCAGCGTTGCCAGCCCGGCCTTGGCGACGCTGTAGACGACGTAGCCTTTCTTGGGGCGTTCGACGTGCATGTCGGTGATGTTGACGATGCAGCCTTGGTGTTGCTTCAAGGCAGGTGCAGCAGCCTGCGCCAGAAACAACGGCGCCTTCAGATTGGACCCCATCAGGTCATCCCACTGTGCTTCACCGATCTCGCCGATTGCCGTCGGGTAGTAGCTGGACGCATTGTTGATCAGGATGTCCAGTCGGCCGAAATGGCGCAACGTGTGCTCCACCAGTAACGGTAGGCGTGCCAAGTCGTGCAGATCGGCTTGCGTGAGTGCAACGGAATCCGGCCGCTGCCGGTTGAGGTCGGCTTGCAGTGCTTCGGCGTCCAGACGGGAGCTGCGGTAATGCACCATCAAGCGTGCTCCCTGCGCGTGCAGCAGGCGGCAGATGGCCGCGCCGACGCGTTTTGCGCCGCCGGTGATCAGCACGACCTTGTCTTGCAGGGGGTGATTCATGGTGGGGTGGGAGCGAATGAAGGCGTATCGGGCACTTCTATACATCCAACTTTCGTTGCCATACTGCGTTGCTCACAAAAAATTACTCCTTGCATATCAGACGTATGCGGCGTCGCAATTTTTTGCTCGTGCCTTGTCTGACTTGGAAACTTGAATTTATAGAACTGCCCTATAATTTACCATATTCGTCGGATATTCCTCATGGCCACGCTCCCGCCCCCCTCTCCAGCTCAAATCGAACTCAGTCAGCAACTGGTTACCGTGATCCGTGCCGACATTGAAGCGAACGGTGGCTGGATCAGCTTTGCACGCTACATGGAACAGGCCCTGTACGCGCCGGGCATGGGCTATTACAGCGCCGGTTCGACCAAATTCGGTGAGGCCGGCGATTTTGTCACCGCCCCTGAGATTTCCCCGTTATTCGCGCGCACGCTGGCACGCCAGGCGGCGCAAGTGTTGCGCGAGGTCGGGGGCGACGTTCTGGAACTGGGGGCCGGCACCGGGCGGCTTGCGGCCCAGATGCTGCTGGCGCTGGAACATATGGGCATGTTGCCGGTGCGTTACCGCATACTCGAGGTGAGCGCACACTTGCGGGCCGTGCAGCGGGAAACCCTGAAGGCCCACTTGCCGGAGGCGCTGTTCCGGCGCGTGGAATGGCTGGAGGCTTTGCCGCCCGAGATTGATGGCTTCGTCTTCGGCAACGAGGTGCTGGATGCCTTGCCCGTGCATCTGCTGGTCAGGCACGAGGGGGGCATACAGGAGCGGGGTGTGGTCTGGCAGGCGGAGCGGTTCGCGTTTCAGGATCAGCCGCTGCAATCCCCGGTGTTGCACGATGGCCTGCAAGGATTGGCGTTGCCCGATGGTTACGTCACCGAGGTCTGCCCGGCAGCTGTCGGCCTGGTGGCGAGCCTGGCAGGCATATTGCGGCGTGGCGTACTGTTGTTTGTGGATTATGGGTTCCCCCGCGGTGAGTACTATCATCCGCAGCGCGCCACCGGCACGCTCATGTGTCACTACCGCCAGCAGGCGCACGATGATCCCTTGGTGTATCCAGGCTTGCAGGACATCACGGCGCACGTCGATTTCACCACCGTGGCCGAAGCCGGGGCTGCAGGTGGACTCGATGTGCTGGGTTTCGCTTCCCAGGCGCAATTCCTGATCAATTGCGGCATCACCGAACTGTTGGCAGAAGTTTCACCTCACGATATGGCCGCCTACCTGCCGCTCGCGACGCAAGCCCAAAAACTGCTTTCGCCTGCCGAGATGGGCGAGCTGTTCAAGGTGATCGCCATGGGGCGCGGGGTCGCCGGCCTGCAGGGCTTCGTTCGGGGTGACAAGCGCCATACGCTATAATGCGCGCCATTTTCTGAAGCGGATTTTCCATGGAACACCAACGCCCCATTCGTAGTTTCGTCTTGCGCCAGGGACGGCTGACCGCAGCCCAGGAGCGCGCGGTCGATACCTTGTTGCCCACGTTTGGCATTCCCTATGCAGCTGCGCCGCTGGACTTGGAAGCGGCGTTCGGTCGGCCTGCGCCCAAGATCCTCGAGATCGGCTTCGGTATGGGGGGTGCCACGGCCCAGATCGCGGCGGCCAATCCGGACAAGGATTATCTCGGCATCGAGGTGCATACCCCTGGCGTGGGCAATCTGCTCAAACTGATGCAGGAACAGCAGCTTGCCAATGTACGCGTGGTGCAGCACGATGCAGTCGAGGTTCTGCAGCAGATGATCGCGGACAGCGCGCTGGATGGCGTGCATATCTTTTTTCCTGATCCCTGGCCGAAGAAACGTCACCACAAACGTCGTTTGCTGCAGGCTGAATTTGTCGCGCTGCTGTGTCGCAAGCTCAAGCCGGGTGGCTATCTGCACTTTGCGACGGATTGGGAAGAATACGCCCAGTGGACACTGGAAGTGCTGCGCGCCGAGACCCGGTTGCAGAACACGGCGAACGACTACGCGCCGCGTCCGGAATATCGCCCGCTCACCAAGTTCGAGCAGCGGGGCTTAAATCTCGGACACGGGGTGTGGGACCTCATCTTCAGGCGGGTTTAACCACGCCCCGATGATGTTCTCGGCTTCTTCCACCCCTTGTTTCTTGAGGCTGGAGAAGAGCTGTACGGTACAGTTGCCCCACGTGTCATTCAGTTCCTTGCGCACCGCGGCCAACGTTTTCATCGCTTCGGAACGTGACAGCTTGTCCGACTTGGTGAGCAGCACGTGGATGGGTTTGCCGGTCGGGCCGAACCAGTCCAGCATCTGGCGGTCCAGCGGAGTGAGCGGATGGCGGGAATCCATGACCAGCACCAAGCCGTGCAGGCTGGTACGCTGCGACAGGTAGGCGGCCAGCACCATTTGCCAGTGTTTGCGCATGGCTTCCGGCACCTTGGCGTAGCCGTAGCCGGGTAAGTCCACCAGATACTTGTCACCGCCCAGCGCAAAAAAGTTGATCAGTTGCGTTCGCCCCGGCTGCTTGCTGACGTAAGCCAGTCGGTTGTGGTTGGCCAGCGTGTTGATGGCGCTGGACTTGCCCGCGTTGGACCGGCCGGCGAAGGCGATCTCCATCCCCGTGGCGGGCGGCAGGTCGCGCAACTGGTGGGCGGAGATGAAAAATTCGGCGTTCTGGAACAGCGGCATAGGGTTTCTTCGATTCGGGCGTGCTTGCAGGGGCGAAATGCTACCACGATACCCCGAACTTGGATAAAATGACACGCTTTCGCGCCCGGTTACGAGCGCTAATTGTCCAACAGGTTTAAGGGGTTGCTATGAGTTTCCGTAAGATGGCGTTGTTTGCGGCGGGTCTGGTCAGTGCCATGGGCGCGCATGCAGCAGGGGATGCTGCCAAGGGTGCAGCGATCGCGACCACAGTCTGCGTGGCCTGCCACGCGGCAGACGGTAACAGCGTCATGGCGGCCAATCCCAAGCTGGCGGGTCAGCACCCCGAGTACATCGTCAAGCAACTCAAGAATTTCAAGGCGGGGACCCGTGCCAATGCAGTCATGGGCCCGATGGCGAACACACTGTCCGATGACGACATGCTGAACCTGGCGGCTTATTTCGGTGCACAGCAACCCAAGGGCGGTGCCGCCAAGGCCAATGGTCGTGGCTCCGAGGGCGAGAAAATCTATCGCGGCGGCGTGTCTGCCAAGGCCGTTCCGGCTTGCGCTGCCTGCCATGCTCCCAACGGTGCGGGCATTCCGGTCCAGTTCCCGCGTCTGGCTGGCCAGCACGCCGAATACACCGTCAATCAACTGAAGGCTTTCCGTTCGGGCGAACGTGCCAATGCGCCGATGATGAAGGTGATCGCCGGCAAGATGAGCGATCAGGAAATTGCTGCCGTGGCGGACTATATTCAGGGCCTCAAGTAATCCTTTTTCATTGTTGATCCGTTAGGCGGGGGTGGCGAGTGCCGCCCCCGAATTGTTTCTGAATCTTGAAAAACCCTACTTCACATTCCGGTCGTGCCCTATATGAGTTGTTGAGCTCAATGCGATTTGCCGTCAGTCTGCTGACGGTACTGGGGATCGCCGCCATCATCGGGACCGTACTCAAGCAGAACGAGCCCTATGCCAACTACATGGTGCAGTTCGGCCAGTTCTGGTTCGGGCTGTTCGAAGTGCTCGGGCTGTACGATGTCTATCACAGCGTCTGGTTCCTGCTGATCCTGCTGTTCCTGGTGCTCTCGACCAGCCTTTGCATTTATCGCAACACGCCGGCGATGCTCAAGGAGTTGCGTTCCTGGCGCGAGCACGCGACAGAAAACTCCCTGCGTGCGTTCAGTCACCAGGCCGAGTTCCCCTTGCGCAGGGATGCACAGGTCACGGTCGGCCGATTGGGCGCCTTCCTGACCACGCGCGGTTTCCGCTTCAGGTCGGTGCCGCAGGCGAACGGTGATCTGCTCATCGCCGCCAAGGCTGGCAGTTATCAACGTCTTGGCTACATCTTCACGCATGCTGCGATTGTGGTGATCTGCATCGGCGGCATCATGGACGGCAACGTGCCGTTCAAGCTGCAGGAACTGATGGGCTGGAAGGTCATCGAAACGCGCGATATTCCGGAAAGCCAGGTGCCACCGGAAAGCCGTTTGTCCGTGTCCAACCTGTCGTTCCGCGGCAACATGACCCTGCCGGAAGGCGCGCAGGCCAACGTTGCCTTCATGCGCATGCGCGACGGGTATCTGGTACAGGAGTTGCCCTTCAGCGTGGCCCTGGAGGATTTCCGTATCGAGCATTACGCCACCGGCCAACCCAAGTCGTTTGAAAGCGACCTGGTCATCCTCGATCCTGAACTGAAGGAACCGCTGCGCGCCACGATCAAGGTCAACCATCCCTTGATCTACAAGGGGATCGCCATTTACCAGTCGGATTTCCAGGATGGCGGCTCCAAGCTGGGAATGAACGTGTTGCCGCTGTTCTCATCCGGTCATGCGACAGGTCGGCTGGAAGGGCGCGTTGGCCAGGATGTGCGGGTGGGTGAAGGGGAGCATGCCCTGACG
>JADHED010003240.1_pt1 | contig 10059 bp, 6 predicted proteins | sample 8952041 | NCBI WGS metagenome assembly JADHED01 (sample SAMN16124423, study PRJNA663239) | bioreactor sludge metagenome | isolation source: sludge (control) | place: India:Bengaluru | collected 2018-09-08
TTGGAATACTTCCTTTGGTGTAATCTACCTCCTTGCCATCAAGGGATTGACGCAAAACAGACCAAAATCTGATGAATGAGGATTTAAGAGACATGAACTTTCCGGTAAGAGGGGGCAAAACTAAGAAAAGTAGCTGAAAAAATGTCTTAAAATATAAATTTACGATTAATTAACTTCTGCGATCCTTTTTATATCGTTTCCCATACTTTATTTTCTTCAAATCTTCCCGGGTAACTTTAATATTTACTTTCTTATTCTTATCTTTCTTTTCATGATGTGATTTCCCTTTTGCAACATGCTTTGGTCTTTTCACTTCAATGATCTTCATATTAATAACCGGTATTTCTGATTGAATAAGCACATCAGAAATTTCAATTTCAGCAGGCATTTTTTTCATGGATATTTTACGACCCATCAATTGTTCCACATTTACCTGATTACTTTTATCGAATTCAGAAATAAAAGTAATTGCAATTCCTTTTTTACCGGCACGACCCGTTCTTCCAATACGATGCAAATAATTTTCAGCAACAGGAGGAACATCTATGTTAATTACATGGGAAACTTCAGCAACATCCATACCACGTGCCATGATATCGGTTGCAATAAGAATGCGACATTTGCCGGATGAAAAATCCTCTACCGTTCTAAACCTGGTATTCTGATTTTTATTTCCATGAATGATCGAAAGGTTATCCGGGAATAAAAGTTCCAGTCTTTCGAAAATTTCATCTGCAATAGCCTTTCCTGAAGCAAACACAAGTACTTTCGACATCTTCTCATCTGTAGTCAGCAGATGTTGCAGAAAATTCATCTTAGTATTAAAATTAGGAACCTTATACCCGATTTGAGTAATATTTGAAAGCGGTGTTCCTGTTGGTGCAGCTTCAATTTTTAATGGAGATCTGAAATTTCGGAAAATAAATGCTTCGACTTCCTCAACCAAAGTAGCGGTAAACATCAGACTTTGTCTTTTAACCGGAAGCAGATCTATAATATTTTGAAGTTGCGTTCGAAAGCCGAGATTTAACATCTCGTCAACTTCATCAATTACAATTTTTTTAATGGCACTACTTTTTATGGTTCCGTTTAATATTAAATCATTCAAACGACCGGGAGTAGCAACTACTAAATCGACGCCTTCATTAATAGCTGCCATTTGCGACTTAATATTTGCGCCTCCATAAGCACCGGTGACTTTAAAATTCATGTAAGTAATCAATTTTTCAACTTCACTTACAACCTGAGCTACCAATTCCCTTGTAGGAACAATTACCAACATTTCAGGATATCTCTTGCCTGTAAATTGCCACTGACGAATCAGAGGTAACAGATATGCGAATGTTTTACCGGTTCCCGTTTGAGCAATTCCAAGCACATCACTTCCGGCCATAATTGGCGAAAAAGCCTTCTGCTGAATGGTAGTTGGATGGACCAGTTCAAGCTCTTCAAGAGCCTTTAGAAGAGGCTTGGTTAAATTTAAATCACTGAATGTCATACTATTGGCACTAATCATAGCTTACAAAAGTACGCTTTTAAAGGCTCATTTTCCCGGAATAATGAAAGAAGCCATTAAGAGACACGAGGTTGGGGCTTCCTGAAAAAAGAAAGCCAAAGCATGGTAGCATTAAATGCGAAGAGGTATAAGGTCCATGCTACATGCAACCAATCGTGATTGAAAGAAATTAAAAGCGTTAGTGACCAGGATGTAAATCCAAAAATCCAGGAATTCGTTTTTTCGGATTCCGGATCATTCCATGCTTTCTTGAAAGTTGGAATTGCGAGGATGAAATCTGCGGTGATGGCAAAAAAAGTTGTTGCAACTACATTTTCAGTTACCAGATAAAAAACCATGCAAACCGTTCCGGCAATTAAAAATTTCCAGTCGCTCTTTATGAGAGAATAATTTTTCAGAATTAATCCAATCAAAGCAATAGATGCGCATCCAATGACAGAAATCAGCAGTCCCGTTAAACTATTTTGCCAACCTTTCTCTAAATACAGAGAAACAAAGCCTGCACCCATCAGCAAAGCCCATCCCGACCAGGAAAGAACGCTTGGAGTTACTTTTTTTTGAATCACATCAATGATGTAAGTCAATTGTGCAATTCCAATTAAAATTCCGGCTATTAAGGCAATAATCTGGTGAATAGTCAATTGAACAGTTTGGTAAGTGAAGTAGAACACGACAAAGTTACACAAAGCAAATCAGCGGGTCAATTAAAAAACCAACAAAACAAAAAGGGTCTTCCCAAAACAGGAAGACCCAACGAAAAGTGCACCAAAGTTACTTCTGAACGACTACCCTTGTGGTGTAACGCTCATTAGAACTTGTAATGACTTCAACAAAATAAATTCCGGAATCGAATTGCGAAATTGAAACGTCTAGCTTCGAAACCATAGCATCTTCAGAAACCATAGTCTGTACTATGCGACCAGAAATATCAATGATATTAACTGCTTTAATAGTAGAAGTACTTTTCATCAACGCAACTACAAACTCACCTGCATTGGGATTAGGGGCGATGCTGATCGATTGTGATGCGAAAGCCTCTGAATTCTGAGCAACATCCCTATGATGCGGTTCAGAGCAAATTTTATCTTCCTGATAATAATTAACCGCACCACCATAACCTTTAGTATCTAATACCGGAGTTTTCGGCTTTAAATATGCGGATCCTGTATAGCCTTTATCATCGGCCATTTCATAATTAAATAAACAACAACTAATACCCTGATCTGTAATTCTACTAACCAAAATATCTCTGTCAGTTGAACTCACTGTATAAAATCCGGTTCCAACGTAAGAGTTATCGGTTAATTGAGCCACATCTCTAAAATGTTCGTTAACTCCCTGAAGATTTGTTGTGGAAACCCAGTCAAGGGAAAGTGTTGCAGGGTCTACTTTCAATACAAGACCATCGAAACCACTGGCAGTATTGTCACCATTTTCTCCGGCAAGAATCAGCTTATCATCTTTCGTAATTTTCATTTTGTAGGCTACTTCATAGGTAATGGAACTTGTATTTCCAAAAATTACACTGTTTGGTGAAGCACCGGGGGTTAAGATGGTTGTAAGTTTAAAAATATAGAGATCACGTAATCCGTTTCCTGTATTAGAAATACTTCCGGCAACAAAGACATCGGCGCCATTTGTTTTTGGTAATACTGCAACAGCATTTGCTACCTCATTTCTACCAGAATTATTTATAATTTCAGAGTCCATGTAAGTCAATGATTGGTCCACTTTTATAACAATAGCATCTTGAGCTGATGCAAGCTCTCTTTCTCCAACGATAAAGTAAACATTGTTTAGTGGATCTTTATCATATCGAGCCACATCATAACCATAGTCATTGGAAAAATTTGGTCCGCCAAAAGTATTCTGTGCAATCAAAGTTCCATTTGTTCTGATTTTAATTGCAAGAACATCAAAATTTGATGCATGAGTACTTGTTGAATTCGTGAAGCCTACAATCATCAAAGCTGCTTCACTTAGGTTCGACATATCAATAATTTTTCTCGCTGCTTCGATCCGGTTATTATCGGTTCCATACATGTAGCCCCATAGCTGAACTCCATCTTCACGAAGTTTAGCAACATAAATATTGTGTTCAGTAGCGGAAAGAATTGCGGTTCCGGCTATATAATATCCATCTCCGGGGCGATGCACAACTGAATAACCTTCATCCGCATAAATTCCTCCTATTCGCTTAGAGATCACCGTGGTTCCATCCAAATCAGAATCATATTTTACAAAATACATATCTCTATCGGCGGAAGGAAACGGATCAAACATAGTACCGGCAATTGCGCAACCTCCATCCTGAGTGGCAACGACTGCTTCTCCAATATCATTATTTCCTACTTTTTGAATAGTCTTACAAATTGGTTCAGATCCACAAACAACAGGTGTAATTGTAATACTGGCAGAAGCGGTACATCCATCTGGATTTGTAATTGTAACTGTATAGGTGGTTGTAACGGTTGGGTTGACAACAGTGCCCGGAGTCTGCGCCCCATTACTCCACAAATAAGTACAATTTGTACAAGAGCTTAGCGCTCCAAGATACACTGTGTCGCCCTGACATGGATCTAATTGAGAAGCGGTTGCAGTTACGGAAGGGCTTGAACTTAAAATAATATCCACACAATCATATGCAGTGCATCCGTCATCATTTTCAACAGTAACACAGTATGTTCCCGAGACGCAAGTCAAAGCATATTGACCACCATACAAACAAATTCCAGGGAGCGTCCAATCATATGAGGGATATCCATCTCCTGCATCTAAATTAATAGGGCCATTGCAAAGAGTTAAATCAGGACCAAGGTCAACAGTAGGGTTTGAGTTGACATTAATTGTGACTGATGAACTTGAGCATCCTGATGAATTAGTATAAATTGTTGTAACCTGTGGTGTAACAAAAATTGAGGCATTGTTTTCCTGACCAGATAATGATGGATCATTTGGTACTGCAGTCCATGTACCGCCATTTACAGAAGTCAAATTCACTTGTTCGCCTGCGCAAACCGATGTTCCACCACCTACAACTGTTATTGCGACACTAGCTTTATCTAATCCAACATCATCCAAATAAACAGGACGGGAATACGGATTCCCTTGAATGATAGTGGTTGTTTCAGATTTAAACTCTATTCTGTCATATCCTGCCATTGCAGCAGTAGCTACAAAAGTGAAGTCAAAATAATTCCAGGCAGTTGTATTAAAAGTGCCCGATGTATATCTTAGCAAAGAACCCGTATTACATGTATTAACACTGTTTCTAAGTCGAACCTCAATTATCATATCAGCGGGATTTGATTGATTATTGGCGCCACAATTTCCAAAAGTGATTGTACTTATTGCAGCCCTCATTCTGACTCTATAAGTACATCCGGTAATAAGAGTTTGAGACAATGTACCTAATACTGGTTCTCCATTAGTAAATCCAACATATCTTGATCCGGCAAAAGCATTTAATGCTCCCCATTTATTATTTGGAGCATCTACACTATTTGGACTCCCACAAGGTGGAGCAGATGGATCGAAAATGTCGGGTGAGCCTGCTGGTGAACCGCAGCCAACAGACCAGTCGGTTACATAATTTCCAATAGGATCTAAAGGTGTAGTACTGCCTGGTGGTACTGATCCTGCTTCAAAACTAGGATTATTTAAAATATTTGTCCACTGACAATAACTTTTCATTGATGATGCCAGCAATGCCATACACAACATCATGCAGAATAAGGCTGATTTAGGTTTCATGTTCTTATAATTTAGTGCAATGCCTACTCTCTCCGCTTTTCGGCTTCCGCGTGCTTTTAGCAAATCAAATGTTGGAATTGTATCGTGTAATGACTACTTAGAATTCACCAGCGGTGCGTTTCAGTTTATAAGTGTGCTGAAAAGTGGGAAAAGTGTGCTGAAAATAATAACCATAAATCAAATACTTCCAGAAAATAAACTGATATAATATAGTAAAACAAAACAGGCTGCTCAAATTGAACAGCCTGGTAATTCCGGAGGTTTAATATAGTTAATGAACAACTATCAGTTTTTCACGCGTGAAACCTGCTTTCGTAGCAACTTCCACAAAATATATTCCTTCATTCAGTTTTGAAACATTTATTGAAATCTTTTCGGAATTGTTTTCGAGAATTTCGGGCTGTATAATCCTTCCGGTTATATCATAAATTGCCGTAACTGTTAGTTCTGAATTTTTATCGTGGCTTATAGTTACAATATCAGAAGCAGGCGAAGGAAAAACATGAATATTTAATTTTTCCATATCATCTTCAAATCCAACTCCCAGGCAGGCATCCGACAATGTTGTAAATGATGCGATACCCAAAGATGGTGTTGCAGATGTAACAGAAAATGCAGCAGCTGTAGCCTGAAGGGGATTGATTACAGGAATTATGGCTGATGCAGTCATTGGATAAGAATTATCGGCACACATATCGAACTGTGTATTGGTTTTAATCATTGCGGCATAACCACTTCTGCTTCCGGCAGTGATTATATCCCCAGCAGCAGTGAGTTGCACATCATAAACTGTTTCGTAGGTATTATTTGAAACAATGGTTTTTGACCAGTTCAAATTTCCGGTTGAGCCATCCGCATTCAAAACAATAACATGTGTTTGTCCACCTGAAACATTCTGATTCGCTTCTCCTGCCGCAAGAATACTTCCATCAGGCAAAATCACAAGTGAGTATGCTTGTTCCGCCTGCAACTGACTACCTGAATATTTATTCGACCAAAGTATGTTTCCGCTATTATCCATTTCGATCAACATCACAGCATAAGGGTCGATGTTATTGATGTATCTTCCGCAAAGAACCATTTGTCTTTCCTTCATATCATAAACAAAATAACCAAGACCCGGATCAGATAGCCACTTACTCCATATCACATTGAGGTTCGTATCAAGTTTAACAAGGCCGGCAGTTTCAATTGAAGATCCGTTATCAGCATAGCCGCAAATCAATATACCGTTTCCGCTAGTGGAGATTATATCGAGTGCACTGAAGCTGGTACCCAGACTAACGAGTTTCTGATCTACCAAATTACCTGAAGCATCAACTTTGATCACACAAACATTATTTATAAAAGTGGACGTATTGCTTGCCGTTCCAACCATATAATAATTTCCTGCAGCATCCTGGCAAACAGATCGACTGTTGAATGAATATCCTGCTGATGAAAAGGATTTGATCCATGAAATATTACCCACAATATCTGATTTGAAAAGAGTGAGCTGTCCGGCAAAGGTGGCTGCATCTATCAGTTCAGCAGCATATGCAAGCTTCCCGTCAATGGTAGGAATCACACCTGATATGCGATTATATCCTGCAACCGGATAGGTAACAATTTGTTGCACTACTCCTGTTGCAGAAGTTCTGGCAATAAGAAAATGACTGTCAAAGCTAAGTGCTGAAGATCCTCCGGCAAATACGTACCCGGTGGGTGCAGGGCTGCATGTATAAAACAAAGAACCAGCAATACCGGCATCATCAAATTGTTTGTAGAAATCAGTTTGTGCCCATGAAGACACAGATAAACTGGTTAGTAAGAGCAGAAGGTAGATGTTTTTCATTTTGTTTTTTTGTCAAAGGTATGGCGGTGTGAAAGCCGGCACAATACCATAAGGAAGGTAAAACAGTATCCGTACTGGTACGGAATAAAACCTGTTATCTATCATGTATTATTTTGTATTTCAATCACTTGACTGCGTTTCGTTTCCGTAGATGCCTGCGGTTTTGACAATTTAATTGCGAACTATTTAACTCTTTCTCGAGTTTGCATCTTGTTATACTGATATTTTGCTCTATATTTATTGCCATCCTTTAAACTACTTGTATGAAAAAACTATTATTCACTTTACTGGCATTGCCCTTTATTATTTGTGATGCAAACGCACAATGCATCGAAACACCGGTTACCCGGGTTATGATTATCGGCGATAGTTGGGCGCAATTTTTGGGATCCGACAACACCATTAACACTACATTTCAAAAATGGGGGCATTCCAATTACAAATTTTTCACCAATGCCACCCTTGCACAAAATGGAACGCAGACAACCGATTTTGTTGATCCTGCCCGTTTGGCCGAAATACAAAATCAATTGACTTTAAATCCAGATATTGATCTTGTGCATTTAAGTTTAGGTGGAAATGATGTTTTAGGAAACTGGAATATTAACTACACACCATCACAAACCGATTCACTTCTAGATTCTGTTTATGCTCGATTGGTTTATATTATTGATTTTATTAAAACAGCAAAACCGGGAGTGCGTATTTTATGGAGTGGTTATACTTATCCAAATTTTGGTGAAATCATTGGTGAACTTGCACCCTTCCAAAGCACACATCCATTTTATGCTACCTGGCAGGGAATGGGTTTCCCGGATTTCACTCAACTGAATAATATTCTGAACAGTTATTCGGTAACAATGGATACGCTTGCAGCAAATGATCCTCAAGTGGACTTTGTTAGAGCAACCGGACTCATGCAATATGCTTATGGGCAAAACACCGCGTTAAGTGTACCACCCGGAGGAACTTACGCTCCGTTAACGGCTCCGTTACCTGATGGTTTTCCAACTTATCCTTCACCAAAAGCTTCGATGAGAAACTATATTATTTTCAGAGATTGCTTTCATCTGACTCCGGAAGGATACAGCGTTTTCTTCGATTATCACACACAAAAATTCTATCATAAAATTTTGATGGATGATCAGTATATTCTTTCTGAAGGTGGAACCAGAGATGGATCGGTATCGGATGCCGGAACAGTTTCATCGCAGCTACAGCTGGGAAATAGTGGTACCGAAGATTTTGCTACGGTGCTTTCATTTAATACAACGGCAATGCCTGATACAGGCATTTCAAAAGCAAGCATTTTTCTTCGTCGTGCTTCTCTTACCGGAGCAAATCCTACAACAGGAAATTTGCAGGTTCGTATAGTGAATGGTGCATTCAGTGCTTCGGTTGATGTGGAAGCATCTGATTACACTTCACCCGGAGATGCAACCGATACTCCATGCCAGTTCGGGTCAACAACCGATAACGGCCATTGGATTCGTTTAGAACTTCCCGCTTCCCTATTGCCTTACATTACGAATGATACTTTAACACAATTTATTATTTCAGCATCCGGTGCAACCGGTTTGGTAACCTTTACAGATGCAACTGATCCCGATTTTGCACCTGTTCTGAACTTAACCTACGGCACTGTTTCTGTAGGTCTGGCAGACAATGAAGCAGAAGATAAATCCGTTACCATGTACCCTAATCCTACTAATGGTATTGTCATGATGGATACTAACGGTCAGCGAATATTGGAAATTTCTGTTTATAACACTACCGGGCAGTTAATAGCTAATCCGGATGTACACTCCAATTCAATTGATCTGTCTTCATTCAGTTCAGGAATTTACATGGTAAAAATTACTACTGCCGAAAATGTGATTACAAAAAGAATCGTAAAAAAATAATCTGTCAGTAAACATAAAAAGCCCCGACAAAATTTTGTCGGGGCTTTTTTATTAAGTTATTTTATTTCCTGATATAGACCTTTGTCTGTTTGCTTTAAACCTTTCTATCTCCGGATTTCTTTTCGATTTGTGCTTTGTATTACATTTCTCAACACGCTTTCTCCATAAAATGTAACTTTTAAAGCGTAATTGGCTTTTCATCAGTGATCTGACCTCATCTTCTTTTAATCCAAACTGAACCCGGATGGCTTCAAATGGAGTGCGATCTTCCCAGGCCATTTCAATAATACGGTCGATGCTTTCCGGCGTCAAAGGTTCTTTTACAGCAACAACTTCGTCGGCTTCCATGTATGCTGCCGGAGAAGGTAATCCGCTATAATAACAATGGTCGCTTGCTGGGATTGAGTCGGTTGCATTCATAGGTTCTGGAATTGAGATATTAAAAACATCTGAGCCCCATTAAAAGTTTTTCCAAAATTAAGAGTGACCACTGAATCTTTTAAAAAGTCAAAAAAAAATCCGGAAGCGCAGACCTCCGGATCACTAAAAAACACACTGAGTACTAAGATTCTTTAGATTTCTTAAAGCCAAGAAATGCTGCTATGACCATGAGACCGATTCCGCCGTATTGCATCAATTTTCCGGAGGTACTGTTTCCGGGCATATCGAAAACAAAATGAGCCTTACCAAATGAATCTTTGGTTTGGGTAATATCGGAAGCTGATTCAGGGAAAATAATTTTTTGGGTAGTCTGCACTAACTGACCACCGGCAGATGATTCCGAAATCATCATATAAGTATGATCATTAATTTTTGTTACATCTGGATCTTTCGAATCAAGGTCGATTGAGTATTTTCCGTTAGTTGTCATCTTACACATTCCATAAGCATTAAAAGTAAGTGAGTAACTACGGTTCATAGCATCTTCTTTATATTCGAAATCTGAAAGAAAATATCCCGGTAACGCGCGTTCCAATTCTCTTTTCAACAATGACTGATTGGTTCCGGTTGTTTTCTTAAACATATCCCATTGTGATGCATTCATTTTAGTT
>JADHED010003247.1_pt1 | contig 10059 bp, 11 predicted proteins | sample 8952041 | NCBI WGS metagenome assembly JADHED01 (sample SAMN16124423, study PRJNA663239) | bioreactor sludge metagenome | isolation source: sludge (control) | place: India:Bengaluru | collected 2018-09-08
TGGCCGATGCACTCACTGACATGGGTAAGTCGCTGGCGGCCCAGGGGGCAGCCTTCGGCGGGCCGGGTTTCCGGACTGCTGGCCGCACCGTCGCCGAAGGCAGTCCTGCAGCGCCCAAAGACACCGCCGTTGCTGAGACAAAGGCAGGATATGGGGAACGCATCGGCGAGACGATCAAATCCCTGGCGGTCACGGATTTGAGAAAACAGGCGGGATTCAAGGCCACCGACTATCGCGGCATTGGCCTGCAGTTCCTGGGCCGCCGCCAGCTGGTGGACGTGTATGGGGGCATGCTGCCCGAGATGCGCCGCTACAGCGACCTGATGGCGCGCATGGACGCCGACAAGAACGAGGCGGGCTCAGGTGCGGACCAGCTGGCGCAGGACTGGGCCAAGCTGCCCGACGAGCGCGCTCTGGCCGAGCTCATGCACGACGCCACCCTGGCCCAGATCGACCCGTCCAAGGAGTTCGTGGAGGGGGACAACAAGACCGATTGGACCCGGCTGCAGGCGCGGTACAACGCACTCACTCCCGGCGCCAAAGACGTGTTCGCCCGGGCCCGGGACACCTACCGCCAGCACATGCGCGACGTGCGCAGCGCGATCAAGGAGCGCATCGAGCGCACCGAGATCAGCTCCGAGCGCAAGGCTTCCATGCTCAAGCGGATGGACGACGAGTTCTTCGGCCACATCAAGGGCGTGTATTTCCCGCTGGCTCGCTTCGGCCAGTACCTGGTGGTGGTCAAGGACGCCGAGGGCAAGGTGGCCAACGTGAGCCGGGCCGAGACCATGGCCGAGGCTGATGCCACCAGGCGCCAGCTGGTGACCGCGTTCCCTGCAGGAAAAGGCTTCACCGTGGGCAAGGTCCTCAAAGCCAAGGACTTCGTGGCCGAGCGTGACAGCGTGGGCCGTGGCTTCATGGAGCAGCTGTATGGGGTGCTGGACAAGCAGGGCATGGACACCAAGCAGCGCGCGGAGCTGGAAGACGCCCTGGGCCAGCTGTACCTGTCCTCGCTGCCCGACCTTTCCTGGGCCAAGCACGGCATCCACCGCAAGGGCACGGCCGGGTTCAGCCAGGACGCGCGCCGGGCGTTCGCCCAGAACGTGTTCCACGGGGCCAGCTACTTGGCCAAGCTGCGCTACGGCGACCGCCTGCAGGACGAGCTGGGCGAGATGCAGCGCCGGGTGGACGCTGGTGCTGCAGATCCCAACTTCGATTCGGTGAAGGCGCAGCAGGTGGTGGACGAGATGGTCAAGCGCCACGATGCCGCCATGAACCCCAAGACGAATGCGGCGTCGACCGCGCTCACCAGCCTGGGCTTCATCTTCCACCTTGGCCTGTCACCGGCATCCGCCATGGTCAACTTGACCCAGACAGCGCTGGTGGCCTATCCCATCATGGGTGCCAAGTGGGGGTTCGGCAAGGCTAGTGCTGCGCTGCTCAGGGCTTCGGGCGAGGCCGCCCGGGGCAAGAACAACATCACGGCCAGTCTGAGCGCCGAGGAGAGAGTCGCCTATGACGAGGCGGTGCGTTCTGGTCTGCTGGAAGTGACCATGGCCCACGACCTGGCCGGGATCGCTCAAGGTGAAGATGCCGGGGTGATGTGGAAGCTGAGGCCGGTGATGCGCGCGGCAAGCTGGATGTTCCATCATGCTGAAAAATTCAACCGCCAGGTCACCTTTATTGCTGCGTTCCGCTTGGCGCGCGAGACCGGCGCCAGCACCACCAGCGCCTATGAGCAGGCTGCGAAGGCCACCTATGACGGCCACTATGACTACAGCTCCAACAACCGCCCCCGGGTGATGCAGGGCAACGTGGCGCGCGTGGTGCTGCTGTTCAAGCAGTACGGCCAGAACATGGTCTACACCCTGGTGCGCAACGCCCAGCAATCGCTCAAGGGCGCATCGCCCGAGGAGCGTGCACAGGCTCGCAAGGCTCTGGGCGGCCTGCTGGTGATGCATGGTCTTGCAGCCGGGGCCTTGGGCCTGCCCATGGTCACGACGCTGCTGGCCGCCGCCTCAATGCTGGGTGGCGACGACGACGAACCCTGGGACGCGCAGGTGGCGCTGCAGAACATGCTGGCCGACACCTTCGGGCAGAAGCCGGCCGAGGTACTGGCCCACGGCCTTTCGCGCCTCACACCCTGGGACATTTCGGGGCGGGTGGGTCTGGACAAGCTGATCTTCCCGGACGTACAGGAGGGGCTGGAAGGGCAGCGCCTGGCCGAATCCGCCATGACCGCAGCTCTGGGCCCGGTGGCCGGGATCGGCATCAACGTCCTGAAGGGCGTGCAGGAGATGGGCGAGGGCCGCTACCTGCGCGGGCTGGAGACCATGGCGCCCAGCGTGGCGCGCGGTCCCCTCAAGGCCTGGCGCTACGGCGACGAGGGTGTGCGCGACAAGACGGGCATCGTGGTGCAGGACGAGGTGGACGCTGCCTCACTGCTGGGCCAAGCGGCCGGGTTCTCACCTTCGAGTGTGCGCAATTCCTTCGAGGGCAAGAGCGCCATCGTGCAGCATGACCGCGCGCTGCAGGCGCGCCGCACCGCCCTGGTGGAGCAGTTCGCCATGGCGGCCATGGCCGGGGACGAGGAGGGCAAGGCGGCTGCCCGCGAGGACATCGCCAAGTTCAACGAGAAGAACCCGAACCGCAGGATTCAGGCAATGCAGCTGGCGCAGAGCGTGCACCAGCGCGAGAAGCGGATCCGGGAGGCGAAGGAGGGGGTCTACCTGCCGAGCAAGCGGCGGGATGCGTTGGAAGCTGGGCGGTTCGCGGTGCCGGATTGAGCAAAGTGATCCGGGCTCACTTTGCCGGAAACTACCCAGAATCTGGGCGGTTGCATTGATGAACTGTGAATGTATCCAGTGGTGCACAATCTCGGTATGCCGTCCGATCAGCTCGTCCAAACCGCCCTTGCCATCCTTGGCCCTGCCGCCATCTGGCTCTCGCAGAGCCGCAGGGTGCGGTTTCAGCGCTGGGCCTGCATCGTCGGCCTGGTCAGTCAGCCATTCTGGTTCTGGTCGGTGTGGAGCAGCGGCCAATGGGGCGTCGGCGTTGTGGCGGTGGTTTGCGCACTGGCCTGGGTCAAGGGGCTGTGGGTCCACTGGCTGGCGCCGCGCCCTCCGGTTGGGCTGGAAACTATCTCCTTGCCACCAGATCGCACTAGGGCCTGATTCCTTATGCACCCGACGCTCGACCGCTAGTCGGGAATAGGTCTAGTCCTACTTGCCGGAACTAGTTCACCCACCTACCATCTTAGCAAGTAGGAAACTTCTTCTTACTTTTCCTGCCCGTTGTGTTTATGATCGCCGCCGTCCAGAGAGGCAGACATGAACAAAAACGAACTCGAAGCGAGAAGGGCGGGCATCGGTGCCCAGAAATTTGGGGTGTTTGTTGACTTATTGACAAACGCCATGAAATACGTGCTGATCGGCTTCCTGGGGTACATGTTTTTTGACACCTTGAAGGCGCTTGGCAACAACAACCCGGCATCCATCGAAGCTCTGGCAGGACTAGTCGAGAAGATGAAAATGTCGACGATCGCTCATTCGATTTTGACGGCCGGCCTGGGTGGTGCTTGGTACTTGGAGCGAAAGGGTAAAAAGCGGGCGATCCGTAAATTGGCAGAGCATCGTCACGGATCTGAAGCAAAAGATCCTTACAACGCCTCTAGCGATCTTGATGCAGAAGGCAATACGCCAGCTTGAACAGTGAGGCCAAATATGGAAATCCTACACTTCGTCGTCGCATCTCTTCTTGTTATGGCAATGTGGAGGTTTGCACTCAAGCGATCTTTGCTTGACGATGCGCGAGATAAGTTATTCGATTGCCGAGATCAGTTGAGGAGTACCTTCGTCGCCAACGGGTGGTCGCTCGACGGCGAGGGGTACAAATTTGCACGCGACTCCATCAATTCCCACCTTCGGTTTATTGAGGACATGTCTGTATGGAAAATCATATTTGTTCAAGCCTCTTTGAAAGATAAACCTGAGGTCATTGCGGACATGCAGAAGAAGACAGGGGAGCTTTTTGTGCGATTGCCGGAAGGGCAGGCTAAGTACATTCAGCAGGTACGTCAGCACGCCTTGCATGCGGTTATTGAGTTTGCAATCCAGACCTCGGTCTTCTTCATTCTGGTGAGTGTTGTTGCCGCGCCCGTTGTCTTTTTGAAAATGGTATGCGAAGCGATGACGCGAGGCTTTGCTGCCTTTGCTCGCTTAGCGCTGCATTCGCTTCGTCACTTCGGCAGAACAACTCATAGCATTGCAGAAGCAACGGGTTCCAAAGTTGCGGACATGTTCCTTGATCAATCGGTGGTTGAACAGTGCTCGTTGGCAAATCGACGTTTTGCTTAACAAATCATCTTCGGACCGCAATGCCCGCTTCCAAAGCGGGCATTTTTTTGCATGCTCCTGACCCTCCACATCAGCAAGATTGAACCCGGAAACTATCGCGCGCTCGTCCTAGATGGGCGGGAAGAGGTGGACCAGTGGGAGGCCCCGAACATCGCCGCCGCGATCAGGCAGTGCAGCCAGGCCCAAATGCCCGACCTATCGGGGTTCCACATTTGGTACGAGCATGTTTGCGTGGGCACCACCACGATGAGCAATATGCGGATCGACCCCGAGGGCATCGCCCAGCGGCTGATGGCGCTGCATGGGGCCGTGCGGGGTTAGTCGCGTTACCAGCTGACTTTTGGTCGGTTGGTACTTCAAAACCGGCGCTGTGCCGGTTTTAGCCAGTTACCACCCAGCAGCGGATGACGTTCATCACCATCTGGCGGTGCAGTTCCTGGCTGCCGCCCATGCGAGGCCCCTGGGCCCACAGCTCATCGGCAAAGTCTTCGGTATCACTGCGGCGCCGCCGCCCTGCAGGGCGGCTCATCCACTGGGTGTAGACCGCATCATGTTGGTGGCGGGCCAGCTCCGCCTTCGTTTTCTTCGTCATCACAAACTCCTTGCGCCTGATATGGGGCACAGGAGATTCTTTCGTCACGACAAGTCGGCCGACAAATGTGGCGGAGCGATAGATTTTTGGGTCGAGGTGCAGATGCTCGGAGTGCCTGTATTTGACGCAGTGGCTGCTCGACGGAATGGGAGGACCTGCGAAATTTCCGGAGCTACCATCAACGCCTTATCAATCCTCTGGGGGTACGCATGACCGAAACATCCACAACCAGGGCCGTCGATCCTGTTGATCAGGGCCGACTGGCTCTGGCGACTCTGGCAGCCTGTTTCGTGAAGACGTTCAGTGAGTCTGACGCACACTTTGTAGATCGCTTCGAGAAGCATCTGGATGGAGCTTACAACCAACTTAGGAGCACGCCTGCTTCAAACACCGGTGCGATGGAGACCTTGAAGTGGACCCGCGAGATGATCCGGGGCGAATGATTTCACGTTTTTGGTGCGTACTAGAGGTGCCAGTTACTGCAACGCAGTCGGAGCATGCTGCTTTAATTTCCAGCATTCACGAAAGCGTCCGGTTTCACAGCGGCAGCTTTGATGCGGTGGATGTTGGCATTGGGACCTTGATCTATGTCGAGTTCGATGATCTGCAGGACTTTCTCGCGTTTCGCCTGGTGTCTAGCCACATGACAGCCTACGGGCTTGGAGACAAATGCACTTCGAGTTGATAGGCAGACCGTGAAGGCAGTGAACCAAAGAAAAAAGGCCCCGAGGCTGATGCCTGGAGGCCTTTGTCTTTCGTTTGCGGAACGCCCCGGCGAACGAACGCGGAACATGCTGCAAAAAATATAGCTAGAAAGCTATGGTGCCCGGGGCCGGAATCGAACCGGCACGCCTTGCGGCGGGGGATTTTGAGTCCCCTGCGTCTACCAATTTCACCACCCGGGCGGAATATGTGAAGCCCTGAATTATGGCACAGTAGGGCGTATGAAATATCCGACGATTGAAGACGCGGTGGGCAATACGCCGCTGGTGGCGTTGCAGCGCATTGGAGCGAAAGACAACGCGGCGCGCGGCAATGTGGTGCTGGGCAAGCTGGAGGGCAACAACCCGGCGGGCTCTGTGAAAGACCGACCTGCACTGTCGATGATCCGCCGCGCCGAAGAGCGTGGCGACATCCGCCCCGGCGATACGCTGATCGAGGCCACGTCGGGCAATACCGGCATCGCGCTGGCGATGGCCGCAGCCATCAAAGGCTACCGCATGGTGCTGGTGATGCCGGAGGACTTGTCCATCGAACGTGCGCAGACCATGAAGGCCTTTGGCGCCGAGCTGGTGCTCACGCCCAAGAGCGGCGGCATGGAGCACGCCCGCGACCTGGCCGAGGCCATGCAAAAACGGGGCGAAGGCAAGGTGCTGGACCAGTTTGGCAACCCCGACAACCCGCGCATTCACTACGAAACCACGGGTCCCGAGATCTGGGAGCAGACGGGCGGGCGCATCACGCACTTTGTGAGCGCCATGGGCACCACGGGCACCATCACGGGCGTGTCGCGGTTCCTCAAGGAGAAGAACCCCGCCATCCAGATTATCGGCGCGCAGCCCGAAGAGGGCTCGCGCATCCCGGGTATCCGCAAGTGGCCGCAGGAGTACCTGCCCAAGATTTACGACGCCAGCACCGTGGATGAGCTGGTGTACGTGAGCCAGGACAACGCCGAAGACATGTGCCGCCGCCTGGCGCGCGAGGAGGGCATCTTTGCGGGCATCTCTGCCGCCGGTGCCTGCTGGGTGGCGCAGCAGATCGCAGCGCGCGACAGCAATGCCACTATCGTCTTCATCGTGTGCGACCGGGGCGACCGGTATTTGTCGACCGGGGTGTTTCCTGCATGATCGGTGGTGCGGGGTGAGGGATGGTCTCCATGGCCACCGCCCGGTGCCTCTGCGCAGGGTTTTGAATCAAAATGGCTGCTAGCGCTAGTTGAATATGCGTCAGTAGCTACATAAAAGATAGCATATGCACTACGAAGTCCGTTTTTGCCCCCGCTGCGCGACCGAGCTGCAGCCCATCACGCTGGCCGAAGATGGCGGCGACAAGGAGCGGTTGCGCTGCCCCGCCTGCGGCTGGACACACTGGAACAACCCCACGCCCGTGCTGGCCGCTATTGTGGAGATCGACGGCAAGGTGCTGCTGGCTCGCAACGCGGCGTGGCAGGGCAAGATGTTTGCGCTGATCACCGGCTTCATGGAGGCAGGCGAGTCGCCCCAGGAAGGCATTGCACGCGAGGTCAAGGAAGAGACCAACCTCGATGTGCAGTCCACGACCCTGGTAGGGGCCTACGAGTTCTTGCGCATGAACCAGGTCATCATTGCCTACCACGTGGTGGCCACGGGGCAGGTCAAACTGTCACCTGAGCTGGTGGACTACCGGCTGTACGACCTGCCAGATCTCAAATGCTGGCATGCGGGCACGGGCTACGCGCTGGCCGACTGGCTGCGCACGCGTGGCCATGAGCCCGTGTTTTTCACGGCCGAAGAAAATGCAGAGCGCCGCCGGGGGCTGGACGAACAAGCCCCGGCCGCGACGCCGCCTAAGGATTGATGACCATGGACATTCACAAAGAAATCGACACCCGGGGCCTGAACTGCCCCCTGCCCATCCTCAAGGCCAAGAAGGCGCTGTCGGACATGGCCAGCGGCCAACTGCTCAAGGTGGTGGCCACCGACAACGGATCGCTGCGCGACTTTCAGGCGTTTGCCAAGCAGACCGGCAACGAGCTGGTGGAGCAGCAGACGGTGGGCGAGGAGTACATCCACGTCCTGCGGCGCCGTTGAACGCAAAAACAGCTGCCAGCGCTGGTGTTAACAGCGTTGGCAGCTATCAATTTTGATCTCAATCGAGAGCTTGGACGGCCGGGTTTACAGCGCCAGGTTCTTCAGGTAGTCCCGGAAGTGCGCCCCCACCTGCGGGTGTTGCAGGGCCAGTTCCACCGTCGCTTCCAAAAATCCTTCCTTGCTGCCGCAGTCGTAGCGTTTGCCTTCGTACTGGAAGGCGTACACGGCCTCGTTGCTCATCAGGCGCGCAATGCCGTCGGTGAGCTGGATCTCGCCGCCCACGCCCCGTGGCTGGTTGCGAATCTCGTCAAACACACTGGGCGTGAGGATGTAGCGGCCCGCTACCCCCATGCGCGAGGGGGCCTCGGCGGCCTTGGGCTTTTCGACAATGCGCTGGATGCGGATCAGCGGGCCACCGGCAGACTCGCCCGCCACGATGCCGTACTTGTGCACCTGGTCCTCAGGCACCTCTTGCACGGCGATCACCGAGCGGCCTTGCTTGCGGAAGGCGGTCGCCATCTGCGCCAGCACCGGCTGCCCACCCTGGGGGCCGACCATCAAATCGTCGGCCAGCAGCACGGCAAAGGGCTCCTTGCCCACCAGAGGCTCCGCGCACAACACCGCGTGGCCCAGGCCCAGGGAGCGGGGCTGGCGCACAAAGGCGCAGTCCATGTCGCTGGGCTGGATGGAGCGCACCAGCTCCAGCAACTCCTTCTTGCCGGCCGCTTCCAGCTCGGCCTCCAGTTCGTAGGCCGTGTCGAAGTGGTCTTCAATGGCGCGCTTGCTGCGGCCTGTCACGAAAATCATGTGGCGGATGCCCGCGGCGTAGGCCTCTTCGACGGCGTACTGGATCAGCGGCTTGTCCACTACAGGCAGCATCTCTTTAGGGCTGGCCTTGGTGGCGGGCAGAAAGCGTGTGCCCAGTCCGGCAACGGGGAAGACGGCTTTGCGAACGGTGGTGGCAACAGTCATGGGGCTCCTCTGGACGGATGGGGCGGTGTGTGGGCTGCAAGGCAGCCGCACGCACACCGGCAGAACATGAAAACAAGGCAATCGGCCCGCGCAGGGCGGGCCGCCATGACGCAGTATGGCACGGGTTTTTAGCCCAGCCGTGTCAGCTGATCGCGAAATCTGCCCAGTGTGGCGCCGAAGTCGGCAATGCGCTTTTTCTCCTGCTCGATCACCGCCGCAGGCGCCTTGGCCACAAAGGCTTCGTTGGACAGCTTGTTGTTGGCCTTGGTGATCTCGCCGTCGATGCGGGCGATTTCCTTGGACAGGCGGGCCTTCTCGGCCGCCACGTCGATCTCCATGTACAGGCACATGCGGGCGTCGCCCACCACGGCCACGGGCGCGGCCTGTGCGGCGGTGGCCCAGGCGGCCTCGTCGTCAAACACCTTGACCTCGCTGAGCTTGGCCAGTGCCTGCAGCACCGGGCCCACACCACGCATGAACTCGGTGTCGCCCACCACGTACAGGGGCAGGCGGGTGGAGGGGGACACATTCATCTCGCCCCGCAGCGCTCGGCACGCGTCCACGAGACCCTTCACGCGGCCCATGTGGGCAATCGCGGCTTCGTCGATCTTGGCCGGTTGGGCTTCGGGATAGCGCGCGATGCTGACCGACTCGCCGGGGATGCCGGCCACGGGTGCCACCACCTGCCACAGGGCTTCGGTGATGAACGGAATGATGGGGTGGGCCAGGCGCAGGATGGCTTCGAGCGTGCGAATCAGCGTGCGGCGCGTGGCGCGTTGTTGTGCTTCCGTTCCGTTCTGGACCTGCACCTTGGCGATCTCCAGGTACCAGTCGCAGTACTCGTTCCAGACAAAGTCGTAGATCGTGTTGGCCACGTTGTCCAGGCGGTACTCCTCAAAGCCCTTGGCGACTTCGGCCTCGGTCTTTTGCAACAGCGAGCTGATCCAGCGGTCGGCCTGGCTGAACTGCATGTAGCCGTGGGCAGGGCCGCCGGGCTGGCATTCTTCCTTGGTGTGCTCCTTCAGGCCGCAGTCCTGGCCTTCGCAGTTCATCAGTACAAAGCGGCTGGCGTTCCAGAGCTTGTTGCAGAAGTTGCGGTAGCCCTCGCAGCGCTTGCTGTCAAAGTTGATGCTGCGGCCCAGCGATGCCAGTGCGGCAAAGGTGAAGCGCAGCGCGTCGGCGCCATAGGCCGGAATGCCCTCGGGAAATTCCTTTTGCGTGTTCTTGCGCACGGTGGGCGCGGTCTCGGGCTTGCGCAGTCCGGTGGTGCGCTTGTCGAGCAGGGGCTCCAGCGCAATGCCGTCGATCAGGTCCACCGGGTCGAGCACGTTGCCCTCGGACTTGCTCATCT
>JADHED010003249.1_pt1 | contig 10057 bp, 8 predicted proteins | sample 8952041 | NCBI WGS metagenome assembly JADHED01 (sample SAMN16124423, study PRJNA663239) | bioreactor sludge metagenome | isolation source: sludge (control) | place: India:Bengaluru | collected 2018-09-08
CAGACTCATGGCAGTTTTCCGTAATACATCATCACGCCCGCGGCCAGGGCAATCACGAGCAGGACAATCGAGAGGAGTACAACCGTCAGCGTGAACCGACGGGATGAGGACACGCGTGTTGCGCCGGTATCCCGAGCGGCCGCCACCACATCGGCACGCGCGATCATCTGACGCCCCTTGCCGTAGGCGGCAAGTAGTGCCTTGTGGGCAAGAATGTTGACCAGCCGGGGAACTCCCCTGGTCCTGCGCCTGATTTCCGCCAGTGCACCACGACTGAACATGCGGCCACCCTGATAACCCGCCACGATCAGACGATGATTCAGGTAGAAGTGCAATTCATCTTGCGTCAGCGCATCCAGACGATAGTCGAACGTAATGCGCTGCTTGAGTTGCCGAATGGCAGGGTGATCCAGTTTTTCATCCAGTTCCGGTTGCCCGAAAATCACCACCTGCAGCAGTTTGTTCTTTTCGGTCTCGAGGTTGGTCAGGAGCCGCAAGGCCTCCATCGTGTCGAGCGGCATGGCCTGCGCCTCGTCAAGACACACCAGCACCCGCTTGCCCTCGCTCGCGTACTCCAGCAAGGACTGATTCAACGACTTCAACAGATGGTGCTGCCCCTGTGCAGGATCGACATCGATGCCCAGTTCCTCGGCCAGGGCTAGCATCAGTGCCTGCGATTCGAGGTTCGGATTGGGAAGATAGGCAATCTTGAACTCCGGCCCCAGGGTGCTCATGAACTTGCGGCACAGCAAGGTCTTGCCGGTGCCCACCTCGCCCGTGATCTTGATGAAGCCTTCGCCCGTGCGGGCCGCAATCAGGAGGGTATTCAGCGCCTCCTGATAACCGGAGGAGGAAAAGAAAAAGCTGGTATCGGGGGTAATGCTGAAGGGAAACTCTCGCAGCCCGAAATGTTCCAGATACATGGTTACCGCGTTCCCGAGCCGGAAAAGTCCACGTCCATCGCCTCGATGCGGCGCTGGGAGGCCGAAATTTCATCGGACCAGGTGCCATCGCCATGCACGACTGTCGGCTTGATCATGATCACCAGTTCACGCTTGCTCGAGGACTGCCCGCCCTTGCGGAACAGAGCGCCGGCGCCCGGCACATCCCCGGCCGCAGGCACCTTGGAGCGGTTGTCGATATAGCTGTCCGTCATCAGCCCCCCGATGACGACAATCTGACCGTCACGCACCTTCACCACGCTGTCGGTCTCGCTGATCTTGTTGGAAGCAAACGGCAGGGTGAGGTTGTTGATCGTCTTCTTTTCGACCTCCGTCACCTCGCTCACCAGCGGGTGCACGTGCAGGGTGATGTTGTCCTCATCATCGATCTGCGGCGTCACGTCCAGCGAAATGCCGGAGAAGAAGGTCGAGTAGATCGGCGTCGGCTGGTTGGTCACCGTGCCGCCCGTCGTAGTCGTGGAACTGCTGTTGCTCTCGAATCCAGTAACGTACTGCTCGTCGCGGCCGACCTTGAGCACGGCCTTCTGGTTGTTGATGGTGGAGATGCGCGGACTGGACAGTACGTTCACGGTCCCCTGCGTTTGCAGGAAGTTGAGCAGCGCGGAGAAGTTGCGCAATTGCAGGGCAATGCCCAGCCCGGCCGAAAACGCCGACCCGGTAGCACCGATCAGGCCGGTTCCCAGCACGCCGCCCAGGGTGGAGTCGGCGACGAGCGCACCACCGTTGCTGCCCGGCTCGGTAATGGTGGTGGTATCCGCCCCCACCGAGGCGCGGTGCACGCCGCGTTGGAAAGCCGACCAGTTGATGCCCTGCTGGGCGCCGGAATTGAGTTCCACGTCGATGATCTTGGCCTCGAGGATCACCTGCTTGTCGATACTCACCTGCATCGCACGCAACAGGCGTTCCACGGTGCGCAGTTCTTCCGGCATGCCGCGCACGAAAATCGCCCCGGTCATCTGGTTGACCAGCACGCTGCGTCCTTCGGCACAACCATCCGCCCCGCGCTCGCGCGAGCCGAACTGCGGCTCGCTGATCGACATGGGGATTCGGCCGGTGGCGAGACCACCGACGGTGCCCGTGCCCAGCGTGGCACCCGTCGTCGGTGTGGTCTGCGTAGGGATCTTGCAATTCAGTGCAGTGCGCACCGCGTCCTCGATCTCGCCCCAGAAATCGGCGCGCTGGCTGGACGCCACGGAACTCGCCTGCGACTGGTTGGTACTGCGTCCGCCGGTCGTCCCGGTCGTCGACGAACCGGATTCGCCCGATGCCCCGGAAGTCACTGCGATATCGCTGCGCCCGCGCCGCTGGCCGACGATGTAGTTCACTTTGTAGATCTTGGCCTGCAACCCCGGCTTCAGCACGTAAATACGGGTGCCGTCGATCCGGTACTCGTAGCCATAAAGTTCGCGCAAGGACTCCAGCGCCTCAGGCACAGTGACATCCTTGAGGTTGACCGACACATTGCCCTTGACGTCCGGATGCACCAGCATGCTGTAGCGCGTGCCGGAAACGATCCCCATGAACACCTGATTCACCGGCGCATCGTTGATCACCAGATCGAAGCGCTGCTCCAGTTGCTTGCTGCTGGCCTTGGGCAACGGCACCCGGAGCGGCGGCAGCAGGGAGCTGGTCACAGTCTCAGGCACGGGCGCGGCGGCAGGCCTGTTGTCGGCCGACTGACGCAGTTCGTCATTGATCCGGTGCAGCGTGGTTTTATCCTGAGGCGGATTGACGCCCGCGCACCCGGCAAGCACCAGCGTGATCATCAGGGATGGGAGTCGCATCTGTAACTTACCTCGTATTCCTGGCATTCGTTTTCGCCATCGGCTTGGTCTGAGCCGGTTTAATCAACTTCTTCTCGACACCCGGATGCATGCGCAACGTCTGCAGCGTTCCGTCCTCTGCCCGCAACACGGCCTCCCGGTCGCTCAGTCGCACCAGTGTCGCATCCTGATACTTTCCCCACAGCGGCACCACTTCGCCACTGATCACCGCCGCCTTGCGGCCGGAGGACAACATGACGGATTGCAGCACAGGACCGGCATACGCCACGACGTCACCGCCCGCCTGGGTCAGCCCATACGGCTGCGTCGGATCCTGCAGCACCTCGGCCCATGCCACGCTGCCACCGAGCAACAGCATCAGCACGAGTGCATATGTACACAGTTTTTTCATCAGCGTGGATTGTAACCTGATCAAATGCTCAACCATACCTTGTCCAGACTCAAGGTATAAATCGTCACCGTCAGGGTGGATTGCCCCCCGCCGTCCGCCGTCAGGCTGGCGCCACCCCACAGGACATGCCAGGACAGTTGCTCCAACGCCTGCAGATACTGCATCAGATCGAGATAGCGTCCGCTGATTTTCAGTTCGACCCCGTGTCGGTACACCCCGCTCTGTGGCGCCGTTTCCGGCTTGATGCCAGCGGGTGACGAGGCTTTTTGCAGGGTCACTTCACCGACCGGCAGGGTCTTCAACGACACCAGTTTCAACTGCCCGTGCTTGCGCAGAATGTCCTCAAGCATCACCGGCATTTTTTCCGGACGGATGAGTTTCTTTTCCACCCGCACCAGCGACGCGTTGGCCTGACGCAACTGCTCCAGCAGTTCTTCCAGACGCTGGTGGTTGTGCAGGTCAGGATCCGGGATCGGGGCGCTCTGCAGCACCTGCAGTTGTTGCTGCAATGTAGCCAGACTGGCCTGGTCGGCAGATAGGCTGGACTGCACGGCGCGATGTTTTCGCACAACGGGCTCGACCACCAGGACGTTCAGCACGGCGATGACCACCACCAGGCCGGCGGCCAGTATCATCCAGCGCTCGCGACGGCTGAGTGCCGCGAACCGCACTGCAAGGGCATTCCAATACGCAATCATGGGTGCACCTCGGTCGTCACGGGGGCCTGAAGCGCAGCGTGCAGTTCCATGGATTGCAGCTTGAATTCGACACTGCCCGCGTCAGCTGGGGCAGCAGCTTCCTTGCCCGACGGCGTCTTCTGCGATTCCATTTGCAGCGCAGAAAACTGCCGGCCGCTCAACAGCGGCTCTTCACCCAGCAACGTGATGTACTGCGGCACCAGTTCCGGCTGCATCGCCTTGCCTTCGATCGTGAGCTTTCCCGTCGCCGCATCAAGCGTGAAGCCTGTCAGCCATAAACCGGGCAGACGCTTGCGCGCGAACACCTGCAGATAGGCGAAGTACCCCTGCGCCTGCCCTGTGCCCTCACCGTCGAGCAACGCCAGAATGTCGCGTTGGTGAGCCAATGCCGCTTCAGCACGAGCGATTTCTTCTTCCAGTGCCTTGCTCGGCGCGCGCGGGGTCCGTGCCTGCACCGCCTGATCCAGTTGCGCCCGGGCCTGGGCCAGTTTGCCCGACACCCCCTGCTGCTCACGTTCCAGCTCAGAGAGTTGCTGACTGGTCCAGGCCGCATAGGCCAGCATGGACATGCCGACACCACCGATCACGGCGACCAACATCAAGGCGTTCAACGAGACCTTGGGCTTGACCAGCTGCGGATCGAGCAGGTTGATCTGCTGGCTCATCGCCCCACCTCTTCCCTCAGGGCAGCGCCCAGCAGAGGCAACGCGCTCGCCTGCTGCGAAGGATCGAGCAACTCGGGCACCTGAGACAGATCGAACAGATCAGTCAGTTCGAACGACTCTACTTGCAAGTAAAGATAGCCGCGCAAGAATGCGATAAAGTCCTCGCGCCGTGGGAACGGCGCCACGACAAGGCGGTTCACCGCCAGATAGGGAAATTGACGCTCGAAGTTATCCAGGGAACGTTGCAGGTCAAGCCCGACGCGTTCATAAACGTGATGACGGCGATCCTCTTCCGGATGCTGCAACAGGTCGAGCGAGGCATCGATCTGGCGGGCATGGTAAAGCTCGCCACCGCTGGTCAGGGTCAGCAGCCCGCCGTCCGGACCGAACGTCAGCAGCGCCAGCCCCCGGCCCGCCTGCTCCAACAGGGCCGCGATGTTACGTTGCGCCGTTTCGGGGATGTCGATCGCCTCCAGCCCCATGGGGGTTTGTTCTAGATGGCGCTCGATACGGCGACGTATCGCCTCCTGACGCGCCGCGACCGCCAGCATGTAACGAGGGCGAGAAGGGTTGCTGGTGTCGGCCGGGATTTCAAGCACGTCCACAGTCGCATTCGCCACCGGATAATCCAGCATGTCCTTGATGCTCCAGCGTATCGCCTGTCGCCACTCTTCCCGCGGTACCGTCAATGCTTCCACCTGCAACACCTGATATTCGTTACGCTCCAGCAAGGCCACGGCACGCTGCCGACGCAAGGACTTCTGATCCATGCCGCGGAGATCCCCCTCCGCCTGCTGGGCGCATGACCAATCCGTCACCAGCGGCTTGTCGCCGTTGCGCCGCTCGACATGCACGCGGCAGATCCCATCCCCCACCATCCGAAGTGCGGTCCAGCCTTTCTTTTTGCGATTCCAGAATAATTGCATGCCGGGTTATTTTTTATAAATCAGTTTAAAAATCACAATTAACTTATTGTTACAAAATTGATTATTTGGCACAAGAACTAATAGTTCTCACGCAGATAGATCAAGGGAGTCTTGCGCAGGCCGAACGTCGCCCGGGCCGTCGGATTGGTTCCCAACCATGGCACTCCCGCCGCTAGATTGCCGACCGTCACGTCGACGCTGCCGTTGTTCCCTGGGCCGGGTGCTGACATCGACAACGAACCTCGTCCCTGGACAAAGTTTCCGCCGATCGCTGGTAACGTTTCTCCTGCAGCAAGGCTGCCGCGGTAATTGTTGAGCGTGAGCGCGGCTACAGGAATCGCGGTACAACTGTCTGACACGTTTGTCGTCCAGTAATCATCCGTAGTAATCGCGGCGTTGCCCCCTTCCTGCCAATACTGTGTCTCCAGTGGCAAGGCCAAACGCATGAGTTCGGAACCCGCATTGCTGCGCAAACTCAACCGTCCGCTACGCAATGTAGCGAGCCCCTCGATCCCGCCGGAAGAAGTCACGCCATCCGCTCCCGCAGACTCCGTGGCACGAAGTCGAATCATTCCCGGAACCGTTTTCTGGTTGGTGAACGTATAGGTCGGCGCCACGATGGCGACACCAGAGGCAAATGCCGCGGCCGCCACGGCATCCGATCCGCCAAAACTTCCCGCCCCCAACGCGTTGGCATCACTCAAAACCACCCCTTTGGCCAGCACGGGCGCAGCAGCTCCATCGTAATTGGCAGTAGGGTTACCGGCCACATTCAACGCCGTTACCACAACGGAAAAAGGCTGACCGGAATACGTGTATCCCCCTGCAGCACACCCTTGCGTCACTACCGTAGAGAACCGGTCTGGAATAAAGCGTCCAAAGAAGGCTGTCGCGCCGGCATTGGTAAATTTGCACCCGTATTTCCCCCCCACCAAGGTATTGGAAACATCATTGGTGCAATCGTTGGGCTGATCGACCGAGGTAAAGCCACCATCCGTCACACTGTTGGCCCGCAAGCGGAAGTAGCCGGCCTCACCATAACTGAACGTGTTGCCGCTGGCGACACCGGTGGAGGGATCAGCCGCGCCGAATGCACCGGCCAACACCCCTGTCGCCAACGCCCCGGCATGCGCATCCATCAACCCAGTATTGATGACCGGCGTACCATCGTAGCCTGACACCCCCGCCGCAGCGTTCAGGGTGAACGCTGCGCCTGCTTTCACAACGGGCATGGCTGTCACACTGACTCCAGAAGCATCCGCATTGGCGGAGGCACTCACGGTCAGCCCGACTGGTCGTATGGCAAAATTGTCGGTGGAACAACTCGGCGTAGTAACTGCGGTGTCTCGAATTCTCACTTTGACGTTCTTGGCCGCGTTCGGATAATTGAAATTGAACGTTCTGCGGTTGTTATCCGCCTCGGTGAAGGTATAGGTCGCCACCGCATTCAAGCCGACATTGGTATCCGTACAATTGCCACTGCCAGCAGTCGGATTCACCAGCGAGACTTCGACCGTCCCGGTATAACCAGCTGGCACAGTTCCCGAGGATATCGCCCGTACATCCAGGGAGAATGCCGTTGCGGAAAGCTTGGTGTAAATAGGGGTGGCTACTGCCTGTCCCACCTCTACCGCATCGAAGCAAGATGACGAGGCGCTAAAAGGGAGACTGCAACTCAGCGTATTGCTGCTGAGATTCAGGCACTGACTCCCTACCGATGGTGCCGGCGCGACTCCGCTGGCTGCCAGAGTGACCGTTTGCGCCGATCCAACGGCCAGATTGACCTTGGTCTGTCCGCCAGTATTGGCTGGAATCGTGAAAGGGATGCTTCCACCGGGCGTCCCGGCCCAGATGACATTGCCAGTAACGGCACCGTCCGTGTAGTAGGTCGTGCAGGCCGCCGTGGCGCAAGCCTTCACAGTCAGCATTTCGACAGCACAGGTCTGCCCACTGCCATCGTGCTCGATGCGCACATGGTCTAGGGCCGGGCAGCCACCCGTGATATTTTTATCGCGCTGCACCAGCCCGATGCCGCCTTCGAAGTTGTAGACACGTACATCATCCAGCACCCCATCGGCAGACCGTGCCGTCCCGCTAACGCCTACGTTTCCGCTGCCGTTGTCGCCGAGATACAAGGTGCCAATACCCGCTGCGAGACCCCCTGAAGTTGTAAAAGCACTTTGCACGCTTTGCGCCCCGTTGACGTAGATTCGCAGATGATCTGAATTGCTGGCGGCCAGCGCATTGAAGTTCCAACTGACGGCTATATGTACCCAACCTGAAGCCGACAGGACTGTATTATCCAGATTCCCCGTCTCGGCGACCCGGTCATTTCCCGCGCTATCCCGAATCACGAAACGCAACCTGACAGTCGAATTACTGATGCGGCGTTTAGTCAGAAAAAACCAGTTTGGGCTCGCTGCCGAAGCATCCAGCAGTTGTGCATCCTGATTGCCGTTCCCTGCCCAGTTGGCCGGTTTGTACCAGAAACTGATCGTCCCCGCGCCACCCGTAACCGCAGGAATATTCAAACCGGTGTTGACCGCATCCAGACTCCCCAAATTCGAATTTCCGGGAATATTTCCGCCACGACAGATGTAGCCGCCGGCGATAGTTTGCGCACTTCCCACGCGCACGCCGTGACGATTGTTGCCACTGGTATCCAGCACCTCGTTGGCCGCCCCGCTCCAGGCCGACTGTTCCATTCGGTACTCCGCCACCGGACGCGGGATCGAAAACCGGATCGCACTATTGATGGCAGGGAACCCCACCTGCGGCACATCATAATCAGCACTGTCCACCTGCCAGCCAACCTGAGCATTCACATTTCCCGGCCCAGGAATATCGTTGCCAAATTGGTAAACGAAATCGCCCCCCTCTTCCAGAATGATCTGCAGATCGTAACTGCCACTGGCAGTAGAGGTCGCCGTCCACTCGGGCACATGAAACCAGGTCACGACAAAACGACGGTTAGGGGCAACCCCCAGCGTCGCATAACTGATATAGCACGAGGTGCGATTGACACATGTAGTGTTATAGCTCGGCACATCGGATTTCGCCGTCGGGTCCAGATCGTTACCATAAATACGCATGCTGTAGTTCAGCCCCGTATTGGGATAGGGCAATTGAGTCACGGGGCTGCCGAAGCCGCACGTCGTATTGTTGTTGAATTGCAGGCGGCCGTTAGTCATGATGCGCACCTGAGTGAAATCGGTGCCGCCATAGTTAAAGGTAAATCCGATCGGAATGTTATCGCTCAAACTATCGTCGATCACCGGCGCATTTGAACCGCAACTGCCGGTGTTGCTGAATTTGTATGGCGTGGTGTTGTGCCCCACCTGCGTATGGGTACTGGCATCGATCCAGTTGAATGGCTCGGAAGCGCTGGTATAGGTAACAGCCTGTGCCGACAGCGACATCGCCGCCAAGCTCCCTGCCAGCCACTGGCACCACCCCCGAATGATGAATCTCGACAGTATGCTCACGGGTTGTCTTCCTATCAGCTACAGGAAAACCCCGGCGGCACGCCGTCTGTGGTGCGGCACTTGCTGACGGTCGCCTGCAGTTGACGTTCCACCCGCCCGGGAGACCCCACGGCCCCCAGGCTGGCCGTCGCAGCCAGGCTATACACGACAAGCGTGCGCACGTTGCCGTTCTCGTTGAAAGCGGCTGAACTGGTGCAGGTCACGCTCACGTCGAACCCTTCAATGGTGAGATTCGTTGGGCTGGCCGGACAAGCCGGCATATTCGGCCACGGCTGAGCGCCCACTCCGTAGGGCGGCACCATGGCCGCCACCGTGGCATTGGCCGGGTCGAGCACCTGATACACGCCCCACTCGATGCCGCTCTGGGCGGCCTGGTAAGCCCGCACGCCCTGTACATCCTGCGCGGAAGTCACCTGCTGCGTGGCGCTGATATTGGCGATAAACGCGCCGAGCGCTGCCAGCACCACCACGATAAAAATCGCGGAGACCATGGTAAACCCGGCCTGTGTGCGTTTTGGGAAGCAACTCATGGTGTGTTCACCACCCCGATCTGATGTTGCAGGCTCACCGTCTCGCCCTGCGCCGTGATGGCGAGATGCATCACCACCAGCCCGTTGCGCTCGAGCGTCCCGCCGGTATAGGCAAAACTGCAGGCGGTCAGGTTGGAAGCTACCAGGGATTTCTCCACCGGGTCCAGGTTGTCCAGGTCGACGATACTGGCAGGTTGTGCCGCCTGTATGGCATAGCGCGAATATCGCCACAAACGGCCGTTGGCCTCGTCGCAAGCATAACTGACTGCCGTGTTGACCACCTGGAAGCGCGCCCCCGGCGAGGCGAAGGGGAACTGGGTGCCGCCGGGGGTGTAAGTCACATGATTCAGCGCACCGAAGGGTGCCGCAGCATTGCGACGGCTACTGCCTTCGTACACGTCAGCCCCCGGCTGCCCCATGTTGAAAACAACGATGGCATCGCCGTTGGCGACATTCACGGCGGGGCCCAGCACATCGAAGGCATTGTCGGCTGGGTCACTGAAATCAAGCGGATCGTCCGCGGCAGATACCCCTTTTTCCATGCGGTAACGCCCCGCCGCACGCCGCGGTGACCTTCGGCCGCAGCCGGAACGCCACGCCCTCCGCGCGCACGGAC
>JADHED010003250.1_pt1 | contig 10048 bp, 6 predicted proteins | sample 8952041 | NCBI WGS metagenome assembly JADHED01 (sample SAMN16124423, study PRJNA663239) | bioreactor sludge metagenome | isolation source: sludge (control) | place: India:Bengaluru | collected 2018-09-08
GGGCGTTGTGCCAACGCAACGTTGGGAGAATCGGAACCCGCGCGCGGTCGAGCCGAAGCCCCGAGGCAAAGTCACCCAACCTATTGTCGTTGCTTATCTTACTGGACCGACCGTTCTTGGATGTCCGAACCGGGAGCCCGGTGGCACTACGTTTGCCGCCCGCATCCCGTCGCGAGGCGTACGGAGCGCGGGACATGACACCGGAATCGGACCAAAGAAGGCACCGCCGCATGGAGATTCGGCTCCCACTGGAGTGCGGCGCGAATCTGGGAGATCGTCCGGTGACCTATCGCACCGTCACCCAGGACATCAGTTCCGGCGGCGTGTGCTTCGAGACCGATAGCGCCGAATTCCGCGTCGGCACCCCCTTGAAAATGGAATTGAGCGTCCCGCCAGGTGAAGGACATTCGCTTCAGCCGGGGCGCGTGCAAGGCACCGGGCGCGTGGTGCGCATCGTCTCGACCCCCAACTCGGGGGGCCACACGCGCTTTCGTGTTGCGGCCGAGTTCAGCGAGCCGCTCAAGCTCTACTTCTGATCCGCCACTCCACCCGAATTCCTGCGCCTAGTGCCCGCTCGGACGGGGTGGGGCCGGAATCGGGGAGATATACGGTTGCAGCGCGCTCGCGTCCAGGTTCTTCACGTACCCATCGCCATCAACGTCCCATGGACAATCGTCGGCCACCGGCTCGACCGAAACGTGGGCATACACCGCACCGGCATCCGCGTTCAGCACGTAGCCGTTGTGGTCCACGTCACCCATCATCACGACGTACTGCACTTCGAAAACATCGGCCGCCGACCAGTCGCCGAGATTGCGCAGCGCAACCAACGTCCGATGCGTCACGGCCGTCCAGGCTTCGCCGATCCGCAGCACGCGCGGCCGGTCCTGGGCATCGTTCTCGACCGTGACGTCAAAGTCCGCGGCTAGATCCGCACCGAACAGGCCGTCGTCGAGCAACGGCTGGAGCAGGAGTTGGCCCGGCACGGGGAGGGTCAGATCGCGGTCAAAGGTCAGGCGGATCACATTGCCGGCCGTCCGCCAGAGGGTGCCCTGATCGGGCGGCGCGGCCGCCGTCAGCGCAGCCAAAGGCGGCGCAGCGCCCAACCACTGAAATGCGGCGAAGTCGAGCAGGTCGACGTCACCATCGTCGTCGGTGTCGGCGGTGCGGCAGCAGGGCTCGGTGTAGAGCGCCGGCGTGCAAGGTGCGGCGGCACTGTCGCACGGTCCGGTGAGGCACTCGGCAAAGGAGGCCCAGTCCGCAGGCGTCACGCTCCCGTCGTAGTCGGTATCACCTTTGATGAAGCCCTCGCACTCGTCCGGAATGCCGTTGCCGCTGCAGTCTGCCGAGGTGCCCGCGACGAGGTCGCACGCATCCGCCACACCGTTAGTATTACAGTCCGGCTGGCACTCGTCCGGCACGCCGTTGGTGTCGCAGTCCTGGCTGGACGCCGAGACCCGGCCGCGAATCTCCACGTCGTCGATGTTCCAACCGGGGTAGGTAACGGCCGCATCGGTCGGGCCCATGCCCCAGCGGATGTACACGGTGGGCTGATGGTCCGCAACGGCGGAAATGTCGAAGGCCACCAACGTCCATGCCGTGTCAGCGATGGGGCTGCTTGGATTCGTCCAGAGCGTAGTCCACTCGGTCCCGTTGTTGGAGACTTGAACGTCCGCGTTGTCGCCCGGTGACGCATCCACGCCCAGCCAGCGCCAGAAGCGCAGCTCCGCATGGGACACGGCCGAACAGTCGATCGCTGTGGTTTTCAAATAGGCGGTCGAGCTGAGGCTATTCTCATAATCACCGGCGTAGTTGTAGTTGCAGAAATAGCTGCCCGTGTATCCCCATTCCGGATCCTGGTTGTGTGAGCCCCAGCCCAACGGATGACCCCAACCCCAGTGGTAACCATCAGAAGTGAAACCGCTCCAGCGTGGATACGTATCCAGCGGGAACACGGTCGACCAGGTCGGGGGTGCCAGGTCGCATTCGTCGGGACCACCATTGGGCTGGCAATCAAAACTCGTGCCCGCGGCGATGTCGTCGTCGTCAAACACATGGTTGCGGTTGCAGTCCGGCTGGTACTCGTAGGCGCCCCGGTCCACGACGACCGGGTAGAGCGGAGGATCGGCCACACCGGTGTCGATGGTCTGAGGATCGTCGAAGAACCGCGGACGGCCGTCCAAATCGAGCGGCGTGCGTTCCGCAGGATCGGAGTCGCCGTCGAGATCCACCCAATCCGGGGGCAGCGCCCCGTTGGAGCCGGCGTCGATGCTCGTCGACTCGACGCTCAGCCACAGATCGTCGTCGGCGTTGCCGGAAATGTCGTCGGGGCCGTCGGCATCCATGAACTGCGGATCGTCTCCGGTATTTCCGAGCCCCCGGAGTTCCCCGCTCCACCCTTGTACGCACGAATAGCTGATGACGGGCGCCGCGCCATCGAGCTGCGTGACTTCCATGGGGCCGCCGCCCGCGCGGTTGCCCCACAGAATACAGTTGACAATCTTCACCGTGCTTCCGTAGCCGTCAAAAACACCGCCGCCGAGGGAGGCCTCGTTGTGCACGATGGTGCAATTGATCAACTGCGGCGCGCTGAGGTTCGCGTGGTACAACGCTCCGCCGGAAGCTTCGGCCGTGTTCCCCGAAAAGACCGAGTTGACCACCACGGGGTTGGCATCCTCGGTGTACAGCGCCCCGCCACGATACGTCGCCGCGTTGCCGCGGAATGTGCAGTTCACCATGTGCGGCGTGCCGTCCAGCAGGTACATCCCGCCACCGAGCGCGGCCCGGTTCGTACTGAACACACAGTTCGCAATCGTGGGGCTGCCCCCGTCCACCAGCACGCCGCCGCCGACGGTGCACGGTTCGACGACGGCATTGCCGCCGCTGATGACGAACCCGTCCAGTACGGCCGTCGCATCCGCCCCTTCGGCCAGCACGACGTGATAGCTGTTGTCATCGGTGTCGCCGGTCGTCGTGTCATTCTCCGCAAGGTCCCCGCTCAGGACGGTGAGGTAAACCGTCGGATCGCGGTCGGCCGGCCCCGCCCCGCCGCCGGGGAATCCGCCGTAGATAGCCAGGTTGTTGCGCAGGCGGAAACTCGCCGTCGGATCACCATCGGCGGACGGGTGGTAGGTTCCCTCGGCCACCCAGATTTGACTCACCGCGCTCCCCGAGCGTTGAGCGATCGCCAACGCCGGGAACAACTCCGTGTACGCATCGGCCCAACTCGTGCCATGATTCGTTCCGCCGGCCGCGTGATCCACGTAGAGAATGGCGGCGGTGCACTCGTCGGGAATGCCATCGCCGTTGGCGTCGGGGCTGCTGCCGGCCGCGATGTCGCAGTCATCGGGGATGCCGTCGGCATTGCAGTCCGCGCTGCTGCCGGAAGCGAGCTCACAGCCATCCGGCGTGCCGTTGAGGTTGCAGTCGACGCCGCACTCGTCCGGGATGCCGTTCGAATCACAATCCCGACTCGTGCCGGCCGCCACGTCGCAGCCGTCGGGCGTACCGTTGGCATTGCAGTCGCCGGAGAAGGCGGCTTCGTCGGCGCCGAGGTCCACGCGGCAGCGCTGCACGCGGGCGTCGCCCTCGTAGTCTGCCATCGGAAGGTCCGCGGCGTCGTTGTCGCCCCGATCGATACAGGGCGAACCGGCCTGTAGATGGTAGTCGCCGTTGGCCGCGTCGACGAAGAGCGGATCGGCGTCGAGGCTGCCGGCACCGGCGAGCGCCGGGGTCAGCCCCTGAATATCACAGTAGCGAACGGTGAGGCTCCCCGCGTGGGCGTAGAGCTGCACCGCCTCCTCCAGCCCGCCGGCCCCCTCGTTCGCCCAGAAAATGGAGTTGGCCAATGTCACGACGCTCTGTGCCCCGTCGCTCAGAAGTCCACCGCCGACATCGGCGACGGCATTGCCGCTGAATGTGCAGTTGACCAGCGTCGCGGTCGCCCACGCGTTGTACATCCCGCCGCCGGCGTAGGCCGCGTTGCGGCCAAAGACACAGTTGACCAGCGTCGCCGCACCGCCGCTCCACAACCCGCCGCCGAAGCCGGTGTCCGGCGCCGCGGCGTTGTCGATGAAGGTGCAGCGGGTGAGCGTCGCGCTGGTAGCGCCCCAGAACGCATCGATGAATGCCCCGCCGCCGGCGTTGCCCGCCGTGTTGCCGTCGAAGGTGCAGTCGGTCAGGGCGGTGGTTCCGTCGCGGATGCACAGGCCGCCGCCATCGTGGCCGGCCCAGTTGTCGATGAACGTGCAGCGTTCGAGCGCGGGCGCGCGCCGGAAGCTGCAGAGCCCGCCGCCGTCCCAGTATGCGGAGTTGGCCCGGAAGGTGCAGTCGCGGATGGTCGGCGTGCCGTACTCGCAGTAGAGGCCGCCGCCCCATGACGCCTCCGTGGTTCCATCCGCGTTGCCGCCCGTGATAGTGAAACCGTCGAGCACGGCCGTAGCATCCACGTATTGCGGTATGACGTCGGTGGAGGGCCGGGCTACAACGACTTGAAAGCAATTCTCCGTGCGGCCGTTGGTGCCCACGTCGTCGCCCAGCACGTCACCGCTGAGGATCGTCTCATGGAATTGGAAGTCGCGAGCATTAGGGTCGGGGGTGCCGCCGCCCGCGTACCCGCCCATGAGGGCCAGGCCGTTGCGGAGCGCGAAGCTGCTGTAACGGCCGGCGCCCGGCCTGTAGGTGCCGGCGGCCACGCGCACCTGCGCGACGAGCGCGTTGTGATTGACCGCGTAGCTCAGCGCGGTCTGCAGATCGGTGTAGGCGTTGACCCAACTGGTGCCGTTGCTCGCGCCGGTCGCATCGGCGTCCACGAACACCACGCTCTCGTCGGGGACCCCGTCGCTGTCCGCGTCGGCACTGGTGCCGGCCGCGATGTCGCAGCCGTCCAGGATGCCGTTGCCGTTCAGATCGTGGTCGGTCCCGGCGGCCAGATCGCAGATATCCAGGGTACCGTTGGCGTTGCAGTCGGTCGGCGGCTCGCAGTCGTCGGGAGTGTCATTACCGTTGCAGTCCGTACTGGTGCCCTGCTCGATGTCGCACGTGTCGGCCGTGCCGTTGGCGTTACAGTCGGCGGCGAAGGTGTCGGTTTCGTACGCCCCGATGTCGACGCGGCAGTGGCGGATACGCGCCCCACCGGTGAGGTCGGTCGCGGGAAGGAACGGGGCCGTATCGGTCCCGGCGTTGATACACGGCGAAGCGGGCTGCAAGCGCAGGTCGTCGTCGAGCGTCCCAGCGATGTTGTCGGCGCCGTCCGCATCGACAAACAAGGGATCACTGCCGAAGTTGCCGTTACCACCCCAGGTCGCGTTCCAACCTCGCACACAACAGTAATCGACACTGGGAGTACCGCTCGCCATGAGCAACTGCGCTCCGGTCGGCGTGGCCGCGCCCCAGAAGATGCAGTTCGTCGCGCGAGGATTCGTCCAGCCTCCGCTGTACATCGCGTCACCTTGGTGAAAGCTACCTGTCGCGGTGTTTCCGCTGAAGGTACAGTTGGTGAGCGTAGGGCTGCTGTCCCAATTCGAGATGGCCCCGCCGTACTGATTAGCGGTATTGCCGCTAAACACGCAGCCGGCAAGGATCGGATGGGCGTTGTCGTTGTATATCGCGGCGCCGTCGCCGGCTCGATTGCGCACGAACGCGCAGTTGACAAAGGTCGGGGCAGCGTTGAGATTCGCGACGGCTCCTCCGAACCAGGCACTTGTCGAGCCATTCCTGAAGAAGACGCAGTTGCGCAGCGTCGGACTGCCGCCCATGTTGATCATGCCGCCGCCGGTGCCGTAGTTCACGGAGCCGTCGGGGTTGTTTCCTCCGCTGATGGTGAATCCGTCCAGGATGGCGGTTGCGTTGGTACCATTTCCTGTGACGACGTGGTAGCTGTTGGCGTGGTCGACGATTGGGTCGGAGCCATCGTTGTTGGTCAGGTCGCCGCTCAAAATCGTCGGGTAGGTCACGAAATCGCGTGCATCGGGGTCTGGCTGCCCGTAGCCGGCAAATCCACCGAGGAGCGCGACGCCGTCACGCAACTGAAATGTCGCGTTGAGATCCTGGATCCCGGGGGTCGGCTTGTAGGTACCCGCCGCGACGCGAATCTCCTGCACCGATGGATGCCCGGCGGCGTAGGCGAGCCCAACCTGCAGATCTCGGAACGCGTCCGGCCAACTCAGACCGGTGTTGGTTCCGGGTGCGTCCCGGTCCACGTAGACGGTGCTCTGGCCGTACGCCACGGGGGCGGACAGCACGGTCACCGCTATCGACACTGCCATCAGAGTTTGGGACGTCGTACGTCGGAACATGGCAGACTCCTTCAGGGAAGGCGGCACCCTCGCAATGTGACCGAACGCGCGAGCTTTCATGCGACCGTGCATCCTTCTGGCACCCGCGGCCGGGTTTCAATCCGCAAAGTACATTGTCAACACGGAGGGAGCAGGCAGCGTATCCAACTGCCACTCCGGGCCGCAAATCGTCACGCAGCGCTCGCATTCATACGGGGGAGTCAAACTCCCGCACTCGCCGGTCGGGTAGTTCGGGGCGCCCAAGTTGGGTGGCGGGCGCATGCACCCCTGCATTTCGATGAACGCCGCGTGCCCGTCGGCGAACGTCACGTTGAAGCGAAACGGCTCACCATGCCAGCCGGGGACCGTATTGAATGCGTTCGCAACGCGTCCCGGCCAGACCCACTCACAGCCCGATCCGCTCCAACTGCCCCAAAGCCATGTCCAGCGTGAAGGCACCTCCTGATACGCCACGCTCCGCGCCGGATTCGGCACGCGCGATAGCGGCGTCAGGTACACGGACTGACTTCGTAGCGGTTGGCCGGCGAGGCCACCAATGAACCAGAAGACGTTGGCGACGTAACTCGTGCCGTAGTGGTCGTAGGCGGATAGACCCTCTTGCGCAAAGACGCGCTCGTTGCGATCGCCCCGGGCGCTGGCAGTATACATGAAGCCGCCGCCGGCATAGCCCGTGTCGGCCGGACAGCAATAGACATCCAAGTCCAGCTTGGTGTCCTTAAGCCAGTTCACGTTGCCGGGGCCCGGATTGGGCATGCCGTCCACCGGGTTGTAGTCCACAAAGCCGGCCTTGTAGAGTTGGCGATTCAGCGGCCGATGGGCCGGTCCGCGATACGACGTGGTCCCGAACTCCGAAAAGGTCGGATCACTGGGCACGTTCGACTGGCCTTTGCCCGCTCTGCCACCCCATTTGACGGCCCCGGACGCCCTATGCAGCACGTTCGTCACTGGCACGGGGATCAGAATCTCGTTCGGGTCCTCGGCCGCGTACGCCCGGCTGGCTTGGCCGATGGCGCGCATGTTCGCCCGGCACCCGGTCAGTTGACTTCCGGCGCGCGTGTTGTGGGCGGCCGGAGCCAGCACCGCCAAGGCGAGCAGCCCAACCACGACGATGGCCGCCGTTTCGACGAGCGTGAGAGCAGATTTCGCCGTGCGGGCCTGCGATTGCATTGCACTCTCCTTGGTCAACGGCGTACGCGTCGGTATGCCGCTCTACGTTTTCACGGTATCACGTGTAGGTCCGCGGAACGCACGCCGGATTTTTCGGCGTACCAGGGCGTCGGTACCGGCGGCGCCGGGAGCACGTCCAACTGCCAATCGGCGCCGCGAAACTGCACACAACGCAGGCATTCGTAGGGGTCGACCGATGAACTGCATTCGTTCGGCGGGTAAATCGGCACGCCGAGATTTTGGGCGGGGCGCGTGCACCCCTGCATCTTCACCAGGGCGGAGCGTCCGTCCGCGAAGGCGACCGTCGCGTGGAAGTCGCGCGCGTGCCAGCCCGGAACAGTGCTGAAATTGCCCTCCACGCGAACAGCGTAGTTGGTCCATTCGCAGCCGGAACCGTTCCAATTTCCCCAGATCCAGAGCCAGCGCGAGGGAACCTCCTGATAGATGATGCTCGCTGCAGGGTAGGGAACCTGCGACAGGGGGCGGAACCACGCTGATCCGCTCCGTAGCTGACTGCCGCCCGAGCAGCCCGCAATCCACCAGACGTTGGCGTTGTAGCTGGTGCCGTAGTGGTCGTATGCCGTACGCCCCTCGTCGCGGAACGGGATTTCGTTGCGATCCGAAGTGCCGGCCGTGTAGACATAGCCGCCGCCCGCATAGCCGGTGTCGGCAGGGCACCGATAGACGTCGAGATCGAGCATCGTATCACTCATGAAGTTCCAGTTGCCCGGTCCGGGATTGGGGGTTCCGCCGACGGGGTTGTAATTCGGGAACGGGCTCTTGTAGATGTAAGCGTTGAGCGGGCGGTGCGCCGGGCCGCGGTAAGAGGCGGTGCCGAACATGGACAGAGTCACTTCCCACGGCCTGGAACTCTGCCCCGCACCGGATTTGCCGCCCCAGTCGAACGCGGTGGGTACCGTGTCGGGGTCGGCGTGCGCCGCCACGGGGATCAGCAGTTCATGGGGATCCGCCGCCGCGTACGCGCGGCTGGCCTGGCCGATGGCGCGCATGTTCGCCAAGCAGCCGCTGAGCTGGTCACGCGCGCGCACGGACCGCGCCGTCGGCACCACGGCCACCAGCGCGAACAGCAAAACCGAACCGGCCGCCACCGACTCCACCAGCGTAAACGCCGGAACGGCCCGGCGCCGCGCTCGCAACGTATTTCCCGGTCGCTCACGAACCGACATGCTCAAACTCCTTACCCAGGACGGGTTTCGGCCATTATAACAGCAAGTGATATCGTGGCGGCACACCTTTCCGCTGACTATTTCTTGTTACGTCAAAGCGCGGTCGACCGCCCGGTTCTCTCACCGCGGCGACAGATTCCCACAAATCCGTCAACTGAGGCACAGCAATGAAGTTACAGCACAATATGACGTCCAGGCGCACTCTGAGACGCGCACACGCGGAATCTGCACGCACCACGACCAGCACCCGTACCGTCCCGCGAGGCGGTCGGCGCGGACCGGCCTCAGCGACAATAAGTCGCGGCCGCAAGGCCAAATCTTTCACGCCGGCGACGGATACTAGAGAATTGATCCAACCGACTGTCGCCGATAGAGTTACGGCGACACGCGGCGGTCGGCCCGTTGCAGACGAGGCGTTTTTTTTTCCCGGCGGGCACGGGTGATGGCGTAAAATCGCCGCCGAGGTGGGGCGGAGTCGTTCGAACCGCGGACGGAGAACGAAGTTACGGCCCGTCCGCCTGCGCGGAGTTCGTCGTGTCGGAAACCCGCAGCAGCCTGCTAAACCGCATCAAAGACCTCGCCGACGGTCCGTCGTGGGAGGAGTTCGACCGCATCTACCGCCGGCTGCTGGTGCATTACGCCCTGTCGCGGGGCCTGAACCAGGACGAAGCGGAGGACATCGCCCAGCAGTGCATGGCGTCGCTGGCCGAGGGCGTGCAGAACTTCACGCGCCAGGTTAGCTTCCGCGGCTGGCTGCGCGGCATGGTGGACCGCAAGGTCACCGACCAGTTGCGGAAACGCAAGCACGAGGTGCCGGCCCGCACCCGCGATCTGCAAGGCGCGCAGGCCACCGAGGAGAACCCGGCGCTGGCCTGGGAGCGGCAGTGGAACCGCACCCACCTGCTGTACTGGCTGAATCAAATCCGCGCCGAAATCGCGCCGCTCACCTACACGGCCTTCGAACTGTATGTTGTTCAGGAGCGGCCGGTGGCCGAAATCACCGCACGCCTGGGAATGACGCCGAATCAGATCTATCTGGCCAAACATCGCGTCCTGGGCAAGCTCAAGGAACGGTGGGCGGCTCTGGACAACGGGATCCTGTGATGTCACCCTGCCCGCCGCGCACGCAACTGCAAGCCCTCGAAGCAGGAACGCTGGAAGACCCGGCCGCGGACACGCTGCTTGGACACGTGGAAACGTGTGCAGCCTGCGCGGAACTGCTGGAGCAGGTACGCCGCGAGGATCTGGACGCCCGCCTAGTGCGCCTGGCGTTACGCGACGCCTCCACGGTCGTGGGTGGCGCCCCGGCACCGGCGATCTAAACAACAAACCCAACCCAGGTGTTGTAAAAACACGAAAAAACACGCGTTGAAAAAAAAGGTGCGGGGGGGTTAGTGA
>JADHED010003252.1_pt1 | contig 10046 bp, 9 predicted proteins | sample 8952041 | NCBI WGS metagenome assembly JADHED01 (sample SAMN16124423, study PRJNA663239) | bioreactor sludge metagenome | isolation source: sludge (control) | place: India:Bengaluru | collected 2018-09-08
GTTTTCGTAGGCTTTCCAATCAAAATCTTTATTTTCTTGGAGCCAATGATAATGCTTATCATTTACAAATTCTTTGGCAGAATCTAACAAAGTTTTATTGATGTTTACACGCTCATTTTGGTCGAGGCTATAATTGACAAAATCTAAAAAAGCTTCAGAAATTTGTTCATCTTCGCCAATTTTATTGAGCATTTGATCCACCGCTTCAATCAAGAAAGGTTCTGGTTGAATTTCTAAGTTAAAATTTTGAGCTAAACCCAATTCGTAAGAAAAACTTCTCACCAATTTGGCGTTGAATTTATCAATCGTACCGATGTTTAAAGTAGAGTAGTTGTGCAAAATATAATCGAGCACTTTCTGTGAACGTTGATGTAAATCGTCTAACGTAATTTTCTTGCCTTGTTCTGCAAATTTTTGTTGAATTCCGAGCAATTTATCGTTTTCGGCGTAGTTTTCTTGCGTAAATTCTTTGAGCCAAGAAAGAATTCTTTCCTTCATTTCGTTGGCTGCTTTATTGGTAAAAGTCAATGCCAAAATATGACGAATAGCGTCTTTTTGATACTGATTTTCAAGGCAAATCATCAACACTCTTTGTACCAAAGTGTAAGTTTTACCAGAACCAGCAGAAGCATTGATGGCGATATATGGTTTCATTTTACTAATTTCTTGAAATTTTTTGGAAATAAAAAATATGTTTAAAAAACTTTGATTATATGTTAATTGGTTTTCACGCAAAGTCAGCAAAGCTATTTTATATAATACTTTTTTAAGGCTCGCAAAGTCGCTTCGCTCAGCATTTTTTTTCAATTATTACAAGTTGCGAACTATCATAAAAAAAGAAATTTAGGAATAGTTTAATGTTTTATTGGGAAAAATTATGAATTTATATTTTTAATTTAATTAAATGAAATTTATAGCCATTACATTTTTATTGCTTTCAACGTTTTGTTTCTCTCAAGAAATAGATTGTCCTGTAGAAAATGGAGTGACTTATTATAAAGAATCTTATGAATTTAGAACCAAAAGAGATTGTTGGAATATTTATAGAGGATCATATCAAAGTCCATCAACCAAAATTCATTCTGAAAAACCAATTTCAGTAACTTCTATTTCGGAAGGAAAAGTTTATAGTGTAATTCTTACAGGCAATCTTTTAAGTGTTCTTGTTAGAAAAGGGGATAAAGAATTTGATGTTTATTCTTATTTGAATTCTATAAACTTTAAAAAAGGAGATGAAGTTAAAATTGGCGATGAAATTGGATTATTGACAAAAAAAGTGAATTTTCTGATTATGGAGATTATGTTTTAGATTTTCAATATTGGCAAAAAACAGAACCGATTGATGTTTTTAATCAATTGAAATGTATTAAGAAATAAAAAAATCCGTCCAAAAAAATTGAACGGATTTTAAAATTTATTGTTTTAGCGACACGCTGTTACATCATTCCTGGCATTCCTCCTCCCATTGGTGGCATTGCACCTTCAGGTTTTGGAACTTCTGTAATTACACATTCTGTAGTTAATAGCATTCCAGATACAGAAGCTGCGTTTTCTAAAGCTACTCTGGTTACTTTAGTTGGGTCTATAATACCAGCTTCTAGCATATTTACATATTCATCAGTTTTAGCATTATAACCGAAATCTCCGCTTCCTTCTGCTACTTTAGCTACAATTACAGAACCTTCACCACCTGCATTTGCAACGATTTGTCTTAGTGGTTCTTCAATCGCTCTTTTTACGATTTTGATACCAGTAGATTCATCTTGGTTAGCTCCAGAAAGGTTGTCTAGTGCAGAAATTGCTCTTACTAAAGCAACGCCACCACCTGCAACAATTCCTTCTTCTACAGCAGCTCTAGTTGCGTGAAGCGCATCATCAACTCTATCTTTTTTCTCTTTCATTTCTACTTCAGAAGCAGCACCTACATACAATACAGCAACACCTCCAGCTAATTTAGCTAATCTTTCTTGCAATTTTTCTCTATCATAATCAGAAGTAGTAGATTCCATTTGAGCTTTAATTTGGTTTACTCTACCTTTGATTTCTTCTTCGTTTCCAGCTCCGTTTACAATAGTTGTATTGTCTTTGTCGATAGTTACTTTTTCTGCTCTACCTAACATTTCAATCGTAACATTGTCCATATTGAAGCCTCTTTCTTCAGAAACTACTTGTCCGCCAGTTAAGATTGCGATGTCTTCTAACATTGCTTTTCTTCTGTCTCCGAAACCTGGAGCTTTAACGGCAGCAATTTTAAGAGAACCTCTTAATTTGTTTACTACTAAAGTTGCTAAAGCTTCGCCTTCTACTTCTTCAGAAATAATTAAAAGAGATTTTCCTTGTTGAGCAACTGGTTCTAGAACTGGTAATAATTCTTTCATTGAAGAGATTTTTTTCTCAACCAAAAGAATATAAGGATTGTCTAATTCAGCTACCATTTTCTCAGCATTGGTTACGAAATATGGAGATTGGTAACCTCTATCGAATTGCATACCTTCTACTACATCTACAGTAGTATCAGTACCTTTTGCTTCTTCTACAGTGATTACACCTTCTTTACCTACTTTTGAGAACGCTTCAGCGATTAATGAACCGATAGTATCATCATTATTTGCAGAAATAGAAGCTACTTGTCTGATTTTTTCAGCAGAATCACCTACAGATTGAGATTGAGATTTAAGATTTTCTACAACAGCAGTTACTGCTTTGTCGATTCCTCTTTTTAAATCCATAGGATTAGCACCAGCTGCTACGTTTTTAAGACCTTCTCTTACGATAGCCTGAGCCAAAACTGTAGCGGTAGTAGTACCATCACCAGCAATGTCATTGGTTTTAGAAGCAACTTCTTTCACCATTTGAGCGCCCATGTTTTCTACTTTGTCTTCTAGCTCTATTTCTTTCGCTACAGACACACCGTCTTTGGTTACGTGAGGAGCACCGAAAGCTTTCTCGATTACTACGTTTCTACCTTTTGGTCCTAAAGTTACTTTTACTGCATTCGCTAATGCATCAACACCTCTTTTAAGAGCATCTCTAGATTCAATATCGAATTTTATTTCTTTTGCCATAATTTTTTAGATTGTATTAATGTACTATGTAGAATGTACAAAGTACAGAGTTATTTTTATGAAATTTTTATAAATACATTGTACATTTTACTTTGTACAATGTACAGGTAAATTATCCAAGAATTCCTAATAAATCAGATTCTCTTACAATTAAATAATCTTTACCGTCTAGTTTTAATTCAGAACCGGCATATTTACCGTAAAGAACTCTGTCGCCAACTTTTACTGTCATTGGTTCGTCTGGCTTTCCATTTCCTACTGCAACTACAGTTCCTTCTTGTGGTTTTTCTTTTGCGGTATCAGGGATTATGATTCCCGATGCAGTCTTAGTTTCTGCTTGTACAGGTTCTACTAAAACTCTGTCTGCTAATGGTTTAAAATTTACTGACATATGTATATTATTTTTAAATTTTCTGTGATGTAATTCTCCAATTTTGTGCCAATAGCAATTGAAAATTAAAAATTGAAAATTGAAAGTTAATTTGGCAGAATTCTGACAGTTGATGTGAAATTTTGGCAGAAAAAAACCACTCAAAAATTTTTTGAGTGGCGTATTATTTAATCAATTATTTTGGTATTAATTTTTCTTTCCTGCGGCTTGCATTGGGTTTACCATTCCAGGTGCAGCTCCTCTAGCACGTTGCTGCTGTCTATCTTTAAATACTTGGAATTTGGTTGGTTCTGAGAAAGTTCCCCAGAAATTGTTAGAAGTATCAATGTCAGCAGTTTCTTTCATAGGGTCTAGTTGAATAGACTTTAATTTTTTGTCGAAGAAATAAGTTTTAGAAACAGATTTTTCGTTTTTTCTCCAAATTTGAGCAGAGATTTTATCGTTTAATTTAGAGCCGTCTTCGAAAGTGAATTCTAGAATAATTGGCATTACCAAACCTCCTTTGTTATAAAAATCTATTTGGTAACCAGTTAGATTTTTGAAATTTGCTCTTTCTTTTTCGTTCAAGTTTTCTGCTGCTTCACCTTTGATGGTGTATTCTTTAGTAGTATCTACATTTTCTAAACCTCTATCGTATCTCCAATAGAAATCTTGAGTAGAAGTATCTTTGTCTGTATAGAAAGTGATTTTTTTATCTTCTCTGTTTCTAATTTTAGAAATATCTTCAAAATCGTTAACAGCAGGTTTTTCTACTTTATATTTAAATTCTCTAGGAGTTGCTTTGCCGTCAAAATCTGGTGTTGCCACTGTTACTTTGTCAATCGCAATATCAACAGGATCTGTGCTGTAGAACCAGCCTCTCCAGAACCAATCTAAATCTTCGCCACTTGCATCTTCCATCGTTCTGAATAAATCTGCAGGTTCAGGATGTTTGAAAGCCCATCTTTTTGCATAGGTTTTAAAAGCTTTATCGAAAAGCTCTCTTCCCATAATGGTTTCTCTCAAAATATTAAGACCTGTTGCAGGTTTAGAATAAGCATTTGGTCCAAATTGAATAATGTTTTCAGAATTAGACATAATTGGTTCCAATTGGTCTTTTGGAAGTTTCATGTAATCTACAATAGTATGTGCAGGTCCTCTTTTTGAAGGAAATTTATTGTCCCAAAGTTCTTCTGTAAGATATTCTACAAAAGTATTAAGGCCTTCATCCATCCAAGACCATTGTCTTTCGTCTGAATTAATAATCATTGGGAAGAAATTATGCCCAACTTCGTGAATAATTACCCCAAGCATTCCGTTTTTAGTACCTTCAGAATAAGTTCCATCTTTTTCGGTTCTTCCGTAGTTGAAACAAATCATTGGATATTCCATGCCGTTTGCAGCTTCTACAGATTGAGCAACTGGATAAGGATAAGGAATTGTAAAGTCAGAATATGTTTTAATAGTATGAGCAACAGCTTTAGTAGAATATTTTCTGTAAAGTCCATAAGATTCTTTAGGGTAGAAACTCATTGCCATTACTTTATTGTTGTTTTCGGCAATTACTTGTGGCATCGCGTCCCAAACATATTTTCTAGAAGAAGTCCAAGCGAAATCTCTTACGTTTTCAGCTTCAAAAACCCAAGTTTTTCTATTTTTAGATTTTGTTTTTTCTGCTTTTTTAGCTTCGTCTAAAGTCACAATTTCTACTGGTTCGGAAGCGTTTTGAGCTTTTTGCCATCTTGCAAATTGTTCTGGAGTAAGCACTTCTGCGTAGTTTTTTCCAACGCCGGTTCCGGCAACTACGTGGTCTGCAGGAACATTCATTTTTACTTTGAAATTACCAAAAGTAAGAGCGAATTCTCCTCTTCCTGTAAATTGATGATTTTGCCATCCTTGGAAATCTGAGTAAACACAAAGTCTAGGATACCATTGCGTCATAGTGAAAAGATAGTTTCCTTCTTCTGGGAAGAATTCATAACCACCTCTTCCTCCCATTTTCATACGGTCAGAAATATTGTAATTCCAATCAATTTTAAATTTGAAAGTTTCTCCTTTTTTTAATTTTTTAGGTAAATCTATTCTCATCATGGTTTTGTTTACCACATAAGAAAGCGGTTTGCCATTTTCGTCCGTTACTTTGTCTAGATTCACGCCATAGCCATTGTCTTTTGCAGGTAATTCAGAAGCAGATAAACGAGTGCTTGAAGTTTGCTTTGGTAAAGATGAACTATTGTCATATCCTGCATTTTTTACAGAAGATTGCTGATTTTCATCTAATTGTAACCAAATGTAATCTAGTTCGTCTGGGGAATTGTTATAGTAAGTAATCGTTTCAGAACCTTTTAGGTTTAGTTTGTCTTCGTCCAAATAAGCAGAAATGTCATAGTCTGCACGCTGTTGCCAATATTCGTGGCCAGGTGCACCAGATGCTGTTCTGTAATTATTAGGGGTTGGTAAAATGGTGCCCAATTGTTCAAATTTGTTCCCGTGGTTGCTGCCAGGGTTGTTTTGAATGTTTTGAGCGGAAATGCTCGCAAGAGAGCATAAAAACATAAAAATGCTTAGACTCCTTTTCATTATCAAATTAATTTTTTCAGATTTGTCGACAAATATAGATATTTGTTACAGAAAAAATCATTTTTTTTAAACTTTTACTTAAAAAATATAGGGGTTGTAGTTATTTTATTTGTTTATAATAGGACTAAACGGGTATTCTTTCTAAAGCCATCTTGATAGAAAAGATTAAAATTGGCGCTGAAACTAACATTACCCAATGCTTTTTCTTTAATTTTAAAAATGTAGAAAGGATGTAGAAAATACTCAGTACAATAATAACAACTGCAATTTGACCAATTTCTAAACCAACATTAAAGCCAAGAAGAGGTATTACAATGCTTTGCTCTTTTGCGAGCATCATTCTTACGGAGTTGGCAAACCCCATTCCGTGGATTAATCCGAAAATTAAGGCCAGAAAATAATTAAGTTTTATTAATTTGTCTTCGTTTTTAGAAAAAATAAGATTGTCTAAAGCGGTGAAAACAATGGTACAAGGAATTAAAAATTCTACCCAATTGCTAGGGAATCTAATCACATCAAAAGCGCTTAAAGCTAACGTAAAGGAGTGTCCTAGTGTGAAAGCAGTAACTAAAATAAGTACCTTTTTTAAATCTTGAAAACTGAAAATTGCTACCAATGCTAAAATGAAAAGTTGATGGTCCAATGCATCAATCGAAATAATATGTTCCCAGCCTAATTGTAAATAAAAAAGAAAATCTGTCATCATTTTTAAAATAAAATACGAAAATAATGATTAATTTCGGAACGAAAATTGAAATGTTTTAATTATGAAGAAGTTTTTTTTGCTTTTCGGGATGTTCTTTTTTCTTTTGTCTTCTGCAAAAGATTTGCATCCGTATCATGTTGGTTCTGTAGAGGTTAATTATAATTCTAAAACCAAAACTTTCGAGGTTTCGGCTAGGCTTTTTTTAGATGATTTGGAAAGTGCACTCAATAAAAAGTACAATCAATCTTTGCATTTTGGAGATGAAAAAAGTAAGGATGCAATTAATAAAGCTCTAGAAAATTATTTTTCGGAATATTTTAAATTGAAAAATAATAATAAATTTCTAAAAATTAATTATTTGGGTTACGAAGAAGATAAAGAAGCGGTGAATATTTATTTAGAATCAGAAGTTGCCGAAGCTCCCAAAAAAGTAGAAACCGCTGTAAGTTTGCTTTATAATTTGTACGATGACCAAATGAATATTGTGCACATTATCGTAAACGGAAACCGTAAAAGCAGTAAATTAAATTATCCGGATAGATATTTGTACCAAATGTTTTAAATTGATGAAAAAGAATCTTGCATTTTTATTGATTTTTTTAGGAGCAGTTTTTTATGCTCAAATTTCCAAAACTCATTTGGTAGGGATTTGGCGTGTAGAAAATGTGAGTTTTAATAAGAAAAATTCAACATTAGAACAAAAATCTAAAATGGAAATGCTAAAAAAAATGTTTTTGAAATCTAACTTTGTTTTCAAGAATAATAATTCTGTAGATTTTAATTTTCCTTCTCCAGAAATGGCGGTAAAAAACGGAACTTGGGATTTACAATCTGAAAATATTGTCTCCATCAGCAAAGGAAAAGATAAAGTGATGAAATTTTTTGTAGAAAATAAAAACGGAAAATTTTATTTCGTTTTGGCAGATTTTCAGTTTCCTTATCTCATTTTAGAAGTGAAAAAATAGCTTAAAAATTCTCATTGAATTTATCACAAAAATCTTTTAATTCTGGAAAAAATTCTTCGTAGCATTTTCTTAAAACATCTTTATTGTATTGGAAAAATCCGTAAACAGGAACGGTATTGTCTAGATATTTTGCTTTGTTCATTACATTAGTGAGGCTATATTCCATGCCCCAATCGAAGCGGTAATTGTAGAGCCAATTGTCTTTTTGCATTCTGGGAAGAATTTTTCTGAAAGTTTCGGGCAAAATTTCTTCATATTTATCTAAAACTTCATAAACATGACAAGAGAAATCTCTCCATTCTTTATCAGATTTTATAGAAGTGTCATTGGCTAAAAAATAATCAAAAGTTACATCTACAAAAGCACCAGAATACAATCTCACGATAGGTTGAAAAACTTTTTTTGCTTCAGAAACTTTCGGGTGAACATCTGTAAAAGCATCTATTGCACGGTGAAGTGTGATGCCTTGCTGTATGCCTTCGGGCAAATTTTCTTTGTTTTTATTTTTGATAAAATCACCTATAATGTTTCCTACAATCTGTTCGTCTGTATAAGAAAGAAATGTGTGGGCAAGGTAATTCATAACTTTAGATTTTAAAGAAGGAAATAACTTAATATCTGTTTAAAATTAAGAAAAATCTACGATTAGAGCTAGGTTTTTTTAAAAAATCTTCTCGTGAAATTCTTCTATCTTGTTTACTCCTTCAATTTGTATTCCAAAGTTCTTTTTTGGGATTTTATTTTGCTTAGAAACGAAAATTTTATCATAGCCAAGTTTTTCTGCTTCTGAGATGCGCTGTTCTATTTGTGGCACAGGTCTTATTTCTCCACTTAAGCCAATTTCTCCTGCAAAACAATATTTCTCCGAAATTGCCAAATCTTCGTTACTGCTCAAAATTGCTGCAATTACAGCTAAATCTAATGCCGGATCATCTGTTTTTATACCGCCAGTAATGTTGAGGAAAACATCTTTTGCTCCCAACATAAAACCTGCACGTTTTTCTAAAACAGCCAAAAGCATATTCAATCTTTTGGCATCAAAACCAGTAGAACTTCTTTGAGGTGTCCCATAAACTGCGCTAGAAACCAAAGCCTGAATTTCTAGCAACATAGGTCTGTTTCCTTCTAAAGTAACGGCAATAGCATTACCAGAAAGTTCCTCGAATTTTTTAGTAATCAGAATTTCCGAAGGATTTTTTATTTCTTTCAAACCTTGGGTTACCATTTCATAAATCCCAATTTCTTGGGTAGAGCCGAAACGGTTTTTCTGCGCTCTCAGCAGTCGGAAAAGGTGATTTCTGTCTCCATCAAAATTTAGTACTACATCTACCATATGTTCTAGAACTTTTGGGCCAGCAATTTGTCCGTCTTTGGTAATATGCCCCACTAAAATAATAGGGATGTTGTTTTCTTTGGCGAATTTTATCAATTCATTAGAACATTCTCTAATCTGAGAAATCGTTCCGGGTGAGCTTTCAATCAACTGAGATTGAAGTGTCTGTATAGAATCTACAATCATTACATCTGGTTGCAGATTTTTGGCTTCTTTCAAGATTTTTTCTACCGAAGTTTCGGTGTAGAGAAAACAATTTGGGTTTTGAACATCCGTTAATCTATCTGCGCGCATTTTAATTTGCGAGGCACTTTCTTCTCCCGAAACATAAAGAATTTTCTTCTTCATTTTCAATGCCAATTGTAGCAAAAGAGTAGATTTGCCAATGCCAGGTTCTCCACCAATTAAAATCACAGAACCGAGAACAAGCCCGCCTCCCAAAACTCGGTTTAGTTCTTCGCTAATGGTTTTCAGACGTTGTTCTGTGCCTGTTTCTACCTCCGTAATGTTGATGATTTTTTGTTTTCCACTTCCCAGAATGTCATAATGAGAAGATTTTTTTTCTACAATTTCTTCTACTAAAGTATTCCATTCTCCACAGTTTTTGCATTGTCCGTGCCATTGAGAATATTGGGAGCCACAGTTCTGACAGTAATATGCAGTTTTTATTTTTGCCACAAATATTTTGATTGATAATTAAAGTTGCAATTTACAAAAATTTGAAGCAAAACGTATCAGCTTCTTTTCACTGGTCTTCCCGCTTTTCGCTGTATCTTTTTTATATGATAACTTCGGCAAGCTCAGTTACCATATAAAAAAGGATGCCGCTGCAAACCTAACGCAGTGGTGATTTTAGGAGCCAATCGGGGCTAAAGAATATAGCTTTACTCGTATTGCATTATCAAAAGTTATTTAAAATTAATTTGTAAGTTGCTTCAAGGTTGTTCATTATCGTATTTGATTGGTAGCCAGTGCAATATACTAATCTCTAGTTATTTGAGCAACCTTTTTTATAATGCACTACGAG
>JADHED010003253.1_pt1 | contig 10042 bp, 10 predicted proteins | sample 8952041 | NCBI WGS metagenome assembly JADHED01 (sample SAMN16124423, study PRJNA663239) | bioreactor sludge metagenome | isolation source: sludge (control) | place: India:Bengaluru | collected 2018-09-08
CTCGATTGAGGGCTTTTTTGTTTTAATCCTTCCCTCTTGCGAACTCAGAATATATTCTGAGGATTCCCACCTTTTTAAAAGGAGGAGAACGAAAGATATAAAATCTTATTTACCAGTCTTTTCACGAATGAATGAACGTACCAGTTTCACTTTTTCTTCTACCGGTTTAGGTAGTTTTGGTGGAATCAGTTTGGCAACCTTGTTAAACCAGACCAAAAGGCCAAAATCGCCTTCCATTTTAATCGTGCCATTTTGCATGCCAGTCATGAACGCGCTTGGATCACCTTTCATTAAGGTTTTTACGCCCTGTTCACTGTCTGCGAACTGCAAAATGAAGTCCGCTTTTTCTGCATCGCCTGCTACTGTGTCAATTTGCCCATTATTTACAATAATTTGACGTGCAAAGCCCAGATCAGTGCCAATTTGGATACGGAATTGACGTTCATGAACCAGTTCAATAAATTTTGGACTGGTACGCGCCAACTGTTTCATACGCAAAGCTAAGCCCGCAACTAACAAATCAAGCGGATCCGTGCTTACATCGACCAGTGGTAATTTTACGACAGGAATCGAAGATAGTTTCATGACATTTAAGCCTATTGTAATTGTTGGAAAATTGACGACTTATCCTACCATAACTTGGGTTTTTTGAAGTAAGGCTTTGTATAACAATAATCAATAAAAAAAGATGTGCCGCAGCACATCTTTTTTTATTGATTATCAGTTTTTCAAATTAACGGCTTGAGTAGTGTTGCTGCTCATCATCATAGACTGGTGTATGTTCAATATAGCGACGTTTGGCTAAAGCGCGTTCTGCACGACGATCTTCGCGGATTAACAGCAGGGTTAAAATTCCCATGACCGACATTAACGCCGTCAGGTAACTGTATCCCATCGGTAAATCAAACGCCAGTTGAGTACTAAAGCGAATGGCTTCAATCAAGCCCCAAAACAGCATACCTGCAAACATAAAGCTTAACAAACGACGATAAGGCGAGAAGAAAACAGCTATCAAAGCAGCGGCAATCAAGCTTAAGCCTATGATGGTTGCTAAATTCGCTGTAACCATAAAAACCTCCGTCCTATAAAGGATGTTGACACTTTTATATGGGTCTAAATCAAATCCCCGATAGCGTGAATAAATGCTGAAATATATTTATATCAATTTCTATGCAAGCATTATGCGGAGTTTTTTTAAGAAAAAAAGTCTTGTATTTTCAGCAAGCGACATACCTTGTCGCAATATTATTTTGTCATTACATTTTTTTATTTTTAACTTTTTCTGGAAATAAGATGGGCTCGGACTTGCCGTGTCATTACAAAAAAATAATGCATTAAAAGCATTAAAAAAATATTTTTTACCAATGGATAGATTGGTGTTTTGATCGGCAATTTCAGCCAACCGTTCATCGTAATTTCACTATTTTGACCACAAAAAAACGCGACATCAATGTCGCGTTTTGTCAATAACATCCACCGTTAGACTGAACCATTAGGCACGGCGCAGGTCTTTATCATGTACACCTAGAAGATATAACACCCCATCCAGACCCACACTTGAAATCGCCTGATTGGCATTCTGGCGAACCAGAGGTTTGGCGCGAAAAGCCACCCCTAAACCGGCAATCGACAGCATTGGCAAGTCATTGGCACCATCACCCACGGCAATGGCCTGTTCCAGTGAAATATCCATTTTGTCTGCCAATTCACGCAGCAACAAGGCTTTGCGAGCGCCATCCACAATATGACCCTTGACTTCACCTGTGACCACGCCATCTTCCACATCCAGAATATTGGCATGGACTTCATCAATCCCCAATTTTTCTTGCAGGTATTCGGCAAAATACTGGAAACCACCGGAAAGAATTGCAGTTCTATAGCCCAACGCTTTCAAGGTTGAAATCAGGCGCTCTGCCCCTTCAGTCACGGTCAGACGCTCGGCAATTTTAGGTAAAACAGAGGCATCCATACCTTTGAGCAAAGCGACACGGGCGCGGAAACTTTGCTGGAAGTCCAGTTCACCTTGCATGGCACGTTCAGTGATTTCAGCCACTTGCTCACCGACGCCGGCTTCAATGGCCAACTCATCAATCACTTCCTGTTCAATCAGGGTCGAGTCCATATCGAAGCAGACCAGACGGCGATTACGACGGTAAGCATTATCTTCCTGAACCGCCACATCGACACTCAGTTCACTGGATAAACGCAAGCAGGCGGCACGCATGGCAGTGGCATCGAGCATTTGTCCTTTGAGGCCAAATTGTACGCAAGAGCGTTTTGGTCCTTCAACTGTGCCATTGAGTTCCGGGCGGCCCGACAAACGGGTCACGGTTTCAATATTAAAACCCTGGTTAGAGACGATCTGGGTCACGGCCTGCAAATGTGAGGCGGTCAATTCAGGTGCCAGTGCCGTCACGATATAACGGGTCTGCCCACCTTCACTCACCCATTGATCATATTCTGATGTAGAGATTGGTTTAAAGCGCACTGTTAAGCCAATATCATGTGCTAGAATCAGAATCTCCTTCATGGCTAATGCTGTAGCAGTTTGGTCATCTGACGAAACAACAATACCTAAAGTCAGTTGGTTGTGGATGACGGCTTGTCCAACGTCCAAAATTTGTAACGAATGTACGGACAATACCTGCATTAATCGTGTAAATTGATTAGGCTGGTCGGGTCCCAAAAATGATATAAGAATGATTTCTCGCATGAATTGACTCGGATCTGAGCTACAACTATTGCTAGAATCATAATCGAATTTGAACATAAATGCCTTGGAAGTTTACGTTGAATGCGCCTAGACAAGGGCTATTTGCTAGCCTACTGATTGTAAGTTTTGCTTTTCACACCTTTTTACTGGTACTTGCGACGACGCATCAGCTGAATGCTAACCGCGCCAGTCAGGGACAGCTGATGACCTCACAACTGGTCACAGACAGCCTGTCCGAGCTGGAACCGGCCAATACGGTGTCATTGGCTTTACTGGCCGACCGTTATGCCACCAACCCGAGTGTGGCTTCTATCCGTATTTTGGATGCGAACAATCAGGTACTGGCAACAGGCGGTTTAACCAAAACACGCCAAGGTGAAGTGTTTGTTCGTGAAGCACTGCAAAATGAAAAGAAAGTGGGCAGTATTGAAATTACCCTGATTCAACCCAGTATTGGAGAAATTTTACGTACCCAATGGCTGGCCATTTTATTATCGCTGCTGATTCATGGCTTGTTATGGTTGGCTTACCGTGCCATTGCCCGTCCAAGCCGTACCGAATATCTGGCACGTATCAATAATGAATCACGCCTCAAACATGAAATTCAAACCCTGACTCAGGCTTTGGAGCAAGAACAGCACAATGCCGCAGTCGCGATTGCCCAGGCACAGAACAATGCTCAGGCCAAAGCTAAAATCAAAGAATCGAAACCTGTGGTACTGGATGACAAGTGTATTGCCTTAAATATCCAGTTTTATGACCCTAAACAGCTGATGGATTCGGTCAATAAAACCGTTTCCATCCCCTATTTCAATCTATGCCAGATTTTCCTGAATAAAGCCACTGAACTCTGTGTGCAACACTACAAGTTAAACAGTTCAGACATCACCACGGTGCATAAATTTGATGAACATGGCGCAACCATTAGCATGACGGTAGAAACACCAAATGCAGTGCCTTGCCTGGTGATGATCAGTACCGTGTTCCAGCTCTTGTCCGATGTGCTGTACAAACGTTATCGTGAAGAAAAACGTTTTGTGTTGCAGACCCGCAGTGCCATTTCCAGCCACGTTGAGGCCATGCAGCTCAGCCCTGTCCAGGCAGCAGAACGTCTGGTACAACAATTGACTGCCAAGGAAAGTGCTATTCACTTACCGAATGAGTTGCTCAAGCAAATCTCGGATTGTTACCAGCTGGTTAGCCTGCCGAATCCAACCAATGTACTGACCCGTCATGCCTTTATGATGAACGGGATGGACAGCGAAGTGGCGGAACTGGCACAAACCTTTAGAACCGAAATCTTAAAAGCCAAACAATCCAAGGCCTCTTAAACTTAAGGTATAAAAAAACCGAGCTGAACTGCTCGGTTTTTTTATCTCTAGGATTCTGTGCTGAAGTACAACTGTGCTCAACAGAGATATCTTGATCATTCTTCTATTTTATCTGTCCTGCTTGCCCAATAACTCGCTAATGCAGGACCCGAAATATTATGCCATAAACTAAAAATGGCACTCGGTACGGCAGTAAGTGGTGAGGCAGCAAAATGCACTGCAGCCAAAGCCACGCCTAGACCCGAGTTTTGCATGCCGACTTCTACCGCAACTGCTTTACAGTCTGCATAGGGTAATTTAAACAAACGGCTTGCCCAGAAACCCAGCAGATAGCCCAGACCATTGTGCAAAGCCACAACCTCTAGAATCAATAAACCAGATTGTAAAATTTGTGTCTTACTTCCTGCAATAATGGCCGCCACAATGGCCACAATCGCCAGCACTGAAATCAAGGGCATCACCTGAATATAAGAGTCCACTTTTGACTTCAGTACCGCCCGAATCGTTAAACCCAGAATAATCGGAAACAATACCACTTGCAGAATCGAACCCAGCATCGACAAGGCATTAATCTCAATCCACTGGCTGGCCAGAAGATAAAAAATTGCCGGAGTTAATACAGGTGCTAAAAGAGTCGAAACCGAAGTACAGGCAACCGATAACGCAGTATTGCCTTTGGCCATATAGGTAATCACATTGGATGCTGTGCCGCCCGGGCAACAGCCGACCAGAATTACCCCAATGGCAATTTCAGGGGGCAACTGAAACAGCTTGCACAACACATAGGCCAGTCCCGGCATCAGCGCAAATTGTGCGACCACACCAATCCCCACGGCTTTGGGACTTTGCACTACCCCTTTAAAATCATCCACGGTCATGGTCATGCCCATACCAAACATGATGATTCCCAGCATCCAGGTAATATAGGCTTTAAGCCAGACAAAGGCTTCCGGGAAAATTAAAGCAATAGCGGCAAATATTACTACCCAAAGGGCAAATGTTTTCTGAATAAATTGGGTAAAGCGCAAAAAAGCAGACATACAATACATCCAATATTTATGCTGTTCTGATCTGGAGAGCAGGTTGTACCATATCTATTCAGCAAAACAGCAACTTTATTCAGCTTGATCCTGTTTTTTCAGGAGATATGGCGTTGAACGATATCCTTCATCAAAATACGCTTGACCCCTGCAGCGAGCATATCTTGCCAGGCATGTTGCAGTGAACCGTGTAAATCGATGCCCTTGGTGGCATCGGAAATCACATAGCTTTTAAAGCCCAGTTTACAGGCATCTATTGCGGTCCAGGCCACACAAAAATCTGTGGCAATGCCGACAATAAAAACCGTAGCAATGCCACGTTCTTTTAAATAGCCAGCCAAACCGGTTGTGGTTTTTTGATCTGCTTCCAGAAAAGCTGAATAGCTGTCGATATGGGCATGTGCACCCTTACGGATGACCAGTTGGGCAGTCGGTAAATGCAGATCCGGATGAAGTTCTGCATCAGCAGTGCCTTGCACACAATGACTTGGCCACAGGACTTGCGAGCCATAATCTAGCTGAATCATCTCAAAAGGTGTTTTACCAGAATGATTCTCGGCAAAGGAAATGTGATTTTCTGGATGCCAATCCTGGGTAATCACAATATTGTCAAAATGCAGCCCCAACTGGTTGATGTTCGGAATAATCTGATCAGCATTGGCCACAGCCAAATTGCCTCCCGGCGTAAATCCTCGTTGCACATCCACCACAATCAAAGCCGCATTCTGCATTATTTTCATCCCTTGAAATATCAATTTACGCCCAAGCATAGCGCAAAATAGTAGAGGATTTTTAGCGCTGCCGATAAAAATAGAATGACTGTTCATTCGGATTAATCTTGGAATCAGTTCCATATCTGTATTATTTTGCAATGCATAATAAATTAGGAAATCGCTTTGATTTCATCGCAAATGATAAGCAAAAACAGAAAATTCCCCCTATCAATACCATGATGATTTTTTAAATTCTGAGCATTAAAAAAGCCTGCAAATGCAGGCTTTTTTAATCTTTTCAGTATTACACCTTGGTGTGGTTCACCAGGATCAGCATACATACTGCAGAGATAATGAGACATGGAATCGCTGCAGTAATAACGCCTGCTGCACCGAAACCTGCAGTCAGTAACTGACCTGCAATCACAGGGCCAAGCATTGCACCGATACGGCCTACTGCAGAAGCAACACCTACACCGGTACCACGTACTTCGGTCGGATACACGATACTACCGAAAGCATACAGTACACCCTGACAGCCAATCACGAAGGCACCTGCCAATGCTGCAGCCATATACATCTGGCTCAGCGAGCTTGCACCGTTCAATGCCAATAGGCCTGCCAAAATACCACCGTACATCAACACAATCACGTAGGCTTTTTTCCAGCGGTCAGTCAACATACCCAAAATTACAGTACCAATCGTTGCAGTGACCATAAAGTAGAACTGTGCAGTTGAACCGTCTTTGCGGGTGAAGCCCAGCTCCATAAACAATGATGGTAACCAGCTCAGCATGATGTAAACCACCATCAGCGTGAAGAAGTAGCTGACCCAGATGCACAGGGTACGTAACAGGTTATTCGAGTTAAACAGATCCTTGAATGAACCTTGTGGAGCAGCGGCAAGTTCAGCTGCAGTTTTGTTCTGTGCTTTCAGATATTCTTTCGACTCAGGCAGGAACAGCATCATCAGTGGAATCACGAAAATCGGTAATAAACCGCCCAGGTAGAATACATTCTTCCAGTTGGCACCGAATTCAGTTGCGGCAATTAACGACAGAATCGCAGCACCGACCGGCATACCACAGTACATCAGGCCCACGGCACGACCACGGTTTTTTGGCGATACAGCTTCAGAAGCCAGCGTGATCAGAATTGGCATGGCACCACCCAGACCGGCACCCGCCAGGAAACGCACAGCCAGCAACGTGTTAAAGCTGTTTACCCAAACTGTACATAAAGTAAATGCGGCAAACACTGCTGTCGACCAGATCAGGACTTTCTTACGACCAATACGATCTGCAAATCGACCGCCGACCAGTGCACCAGGCAGTAAGCCTAAAATCCCTGCACTGAAAAACACACCCAATTGCGAGCTGTCAAGACCAAAATGCTCACGAATACCCGCGGCTGCAATACCTGCGGCCTGAATATCCAGGCCCTCGATCACCGCGATCAGAAAACAGATCGCTACTGTGATGACCGCGTGCTTGTTATCTGATTTTTCCATTGGAATATCCTTGTTTCAATCAGCGTTGTTCATAATAAAGTCGCAATCATCTATGAGACTGGCAGCATAATTAACTACCAATAAGTTGAATAATTTACAGTTTATTAACAAAAATACTGGATATTTAAAGTTTTTCAGTACCAAATACACATAGTCGCAAAAACACTTAATCCGCTTAATCCGTACAAGAAAAATTCACATGATCTTGATAAATTCGATTCTAAAAATCATCCTGTGCGAAAAAAGTTAAAATTGAGTAATAGTTTTTATTAATTATTCTTCTAGTTTTTAATGATCATTTTGATAAATTAACTGTCTGGTTCATATAGCTTTAAAGTCTATACTGATTCTTATTAAATCTTAAATTCTGATGTTTTTACCCGGAATTATTGAGTTGATTGGGCCCAGCGCAGTTTTTTAAAATAAAAGTAAGTATTTTCACAGTCAAAAAATTGATCTTAAAGGATTAAAAACAGATTAGAATTTCAGGACACATCCTTTTAAAAAAATTACCCTGGTTATATTTGTGCTGTTTTTCACTTGCTTTTCATAAAGTTTTTAGATGGTTTGACTAAAGCATATTGTTCTTCACCGCTTGTTCGTTCATAATTTGCATAAGCATTATTCAATTGGCTTGAATTTGCTATAAATCAAAATACGTAACCATCCACATCTCTGTTTTTCTACCCCAGTTGGATGGCCAAATAGGATAATTTTTTAAAATGACTCAGCAAGCACAGATCATTCAAGGTTCAATTGTCGCAATCGTCACCCCGATGTTTGAAGATGGCAGCGTAGATTGGAAGGGTCTAGAAAAGCTGGTTGAGTGGCATATAGAACAAGGCACCAACAGTATTGTGGCTGTAGGGACCACAGGTGAAGCATCGACTCTAAGCATGGCTGAACATACCCGCGTGATTAAAGAAATCATCCGTGTAGCCAACAAACGCATTCCTATTATTGCCGGTACCGGTGCAAACTCGACTCATGAAGCCATTGAGCTCACCAGAGAAGCAAAAGAGCTCGGTGCAGATGCCGCATTACTGGTTACGCCTTATTACAACAAGCCTACACAGGAAGGTTTATATCAGCACTACAAAGCGATTGCTGAAGCTGTTGATTTGCCTCAAATTCTGTATAACGTCCCAGGACGTACCGGCGTGGACATACTTAACGAAACCGTGATCCGTCTGGCCGATATTCCGCAAATTGTCGGTATTAAAGATGCCACTGGGGATGTAGCGCGTGGGAAAGAACTCATCGAAGGATTAGCCGGCAAAGACATGACTGTTTATTCTGGCGATGATGCGACTGCATATCAATTAATGGGACTTGGCGCTAAAGGCAACATTTCTGTCACTGCCAATGTCGCACCGAAGGAAATGAGCCTGATCTGTGCTGCAGCACTCGCAGGTGATGCAGAAGGTGCTGAAGCTTTAAATAATAAAGTTGCAAATTTACACAATATTTTATTTTGTGAATCTAACCCAATTCCTGTGAAATGGGCACTCCATGAAATGGGCTTAATTGGTACCGGTATTCGCTTACCATTAACTCCTCTTGCAGAACAATATCGTACCCCGTTGCGTGAAGCACTCAGCGCTGCGGGTGTCATTAAATAAAGAGCACAACATTATGCAATTACGTTTCGGTTTAACCCTTGCACTTTCGGCATTCAGTTTAGCGGGTTGTAGTTCCATGGGAATCAGCAATGGTTCACTGGACTATAAAAATACAACAACCCTTGAACCTGTGAAATATCCGGAAGGTTCAATGGTTCGACCGGCAACGCCGTTGTATCCAGCCCCAACCATTGACCCGCTGGCGATTGAGCATGCACCCAAGCTTGAAAACAAGCACGGCAACCGCTTTGTGCTACCCCGTCCCGACAAGGCGCAAAGCAATAGCGCTGCCGATGCTCAACAAGACAGCACAAATATCGGTCGTCCACAGCTGGTTCGTGATGGAAACCAAAATCCACTGCTCAAAATAGACGGAAATTCTGCTACAATTTGGCAGTACACACTTGCCACCCTCAGTAGCCTCAACCATAGCATTGTTGGTCAAAGTAAAAATCGTTACGAAGTAACCATTAAGATTGATCAGCAAATTTATGTATTAAGACTGACCTCTGTAGGCACAAGTAACAACTTAGCTGTATTCAATGCCGATAACAGCTTTGCAGACCAAGAAAAAGCTGCAGAACTGTTAACCCAGATTTACCAAAATTGGCCAGCCTAGTCGTACTAGGCATTTTTTTTTGAAAAAGGTTCCCCCATGTTGAAACAAACCTTGCTCTATACTGGTAAAGCGAAATCTGTTTATGAAACAGATAGTGCAGATCACCTTATCCTAGTTTTCCGTGACGATGCTTCTGCATTTAACGGCGAAAAAATCGAACAGCTGGATCGTAAAGGCAAGGTGAACAACCGTTTTAACGCCTTCATCATGGAAAAATTGGCTGCTGCTGGCATTGAAACTCACTTTGAAAAACTTCTTTCTCCAACTGAAGTTTTAGTGAAAAAATTGAAAATGGTTCCAGTTGAATGTGTAATCCGTAACTATGCTGCCGGTTCTTTATGCCGTCGTTTAGGCGTAGAAGAAGGTAAAGAACTGGTTCCACCTACTTTCGAATTGTTCTTCAAAGATGATGCGCTTGGCGATCCAATGGTGAATTAATATCAAGCGATTGCTTTAGGTTGGGCAACTGCTGAACAATTGGCACAAATGAAAGA
>JADHED010003254.1_pt1 | contig 10042 bp, 5 predicted proteins | sample 8952041 | NCBI WGS metagenome assembly JADHED01 (sample SAMN16124423, study PRJNA663239) | bioreactor sludge metagenome | isolation source: sludge (control) | place: India:Bengaluru | collected 2018-09-08
GCTGCCGCGCAACACATGACGGTGCACATAGTCGGGGATGGTACCCTGGATGCCGATGCCGGGATCGTTGTTGCGCTGTGCACTCACAATGCTGTCCTCGACAATGCAGGCAATGACCATAAGTTTTTGGTTGAGGCTTTGCAGCATCTTGCTTTCTAGGTCGATTATCAGGCTGCGGCTGTCGTTGTTCCAGCTTGTGTTAATGTCAAGGGTGAGGGCTGCTTTTTGTTCGGCAGCAAGGCTTACGGCGGTGGCCCATTTGGCACTTGCCACATTGTAAACACCCTGACTGCTTTGCCTGTTGACCATGCCCATGGGGTTTCCGGCAGCCGAGATGCCAAAGAAATTATCCCAGGCTGTTCCGGCTTCGGTGCGGTAGTCGTTGTCGAAAGGTGCCGGTTTGGGTTCGGCAAAAAAGCCGGCATGCACGCCAAGCATGATCACCTGCCCGTCATACAGGTCAACAATCTGATGACCCAGCCGGGCACCTGTCGGACAGTTCACGCAGGTGTGACCGGTATAATCTTCAAGGAGAACTTTGCGGGTGTCGTCGGTGGGTTGACTGCCACCGGTTTCTTTGTAGGGGGGTTCAATTTTATCGCAGGCAGTCAGTGAGAAACCGATCAGGGCAACAATGAACGGGATGGATAGAAATTTTTTCATGGCAACAGTTCAATTAAAAGTTTGTCGACAGTGTTACTGTCAAACCGCTGGAAGCCGGAACCTGACGGCAAACGCCGCCTACACACACCACGCCTTCGCTTTGACGGCCGTAGGTGAGGGCGATGCGGGTAGATTCACGGGTGTAACCGGCTGAGAAGGTGTAGAAGTGGTTGCGTTTGTCTTTATCAGGATTACCGTAGTTATACTGGTCAGCGAGGGCAACAAACCATTTGGGAGCGATGGTGTATTCGGCCATGAGGGCGGCCCAGTCGCCTTCGTCCTGTTTGGTCCACAATCCCTGTGCTTCAACCCGCAGTGCGTTTCGGCTGCTCAGTTTATAAGTGAAGTCGGCCACCGCCAGATGGGCTTCAACGGCTTCTTCACCTGTATGTCCTTCGATCACAGCGATGTCGTAGAGCAGGTTCATGTATTGCACCACGCCTTTGAGCCTGCTGTTGAATCGTTTGTCGATTTCGATGTTCAGATCCCTGAAAAAGATGTGATCCGACACCTTAAAGAAATCGCTGGTGTAGCCAAGCGTGCCGCTGTATTCGGTTTTGTCGGCGGTGTCGCGCACAATGTCATTTACCTGGCTGAAATTGAGGGCGATTCCTGTTCCGTATTTTCCGCCAAGTTTCGTGCCTTTCGGGATTTTGTAGTTTACCTGAAACTGCAGTCCCATCTCACCGTTGGGTTGTGTGGCATAGGGATATTTTGCTGTGAGGCTGTAGGCATGGGTGCGGTTGATGGGAGGAAGGAAATTGATGTCGAGGGCATTGGCAGTTTCGCCTCTGTCGCTTTTAAAGCTGAAGTTATCAACTCTTTTGAGCTGCAGCACCACGCCAAGTCCTTTTTGCGAATAGGAGAGGGAGCTGAGCAGGGCCTGGCCTTCGGCAAAGATGTAGTTGTTGACAGCCGATGGATCGTTGATTTTCCAGGCATATTCTGTCATAAAGCTGAAGTTGCCGGCACCCAGGTTGATGCGGCCGGAGAAGGCACCTACGTTTTCGGGCAGGTTATACAGAGGGTCGGCATCCCGCTGGTATTTACTCACAGCACTGGCACCTACACTCAGCCTGAAACCCGAAGATTCCATCCCTTCAAAAGCGTCGTTAAAGCTGAATTCGGCATCGGCACCACGCACGAGACCGCGGCTGTTGCGCTCGTATTTCTGCCAAAAGAAACGTTGACTGCCATAAACGCCTTTCAGGGTAAGCCCTTTGGCCGGATAGAGCAGAACGCGCATGCCGTTCACGGAGTTGTCGTAGCCAAGCGTCCATTCTTCGTAGGAGCGAAAGATCAGGCCGCTGCCAAACTGTTCGTAAAAGTTGCCCACCGTCAGGTCGATGAGATCGTTGCCCCAGGAAGCCCAGACATTGGGAAAACCATTGCCTTCCTGACGGGGATCGAAACCGGCCAGCGGTGTAAGCATGGCTTCATAACGCATCCCGGCCTTGAATTTTCCCAGGCTGAAATTGATGTTGCCGAAGCCGTTGATGCCTACCTTGCGCCCGAGGATGGTGGTGTCGTAAATGCCAATGGCATTGTCGGGACGATAGAACTGAACATCGGTTTGGAAACTACCGTTGACTGTAGCATTGTTGAGGAAATCCTGCCCTGCAACAGCTAACATTGCAAGCAGCCCGATGAGTGTAAACAGCAGTCTTCTCATGGCAAAAGGGATAGCGGATGGGTTTGGAATGATTTAGTTCTTGCCGGCCAGTTTTTTCACTTTTTCATACAGCTCGAGTTCGGCACCATCGAAATAGGCAGTGTGCTGGGATATAATTTTGCCGTTGCCATCGAGCAGGAAAGTGTGCGGGATCATATTGACATTCATGGCACGCTTGAAATCGCCGTTGGGATCGAGCAAGACCTCGAATTCCCAGCCTTTGCCTTTTACCAGCGGGGCAACGCGGGCTGTTGAGCGGGAGTCGTCGATGGATACCGCATAGATTTTCACGCCAGTCTCTTTCTGCCATTCGGCATAGAGCTCACTGAAGGCGTCGAGCTCTTTCTGGCAGGGCTTGCACCATAAAGCCCAGAAACTCAGAATGACGGGCTTGCCATCATTGCTGATGCCTGAAGTATTAAAACTCTGACCGTCGAGGGTTTTGATCATCACTTTCGGGAGGGATGTTTCCTGTGCCTGCAGGCTCAGCGAAATCATCCCGATAAAACATAAGAAGAAGATTTTTTTCATGGATCTTAAATTTGAAAGCAGCCGCAGGGGACTATTTTTTTTGACAGACAACCCCGGGGGCAGATTGGTTGCACCTTCAGGCAATATATACCTCCAGAACAACGGCATCAGGATCGGGGATGAGTGACACCTGCCTGATGACATTGGGAAGCAGAATGACCTCTCCGGCACGGAGGCTGTAGTTTTCGTTATCGTATACCAGGCTGAGGCTGCCCTCGGTGCAGAACAGAATGACAAAAGAGTCGAGCTCGCCGTAGTCTTTGCTGATGGCTTGTGTCAGCCGAAGGATGCCGGTGGTGAAGAAGGGGCTGTCAACAAGGCTGACGGTGTTGTTGTCGGTGAGCTCATAGGGAGTTTTATACTGACTGTGGAGTGTATAATCGATGGCTTCGAGGGCTTCTTCGGTATGCAGCTCGCGGCTGTTACCTTTTTCATCCACCCTACCCCAGTCATAGATCCGGTAAGTGGTGTCGCTGGTTTGCTGAATTTCGGCAATGAGGGTGCCGGGTCCCAGGGCATGTACCCTGCCGGCGGGCATGAAGAAAACATCCCCTTTTTCGACCTTTTCGGTATTCATGATCTCCTTAAGCCGGTTGTTTTCGAGGTAGCTCAGGTAAATCAGTTCATCAACTTCCTGGTTAAAACCACTGATGAGCTCTGCATCTTCGTCGGCCTGCATCACATACCACATCTCTGTTTTACCATAGCCGAGGCCTCTTTTCTGTGCCAATTCGTCGTCGGGATGCACCTGAATAGAAAGCCAGTCGTTGGAGTCGATCACCTTGACAAGGATTGGAAACTGGTCACCAAAACGTTCATACACCTGATCGCCGACGAGGTCGCCCATAAAAACCTCCACAAGTTCATTGATTTCGTTTCCGGCAAGATAGCCGTTGCTCACCACCGTGGGGCTGCCCTCGACACCCGAAAGCAGCCAGGCTTCGCCACAATTGGGCAGCAGGCCGAAGTCCATTTTGAGTTGTTGACGGATCTTTTGGCCTCCCCAGATTTTTTCTTTGAAGACAGGGCTTAGTTTGAACGGATAAAGGGTTTGCATGCTGTGTGTATTTGCCGGCAAAAATACGCATTTATTGCTCGTTGCGCGGGCACAAAAAAAGGAGGAAGGCATTGCGGCTTTCCTCCTCTGATGTGTTGCCGGAACCAGGTTTGTGGTGGCCGGCAGCAAGGATTCTTATCTTACATTGCTTCGGTTCGCAATGGTTTGGGTTCGGCTTTGCGGATCGTAAGTTCGTCGATGAGCCTGGTTGCACCGGCATATTTGTCGATGATGAAAAGCACATAGCGGATGTCGACATTGATGGTACGCTGCAGTTCGGTTTCGTAGGCGATGTCGCCACTCATGGCTTCCCAGTTGCCGTCGAAAGCAATGCCGATGAGCTCACCTTTGCCATTGATGATGGGGCTGCCCGAATTTCCTCCGGTGATGTCGTTGGTGCTGAGGAAGCAGGTAACAAGTTCGCCATTGTTGCCATAGGGACCGAAATCTTGTTTTTCGATCAGCTCCTTGAGGTAGGCGGGCACGATAAACTCATCGTTGGAGGGGTCTTCTTTTTCGAGGATGCCCCTGGTGGTGGTCACGAAGTCGTAATGAACGGCATCGGCAGGGATATAATCCTGCACACTGCCCCATGTCATGCGCATGGTGCTGTTGGCATCGGGATAGAACACCTTTTCGGGCTGCATCTTGCGCAATCCATCGATGAAGAGCCGTTTGGCAGTAGCGATGGACGACTGAGCGCTGCGGAACGGACCGGCAGCACCCATTGCCATTTCCATATAGCCGTTGGCAAGCTGCAGAGCCGGATCGTTGTTGAGTTTTTTAAGGTCGGGCTTGTTGAGGAAAGCGTTGACGGCGGTTTCGGAGGCAAAGACTGATTCGCTGAAAATCATTTCGGCGACTGCCTGCACGGAACCCTTTTCTTTGGCCAGCATCTTTTTGAGTGCGGCAGCTTGCATGTCGGCAGGCACTTTGCTGAGGTATTTGGCCGTAAGCACCTCAAACACCTTTTTGTCGGCAGCAGCATGGTAGTTTTTGAAGTGTTCGGCAGCACCTTCGCGAAGTCCTTCGATGGTTTGAGCGAGCTGTTTCTCACGGTCTTCCATCATGGTTTTGGCCAACTTTTTGTCTTTTGGAACATCTTTTTTGTCGACGGGTTTGAGAAGCTCCTTCAGACTGGCAAATTCCATGGCGTAGCCGATGATTTCGGCACCACCCAAACCTGCCATATTGGTGTAGAGCATGGGTTCGATGCTGCCACCCATTTGCTCATAGCCGCTTTTGAGACTGCCGATCACCTTGCCGTATTTTTCGCTTCTGGCGGGATCGGCAGCAACCCAGTCAGCGAAATCTTTTTCGGTAAAAGTTTTCTTTTCGCTCACGTTGAGGCGTTTAAGGCCGCGTGTTTGTCCGATCAGGTATTTCCAGGTGTTGGCTGTGACGGCGTATTTGCTGGCATACTGGATTTTTACTTTTTGGTCGGCATCCATAAACTCTTTCCAGGTCTGGAGTTTGTCGCCAAAGAGTTCGATGATGGCGGGGTATTGCTTTTCGAGGTTGAAATCAACACCGTAGCTGCTCAGGTAACGGTCGGTATTGCCCGGGAATCCCCAGATCATGGAGAAATCGCCTTTCTGAACGCCGTCGAGACTGATGGGCAGGTGATGTTTTGGTTTGAGCGGGATGTTATCGGGACTGTAATCAGCCGGTTTGCCATCGGGACCGACATAGACCCTGAAGATGCTGAAGTCGCCGGTGTGTCTGGGCCACATCCAGTTGTCGGTGTCGCCGCCAAACTTACCAACGGCTGAAGGAGGCGCTCCTACCAACCTGACGTCGGTATAGACTTCATACACAAAGAGATAATATTCGTTGCCTTCGAAGAAACTTTTTACCACCACATTGTATTTTCCGTCTTCGCTCCAGCTTTTGCGCAGTTCACCGGTCTTTTTACGTACGGCGGCACTGCGGTCCTGAGCAGTCATGGTGTCGTTGAGTACTGCCATAACGGAGTCGGTGACATCGGCCATTTTGATGAGGAAAGAGACCGAGAAATCGGGATTGGGCAGTTCTTCTTTCAGGCTGGCAGCCCAGAAACCGTCGGTGAGATAGTCGTGTTCGACGCTGCTGTGTTTCTGGATGATGTCGTAGCCACAGTGATGATTGGTAAAGAGGAGACCCTGATCAGAAACGATTTCGCCGGTGCAGAAATAGCCCGAAGGGGTAGGACCGTTCGACAGGCCCACGCTGGCATCTTTGAGGCTGCTGTTGTTGACACTGTAAATCTCTTCGGCGGTGAGCTGAAGGCCTGCTTTTTGCATGTCGGTATAGTTGAGACGCTCAACAAACATCGGCAGCCACATGCCTTCGTCGGCATAGGTTTTGCCGAAGGAAGCCAGGATGAAAAACAACAGGATGATGGTAATCTTTTTCATGTGTTGTGATTTGAGTTTTGAAAAAAATGAATAAATGTTTTATTGCAACATAAACAATGCCAGTTTGTTAATCGCATTGTCAATCAGTAATTTGTATTATTGATATCTGCAACTACCCTGTCCGTAAGAGAACAAGGCTGTTCGTGAGCGGACACTTATTGAAGTCCCAGCACATCGGGTCCCATCCTGAACCAGATATCAACGGGGATGCCTTTTTGCATGATGCGGTCGAGGTCGGCCTGCAAACCGGGCTTCACAACGCCTTCGGTTGCTACCCAGTTTTTAACAAATTCGTAGTTGCCGTCGCCTTGTGCTTTGAGGATGTTGCCGGTGAATTTGCGGCTGGCCTCCATCATTTTTTCAAGGTTGATGGCATAGGTTCCATCTTCGTTGCGTGTGAAGGCACCTTCCTGAAGGAAGAAGCTGAAGGTCATCATATTGGCTTTGCCGTGTGCGCTGGCTGCGCCGAAGCGTACCGAGCGGAAGATGCCGGCCATGAAGGTGACGTAGTTGTCCATGATGTCGGTATCGGTGAACTCGCCCATTTCGTGGAGTTTGGTAACGAGGTAAAGGCCAAGAATATCTGCTTTGGCTTCTTCGAGGGGTGAATATTGTTCCCTGAGGGCTTTGCGCACGGTGGAGCTGCCGTCGATGGTGTTTTTGATGCCCATGCCGTGTGCCACTTCGTGGAACATGACATTGCTGAAGAAGGCGTCGAAGGTGATGTGTTTGCGTTGATCGGGAGCAATCAGCACATCGGCTACCGGCACCAGGATGTTGTCGAATTTGGCCTTCATACTGTTTTTGAGTTGCAGCTTCCGGGTTCCTTTTTGCAGCTGTACACGCTCATCATTGGGCAGGTTGATGGCGATGGTTTTTCCGGCCATATTGCAGTCGCCGGCATAATAAACGGCGTCGTAGGCGTTGAGATCGGCATCGGCACCGGGCACTTCTTTTTTGTACACTTCGTCAACAGGGAGTTGTTTTTGAAGCTCGGGCAAAAACTGAGCATATCGGGCCAGGCGGGCGCTCCACTCCTTGTCTTTGATGAGGATAAAGGCTTCGTGAGCTGCTTTGTAACCATAGAGGGCATCCACATAGTTTTCGATGGGTCCGATAACCATGTCCACGTTGTTGTCGCGGATGTCCATCCAGGCGAGGTCGCTTTCGAGGTAGTCGTCGGTGCGCAGGGCTTTGGCGCGCAATCTGAGGTAGTTGGCAAAGCCTTCATCCCCGGCAAGCTGTGCGGCTTGTTCGAGGAGCGAAGCGGCTTCTTCGATCTGAGCAGCCCAGGCCTGGTGATACCACACTGTTTTGAGCTGGCCATTTTCATCCCGGGTGATCAGGGTGTAGAGGCTTGTTTTGTCGGGATCGGTGAAGGCTTCCCATTCGGCCTCTGTCATGTCGGCAGGATAGAAGCCGGCACCTTTAAACTTTTCGCCATAGCCGTCGAGGAAAGGTTTTTCGTTGTCCATCTGATCCCATGGACCATAATTGATTTCGGCAAAGCGGCGGGCTTTTTCATTGGTGATGCCGGCAAGAAAAGCGTCTTTTTCGCCGATATGCTGTGTCCAGAAGATGTTGTCCATGATGTCAGCAGCCTTGAAAAGCAACTTAAGCATGTCTTTTTCATTGGCCGAAAGGTGGCTGATGTCGGAGGTGAGGGTGACCTCAGCGTATTTACTCAGCAGCTGATCCATGGGGTCGGGAGGTGTTTGTTGTTGTGTTGCAGGATTGTTGCAGGCGACTGCCATCATCAGCAGAAGTCCGGCAAAGAAACTGATTTTCATGGTTTTCATTTTTACAAAGGGTATTTGTTCAGCTGACAAAGATAGGGGTTTTGAAAGATTTTGATTTGAAAGATTTAAGGATTGGGTTTTGGGTCTGGGGGTCTTGGGGTCTGGGGGTCTTGGGGGGGGGGGGGGGGGGGGGTGGGGGGGCGGGGGGTTGTGGGGGCGGGGGGGTCTGGGGGTTTTAAGGTTCTGTGTGAGGGCGTTTAATATCTCTCTTAGCCTATGCAATTTATGGTTGGATTTTTTTCAGCCACAACCGATTTGCTGCCCCGGTGATTTTTTGAAAACTGTCCGTTTTTATGCGTTGACTGATCGTATTGATTGGTTTTTTATGGACCATAAAATCCATAAATTATGGTCTGAATTGTTTGGCATTTGTTCATCAATTTCTATTTATATACTTAATTTTAAATAATTTAATTATGCAATATCACGCTGATTCATTTTTTACAAATTCGATTCAAAAAATCTGCCTGCATGTTGACAGAACGGAATTCAAAAATACCTAGTTAGAATTTAAATGAACTGCCTTACAAAAGTAGGTCGATCATTAGGAGCATTTCACATAAAAAATGGCAAAAATTTCTACGCCTATATTTTTTTCAGTTCAATTGCCAAAGACAATCGGTGATGAGTGACGGGTGACGGGTGACGGGTGATGAGTGACGGGTGACGGGTGATGGGTGATGGGTGATGGGTGACGGGTGACGGGTGACGGGTGATGGGTGATGAGTGATGGGCGTTAGTGTCACTTATCACTTTTCACTCTTCACTTTTCTCGCTCAAAAACGGTCAATGCTATTCAGGCAACCACATAGTTTTCACTGTCACCCGTCACCCACCCATCACCCGTCACCGGATTGCAAAAATGCATGAAATGCCAAAGGCCGGAAGCGGGCTTTCTGCTTCCGGCCTTCCGGATTTTTTTATGTTGAAACCTTTAGTTGTTGAGCAGGTGTCTGGCCAGGAATTTCTCCATGGCGCGGTAGAAGTCGAAACGGTTTTCCTCGTTGTAAAAGCCGTGACCTTCATTTTCTTTTACCATGTATTCCACTTCGATGCCACGCGCTTTCATCGCTGCCACTATCTGGTCCGATTCGGCGATGTTGACGCGGGGGTCTTTGGCGCCCTGAGCAACGAAGAGGGGTGCCATGATGCGGTTGGCATTCAGGGCCGGGGAGGTGGCTTCGAACTGTATTTTGTCGGTTTCGGGATTGCCTACCATTTCATACATCATGTCGAGCAGTGGTTTCCAGTAGGGGGGAATGGTGTTCATGAAGGTGAAGAGGTTCGAAACGCCCACATAATCCACGCCGGCGGCATAGAGTGTAGGTGTTACGACAAGGCCCTGCAGGGTGGCATAGCCACCATAACTGGCGCCGTAGATGGCAACCCTGTCTTTGTCGGCGATGCCGTTTTCGATGAGCCAGTAAACGCCGTCGGTGATGTCGTCCTGCATGTTGAGGCCCCACTGTTTGAAGCTTGACTCCATGAATTCTCTTCCATAGCCTGTTGAGCCGCGGAAATTCATCTGGAGCACGGCATAGCCGCGGTTGGCGAGGAATTGTACCTCGGGGTTGAAGCCCCAGTTGTCGCGTGCCCAGGGGCCGCCGTGTGGGTTGATGACAACGGGCAGCCCTTTGGCCTCACGTCCCCTGGGGAGGGTGAGGTAGCCATGGATGATCTTGCCATCGCGGGCCCGGTACTGAATGGGTTTGATGTCGGCCATCTGGTTTTCGTCGATCCAGGGACTTACCTCCTGAATTTTTTCGATCGCATTTTTCTTCAGGTCATACAGGTAATAGGCACCGAGTGATTTGTCGCTGTAGGTGCGGACGATGAATTTTTCTTCGGCTTTGTCCGATGAAGCGATGGAGATTTCATAGCCGGGCAGGTGTTGTTCGAGTTGGGCGAACATATTTTTCGTTTG
>JADHED010003256.1_pt1 | contig 10038 bp, 23 predicted proteins | sample 8952041 | NCBI WGS metagenome assembly JADHED01 (sample SAMN16124423, study PRJNA663239) | bioreactor sludge metagenome | isolation source: sludge (control) | place: India:Bengaluru | collected 2018-09-08
CGCAACGCTTAACCAAGCGCGCCGGGCAGCGGGCGGCCAAGTCTGGCGGCAAGTGGCTGGGCAAGCCATTCTTCGGCTTGGCCGGAATAATGCCAACGAGTTCTCTCCTGACACGTTCGTTACGAAACTGTCGTCGCTGTCACCAGAAGGCAGGCGAGTCCTGTTCCAGTCTCTTGGTGATAGGCGTCTGGAGCGCGAGTTAAACAACCTATTCCGCGTGTCTCAGGCGTTGCAGCGCTATAGCCGTCTTGGCAATGCTTCCGGCACGGGTGGCGTTGTGGCGCTGACGGGTGCTCTTGGGGCTGCTGCTAGTGGCGATATGGGTGCAACTTTGACCACTGCGCTTGCCGGGCGTGCGGCGGGAGCAATGATGTCACGGCCCGGTCAAATCCGGCAAGGTACGAACTTGCAACGCGGTCGCCAGATCATGACTGGACCTGAGCTTCAGCGGGCCATTGCTGCCAGCGTCACGTCAGTCGTTCGCCAGATTCAAGGCGGCGGCTAAAGGAAGTATTTCGCGAAGAAATACCAAGCGGCGTTTGCCCAAAGGCAGCCGAGAAACACCGGCCAAAATAGTTCGCGTTTGTCCATAACCGTTCCCTAAAGAGGCAAGCGAATGCCATCCATCTACGATTGGTCAACCACAGCAGCCGACAACGACGACGCAGACTCGGGGATCAATTGGGCTGAGTTCCAAGACCCGGATACCGTTAATAACTCCGCGCGTCAAATGATGGCCCGGCAAGCGGCGCTCATGAAGGATTGGGCACCAAACAAGGTCTCAACCGGGGCTGCAAATGTCTATACCGTCTCGTCGTTTACGGCGCCGGGTGGTGTTGATCCCCCGGATGGTATGACGGTTGGCTTCATCGCGCACCAGACCAACGCAGGCGCAAGCACGCTTGCGGTCGATTCGTACGGCGGCAGGCCTTTGCGGGCGGTTTCTGGAACGGCGCTTCCTGCCGGAACAGTACTAATCAACATGCCGGTTTCAGCAACCTACCGAGCCGCTACCAACGAATGGATTGCGTTTGGAACGGGTGCTGGAACATCGAGCTACCTGACCAACTTTCAAAGCGCTGACATCACGGCCCGCTTAATCAAGGTGGGGACAATCTTCCCATGGCCTGGTGCAACGCTGCCGGGTGGGTATCTGTACGCCAACGGCGCGGCGGTCTCGCGCACAACCTACAGCGAACTGTTTGCAGCCTACGGCACGACATACGGCGCGGGTGATGGCAGCACGACGTTCAACCTTCCTGACTATCGCGGTCGCGGGTTGTTTGGCCGTGATGACATGGGCACGACGGCGGCGGGGCGCATTACGTCGGCAAGTGGCATTACAGGCACGACGCTAGGAGCAACGGGCGGTGCTCAGACTGTCACCATCGCTAAGGTGAATTTGCCGAACTACAACCTGTCTCACACGCTCGACACCGCCACAACGGGCACGCACAACCACGACATTTCTATTCTACGCGGTACGGTTGAGGGCGGAACGGGATCGGCTACGGCGCTCATGTCGCCTGCGTCCAGCTATTCCACGGGGTCCGTCAACGAAACTACGACAAGCGACGGCGCGCATAACCACGGCATAACGGGCAGTATCGCGCTTGGTGGCAGTTCAACGCCCATGTCCAACATGCCGCCAACTGCAATTTGTAACTTCATCATCCTCGCGCTTCCGAGCGCGGCGAAGTCTCAGGTGCTCTCTAAGGGCGATTTGACGCTCGCAAACGGGCTCAACTCCAACATAACAATCCCGTCTCAGGAATCGTTCCGTGTGGCTGGTCCGACAGGCGCCTTTAGCCTTGGCGGGTTTACGGCTGGTGTCGATGGTCAACCCTTGCGGGTTTACAACACCACGTCTCAAGCGATGACGCTGGTCAATGAGGATGCCTCAAGCACGGCAGCGAACCGTATCAAGACGCTGACCGGGGCTGATGTAACGCTGCGCACTGGCACAAGCTATGCCTCGTTTGAGTACGATGGAACAGCGGCCCGCTGGGTCTTGACGAGCACAAACTAATGGCCATTCCCCACAGCTTAGAAGCCGTGATCCTCGCGGTTCAAACCATCATCGACGGGCGCGAGATCCCAACGGAATGGAAGACGGAACCAACACAGGGGGATTTTTCAATCTCTCTATTCGACATCCTGCAGCAAGCGAAGGAAGCCCAAATGGACCGCGCCGAATTTGAAGCACTGGACAAAGACGAGAAGACGCGCGTGCTTGCGGAGCACCTGGCGAAGCTCTCGACCAAGCAGGCGAACACGGCACCTCTAGAAGAAACGCTGGCAAAGCTCACGGATGTTGTGACGCTTTTAAACGAGCGTGTTGGAATGATCGAAACGGCGATTTTTCAGGCGGGGCAAAAGGTGGGGACATGAAAATCAGTGATGAAGGCCTGCGGCTGGTCAAGAGACAGATGACCACCTTTCGCCTTTCTTGATCAATTCAATGGCGCTTGTGCTGACCCCTGCCACTGTTGCGACCTCTCCGGAAGTTAACCCCCTCATGAGCATCTTTCTAATGATGCGGACCTTGCCGGAACTAAGCTTTTTCCCAGGGTGGTTATCTCCCCTGACGTTGACTAACCCTGTTTCCCATGCGTGCTCCGTGTTTCTGGCGCGGGTCACCCATTCAAGGTTCCCAGGGGTGTTGTTCGTTTTGTTCCCGTCTATGTGGTTGACACATAACCCAACCGCATACCCTGGGACAAACGCGCGTGCCACTAGGTAGTGCATCTGAAACCTTTTCCTAACTCCGTCAATCTGCACAGCAACAGTCGCGTACCCGTTTTTTTCAACGTAACTAGAGATGATCTTGTCTGGCTTCGTCGTTAAGTGAGGCGTACCCCATCTCCCTGTCGTCTCGTACTTGTAACCCATGCGCCGCACGCGACCTGACGTTGATACATGCAAAACACCCTTGTATCCAGCAAGCCAATCGACTTCTTTCCAGCGTTCCATCTGTTTGCGTCCTGTTGAAACATGCGCAGGGCAACCATACCATGACATTAAACGATAGATCAAAGAAAAATCTTGAAGGCGTGCACCCTGACCTTGTTGCGGTAGTCGAGATGGCACGGGAGCGGGTGCCGTTTCTTGTCACCGAAGGGTTGCGCACGAAAGAGCGCCAGGCGTTTCTGGTCAAGCAAGGCAAGAGCCAAACGCAGAACAGTCGCCACTTGTACGGCTTAGCCGTCGATCTGTGCGACCCGGATGGTTGTTACGACATTCCCGACATGCACGAGATAGCCAAGGCGATGAAGGCGGCGGCTATTGAGCTTGAGGTTCCTATCCGCTGGGGTGGTGACTGGAAGTCGTTCAAGGATACGCCGCACTTCGAGCTAGACCGCGCGAAGTATCCAGACAAGGGCGACAAGAAGCCAAAGGTGGTCGCGCCTTCGACGAAACAGGCTGCGAAGGGTGTTGCTATCGGGACTGGCGTTAGCGTCGGCGGCGGCATTGCGGCACCTTACCTGCCGTCGATCCCAGCCCCTCCAGTGGAAGCAGTTTCCAGTGTTGCGGGATGGCAAAGTGCAGCGGAAACATTGGGTGCGTTCGCTTCGTCGCGGTACGCATTATATGCGATTTGTGCTATGGTGGTGTTCGGTTGGATCGTGCCTGCGTTGCTGAACAAGAGGGCTGCGCAATGATCCCGTTTCTGCTCTCCCCCATAGGCCGGTGGGTTGCCGGTGTTCTTGCAGTTTCTGTTGTGTTCGGTGCGTGGCTTACAAATCGCGACCACAAGCAACAGGCCATTGGAGCGGAAAAGGTGTTCGTGGCCTCCAAAAAGGAAGGGGCCAAGGCCAATGCGAAATCTCAGGAACATCACAGCGCTGCTAACCGTCCCGGCTCTTTTGACCGGCTGCTCAAAGACAGTTGTAGTGACTGCTGAAGAGCTTTGCTCAAGCTGGAAACATCAGACCGTATCCAAAAACGATAAGATGACGGACCAGACCGCAGCTATTGCAGAAGGGAACAACAAGTCCAGGCCGGAATGGGGCTGCGTCTACGGCAAGAACGAAGCCAAGAAAGGTTAGCCATGGATGCAGAATCGCAAATTGCTGCCGCCGTCGCCGCCATACGTGAGCACGACGGACCCGCGCTACGTCGCTTGGCAGCTAGACCAGCACGCCCAAGCCATCAACCACTTGTCGGAAACAAAGTTGGACAAGCCAAGCGCTTCAGTGCTCCGGCTAGTTGGAGTGCTTCTGTCCGCGATCCTTGGCCTAGCCGGGCTGGCATCGCCGGAAAAATCCGCAGAGCTGTTAACGCTGCTGCTGAGATAGCGACGCGGCGGCCTGTAGAGCTTGCCGCGTTTTCTCTGCTCGTGGCTGGGATGGTGCGTGTAGCGGTGCACCTTGCCGAGCCTGATCATCCCGTCATCGTCAAACTGTTTTGGCAGCTATAAATGGACGATCTTCTCCGACGCCTTGCCCCGCGCCCTTCCGACTACGGCGGCCTGCCTGGAAAGATCACGCGCTCAGCGTTGTCGCGCTCAACGTCTTCGTCAAGCGCTCGCCTCAAGCGCTCCATTGCCGTCTCGTTGTATCGTTTGGGCTTGATGCCAGCCATGTCCAGAAGTTCGCTTAGAAGATGGTCGCTGATGCGGATGTCGTGGTTGACGTACACAATCTGGCGTCCTTCGTCGTCAGCATCGCCATCAACGTCTTCCGCCCAGGACACACACTCCGAGAGCATGTACGTGAGCACATCGCGGGCTGTGAATGTCATCGTTCGGGCCTTCCTTGTGTCAGTTCGATAGCTCTGGATCGAAGTCCTTTCCGCCCTCGTGCTCCATACCCCACTTGTCGCGCATGATCTCGCTCAGATGCTTGACAAGGCCGAGAGTATTTGAGGCACAGTCACCGATCTGCATGATAGCGTGAGCGGTGAGGGCGGCGCATTCGCGCGCCGCTTCCTTGCTCGGGAACTCGGAACTTTTTAGGCGGAGACGAACCTGCGTTTCACCAAGCTCGACTGCCGTCCACTTCGGGAAGTGGTACTTGAACATGCACCGATCTTTCGAGACGACAGTGACGGCTCCGGCCATGTCGTACTTTTTGAGCACGCCGATGATCTCGGCCATGCAGTCGCGATAGGGCTTGTCCTTGGACCCGTCGAAGCGCTTGGAGAAATCGCCCATTATAGCCCCGCTCGCACTGCTGCGTCCTTGGCTTCCAGCAGCTTGCGGAGCGCAACGGTGCGCTCCGCGTTGCGTGGCGTTGTGTCCACGATCTGCCTAGCCAAATCGCAAAACGGCTTAGAGCGCACCTGCAAAGACGCAGGAAGGTGCGAGTAGTGGAAGAACCGCAGCACGTTGTCGGTGCTGATTTCTTCTGCGCTGAACTCAGATGGTGCTGGGTGAATGTCGCTCATTTGGGGCCTTTCGTGGGGTTAAATTCCAACCTGAGTTATCGTGATAGTGGCTGACATAAATTCACCGACACTCCACTCGCCCGGCAGAGCTTCATCGATCACGTCACACGCGCTGTCGGCTTCAACGTCAGCAGACGCTACGCCTAATTGATTGCCATCCGGCCCGTACCATTGCGCACGCACTCTGAATTTCGGCATCGCTCCGGCCTTTCCTATGAAGCTTCCTGCCGCACTGGCGGAAGTCTGTTTTCTAGCGTGTCGGCAAGCTCTGCGATAAGCACGTCTGCGCCGCTCTCCGCCGCGTTCTCTGCGAGATAGTACCGCGCACGCGCGACTAGCTTGCGCTCTGGCGTGGCAAGCTCTGCCGCGCGCTCCGCGTTCCAATTCTCGACGCACTGGCAGGCCGGCCGCTTGCATCGGTAAGCCCCGATTAAAGGGCAGCAAAACGCATATCCTTCGCGCATGACGGGCCTTTCATTGTGAGTTAGAGAAGCGTCCCGCGCGCTCGCTTTTCGGCGCGGCGGTTCTTATCTTCAAAGGCGGCAAAGTACGCGCGGTCCATGCGCTTGATCGCGGCCAAAGTCGTCTTGTGAACGTAGCCACCAAGGCGAACCTCTACCGGCATTTCATCGCTGCCCTCATCAATGATGCGCCCATACTCGGCTGACAACGGGCCAAGGAAGCCCGCGATAGCGTCGTATAGCGTTGGCGCTTCTTTTGCCATCGTCTCGGCCTTTCGATGGTTCAATCTATCAGCGGCTTTCCGGCCTTGAAATCTTCCCACATGCGGGCGCGAATTTCTGGCGTCTGCATGTTGAAGTTTCGTGCGATGTCGTCAAATGACGAAGGCCGCGAGGAGTAACGGCCTGTGCAGTCGCATCCCGCATCGAAGGCTACGTGGTCTCCGTCAATGACGTAGCCAGTAGGATACCCGCACATGCTGCATTTGTGGTGCCCGATGCGGTGAAAGCCATTTTCTGTGGCAACGTCTTTAACTTGGCTTGCGGTGATGCTTTCCATGTCGGGCCTTTCATTTGGTCGCGGCATCACGCCGCTTTAGCTCTTCATACATGGCTTCGCACTTATCTTTCCCGTGCTCTGCCTCAAAGCGTCTTACGGCCATCCTCCCGTTGATGCGCTCAAGCTGGTTTGCGCTCGACATCATCTGAGTGAGCCGGTCAAACTGCTTCAGCTCTTTCGCCGTGAATTTGGTCATGGTGGGCCCTACCTTGCCATTCTTTTCCGCAGATAAAGGCGGGCCTCATAAAGGCGCCCATCAAGCTGTTCTGCGGCTTCTTTCCTTGTCAGGCCTTGCGCTTTCACCACGCGATCAATTTGCTCGTGCCGGTCGAGTCCTCGAAGGAAAGGGATGCCGAAAAACTCCGCCGGAATGAAGTCTCGTTTTTCCAACCATTCTTGTGACGTGGTCATGTTTTTTCGGCCTTTCGTTGTTCGTTGACGGGGCGGCGCCCTGTCGTAACAGGGGCGGATAAGTGTCACCTCGCCGCCCGTCCACACAGCCTTAACATTCCGCTTGCCTAGTGTCAACATATCTGTCATTTTATTCGGGCTGATTTTCACTGTTGGAATTGCCCGTGAACAAGAAAAAGAAACGGCACCGCAACCAGAACACCGCACCAGCGGACGGCACTCGCCTAATCGGCTACGCCCGTGTGAGCACCGAGGACCAGAACTTAGACATGCAAATCAGAGCCCTCAAAGCTGCTGGCGTACTAGACGATAACCTCTATTTTGAGAGCGTGTCTGCCGCTGTGAAGCATCGCCCACAGCTTGCGCTTGCATGGGCAGACGCACGGGAAGGTGACACGTTTCTCGTTTGGAAGCTGGATCGGCTCGGGCGCTCTGTCCTGCAACTCTATAACCGCGTTGCCGAGCTCAAAGCGCGCGGCATCAAGTTCCGCAGTCTCACTGAGGGTTTTGATACCGACACGCCTATGGGTAACGCCATGTTTGGCATGATGGCCGTGTTCGCCCAATTCGAGAGGGAGCAGATCGGCGCTCGCACGCGGGCTGGCATGAAGGCGCTGAAAGAGCGCGGCGGGCCGTCGCCTGGACAGCCCCCGAAGATGCCGCCCAAAGGCGACAAGAAACTAGAGGAACAGCTTGGAACCATGCTCGTGCGCGAGGTCGCGGCGCTGTATGATTGCGAGCCGCAGACCGTTTATTCGCGTTACAATTCGAGAGAGCTAGACGCGCTGCGGCGGAAGTACGCCAAGCGCAAATCGTAAGGAGACTTTGACGATGAGCCTTGAAAAACAAGTAATGCAGGCTGTGGCGCGTGGATGGTGCCACCCGGAAAACGCTGGCAAGGAAGTGGACGTTGATCTGGCCAAAGCCATCACGGCGGAAGTGGTGGGGTCATTTACGCCGAAGCAAAAGCGAGTGTGCGACACATGTGCGGGCGTCGATGAGTGCGCGCCAGACTGCGATCAGCGCCGTTTCGATAATCCGATTGATTGAATGGAGCCGAAGGCGTGGCAAAGGCTGACTACATCAGATGCGACAAGTGCGATTGCAAACTTGTTTATGACGCTGACGACGCGATTGCCGATGCCATCAATGCGCTTGGTCTTGGTAACCTTCCGACGTTCTGCCCTGCGTGCGTATCGCTGACCGGACTGTCGTACAATTATAGCAGCACAGAAGACGCGGCAAGCGTGCCGCCGTCGAATGTCGACTAAAGGAGCGGACGGTGAGCGAACTGATCCCGGCTGTTGAAGTGACGCAGTGGAAAGCTGGCCGCATCCTTTCTGCGGCAGACATCGCCCTACTGCATCGGCTACTCAGAGAGCACGACGACGAAATGAACGAGCGAGTTGACGAGTTCGCCGCTGGGCGCGAGCAGGTGCTCCGTGAATTAGGCGGACAGGCCCTGGTCGATCTGGACAATCAGAGCATGGAGCTAGACGGTAAACTCGCTTGGAAGCGCGCGTGCGCGAAGGTAGCAGAGAAGCAGGCCGAACTAGATCGGCTCAATCAGTAAATGGAGGGGCGGGATGCTCACGGCAGCGCAGCTTCAAAAGTATCTGGAGGGGCAGCCAGATATGAGCGCAACGATCGCGGATGCGGTTCGTGATCTTGGCGTAGATGCGGCCCAGATTCATGCAGCCGCCAAGGGCAGCTACTGGATCATGACGGACGTTTACAGCGACACAAATGAACCCTACGTCGCCCTCGAAGGCGAGTAACAGATTGGAGACTTTGAAGAATGCCGCTCTATCGACGCAAGCCGACGACTGTGGAAGCTGAACAATTCACAGACTACACGCGCCCATGTCGCGGCGTTCTGATCAACAACGACACGGCTCCGACGCCTACCGCTTACGTTGTCACGATGCAGGGTCGGAACGTCCCGGTAAATGTCGGGGAGTGGATCGTAAAAGAGGCATCGGGGGACGGACACTATCCCATCGCTGATGCAGAGTTTCGCAGAATTTACGAGCCAATATGAGGAGCGGACAGTGGTTTATCGGCAGTCCGTAAACGCAGAGGGGAAAATCGTGAAGATCGCAGCGCAATTTGGGTTTGAGGCAGCTCACCGCTTGCCGAACGTGCCAGACGGACACAAGTGCAAGAACCTTCACGGGCATAACTACCGCCTGGAGGTTTCTATTGAGGGCGAACTTGACGACCGCGGGTTCGTGATGGATTACGCCGAACTCGAAGCCGTTGTCGATCCGATCATAAAGCGCGTCGATCATCGCTATCTGAACGAAATCGAAGGGCTTGAAAACCCAACGTCGGAAGTCATGGCCGAGTGGTTCATGGCTCAAATCAAGCCGCATCTGCCCGGAAAGATCGTCACGCTGCGCATTTACGAAACGCCGCGCTATTGGGTGGAGTTGGCCGCTTGACAATTGCCTACCACGGAACGCCGATAACGCCGGCAGCGCAACTCGCACGGATGCAGGGCGAGCACTTCTGCGTGTCGTTCTGGCGCCCTGATAATGCGGACGTATGCGAGGCCATAGGCGCGTCTGTGATGTGGGACAATGGTGCTTTCAGCGCCTACACCAAGGGCGCCAAGATCGACGAAGGCGCTCTGTACGATTGGCTCGAGCCGCGACTATACCATCCGCACCGCGCTGTCGTGTGCGATGTGATCGGCGGAGACGTTGATGTGCAGCGTGAAGCTGTGCGGCGATGGCCGTTTCCACGCGATTTGTCGTGGCCAGTTTGGCACCTAGACAAGCCGCTAGACTACCTCACTGAACTTTGCGACGGCGGCTGGGCTGGTGTGTGCCTAGGTTCGGCTGGAGAGTTTTGGGATGTCGGCGGCACGACCTGGGAGCGACGCATGTCCCAGGTGTTCGATCATCTGGCCCGGCGCGGTCGTCTGCCGTGGCTACACGGACTGCGAATGCTGGGTCAGGTTTCGGGCTGGCCGCTGGCAAGCGCGGACAGCACCAACTGCGCCCAGAACTACGGCCGGGACACGGGCTGCGCGTACTGCAAGGCAAAGTTGATCAAACGAAACCAGCACGGGCGACCACAGCCAAAGTCGGTGCCGGTTGATCTGTTTGCAGAATTGGCCCCCAAGTCTGATCAATCATAAGGAGGCTTGAAATGGGATACCCCACGATCATGAACGGCGACCACGCCGAATTTGAAGCAGAGCACGCCAACACC
>JADHED010003219.1_pt1 | contig 10037 bp, 9 predicted proteins | sample 8952041 | NCBI WGS metagenome assembly JADHED01 (sample SAMN16124423, study PRJNA663239) | bioreactor sludge metagenome | isolation source: sludge (control) | place: India:Bengaluru | collected 2018-09-08
CGACGCCGGACTCAACCGCCATCCCTCGCGCCCCTGCCGCGGCGGGGGCGCTCCCGCTCCACACCTTCGCCGAAGACCGCGCGTCGAAGCGCGTCGACCTCGTCCGCCGCCAGGCGGCGGAAGTCGCCCGGGTGCAGCCGCCCGAGCTGGACCGGGCCCACCGCCACGCGATGAAGCGACGTGACGTTGTGCCCGACGGCGCCGAACATCCGGCGGATCTGCCGCTTGCGGCCCTCGTGCAGCTCGATCAGCCAGTGGCGGCCGTCGGGCCTGCGGCCGGGACGCAGCCGGCAGGGGCGGCACGGCCTCCCGTCGAGCACGATCCCGCCGCCCGTCAGGGTCGGCAGCAGCGCGTCAGGGAGGGTGGCCGCCAGCTCCACCTCGTAGGTCTTCCAGACCCCGGAACGCGGCCGGCAGAGCGCCTCGTTCAGGTCCCCGTCGTCGGTCCAAAGGAGCAACCCGGAGGACGTCTGGTCAAGGCGCCCGACGGGAACGAAGCGATCGGGCAGGTCCGCTCGGCGGCGCCATTCGGCGAGCGACGGCTGGCCCGCCTGGGACTTGAGGGTGCAGACCACGCCGAGCGGCTTATGGAAGGCGTAGACCCGGCGGTCCTCCGGCAGGTCGAGCGGGCGGCCGTCGACCGTCACGCGGTCGGCCGCCGGGTCGACGCGGCGGCCCAGGTCGGTCACGCGCTCGCCGTTGACGGCGACGCGGCCGTCCCGAACGAGCTGCTCGACGGCGCGGCGCGAGCCGTGGCCGGCCCGCGCCAGGATGCGGTTGAGGCGGATGCCGGCGTCAGCGGGGTTCATCGTCCTGATCGGCCTCCCCGGCCTCCCCTGCCTCCAAGGTCTCGTCGGCTTCTGCCGTTTCCGCGGGCTCCGCGTCGGCGACTGGTGCATCCTCCCCGTCCACCCCATCCGGGTCGTCCGTGGCGGCCGGCGCCAGCGGGAGATCCTCGAGCGGCGCCGAGAAGTACTCCTCCAGCTCCTCGTCCGTGACCTCGCGACCGATGCGGCTGGCGAACTCCTTCAGCTGTTCGCGGTCCTCGAGGACACCCTCCAGCGCCGGCAGGTCGGGCAGCTGGCCGAGGCCCTTCAGGCCGAGGTGGTTGAGGAACTCGCGCGTCGTCCCGTACAGCAGCGGGTTGCCCACGGCCTGAGAGCGTCCGACCACCGTGATCAGGTTGCGCTCGGTCAGCGTGCTGATGGCGCCGCTGCTGTTGACGCCGCGGATCTCGTCGATCTCCAGGCGCGTGATGGGCTGGCGGTAGGCGATGATCGCCAGCACCTCGAGCCCGGCCTTGGACAGGCGCGTGAAGCTGCGGGACTTCAGCAGGTTCTCGACCAGCGGGGCGTACTCCGGCCGCGTGGCGATCTGCCAGCCGCCGCCGAATTCGACGACGGTGAACGCCAGGCCGGCGGCCGTGTAGTCCTGCTCGAGCTCGCTGATCGCCGCGCGGATCTCGGCGTTCTCGCGCTCGGGAAAGATCTTCTTCAGCTTGGCGATGGTCAGCGGGCTGTCGGTGGCGAACAGCAGGGCTTCCAGTTCCCTCTTCAAGATTCCGTCTCCCGTCCGTCAGCGCTCGTCGTCGTCTTCTTCGTCTTCCTCATCATCGTCATCGTCGTCGGCGTCGTCAGCATCATCTTCGTCATCGTCGTCCCAGTCGTCCTCGTCGTCATCGCCCCAGTCCTCGTCATCGTCATCGTCGAGGTCGTCGTCATCATCATCGTCCTCGTCCGCATCCTCATCTTCTTCGTCGTCATCCTTGGCCGCGGCGCCGGCCGGACCGCCGGCCGAGTCCTCGATGTCGTCGTCGCCGACGTCATCATCGTCCTCGTCCTCATCCTCGTCGTCCTCGTCGTCCCAGTCGATGTCATCGTCGTCATCGTCGTCGTCGTCGAGGTCATCGTCGGACCAGCCGTCGTCATCGTCGTCATCGTCGCGCGCGGTCAGCGTGTCCAGGCGCGCGGCGGGCGGGAAGGCCTCGGCCTCGGAGGAGGCCTCCGGGACGTAGGGCTCGTCGACGGCCGGTTCCGCGCCGGTCACGGTTCCGGGGGCGGGGCGCTGCAGCCAGATGGGACCCAGGGGCTCGGTCTGCACGAACACGAGGCGACCTCTCTTGACCATCTCGAGGATGGCGATGAAGGTGACGACGACTTCCATCTTGATCGTGTCGTCGGCGAAGAGCTCCTCGAACCGCACCAGCGCGCCGTCGGTCGTGCGCGCGGCGATCAGGTCGATCTTCTCCTCGACGGTGAACGGCTCCCGCACGATGTCGTGCACGGGGCGCTTGCGGACGCGGTCGTAGATGCCGGCCAGAGCCGCCAGGAGATCGAACATCTCGATGCGCAGCGCGGGCTCGACGGCCAGGTCGTTGGTGAAGGGGAACTTCAGCTGGCGCGTGTGGAACCGGGCGCGCTCGTCCTCGCGGTCCTGGAAGGCCAGGGCTGCCTCCTTGAACCGCTTGTACTCCAGGAGGCGCCGGACCAGCTCGGCGCGCGGGTCCTCCTCCGCTTCCTCCTCCTCGTCCACGCGCGAGGGCATCAGCATCTTCATCTTGATGACCAGCAGCGTGGCGGCCATGGCGATGAACTCACCGGCCTGGTCCAGGCTGATCGACTGCATCACCTCGATGTGCCGGATGAACTGGTCGGTGATGCGCGCGATCGGGATATCGTAGATGTCCACCTGGTCCTTGTCGATCAGGTAGAGCAGCAGGTCGAGCGGGCCCTGGAAGCCCGTCAGCTCGATCTGCCAGGCCGCGCTGGAGCGGAAGTAGTCCAGCTCGGGCGGCAGTGCATCGAGGTTCCAGCTCTCGGGCCCGCCGCCGCCCGGCGGGGACGCGAGGGACGTGGTACCGTCGGCGCCGCTGGCGCCGGGCAGGCTGTCGTCGGGCACGTCGCTTCCCTGCATCGTGTCGTCTCCCTGGTGGTCCCTCTAGCCGATGCCCATCGCGCCGTGCACGGTCGCCATCGTCTCGGCGGCCAGTCCGCGCGCGCGCTCGCACCCGGCGGCGATGATCTCGTCCAGCCGCTTCGGGTCCGCTTCGTACTCCGCGCGCCGCTCGCGCAGCGGGGCGAAGTGGGCGATGGCGCCCTCGGCCAGCTGCTTCTTGCAGTCGACGCAGCCGCGAGCCGCGCTGCGGCATTCCTCGGCGACCTGCGGCGCCACCTCGGGCAGGAACCGCTGGTACCAGGTGTGGACCGCGCACACCTCGGGGTGCCCGGGGTCCGAGCGGCGCAGGCGTGCCGGGTCGGTGAACGCCGGCTTGATCTTCTCGCGGATCTGCTCCGGCGTGGCCGAGATCTCGATCGTGTTGCCGAGCGACTTGCTCATCCGGTTGCCGTCGGTGCCCGGGAAGCGGGCGAATTTCGTGACCAGCGCCTCGGGCTCGGGGAAGACCTCGCCGAAGAGGTGGTTGAACCGTCGCGCCATCTCCCGCGTCAGCTCCAGGTGCGGCAGCTGGTCCTCGCCCACCGGGACGGCGTGCGCGCGGTAGGCCAGGATGTCGGCGGCCTGCAGCACCGGGTAGCCCAGGTGGCCGTAGCTGATCTCCCCGCCCAGGTTCAGGTCGCGGACCTGCTCCTTGAACGTCGGGTTCCGCTGCAGCCGCCCCATGCTGATCATCATGCCCATGACCAGGAACAGCTCGGCGTGCTCCTTGATGGACGACTGCAGGAACAGCACCGAGCGATCGGGGTCCAGCCCCGCCCCCAGCCAGTCGAGGAACATCTCGCGGCTGTTGGCATTGATCTCGCCGGCCTTGTCCAGCGCCGTCGTCAGGACATGCCAGTCGGCCACCATGAAGAGGCAGTCGTATTCGTCCTGGAGACGCACCCAGTTCTCGAGCGCGCCGGTGTAGTTGCCCCAGTGCAGGCGACCGGTCGGCCGCATGCCGCTGAGGATGATGCGGCGGCCGGCGGGTTTGTGAACGCTCAACGTGTTGCCTCGCTGTCGGATGAGTCGGACGGCGTCCGGAAGCGGGCGTCGCCGGTCGGGCGGCCCGGGCCGTGGACGGGCAACAGTACCATCGACCCCGGATCCTGTCAAAGGGCCCCCGCCGCCGGCACGACGTTCAGCGGCGTCCCGAGCGCGGATGCGCCGAGCGCCAGGCCTCGGCCAGCCAGGCGCGGTCGACGTGCGTGTAGATCTCGGTCGTGGAGATGTCGGCGTGACCGAGCAGCTCCTGCACGACGCGCAGGTCGGCGCCGCCTTCCAGCAGGTGCGTCGCATAGCTGTGGCGCAGCGTGTGCGGCGAGACGGTGGCCGGCAGGCCGGCGGCGGCGCCCGCCGTCTTCAGCAGCGTCCAGACCGACACGCGCGACAGCCGGCCGCCCCGCCGGTTCAGCAGCAGGGCCGGGCTGGGGCGCCGCCCGGCCAGGCGTGGGCGCCCTGCGTCCAGATACGCCGCGACGGCCGCCAGCGCCGGTTCGCCGACTGGCACCTGGCGCTCCTTGCTGCCCTTGCCGCGCAGGCGCACCACGGCCTCGGACGCATCGAGGTCGGCCACGTCGAGCGCGCACAGCTCGCCGACGCGGCAGCCGCAACCATAGAGCAGTTCGAGAGCCGCGCGGTCGCGCAGGCCGGTCGGCGAGCCGTCGCCCCAGGCGAGCAGCCGCTCGACCTGCGCGACGCTCAGCACGTCCGGCAGGTGGCGGCCGCGGCGCGGGGCCATGATCGTCGCCGTGGGATCGCCGTCGCGGCGGCCTTCCGCCTGAAGGAAGCGGAAGAACGAGCGGAGTGTCGACAGCAGCCGCGCCCGCGACGAGGCCGCCAACTCGGCGGAGGCGTCGAGCAGGAAGTCGCGCAGGTGCGCGTCCCCCACCGCGCCCGGCCCGGGCAGGCGGCGACCGGCCGCCCAGGTGCGCAGGCGTTCGAGGTCGCGCCGCTGCGCCTCGAGGGTGGCGGGCGCCAGTCCCTTCTCGACGCCGGCGTGGCCGAGAAAGCCGTCGATGGCGTCGTCCCAGGCGCGCTGGCGCGTGTCGCTCGGGCGCTCCCCCGTCATCGCGCCGGCTCCCCGGGATCGCCGCCGTCGCGCTGCGCGAAGAACGCCAGCAGGGCCGCCACGTCGTGCCGGTTGAGGCCGCGCACGTCGGCCAGCTCGGCCGCGGTCGCGGCGCGGACGCGGGCCACTGAGCCGAAATGGTGCAGCAGCGCCAGCTTCTTCGTCGTGCCGATACCCGGGACGAGGTCCAGCTCGCTGGCCGTCGTGCGCCGGTCCCGCAGGAGGCGGTGGTACGTGATCGCGAACCGGTGCGCCTCGTCCCGGACGCGTTGCAGGAGCTTGAGCGCCTCGCTGCGCCGCGACAGGCTGATCGTCCCGCCCTCGCGGTGGATCGTCTCCTCCCGCTTCGCCAGCCCGATCAGCTGCGCGCCGTGGAAGCCATGCCGCGCCAGCACCTCGCGCGCGACCCCGAGCTGCCCGGCGCCGCCGTCGACGACCACGAGGTCCGCCGGCTCGCCGCCGGTGGCGGCGAGCTTGCCGTAGTGGCGCTCGAGGACCTCGCGCATGCTGGCGAAGTCGTCCACGCCCTCGACAGTGCGTATGCGGAAGCGGCGGTATCTGCTCTTCAGGGGCTCGCCGCCCTTGAAGTAGACCAGCGAGGCGACGGTCTCCCGGCCCTGGAAGTTGGAGATATCGAAGCACTCGATCGTGTCGGGCACGGTGTGCAGGTCGAGGGCCTCCTGCAGCCCGATGTCGCCGGGTGTCACCTTCCGCGCGGGCCGCAGGTGGCGGCCGACCTCCGCCTGCCGGAGCTTGAACGCCGCGTTGGTCCGGGCCAGGTCCACGGCCTGGTGACGGGCCCCGCGTTGCGGCACCTTGAGGGCGCAGGCGCCGCCGCGGAGGCGGCGCAGCCAGACGTTCCAGTCGTCCACGTCCTCGACCGCGTGCGACAGCAGGACTTCCGCCGGGATGTCGCCGGCGCGCGGGTAGTACTCGCGCAGCAGCTGCGCCATGATGTCGTGCAGCCCGCGATCGAGGCGATCGGTCAGCAGGAAATGGTGCGAGGTGAGGATGCGGCCGCCACGCACGCGCATGACGACGCCGGAGGCGTCCTCGCCATCGCGGGCCAGCCCGACCAGGTCGCAGTCGCCGCTCACGCCTGACACCGGTCGGCTGTGGCTGACGGTGCGGTCGAGGCGGGCGATCAGGTCGCGCAGCTTCGCCGCCTCCTCGTAGCGGCGTGACGCGGCGAGGGTCGCCATCTGGTCGCGGAGCTCGGCGAGCACCTGGTCCTCGTGCCCGGCCAGGAAGCGCACCAGGCGCCCGACCTTGGCGCGATAGCCCTCGCGATCGTCGTAGCCGACGCAGGGCGCGCTGCAGCGCCCGATCTGCCAGTCGAGGCAGGCCCGCTCCACCGTCTGCCCGGGCAGGTCCAGGTGGCAGGTCCGCACCTGGAAGGCGGTCCACGCGCGGGAACGGCTCGTTGAGGCTGACGCGCAGGTAGGGATAGGCCTTGTCGTCCTTGAGCCGCACGTTGTAGCGCGGTCGATACTCCTTGATCAGCTGGTCCTCGAGGATCAAGGCGTCGGTGGCCGTCTCGGTGACGATGAAGTCAAAGTCGCCGATCTGCCGGACCAGCGCCTCGGTCTTCGGGTCGTGGTCCGCCCCGGCCTGGAAGTAGGAGCGCACGCGCTGGTTGAGGCGGGCGGCCTTCCCGACGTAGATGACCTTGCCCTGGCGGTTCTTGTGGAGGTAGACGCCCGGGGCGGCCGGCAGCGCGGCGAGCTTCTCCTGCACCAGTCCGCCGGCGTCCGGGGCCGTGCCCTCGCCGGCCGGGGACGCGTCCGGCCCGTCCGGGACACCCCGGTCCCCGGGGCTCCCCGCGCCGTCCGGGCGGTCGCCGTCAGGGCTTGACATCGCCACCCCCTGCGGGTATCTTTGCCGGTCTGTGAAAACCCTGACGGAGGTCGCAAACGTGCCCCATCACAAGAGTTGCAAGAAGCGCCTGATCACCAGCCAGAAGCGCAACGAGCGCAACCGGCAGAACCGCTCCCTGATGCGGACGAAGATCAAGGCGTTCCGCGCCGCCGAGACCGAGGAGAAGACGTCCTCTCTGTCGGCCATGTACAGTCTCGTCGACGTGCAGGCGCGCAAGGGCCTCATGCCCAAGAAGCGCGCGGCCCGGCTGAAGAGCCGCCTGGCCGCTGCGGCGCTGAAGCCGGCCGCCAAGTAGGAGATCAGCAGACAGGCTGCGCCTCCTGAACGATTCTCGAGGGTCCCTCCGCCCGAGGGGCCCTCTTGTTGTGCCCTCAGCTGTGTCCGCGCATTTGCCCGGAGTTCCTCCCGGAGAATTGCCCGGAGGCTTGCCCGGAAGTTTGTCCGGAACCGCGCCCGCAGATGTTGCCCCAGTTGCGCCCGCCAGCGAACCGGTCACCGCGCCGAAGCTCCGCCCGGCCTCCGGGGCGGTGAGCCCGTCGAGGTGTGCGTTCACGGCGCGCCAGTCCCGCCGCCGGAATCGGCCAGCGAGCGCAGCACGTCCCCCAGGCCGTACAGGCCCCGGTCGCACCCGGCCACGAAGCGGATGGCCGGCAGCACGCCGCGCAGGAACGCCGCCCGGGACTGTGCCCGGTGCGTGAGCACCAGCGTCTCTTCCTGGTCGCCGATCGTCCAGGTGTGTTCGCCGACGACGCCGCCGATGCGTTGCGCGTGCACCGGCACCGGACCACCGCCGCGAGCGCGTTCCCAGGCCTCGGCCAGCGTGCGTGCGGTGCCGCTGGGGCGATCCAGCTTGGCCGTGTGGTGGGTCTCCACCTGCTCCGCATCGAAGCCGGCGGGCAAGGTGCGGGCGAGCAGCTGCAGGACCATCTGCAGCGCCGGGATGCCGACCGAGAAGTTCGCCGCATGGACCACCGCGTGCGCTTCGGCGTGCCGGCGCAGGGCGGCCAGGGCTTCGGCGTCGAAGCCCGTGGTCCCGCTCACGATGCGTGCGCGGGCGGCCGCGGACCCCGCCAGAAGGCCGGGCAAGGCCGCCGCCACGGAGAAGTCCACGACGACGCAACCGGGTGGCAGGATGCGCCCCATCGCGTCCTGCCCGGTCACCGGCAGGTGCGGGTGCAGGTCTCCGGCGGGAAGCGCGCGGCCGGGCTCGGTCAGCAGCGCCACCAGCTCGCAGTCGGGCGCGGCGTCGACCAGGGCCGCCACGAGGCGCCCCATGCGTCCCTCTGCGCCGTGCACCGCCACGGGCAGTCGGGCGCCGGTGCTCACGGCGCAACCCCGGGAGCCGCCTCGGCGGCGCCGTCCTGCTCGAGCAGTGCGGCCAGCGTGCCCTCGTAGAACTGGACGAGGCGCGTGAGCGTCTTCTCCGACACCGGCACCAGCGGCAGGCGCGGGGCGCGGCGGCAGAGGCCCGCCATCGAGAGCAGCTCCTTGACCGGGACGGGATTCGTCTCCAGGAAGCATGCCGTGCAGACCGGGTCCAGGCTGCGCGCCAGGGGCCAGGCACGGTTGAGATCGCCGGCGGCGAATGCCTGCCAGAGGCGGGTGAGCCGCGCCGGGAGCAGGTTCGAGACGACGCTGATCGCGCCGGCGCCACCCAGCCCGAAGACGCTGAAGTTGAGCCCGTCGTCGCCCGAGTAGACCTTCAGGTCGCAACGGGCGATCGCCTCCTCGATCTGGGCGAGGTTCCCGCTGGCCTCCTTGAGCGCGACGATGTTGGGTTCGGCCGCGAGCTGGGCCACCGTCTCCGGCAGGATGTTGACCGCGGTCCGGCCCGGGACGTTGTAGATGACCTGCGGGATGTCCACGGCGCGCGCGATCGCCCGGTAGTGGGCCAGCAGGCCGGCCTGCTGCGGCTTGTTGTAGTACGGCGAGATGAGCATGGCGGCGTCGGCGCCCCAGGCCTTCACGTCGCGCGTCAGCGCGATGGACTCGCGCGTGCAGTTGGTGCCCGAGCCGGCGACCACGGCGCAGCGCCCGCGGCAGACCTCCACGGCCGTGCGCACGAGCCATTCGCGCTCCTCGCGCGTGAGCACCGCCGCCTCGCCCGTGCAGCCGACGGGCACCACGCCGGCGACGCCGCCCGCCACCTGCTTCTGCAGCAGCCGGCGCCAGGCGGCACGGTCGACGGCGCCGTCGGCCGTGAACGGCGTCACCAATGCGGTGTAGATGCCGTCCGGCATCACCCAGGACTTTCCCGCCATGTTCCCCACCTGTTCTGGAGTGCGAACCAACGGACCGGCGCGCGAGAAGCCCGTCAGGCGCAGGCCGTCCCGTCATTCCCGATCGCGACCTCGCCGGTGAACGCGACGAGCGCCGGTCCCCGCAGGCGCAACTCGCCGCTCGCAGCCTCGACCGCGACGGTGAGCACATCGCCGCCACGCGCATGCAGGGCGACGGGGCTCTGCGCGCGGCCCAGGGCGCAGAGTATCACGGCGCTGGCGGAGGCGCCAGTGCCGCAGGCCAGGGTCTCGCCCTCCACCCCGCGCTCGAAGGTGCGGATCCGCCAGCCGCCGTCCGGACCGTCCGGCGAGACCCAGTTCACGTTGGTGCCGGCCGGCCCGAGCTGCTCGTGCGCGCGCAGTCGCGGTCCCCAGAACTCGAGGTCGACCTCGTCGACGTCGGCAACCGGGATGACGAGGTGCGGGACGCCGGTGTTGCAGGAAGCCTGCAGCGGCCAGGGTGCGTCCGCCAGGCCGACCGCCAGGTCCAGGTTGCGCCAGCCCGGCAGCGAGATCTCCACGTCGCCGTGCCCGTGGACCCGCCCCCAAAGCACGCTGGACCACGTGTCGAAGCGGCAGGTTGCGGGCGCCAGGCCAAGGCTGTGGGCGTGTGCCACGCTGCAGCGCGCGCCGTTGCCGCACATCTCGGCCTCGCCGCCGTCGGCGTTGTAGTACGTCATCCGGAACGAGGTGCCGGCCGCGGAGCCGGGGCCGATGACGATGAGTCCGTCGGCGCCGATGCCCTTGCGGCGGTCGCAGAGCGCAGCGATAAGCGCGCGATCCAGCACCGCGCCGGCAGTCGCGACTTCGCGGTGGTCGAGCATCACGAAATCGTTGCCGGCTCCGTGCATCTTGACGAAGGGCAGCCGGCGGGC
>JADHED010003257.1_pt1 | contig 10036 bp, 9 predicted proteins | sample 8952041 | NCBI WGS metagenome assembly JADHED01 (sample SAMN16124423, study PRJNA663239) | bioreactor sludge metagenome | isolation source: sludge (control) | place: India:Bengaluru | collected 2018-09-08
GGTTGCGCGAGCAGCCGACGGTCACCTGCAGCAGGATGCTGTTGGCCTCGCTCGGGGGACGGATGATGTTGCCTTCGTAGTGCATGGGACTGAAATGCCTAAATTGCCTAAAATGATCTAACATGCCTAAAATTGAGGGCAAGACTGCGTTGCATCATTCACGTAACACCGAACACTTCAAACCGAACACGTCTCGCTTGACCTCTTTGTTCCAAACACCAAACACCAAACACCAAAATACCCAACACCAAACACCAAACACCAAAATACCCAAACACCCAAACACCCGGTCCCATCGCCCTCACTGATTCCCGAAGCCGTTGGGCTGGCCGCAGTCCGGGCAGTCCCAGGTGATCCCGTTGCAGGAGAGCCCCCAGACGTTTTCCAGCATGCACTCCTGGCAGATGCGGAACCCGCAGCGGCAGGACCAGCAGAAAGGGGCCGTCCTGCGGCAGCAGTGGCAGGCGGCGTCGCGGCTCGGCCGGTGTTTGCGCTTATACCGGCCGGGGGGCGAAGAGGCGCTCATGGTCGCGCTTGATGCAGCGGTCCATCACCACGTCGATGCCGGCGGCGGTCAGGAGGGCGGCGGCTTCCGCGTGGGCGATGCCCTCCTGCATCCAGAAGACCTTCGGCTTCAGCCTCAGGGCTTCGTGGGCGTGGGGCAGGATCTGCTCCGGGCTGCGGAAGACGTCCACGATGTCGACCGGGCCGGGTACGTCGTCGAGGCCGGGGTAGGCTTTCTCGCCCAGGATCTCGGCCTGGGCCGGTCGCACGGGTATCACCCGGTAGCCGTGCGCCTTCAGGTAGGCGGCCACCCGGTAGGAGTCGCGGTCCGGCTTGGGGCTGAGCCCGATGACCGCGACCGCGCGGCAGGCGGTCAGCACCGCCCGCAGCTCCTCGTCCCCAGAGATGATCCGACCCGGTGTCATGCCTGCGCCCTCGTGGTGTCGTGGGATGCGGTCGTTCTTGCCGTGAAAGGGGCGGGATGGTATAACCGCCCGTCCGGAATTCGAAATCGACGATAAACCACCGCCGAGCGGGTGTCAACCGACCCACGCGGGACCCGCCCCGGCCTCTCTCGACGGCCACGGACCGAGCATGGACCCGAAGCCCCCCGTTTTCCTCATCGACGGCACGGCCTACATCCACCGTGCCTTCCACGCCATCCAGGGGCTGACCAACTCGCAGGGGCTGCCCACCAACGCCGCGTTCGGCTTCACGCGCATGCTCATCAAGCTGATGGAGGAGCGGCGGCCGGAGTACGCGGCCATGTTCTTCGACGCGCGCGGCCCGACCTTCCGGCACGCGCTCTCGCCGGACTACAAGGCCAACCGGCCCGCGATGCCCGACGAGATGGCCGTCCAGATCCCGTACATCAAGCGCATCACGGCCGCCTACCGGCTGCCCGTCTTCGAGCTGCCCGGCTTCGAGGCCGACGACCTGATCGGCACCGTCGCCCGCGGCCTCGCGCCGGTCGGGCACCCGGTCGTCATGGTCACCGGCGACAAGGACTTCGTGCAGCTCGTGGGGGAGAGGGTCACGATCTGGGACCCGATGAAGGAGACCGAGACCGACCTCGCGACTGTGCGGGAGACCTTCGGCGTGGAGCCGGGCCGGATGGTCGACGTCATGGGCCTCTCGGGCGACGCGACCGACAACATCCCCGGGGTGCCGGGCATCGGGCAGAAGACCGCCCTCGAACTGATCCGGACCTTCGGCAGCCTCGAGGCCCTCTACGAGCGGGTGGACGAGGTCTCCCGGCCGAAGCTGAGGGAAAACCTGGCGCGCTTCCGCGACCAGGCCTTCTTGAGCCGCGAGCTGGCGCGCATCCGCGTCGACGCGCCCGTCGCGGTCGAGCTCGCGTCGCTGCGGCGGGTCGAGCCGGACGTGCCGGCCCTCTCCGAGCTCTTCCGCGAGCTCGAGTTCCGCCAGCTGCAGCAGAGCCTGCCGCGGGCGGAGGCGGCCCGCCGCAAGGAGTACCGCACAATCCTCGACGCGGCCGGCCTGGCGGAGCTGGTCGCGCGGCTGCGGGCGGCCGAGCTCGTCGCGGTCGACACAGAGACGACGTCCGTCGACCCCATGCGCGCGGAGCTGGTCGGCATGTCGTTCGCGGTCGAGGACGACCGGGCCGCCTACGTCCCGTTCGGCCACCGCTACATCGGCGCGCCGGCCCAGCTGCCCGCGGAGGCCGTGCTGCGGGAAGTGAAGCCGCTCCTCGAGGACCCGGCCGTGCGCAAGGTGGGCCAGAACATCAAGTACGACATGCTGGTGCTGGCGCGCCATGGGATCGATCTCGCGGGTGTCGTGTTCGACACCATGCTGGCCTCCTACCTGCTGGACCCCTCCAAGCGCGCCCACAACCTGGACCAGATCGCCCTCGACTTCCTCGGCCACCGCTGCATCCCGTTCGAGGAGATCGTCGGCCGGCGACGGGGGGTCGAGACCTTCGCCGACGCGTCCCTGGAGCAGGCCGGTCCCTACGCCTGCGAGGACGCCGACGTCACGCGCCTGGCCCACGGCGTGCTCGCGCCGCGCATCGAGGAGCTCGGGCTCGGGGAGTTGATGCGCACGGTCGAGCTGCCGCTCGTGCCCGTGCTCATGCGCATGGAGATGCGGGGGGTGGCCGTGGACACCGGCCGGCTGCGGGAGTTTTCCAAGACGCTCGAGCACCGCCTGGAGGCGCTCGAGTCGGCCATCTGCGCGCTGGCGGGCGAGCGCTTCAACATCAACTCCAGCCAGCAGCTGGGCAGCGTGCTGTTCGACAAGCTCAAGCTGCCGACGCAGAAGAAGACCCGCAAGAAGACCGGCTACTCGACCGACGTGGACGTGCTGACCGCACTCGCGCCGCTGCACGAGCTGCCGGCGTTGGTGCTGCAGCACCGTACGCTCGCCAAGCTGAAATCGACCTACGCCGACGCGCTGGTCGGCCTCGTGCACCCGAAGACCGGCCGCATCCACACCTCCTACAACCAGACCGTCACCGCGACCGGCCGGCTCTCCAGCTCGGACCCCAACCTGCAGAACATCCCGATCCGCACGGAGGAGGGGCTGGAGATCCGGCGCGCGTTCGTGGCCCGCCCCGGCTGGCGCCTGCTCTCGGCCGACTACTCGCAGATCGAGCTGCGCATCCTGGCCCACTGCTCGGAGGACGAGCGGCTGATCCGGGCCTTCCGCGAGGGGGAGGACGTCCACACCCGGACCGCCTCGGAGGTCTTCGGGCTCGAGCCCGGCCGGGTCACGCCCGAGCTGCGCCGGCAGGCCAAGGCCATCAACTTCGGGATCATCTACGGGATGAGCCCCTTCGGGCTGGCGCGCCAGCTCGACATCAGCCAGAAGATGGCCAAGACCTACATCGACCACTACTTCGAACGCTACCCCGGGGTGCGGGACTTCGTCGACCGCACGATCGCGGAGGCGCACCGAACGCGCCGCACGAGCACCCTGCTCGGGCGCATGCGGCTCCTGCCCGACATCGGCAGCGCGAACCCGGCCGTGCGCCAGGCGGCCGAGCGCACCGCGATCAACACGCCGATCCAGGGGTCGGCGGCCGACCTGATCAAGGTGGCCATGATCCGCATCGACGCGGCGCTGGCCAAAGCCGGCCTCCGTGCGGCCATGCTGCTGACGGTGCACGACGAGCTGGTCTTCGAGGCGCCGCCCGAGGAGTCGGACGCGGTGGCCCGTACGGTGCGGGAGATCATGGAAGGGGTCTGGCAGCTGCGGGTGCCGTTGCAGGTCAATGTGGCCGGCGGCGACAACTGGGCCGAAGCGCATTAAAAGACGGGTGTTTTGTGTTTGGTGTGTGGTGTTTGGCCTCACAACCTCCATAGACTGCGTGGCCTTTCCCAAACACCAAATACCAATCACCAAACACCAAACACCAAATACCAAACACTATCCTTCTCTTAGGAGAAACACATGGGCTCCATGGACGAACACATTTTGAAGGCCGCGAAGGAGATCGTGGTGAAGTTCATCGAGTGCGGCCGGCTGTCACCCACGGGGTTCGCCGAGACGTTCCAGGCCGTCTACAAGACGGTGAGCGATACGGTGCGGGCCGCCGCGCCGCCGCCCCCGGCCAAGGAGCCGGAGCCGCCCCGCAAGGGCAAGTGAGGCCCGCGCAAGGCGATGGGGCCTGGTTTGACTTTGACCGGTGCATCTTCTATGACTGCGACGGTTTCGACTGAGTTGCACCGCTCCGGACGACGGCCGTCGCGGCGCCGCGGGGCGTCAAAACCATCCCGGGACCAAGGTGGAACCCCGATCATGAGGTCGTTCGAAACGAAAGCGCATGCACGCCGCCTCCGCATCCCGTTGCTCGTGGCGGCGATCCTGGTTGCGTTGGGCGCGACCGCCTGCACGACGATGAAAAACGCGGCCACGGGAACCGCGGAGGTCGTGGGCGACACCTCCCGCAAGGTGGTCGAGGCCGTCACCCCCGGCGGCGGCCCGCGCGTGCGGCACACCGTGGCCGTGATCGGCATGGAGTCCCGGTTCGGGCCGGGCCGGATCGGGTTCGACAGCCACTTCGCCCGGGCCATGCCCGAGCGGCTCCGATCGGGTTGCCGCGACCTGCTGATCGACGACTCCGCCGGCGAGTTGCTGGGATCCACGCCGCTGCTGCCCTCGGGGCGGATCGACAGCTTCAGCCTGGGCGCGCTCGGCCGCCCGCGCGGCCTGGAATACTTTCTCGTCGGCACCCTGAACGGCCTCACCTTCAACGACCGGAAGACCGGGTTCTGGCTGTGGAAGGGCACGCGCTACACGCTGCGCGTGACGATGCGCTTAGAGATCGTGGACTCGGCGACCGGCACCAAGCTGCTGGACGAGCCCTTCGCGCAGGAGATGGAGCTCGACGAGAACCGCTACGAGCTGTTGAAGGCGGCCCCGGTGCCGCCGCTGGCCGAGATCGTCCAGCCGCTCGAGCGCATGCTGCGCGAGGCGGCCAAGCGCACCTGCGAGGCCCTGAAAGAAAAACCCTGGCAGGGGTTCGTCACGGAGGCCGAAAACGGCCGCCTGGTTCTTTCGACCGGCAGCACGGCCGGGCTCGCGGCCGGCACGCGGCTCGAGGTGTTCGGCCCCGGCCAGCTCATGCAGAGCAAGGACGGGCTGCGATTCCTCAAGCCGGGGGGCAAGGTGGGCGAGGCCGAGGTGACCTCGGTCGCGGCCGACCGCGCGGAGGCCGTGCTCAGCCGCCCGCAGCCCAACCTCGCCGGGGGCGTCGTCCGCCTGAAGTGACGCCGGGAGTCGCCCGGTCAACGGGTTTCACTCCCGCTGCGCTTCCGCCGCCCGGCAGTGCGCCTCGGCCAGCTCGAGCGCCTGCTCGACCGATGCCGCCCCGGCCAGCGCCTGCCGCAGGGCCGCGCCGCCGCGCATGCCTTTCGCAAACCACCCCAGCCGACATCGCAACAGCGCCGCCGCGACCGTCTCACCGTAGCACTCCCGGGTCAGATCCGCGTAGCGGCGCATGACCCGCAGCCGCTCCAACGGGAGGTCGGGCGCGGCCGGCCGGCCCGCGAACAGCGCCGCGGCCTCGGCGAAGACCCGCGGGGTGCCGATGGCACGCCGTCCGATCATGACCGCGTCGCACCCGGTTTCGGCCATCATCCGCAGCGCGTCCCCGGCGCTGCAGACGTCCCCGTTGCCGATCACCGGGACGCGCAGGCGCGCTTTGAGCGCGGCGATCAGGGACCAGTCCGCCCGGCCGGAGAACTTCTGGCCGGCCGTGCGCGGGTGGAGGATGACCGCGTCCACGCCGCAGGCTTCCGCCATGCTCCCGATCTCCAGCGCCTGCCGCCCGGAGCGGTCCCAGCCGCTGCGCAGCTTGATGGTCAGCGGGAGGCTCACGGCCCGGCGTACGGCCGCGATCACTGCTGCGGCCCGATCGGGGGTGCGCATCAGCGCGACGCCCGACCCGGTCCGGGTGACCTTGCGCACGGCGCAGCCGAAGTTGATGTCGACCGCGTCCGCACCGGCGGCCTGCACGATGGCCGCCGCCTCGGCCATGACCGCCGGGTCGGCGCCGAAGAGCTGCACCGACAGCGGCCGCTCCGCGGGCAGGCTGCGCAGGTAGGGCAGGGTGTGCGCGCAGCGGCGCGCCAGCCCTTCCGCGCTGACCATCTCGGTGAAGACCATGGCGCAGCCCGCCTCGCGCGCGACCAGGCGGAAGGGCAGGTTGGTGACCCCGGCGAGCGGGGCGAGCAGGAGCGGGCGTTCGAGCTGCAGCGCACCGATCTTCATGGCCGGACCGGGGTGGCGTAGCAGTAGAGGCAGCCGTGCGCGCAAGGGTGCCGGTCGTAGGAGCCGACGTCGGTCGACACCCGGCAGGCGCAGCCGGCGGCGGTGCGCTGGCCCGGGTCGCGCTTCAGGCTGAGGGTTCCGCCGTAGAGCTCCATCAGCAGCTCGCTCGGGATGCAGGCGCCGGCGCGGATCCGGGAGCCCGGCGGCAGCCCGCCCAGGAGATCGCTTTCGCAGCAGGTGGTCAGGCCGATGCCGCGCGGCCGCAGGAGGGTTTCGAGCGCGAGCAGTGCGTCGAGCGCCTCCCGGCGCTCGACCTCCAGGAAGTTGACCCCCGGCAGGCGCGCCGTGCGGCGCTCGATCTTGCGGTAGGGGTCCATGAGGCTCGCGGTGCAGCTGCGGATTCCGGCCGCAGCCGCCGCGTCCGCGACCCGTTCCGCGCCCTCCGAGCTCCGGCGCGGCCGCCCGTCCGCCGCGTGGAAGAAACAGATCGGGTCCAGGCGCCAGTTGACGGCGCGCGGTCCGAAATCCCGGCACAGGCGCCGCAGCTGCCGCAGGCGGTCGCCCAATGGCGGGACTCCGGGTTCGAGCAGGCGGTTCTCCGGGTTGACCGTGAACTGGAAAAAGAGGTGGTAGCCGCGGTCGACCAGCTGCCGGCCGTAGCCGCCCGCCAGGAAGGGGCCGAAGTTCTTGGACCAGAACACGATCGTGTGCACCGGGGGCGCGGTCGCCGGCACGCGGCGCACGCGGCGGTTGAACGGGTGGGTCACCTCGAACTCGCCGCGCTCGATCCCCTCCATGAACCACCGCATGTGGAAAGCGGGGATGTCCGTGCGGCGGGAGGCGGAGATGACGGTCGCGAGAGGTTCCATGGGATAGGGGACTGCGGGGCGGCCGGATGCCGGCGACGGCTACTTCTCTTTTTTCAGCTTCGCCAGCGGGATCACCTTGGGGCTGCCGGGGTCGCGCGCGGTTTGTTTCGGCTCGGGCGCCGGCGCCTCGGGCGCGGCCGGGGCGGGGCTCTCCACCTTTTCCAGTCGCATGCGCTTGCCGTTCATGGTGAACTCCCCGCCGTCGATGTAGGCGTCGCGCAGGATCCAGGTGACGACCTGCACGGGGACCTGGAGCAGCAGCAGCCGCACGTGGTACCATCCGGGCTTGTGGTCGGGCTCGATGCCCTCGATCCGGGCAAAGGAGAGGGGCTTGCCTTCGAAGTGGATGAGGACGATGTCCTTTTCGCCGGTCATGGTGCGGGTGCGCTTTCCGTTGGATACCGTTCGGTTATCCCCCCCGGGGGATGGCATGGCTTATACCCTGCTTCGCCGCGGAACGCCAGCCCGGACATTTCACGAGTCGCGCCGGATTCGCCTCAAGTCGTCCGCCGGATCGGCCGATATCCCCATAGAGTTCCACCATCCGAACGAAGGGAGCTTCGAACATGATGCGGACATCCGGTTGTGACAAATGGGGGATCCTGCTGCTGGCACTTGCGCTGGCGGCCGCTGGGCTCGTGCCCTCGGAGGCCCTTGCCGCCAAGGCGCAGCCGCGCACCGCCGCGGACGCCGAGAGCAAGGACCCGACCTACTGGTTTCAGAAAGGCGCGCTCTGCGCCACCTACGGGAACAACCAGGCGGCCGTGCGCTACTTCGGCCGGGCGATCGCCTTAGACCCCGGGCGCAGCGCGCCGTTCTTTTCGCAGGGGGTGTCCTACGGTCAGCTGGGACAGTACGACAAGGCCTTCGCCGCGATCAACCGCGCGATCGAGATGGATCCGCGCAACGGGCTCTACTACTACGGCCGGGCGCGGACCTACCTGCTGACCGGCGACCGGCAGCGGGCGATGCAGGACTTCCGCGCCGCCGCCGATCTGGGGGACGAAGACGCCCAGGCCTATCTGAAGACGAGCAAATAGAGTTACGAGTTACAAGTTACGAGTTAAAGAGATTCACCCCTTTACGAGTACCTCGCCCGAGCGCCCCAACTCGTAACTCGTAACTGCCCCTCCTAACTTGTAACTGCTTCTATGGAATCACCACCGCCTGCGACCGGCGGCCGTCGATCTTGATCGTCAGCGGGTGCGGCAGCCGCACGTGCCGCAGGTGCGCGGTCGTGGTCTCCGCCGGCTGGGCCTTGAGCCACTCCCAGTTCATGAAGTCCTCGCCGCTGTTCGCGACGGTCAGGTAGGTGATGTCGAGCGAGGTGATGTTGTGGAAGAAGTGCGAGCCCTGGGAGGGGTCCGCCCGCAGCGCCTCGGTTGCGGTCTCGATCACCGCCCTCACGGCGTAGATGTCGTTCCACTTGACCGGGATGCCGAGCCAGCGGTCGGCCGAGCCCCAGCGGCCGGGGCCGATCAGCAGGTAGCGGCGGTTGAGGGCGCCGATCTGCTTGTTCAGGCGGCCCACCTCCGCCGCGATCTCCACCGTGCGGGACACGTCGAAGGACTCCGGGTCGACGAAGACGACGTCCTCGATGTCGGATACGATGCCGTTGCCGAGCGCCTTGGAGGAGTAGGCGATCGCCCGGCGGCGCTCCTCCGCGCCGATTTCGACCGTCAGCTTCTGGCGGGCGACCGCCATGGGCCGGATCTGGAGCAGGTCGAACGCCGGCCGCGCGCCGGCGGCGAAATTGACGGCGAACTCGATCTCGACCGGGCAGCCCATGCCCTTGCGGCCGAGCTCCAGGAGCTCGGTGAGGATCTCCGGCAGCGGGAACTCGCGGTACTTCAGGATGCCGGCGAAGGTCACGACGGGAATCCCCCCGTCCAGGCAGCCGTCGCGGATGCGGTGCTCCTGGGGGAAGTAGGTGCTCGCAAGCCGCCGCAGCGCCGGGCTGTCGGGGCACGCCTCTATCGACACCCGGTCGAGGTTGGCGTCCTCGCGGAGGTCCGGCGCGTCGGCGCCGTCCGCCAGCGTGAGCGCGTAGAAGTGCCGCTGCGAGTTCCGGAGGATGTCCTCCACCGTCGAGAGCTGCGGCAGGTACTGGGGGTACCGGGGCGAGAAGCGCACGGCCGTGCCGCCCTCGACGACCGTCTTGCCCAGCCCGAGCGCGATGTGCGCAATGCCCTCCTCGGGCTTCATCTGGCCGATGGGGTAGAAGTTGTAGGACTGCGCCACCCCCGCCAGCGCCGGGTAGAAGCGGCCGTTGCAGGCCGTCCCGGTCAGGTGCTGGATCGCCACCGCCATCTTCTCCTCCTCGATGCGGTGGTAGGTGCTGCGGGCGAACGCCTTCGGGCTTTCGAAGTAGGTCGAGGCGTAGACGAGCTTGACCGCCGCCACGAGCGCCTCCAGGCGCCGCGCCGGGTCGGGGTGGGCATTGGCCAGCATGCAGGTGCGGTAGATGCCGGCGAACGGCTGGAACTGCGCGTCCTCGAGCAGGCTCGAGGAGCGTACGGCCAGCGGGCAGCGCGTGTGCTCGGCGAAGGCCGACAGGTCCCGCTCGAGCCAGTCCGGGAAGCGCGCCTGCTGAAAGGCCGCCGCGATCTCGGCGTCGGGGACCTCCCGGGTCGCGAGCGCCTTCAGGCCGTTTTCGACCGTGAAGGCGTCGAACCCCTCGGTGCTGATGGCCACCGTCTTCGGGACGCGGATGTCCACCGCCTCGAACCGGCGGTGCAGGCCGGGGTTCTCCTTCAGCAGGGTGGAGGCGAACGCGAGGCCGCGCGCCTTGCCGCCGAGCGACCCGCGGCCGATCTTTATGAAATCCGCGTCCGGGTCGAAGCGGCCCTGCGCCATCTCGGTGATGATGCCGCGCTGGATCCCCTTGCGCCGCTCGCGGATCGAGCGCACGAGGTGCTCGGTGAGCG
>JADHED010003258.1_pt1 | contig 10036 bp, 10 predicted proteins | sample 8952041 | NCBI WGS metagenome assembly JADHED01 (sample SAMN16124423, study PRJNA663239) | bioreactor sludge metagenome | isolation source: sludge (control) | place: India:Bengaluru | collected 2018-09-08
GTGTGTTGCTGCGGCCCCCCCCCCCCCACCGGCGGGGTTGCCTCCCCCCCCCCCCCGGGGGGGGGGGGGGGGGGGGGGGCCCTGCTCAGCCCTTGCGCGACATCGGACAGCCCCACCCCAACCCCTCCCCTGAAGGGGAGGGGCTAGAAGTGCTGCTCGGTGATATGATATTGGCCTATGGTGTCTGCGCATCCGAAGCCGAGGACAAGGCCATCCCGCTGACGCGGCACGTAAGCCACCTGATCGTCCACGGCACGCTGCACCTTCTAGGGCTCGACCATATCGATGAAGCAGAGGCCGAGCATATGGAGGCACTGGAGGTAAAAGCGCTTGCATCGCTGGGCATCGCCAATCCATATAGCGACCATTGAAAACAGCCGGAGGCAGCATAGCCAACCCCATGACGGAGGGCGATAGTAGTAGCGGTTTACGACCCCGCAAGGACGAAACCGAGGAAGGACGAATATGGCAGCGGCTGAAGTCGCTTCTATTCGGACGCAATCATGAGCCGACGCTGCGCGAGCAGCTCGAAGAAAAAATCGCTGAACATGAAGAAGATGTAGAGGAAGGCGACGCTCCTGAAGACGAGGGCGACCTGTCAGCTCCCGAGCGTCTGATGCTGCGCAACCTGCTCCATTTCTCGGAAAACCGCGTCGATGATGTCATGGTGCCGCGCAGCGACATTCTTGGCCTGCGCGAGGATGCCAGTTTCGACGAAGCGGTCGCCGCCTTTGCCGAACATGGCCATAGCCGCATGCCGGTTTACAAGGACACGCTCGATAACATCACCGGCATGATCCATGTGAAGGATATCTTTGCCGTACTGGCTGAGGGCAAGGAAAAACCTGACAGTCTGGAGGCTTTCATCCGCCAGCCGCGCTATGTGCCGCAAAGCATGGGGGCTATCGAGCTGCTCGACGAAATGCGTCGGACGCGGACGCACCTCGCAATCGTGATCGACGAATATTCAGGCACCGAAGGCCTAGTGACAATCGAAGATCTGGTCGAGGAAATTGTCGGCGAGATCGAAGACGAGCATGACGATGAACCGGAGGCGCTGTTCACCGAGACCGCGCCGGGTATCTGGGAAGCAGATGCGCGCACGGAACTGGACGACCTTGCCGAAGCCCTCGACGAAAAACTCGCGGATGTGGACGAGGATGTCGACACCATTGGCGGCCTGGCCTTTGTGATTGCCGGACAGGTTCCCAACATCGGCGACATATTGGTCCACGAGGAAAGCGACTGGAAGATCGAGATACTCGAAGGCGATGATCGCCGGGTGACGCGTGTGCGGCTATATCGGCCGGAGGTGGTTGGCGCGGCGGCGGGGTAACTAACCCTTTCCAGCTATCACCGTAGCCCTGAGCCTGTCGAAGGGCGCCTATCAGCGTCAATGCAAACCTTGAGACGCCCTTCGACAGGCTCAGGGCTGCGGTAAAAAAACGCGTTACTTAGCCCAAACCTCCGCCAGTCGATCATCTCTTCCGCAACGGCTGCGGTAATAGCGGTAGCGGATCGGGTTCTTTTTATAATAATCCTGATGGTAATCTTCGGCGCGGTAGAAAGCGCTGCGTGCCACTATTTTGGTTGCCAGATCGCGTTTGAAGAAGCCCACCAAATAGTCGAACGAAGCTTTTGCTGCCTTCTGTTCGGCAGCACCTTGCGGAAAGATCGCGGCGCGATAGCTCTCGCCCTTGTCGCAAAACTGTCCTGCTGCGTCGAATGGATCGACATTCTTCCAGAAGACCGAAATCAGTTCGGAATATTTCACCTTCACCGGATCGTAGGTAACCAGCACCGCTTCGTAATGACCTGTTCCACCGGCGCTCACCTGCTCATAGGCCGGGTTCCGCACCCGACCGCCAGTGTAACCGGATACGACATCAATCACGCCGTCGACCTTCTCGAAATCGGCCTCGGCGCACCAGAAACATCCCATCGCAAAGACGGCGGTTGCAGTTTCGGTCTTTCCGCGCACTTCGGAAGCGCTCGCCAACGCAAAGAGGAGCATGGCCGAAAACATGGCGACGGCAATTTGACTCAGCTTTTTCATCATAGCCTCTGGTTCGCCTCGATTGACCTTAAAGTTACGCCTCGCCCTGACTTTCAAGCAACTGGCGCGCACGCCAGCGCCAATGAAGGGCAAGTGTCTCCATTTCCGCCAATTCGCGCAATGCGGTATTTGCCCCGTCCATTCGGTGCATACCGCCGATTAACAACTGAAACGCGCGCTCGACGGTCCAGCCATGCCGCGCGCGTTCCACTTGTTCGATGCTGTCATCGGGCTTGATATGGCCGACTTCCATCACCCTGAAATAATAGCCGCTGCGGCCGGTTTGAACGACTGCAGCCATTATGCCTTTCATTCCAAAATGATGGTCTAATTTCCAGCAAGGCTGCCGACCTTGGCTGATCTCGACCAACGCCTCACCAATCCGGAAGCGGTCGCCAATCTGGACACGGTCTTCGGTCATTTCCAACGCCGAGATATTCTCGCCAAAACCGCCCAAGCGGCCAAGATGCGGGTGAGGTTCACGCCCGGCTTTGGCAAAATCGGCCTCCCAAAGCGGATAATGCTCGCCCGGGTAGAAATGCACTGCCTTATCCTCACCGCCATGCACAGTCGGGTCGCCGACGCGATCCCCCTCAAATCCGGTGAAGGTCAGATAAACCGGATGGTCGACCGAAAGGCGCGAGCCGATGGAACTGTCTTCCCCCTCGCCTCTGAACGAAACGGGTTTGCCGATTAACAAGGCTTCGATGTTCGTTTTGATCATGCCAGAGCTTAACCGTCCGGTCACGGCTTGGCCATTGGCAATCGCGCCCGCGATGTCTAATAGGCTGCGGATGCAGACGGCGGACCTTCGCATTGCCCTGTTTAGCGGCAATTATAATTATGTGCGCGATGGCTCAAACCAGGCACTCAACCGGCTGGTGGGGTATTTGCTGCGCCAAGGCGCGCAGGTGCGGGTCTATTCTCCTACCGTCGACGAACCTGCCTTCCCGCCCACCGGCGATTTGGTCAGCGTACCGTCGATGGCGATCCCAAACCGCCCCGAATATCGCATTCCACTGGCGCTTTCCGGCGCAGTAAAGCGTGATCTGGAAGCCTTCGCGCCCAATGTCGTGCATATCTCCAGCCCGGACCGGGTTGCGCGCAAGGCGGTGAAATGGGCGCGTAAACGCAATTTGCCGGTGCTCGCCTCGGTGCACACGCGGTTCGAAACCTATTTCCGTTATTACAACATGTCGTTCCTCGAACCGTTGGTTGAAGCTTGGTTGCGCACGCTTTACCGGAAATGCGATGCGCTGGTCGCACCATCGGAATCGATGGCACAGGTGCTTCGCCAACAGCGGATGAATTACGATATCGATATCTGGTCGCGTGGCGTTGATCGCGACATATTCGATCCCTCTCGCCGAGACCTGCAATGGCGCAATGAATTGGGCATAGCCGACGATATGCCGGTCATTGGATTTCTGGGCCGTTTAGTCATGGAAAAGGGCCTCGACGTCTTTTCCGACTCCATCGACCAGCTCAACCGTCGCAATGTTAGGCATAAGGTGCTGGTTATCGGCGAAGGCCCGGCGCGCGGCTGGTTCGAAAGCCGCCTGCCAGACGCCGCCTTTGTCGGCTTCCAGGGCGGTGCCGATCTGGCGCGCGCAGTCGCCAGCATGGACATATTGTTCAACCCCAGCGTCACCGAAACCTTTGGCAATGTGACGCTGGAGGCGATGGCTTGCGGCCTACCGGTTGTCGCGGCAAAAGCCACCGGCAGCCAAAGCTTGGTCGATGACAACCGCTCAGGGCGGCTTATCACCCCGGGCGCCATTGCTCAGTTTGCCGAGGCGTTGCGCAATTATTGTGAAGACCCGGCATTGCGTATGGAGCATGGCAAGGCCGGTGAACAACGCAGCCTCGAATATAGCTGGGATGCGATCAATCAGGCCGTGGCCGATACCTATGTCCGGCTGGTCCGGCAACGTCGCACGGAGCTGACCAAGGCGTGAGCGACCTTTTCGGCGCCCCGTCCCCAACCCGTCCCGAAACTGTTTCGGCACATTCGCCGCTTGCCGATCGGATACGCCCGCAGTCGCTTTCGGAAGTTGTAGGGCAGGAGCATCTGACTGGGCCTGATGGGGCCATCGGTCGCATGGTCGCCGCCGGGCGATTGTCCTCAATGATCCTGTGGGGGCCGCCGGGAACAGGAAAAACCAGCATCGCGCGTCTTTTGGCCGACGCGGTTGGCATGCATTATATGGCGGTTTCGGCGGTTTTTTCGGGCGTCGCCGATCTGAAAAAGGCCTTTGCCGAGGCCGAACAGGTAGCGCGCACCGGCAAAGCCACATTGCTGTTCGTCGACGAAATCCACCGTTTCAATCGCGCGCAGCAGGACGGATTTCTGCCCTTTGTCGAGCGTGGCATTGTCACACTTGTTGGCGCGACCACTGAAAATCCCAGTTTCGAACTGAACGCCGCATTGCTCAGCCGGGCGCAGGTGCTGGTATTGAAACGCCTTGATGAGGCCGCCCTTCTCAAACTCTTCGAACGTGCCGAAGCCGTCGAAGGAAAGCCCCTGCCCCTCACCGGCGATGCGCGCTTGGCTCTGATTGCGAGTGCGGACGGCGACGGTCGGTTCCTGCTCAACCAGGCCGAAACGCTATTCGCCATCGCGCCGCCAGACGCCCCCTTGGACCCTCAGGCCATGGCCGCCCTGCTCCATCGCCGGATGCCGGTTTATGACAAGGACCGTGAGGGGCATTACAATCTCATTTCGGCCCTGCACAAATCGATGCGCGGTTCAGACCCGCAGGCCGCGCTCTATTGGCTGGCGAGGATGCTGGTTGCGGGCGAAGAACCGCTCTATGTGCTCCGTCGCATCACCCGTTTTGCAGTTGAGGATGTTGGCCTCGCCGATCCGCGGGCGCTCGAACAATGCATCGCGGCCAAGGATGCCTATGAATTTCTGGGATCTCCGGAAGGTGAATTGGCCATTGTCCAAGCCTGCCTCTATTGCGCCACTGCGCCCAAATCGAACGCAGCTTACAAGGCCCAAAAAGCCGCATGGAAGCTGGCCAAAGAAACCGGTTCGTTGATCCCGCCAGCCAATATTCTGAACGCGCCGACCAAGCTGATGAAGGATATCGGCTATGGCCAAGGCTATGCCTATGACCATGACATTGAGGAAGGTTTTTCGGGTGCCAATTTTTGGCCAGAGGAGATGCAGCCAGCGGAACTTTACCGCCCTGTCCCGCGTGGACTGGAGGCCAAAATAGCCGAGCGCCTCGCTTATTGGGATGGCCTGCGCAGGGAGAGGAACAGCAAATGAGGTATCGCGCCGCCGTCTGTACGGCATTGACCGGACCCGAGAGCATCCGGATTGAGGAATGCGAACGCAAGCCGTTGCAACCCGGCGAGGTTCGTATTGCCATCAAGGCGGCGGGGCTCAATTTCCCCGACTTGCTGATGACTTACGGCAAATACCAGTTCCGCCCCGATCCGCCCTTCGTTCCGGGTATGGAATTTTCGGGAGAAGTCATCGAGGTCGGCGCCGGTGTGACCAATTGGAAACCGGGCGATGGCGTGATGGGTGGCGGCAAGGGCGACTGTATTGCGGAAGAAGCGGTCGTTCCTGCCGCAGCTTTGGCAACCAAGCCCGATGCATTAAGCTGGGAAGAGGCAGCGTGCTGGCGCGCAGGCGGAGTTACTGCATGGCACGCGTTACACGACAAGGCTGCGCTCAAAGCAGGTGAGACCTTGCTGGTGCTGGGCGCCGCTGGCGGAGTCGGCATGGCGGCGGTTTCGCTCGGCAAATATATGGGGGCGATTGTCATCGGCACGGGTTCCAGCCCGGAAAAGCGCGCAGCTATCCTTGCGGCTGGCGCAGACCATGCGCTCGATCCGGCCGATCCGGACTTAGCGGCCAAGGTCAAGGAACTGACCGACGGCAAAGGCTGCGATGTCGTATTCGATCCTGTAGGAGGTGATCTGTCGATTACCGCAACACGCGCGATCGGATGGGGCGGACGTTTCCTGATTGTCGGCTTTGCCAGCGGCAGCACGCCCAGCTTCCCCGCCAACCATGCGCTAATCAAAGGATATAGCCTGATCGGCCTGCGCGCAGGTGAGGCCAGCCGCCGCGATCCGGAACTTGCGGCCAGAACATCCATCGAACTGAAGAAATTGGCTGAAGCAGGTGTCATGCGCCCGCATATTTCACACCGCCTTCCGCTCGATCAAACCCGCGACGCATTGCTGGTGCTCGAACGGCGCGAGGCCATTGGCCGCGTCGTTTTAACCTTGGGCGATTGAGCCCGGCAGGGTCGCGTAGCCGGGCCCAATCGCAACGCTGAATGCTCCGCATACAAATGCAGGGCACTCCGGATTACTGGTTGGTGCGGATCTGGCCGACTCTTCCGCTACGATTGCTTTGCCCTTCGCCGGCCTTGCGAGAAGTCAGCTTGGCATCTTTGAAATGCTTTCCACGGGCCGCCTGCCCGCTATTTTCGAGCGGCCTTTCGCCCGCCTTGCGGACCGTCATCGTGCCATGGCGGATGGGCGCATTGGCACGACCATCGCCATTCACATCACCAACGGCGACACGCGGTTTGGAACGCGGCGCGGGCGGAGGGGTGTCGGGTGCAATGTCCGACGCCTTTTGCACGGCAGGAAGCAGCAGCCCCTTTTGCGGCTCATCCGGCTTGGGTGCGACTTCCTTCGGCGCATCACTGCCCGGTGCAGCAGCTTCGCCTTTGACGCCTTCATATTTCATATAGATCGCGCTGTGCGCGGCCCCGATCATGCCGAACGATAAAGCTGCAGCAATCAACCAGTCCTTTTTCCTGTTCATTCTCTCTCTCCTTGGGTCGCATCCCGATCTCGGGAATGATCTAAAAATAGAGTGTTACTCTAGAGTGTCAATCCATTTTTTCCTTGCTTGTTTTTCTCAGGCCTTTGATAAGGGGGGCGTAATGAATGCAGCCAAGCCAAAGACCCGCGACCGCATCCTCGCCTCCGCACGCGAACTGTTTTTTTCCAAAGGGTTGGATGAAACCTCGATTGCTGAAATCTGCAAGCATTCGGGTGTGTCAAACGGCAGTCTGTTCCATCATTTCCCGACCAAGGAAGCCATCGCGCTCGAAATCTTCGTCGGTATTCGCCGTCACTATTGGGAGCATGTGATTGCAGCGATGGAAGCTGAGTCGACGGTGCCCGCCGCTGCCGAGGCTTCGGTGCGCGCTGCCTTCGATTTCCAGAAGAAGTTCTCCGACGAATATACCTTCATGCTCGATACGGCCGCGGCGCCTTGGGTGCTCAAGCATACGACCGCGCTGAAAGATTTGAATGCGGCTTTCGTGGAACGGGCAATGGGGTGGGCCGCGCCATATTTTATCAAGGGTGAGCTACCTGCCCTATCGATCCACACTTTCGGGGCGCTGATATTCGGCTTGCCGCAATGGATCGCACGCGAACAGCGCGCCGGGCTTTCCGTGCCCGACATAGAGATTGTCACCGGGGAGTTGGCTGCATTGATGCGCAAGCTGTTTACCGTCGAACCAAAATAAACGAGTCAAATCATTGCTTTGACTCATAAAAATGCTGCGCAGCATAAGATGCAGCAAAAATTTGCCAGAGTCTTGATTCCATGATAGATTCTTCCTGCTTCTGAACCCTTCGGTTCGCAACTAGGGGGAGCGAAAATGGATAGTTTGCAGATAGCAGGTTACGCCTTTGATCAGGCACTTTTCATGGAATGGGCGGAGAAGATATTCTTCGCCCTTGTTATTTTGGGGATCACCTGGGCGCTCGCCAAAGCGGCCAAATGGACCTTCGCAAAGATGGTCGACCAAATACCTTTCCTGCAACGCGGGACATCGAGCGGAGAGAGTGTCGGAATGGCGCTCGGTAAAATCGTTTCGCTTCTGGTTTGGTTGCTCGGCTTGCTTGCGGTTCTCCAGCAGCTTGGATTTGATAGCGTGATTACACCCGTGCAGGGATTGCTGACCAATTTCATCGGTTATCTCGATAATGTGGTCTTTGCTGCCGCAATCTTCTTCATCGGTTCGATGATCGCAGGAATCGCCCGCGACCTGGTGGAAACCGCCTTGGGCGCCGTCGACTTCGACAAATGGGCCAATAAGGGTGGGGTCGAAGCCATCACCGGGAATAATGCGATTACCAAGACGCTGGGTACGATTGTCTATGTACTCGTTATCATTCCGGTCGCGATTGCTGCACTCCAGATGCTGGAAATATCGGCAATCACCGAACCGGCAATGAACTTGCTCAACATGGTGTTCAAAGCCATCCCGCTGATCATCGGTGCTTGCCTCTTGCTCGGTATTGGCTTTGTGATCTCGCGCTGGGTGGCAGCGCTGATCCGGGACCTGCTGCCCAGCCTTGGCGCAGATCGTGCGATTAACGAGCTCGGTATCCTGCCCGAAGGCCGCACGGCATCAGGCGTGATTGCCGCGATCGTTACCATCGCCATCATGATCTTCTTCGCCATCGCGGCGACCAACATGCTTGGTTTCCCGCAGTTGACGAACATCCTCGAAACGGTGCTGGCGCAGGCAGGCAATGTCGTCTTTGGCGCAGTGCTGATTGCTCTGGGTGTGCTCATCGCCAACATTCTTCGCAATTTGATCGCCGATGCAACAGGCGCAGGAATTGCGTCAAACGTTACCTATTGGATCACAACCGGCCTGTTCGTTTTCATCGGCCTAAAGCAGATGCAGATTGGCGGGATGATTGTCGATTATGCCTTTGGCGCGCTCGCCATCGGTGCTGCGGTTGCCTTTGCCCTCGCCTTTGGCCTTGGCGGACGTGACGCGGCGGCACGGATGCTGTCGGACCTGCGGGCTCCTGCCACACCTGCAGCGAAGAAACCGGTCGCCTCGCTGGCACCCAAAACAGTCAAGCGCGCTCCGGCCCGCAAGGTACCGGTCAAGAAATAAGCTGCCTTTACCGAAGCAGCCAATTGGGGCGGGGGAAACCTCGCCCCCTTTTATTTGGCCCCCCCTTTTATTTGGGCAACAGCGGGGGCATAGCATCGCACATGCGCCATTTCTCACGCTTTGCCTGTATCGACTGGTCTGGCGCGGTTGGCGAATATCCTTCTGGCCTCGCCCTCGCCAGCATCGGCCATGAAGGGGCACCCGAACTGATTGGCCCCGAAAAGCGCTGGTCGCGCCAATCCATTCTCGACTGGCTGCTCGAATGCGCCGACGCGGACGAGGATATATTGATCGGCCTCGATCTATCGCTCGGCTTTCCCTTTCTCGACCAAGGCAGCTTTTTTCCAGAATGGGAAGACAGCCCCGCCGACGCCCGCGCGCTATGGGCATTGATAGACCAGCTCTGCACCGAGGACCGGCATCTGGCGGCTAACAGCTTTCTTGCCCACCCCGAAGTCCGCCGCCATTTCCGCCATGGCAAGGGCCATGTCGGCGACTTGTTCGAAGGTGGCGTCGGGCGGCTACGCGAAGTCGAACGCCACCAGCGCGCGACCAAACAGGCCAATAGCTGGAGCTGCTTCAACCTGGTTGGAGCAGGTCAGGTCGGCAAGAGCTCGCTCACCGGAATGCGGATGATGCACAGGCTGGGCGGGCGCATCCCCGTCTGGCCATTTGATCCGCTTCCTGAACGTGGCCCCGTCATCATCGAAATCTACACCACCATCGCCGCGCGTGCGGCAGGCTTACCCGCCAACACCAGCAAGATCCGCGATGCAGCGACGCTGGCAAAGGCGCTCGCCATATTCGGTGCCGATGCTCCTACCCTGCTCCACAGGCTCGACGACCATGCCACCGACGCGCTGCTGACCGCCGCATGGATGCGCAACGCCAGCCAGCACGCCGCTCTCTGGATGCCTGAACTGCTGACCCCTGAAATAGCGCAAAGAGAGGGCTGGACCTTTGGGGTGCTATGACGCTAAAGGGCCCGCATTGGTCGCGCCGGCTTAGCTCAGTTGGTAGAGCACCTGATTTGTAATCAGGGGGCCACGGGTTCGAATCCTGTAGCCGGCACCAT
>JADHED010003259.1_pt1 | contig 10031 bp, 11 predicted proteins | sample 8952041 | NCBI WGS metagenome assembly JADHED01 (sample SAMN16124423, study PRJNA663239) | bioreactor sludge metagenome | isolation source: sludge (control) | place: India:Bengaluru | collected 2018-09-08
ATAGGTATTTAGGCTGTTTCTATTTTTAATAATTTTTATTTAGGACAGTATTGAATAATTTTGTTACATTTTTTTAATTAAGTATAAAAAATTTCTTTTTCTATCTGTGTTATTTTTAGATTGAGTTGACTCTTCATTATCGTCATAATGAGATATGTATTTTACCTTATATTTTTCAGTTTGCAAAGAATCTATTTTATAATTATCTAGTTTTGGAAATGTTATAATATAAAATTCATTTTCTTTAGGAATTTTATTTTTTAGATCAATTTCCGGAATATTTTCTCCATATCGAAACCATACTTCTGGCTCATAAACTTTATAGCTATATAGCTTTTTGTTAGTTTTATTGATAAAAAATTTGGCCGATTCTAAGCTTTTATAATTTTTATTATTAAAAAACATTTCATCTAATTTTGGCAAACCAAATAGAACGACTGAATGCATCATTATCAAGACTGAAAAAAAGGCATTTTTAAAATTATTTTTATAAGAATATATCATTATTAAAAATGAAATTCCTGCTAGAACTATGACCAAAAGTATAGACCAAATATTGAATTTTGTTTTATACAATACAAGTCCAATTATACTGAAACCTATTAAGCTAATTAAAAAGTATGCCACCTTATTGACTATTTTTTCCCATTTTAAAAGTTTAAAACTTTCGTTGATATAAGAAATGTAGAATGCTGTAGTAACAGCCAAAGGAATAAACATTGGATATAAATATCTTTCCTTTTTTGAGGGTACTAATGATAAAAACAAGAAAGCAAAAGCTGTCCACCAAAAAAACATTTTATACTCATTTTTAAATTCAGTTCTATTTTTTATGTATTTATAAGCTAGTCCAAAAATTGAAAAAACAGCCCAAACACCTGCTTGAACAGGAAAACTAAAATATCTAGTAAATGGCTTCACATCTCTATTTCCTCTTGCCATAAATTCTTTATATATAATTTTCATAAACTCATCACTGTCATATAAATAGATGTACGCATACCATGATAACCCGATAAGTAAAGTGACAAAAACACATATCAAAATGTATTTTAAGTTTTTGAATTTAGGAAAACCAAATGAAATAATATAAGCTATAAAAAATGGTAAAACTATTGTATAATGCCCTGTAGGACCTTTACACAAGAATGAAAGACCAAAAAACAAACCAGAAATTAGATAATTTTTTAAAACTGAAACATCTTTTAAACCTAGTATAAAATAGTACAAGCCGATTGTAGCAAAACTATAACTATAAATATCCCAATTTGCTCTTCTACCCACATAAATAATTAAAAATGAAGTAGAAAATAGGATTGCTGCAGTGAAAGCTAGCTTTTTGTCTGTAAAAATTTTGGTGATTTTATATAAAAATATTACATTTAAAATAGAAAACAATGCTGCTGGTATTCTCAATGCCCATATGTTTTGAGTAGAAAAAAGCCATCCGAAAATTGCACTAAACCAAGTTGGCATTGGTGGTTTTTCATAGCGAGGCAGATTATTCATGGTCGTAAAAATCCAATTACCATTTTCTACCATATCCCTAGCACTCAAGAAATTTCTGGCTTCCATAATATCTACATACAACAAACCTAAATGCGTAAAAAATAGTATTATTCCACTTAATAATAATAGTAAAATATAATTTTCTTTTATTCTCATATTGTTTATTTTAATGCAAATCTATACATAAACTTCTTATTTTTCGTATTTTTGCGAAAAATATTCAAACTTTCAATATGAATCAAGATTTGATCTACTCTGTTATAGTTCCTCTATACAATGAAGAAAAAAATGTACATCTTTTATTAGACAAAATAACTGATGTAATGCAAAATTACAAATACGAAATTATTTTGATAGATGACGCTTCTACAGACAATACAGTAAAAGAAATTTTGAAATACAATCATCCAAATGTAAAATTATTAGAATTTAAAAAAAATTACGGACAAGGTTCTGCATTAATGGCTGGTTTCGATGCTGCTATAGGAGACTATGTAATTACTCTAGATGGTGATTTACAAAACGACCCTATAGATATACCCATGATGGTAAAAACCTTAGAAGAACAAAATGCAGATTTAGTAGTAGGCAATAGACAAAAAAGACAAGATAATATTATCCGAACAATACCATCTAGGATTGCAAATTGGATTATTAGAAAATCTACTAAATTAGAAATAAAAGATCAAGGATGTGCATTAAAAGTATTCACAAATGAAACCGCAAAAGAACTCAACCTATATGGTGAAGGACATCGTTTTATAAGCATCTCTGCACACCTCAATGGAGCAAAAATCACCGAAGTAAATGTGAAACATCACCCAAGACAATTTGGAGTTTCTAAATACGGAATGAATAGAACTTTTAAAGTAATCAATGATTTACTATTAATTCTTTTTCAAAAAAAATATTCACAAAAACCAATTTATCTTTTTGGAAACATAGGTTTATCTATTTTTTTATTAGGTACTTTTATTAGCATTTATCTTTTATTTTTAAAAATATTTGGGCACGAAATAGGCCAAAGACCTCTATTGATTTTAGGTATATTATTTATCTTCATAGGTATACAATTTTTTACTACTGGAATAATAATAGATATGTTAATGAAAACCTATTTTGAATCTCAAAATAAGCGACCGTTCAACATAAGAAAAATTACAACTTTTGAAAAAAAATAAGATTAATAGATACTTAAAAAACATCGGTAAAATACTTATAAGTGTAATTTTACTGTATTTTGTTTTTCAAAAAATTCCTTTTCGGGAAGTGACAAAATTGTGGTCTAATATCAATTTCATTTATCTTTTGATTGCATCTTTGCTTTTTTTAGCCTCTCAGATTATTTCTACTAAAAGACTCGAACTATTTTTTAAGGCAAATAATTTTCATTTGAGCTTCTATAGCAATCTAAAACTTTATTTTATAGGAATGTTCTATAACTTTTTTATCCCAGGAGGAATAGGTGGAGACGCATTCAAAGTATATATTTTGAATAAAAATTTTGACTGGAATGCTAAAAAAATCACTTCTTCACTTTTTAATGACCGATTAAGTGGACTTTTAGCCATTTGCACACTGATTTTAGCGATTTCTTTCAATCTATTCGAAATAAAATATTTTCCTATCATAATTGTGTTAGAAGTTATCGGTATTTTTTTTACCTATTTTTTAACCAAAAAAATGTTTTCAAGCTATAGATTTATATTTTTTAAAGCTTTTTTCTACTCTATTTTAGTCCAAGTTTTACAAGTAATATGCTTTATATTTATTCTATTAAGTTTCAATGTCACCAACAATTTCAGTATTTATTCTGTAATATTTTTAGCAAGTTCCATATTAAGTTTAATTTCATTTGCAGGCATTGGCATTAGAGAAATGCTCTTTCTACAAGCGTCTAAATGGTTTGGCTTTCAGTCAGAGATTGCTGTTTCAGCCTCTTTAATTTTCACCATCATTACTGCATTTTTTTCACTATTTGGTGTGATATTCCAAATAAGAAAGTTAAATTTGAAACTTTCAATATTATGATGAATTTTATTAAAAACAATTTAGCTAATGCACTTACTCTCGGCAATTTATTTTGCGGAAGCATTGCCGTAATCCATATTATTAATAATGATTATCAAATTGCTGCAATATGCCTAGTACTATCGTTGGTTTTAGATTTTTTTGATGGTTTTGTTGCCAGAGCACTCAAATCTAATTCTAATCTTGGCGCTCAACTAGATTCTTTGGCAGACATGGTAAGTTTTGGTGTAGCGCCTGGTTTAATTATGTTCAATTTATTAGAACCTTTTGGCAGTTCTTTTCTAGGATTAAATTTACCCTTCGAAATAAAATATTTAGGATTACTAATCACTGTTTTTTCGTGTCTTAGATTGGCAATTTTCAATTTAGACGAAGAGCAAACCTACTATTTTAAAGGACTTAATACACCAAGCAATACAGTTCTTATTTTCGGGATTTCTTACATTTTATTAGAAAAACTATCTCCAAAAATCTTTGAAATGGAGATTTATCAAATAGGTCTAATTTTATTAACATTCCTCAGTTCTTGGCTTTTGATTTCTCCAATCAAAATGATTGCGATGAAATTCAAATCTAAAAAACTAGAAGACAATTATCCAAAAGTATTTTTAGTAATTGGCGCATTGCTTATTTTGGCATTTTTTCAATTAACGGGCATTCCGTTGGTTATTATTTACTACATTATTATTTCACTAATTTTTCAAAAACAATTGTAAAGGTAAGTCGCGACTTATCTCTACCAAATTCAATATTATGAATCTAAAACTCCATAAACCACTTTGTATTTTCGATTTAGAAACTACAGGCATCAATATCTCAAAAGATAAAATTATAGAAATCTGTATTCTGAAAGTTTTTCCAGATGCTTCAAGAGAAAGCAAAACTTGGTACGTTAATCCAGAAATGCCAATTCCGGCAGAATCTACTGCTGTACACGGAATTACCGACGAAGACGTAAAAGATTCTCCCACTTTTAAAGAATTGGCGCCAAAAATTATCGACATGATTAAAGATTCGGATTTGGGAGGTTTTAATTCGAATAGATTTGATATTCAACTTTTGGCAGAAGAACTTTTGAGAGCCGGTTATGATTTTGATTTATCTAAACACAAACCCGTTGACGCACAAACTATTTTTCACAAAATGGAACCGAGAAATCTTGGTGCAGCCTATCAATTTTATTGCGGAAAATCTCTAGAAAACGCCCATTCTGCGGAAGCTGATACTTTGGCAACTTTTGAGGTTTTAGATGCTCAGGTAGAAAAATATGCAGATTTACCGAATGAAATTGCAGCTTTGAGTGAATTTTCTACACAAAATAAATTTGCAGATTTAGCAGGAATGATTCATTTTGACGAAAATGGAGAAGAAATTTTTGCTTTTGGAAAATATAAAGGTCAAAAAGTGAAAGATGTTTTCACGAAAGACATTGGTTATTTCGGCTGGATTCAAAACGCTGATTTCCCGCTTTACACCAAAAAAGTTTTAACTAAAATTCAATTGAGAAGTAAGTTTTAAGATTTCTTCATATAGTTTTTCACGCAATGACGCAAAGAACGCAGAGTTTTGTAATTTTAAAGAAATAGTTTAACTTTTTTAAAAATTTTAACAAATTAAAACTTCCATCACCCAACATCTAACATCCATCAATTATGAAAATCATTTGCATCGGAAGAAATTACGCAGAACACGCCAAAGAATTAGGCAACGAAATTCCTGAAAATCCTGTAATTTTTATGAAACCAGATACTGCTGTTCTTAAAAAAGGTAGTGATTTTTACATTCCAGAGTTTTCTAATGATGTACATTATGAATTGGAAGTAGTGATTAAGATTTCTAAAGGCGGAAAATATATCCAAAAAGAAAATGCTAACAAACATTACGAAGAAATAGCACTCGGAATAGATTTTACAGCGAGAGATTTACAATCTCAACTCAAAGGAAAAGGTTTGCCTTGGGAATTGGCGAAAGGTTTTGATGGAAGTGCCGTAGTTTCAGATTTTCAGCCAAAAGAAAAATTTGATTTAGAAAATTTAAAATTTCAACTCAAAAAAAACAAAGAAACTGTACAAGACGGAAATACCAATTTAATGCTTTTTTCTCCAGACCAAATTATTGCTTTTGTTTCTCAATATTTTACGCTGAGAGTAGGAGATTTAATCTTTACAGGGACCCCAAAAGGCGTAGGAAAAGTAGAAGAAAATGATGAACTGGAAATGTTTTTAGAAGGTGAAAAAATTTATAGTCTCCGCATACAATAAATCATATTAAAAAAAATTGCATGCTTGTTTTTTTGTTGTAAATTAGTAATACTAAAATTACTCATCATGAAAAATATAGTATTTCCAGTAGATTTCTCTGATACTACTGATGTTCTAATAGATGGAGCTGTAAATTTTGCCAAAGAAGTGATGGGGAAAATATGCCTTATACATGTAGCACCTGCAGATATTGGTTTTGCAATTGGCGACATGGGATTTCAATATTTTCCAGCGATAGAAGAAAATGAAATTGCAGAAGAATTAAGAGAATTGAATGAAATTCAAAAAAGAATTGAAGCAAAAGGTGTTGCTTGCGACCATATCCTAAAACAAGGTGTTTCTGCTGATATTATTTTGAATTATGCCAAAGAAAAAAATGCTAGTTACATTGTAATGGGAAGCCACGGAAGAAGCGGAATGTATGATGTTTTTGTAGGAAGTCTTACTAAAGAGATTACAAAAAATTCTGAAATACCAGTTTTGGTAATTCCTTGCCACGATTAAATGGACAAATTAATGTAAAAAGCAAATCCCGATATTTTTCTATATCGGGATTTTTTATTTTGTAATAATTTTTAAAATTATTCTACTTCTTTAGTATGAAGCTCAGGCTCATAATAATGAAATTTACCTTCTGTAGGAGAATGGTAATCTTTATCTTTATTATTTCCTAAAACAGCAACTAAAACATAGCACCAATAGGTAAAAATACCAGTAGCTACAAAAAATAAGATCCAATTCATTACGTTACCTGCAAAGTCATAAAACCCGAAAGTAAACTTGAATACACTGCTTAAGAATAACAAAAAAGAGGTCATTTTTATTTTATTTTAAATTAACTTTGCACAAAAATATAAAAAATGTTTAAATTACTATCTAAGGAAACCAATATTTTTTCTATACCTATATATATTTTTTTACTTTTTTTATTGATTATATATTTTAACGTATTAAATTTCAATAGATTAGATGTTTTTTCAGATATTCTTACATTTTGCGGTTTTGCTCTTGGATATTTTATTTTCAATGCGTTAGGTCTTAATTATAATACTCATTTACCTTTGGTTTTATACAGTATTTCTGTTTTTGCTTTATATCCTGGGAGTTTAGATATAGGAATTGCGATGTCTTTGTTTACCAATTCTTTCGTTATTTATCTCTTAGCAAGTGACAACGAACATGTTAGAAAAAACTCTTTTTTAATTATTGGTTCTATTTTAGCACTTAATTACATTTTTTTGCCGACTACATGGCCCATGTTTATATTCGTTTTTGTACATTTAATATCTACAGCCAACAGAATTGGACTTAATATTTTCAGATATTTTTTCGGGATTAGTTTGGTTTTCGGTACTTATTTTGGCATTATGTACATTAGTGGTTACACAGAATTTGACGAGAGATATATACCTCTTGTTTTAGATAAATTAAGCATAGATTTTTATCCTTTATACATTTTACTTCCTATTGCATTGTTTGTTTTGTACTCTATTTCAGACCATTTTGCGCATTTTAATATGAAAAGCCCCAGAAGTAGATTTCAGTATAATTTTCTATTGTTTTTTTTCTTGGCGCAACTGATAACTGTTTTCCTATATATGGGAAAATCTTATGAATATCTATTACTTCTAGTCCTTCCAAATATTATCATTATAGCAAGAGGATTAAGGTTTTTAAAAAAATATTGGATGAAAGAATTAACTTTTTGGGTAATTACTTTCAGTCTTTTGGCGTATAAAGCCGCAAGTTTATTTCAACAAATTTAGAATATGATTCAACTAGACGATAAATTAATTTCTGAAGATATTTTTTCTGAAGAATTTGTATGTAACCTTTCAAAATGCAAAGGCATCTGTTGTGTAGAAGGCGATGCAGGAGCTCCTTTAGACCAAAACGAAACAGAAATTTTAAAAGAAATTTTCCCGAAAATTAAAAATTATTTAAGACCAGAAGGTGTTGCTGCAATAGAAGAACAAGGTACCCATGTTGTAGATGTTGATGGCGATTTGGTAACCACTCTCGTCAACGGTGGCGAATGTGCTTATGTAATCTTTGATGAAAAAGGAATTACGAAATGTGGCATAGAAAAAGCGTATGAAGACGGAGTAATAGATTGGCAAAAACCTATTTCTTGTCATCTCTACCCTATCCGAATTACAGAATACAGAACTTTCTCTGCCGTTAATTACCACGAATGGGATGTTTGTAGTGATGCTTGTACCTTAGGAAAAGAATTGCAAGTACCTGTTTATAAATTCTTAAAAACGCCTTTAATTAGAAAATACGGAGAAGAATTCTACAAAACGCTTTGCGACGCTGCAGAAGAATGGCAAAAAGAATTTAATTCTTAAAATCCGAATAGGTATTTTGTATCATAATGATGGAATCTCCTTTATCGTAATTATTCATTTTGAAAATTTTAATAGGATTCCCATTTTCGTCTAATTTATAGCTATAGACATTCATTTCATCATTATTGATAATTTCTTTCACTAATCTTCTGTTGGTAGAATAAATGTATTTTACATTAGATTTAAGATTATACATTTCGTTGTCTTCGTGTATTAGAAGACCATTTACATAGCTCTCTAATCTTTTTTCTAAAAATTTATTGTCTTTATAATCAACAGAAGATTTGGTATAGGTATTATCATTTACATAATTATTATAATTGGCAACAGAAACTAATTCACCTTCTAAAGATTTTTCGGTTTCATTAATTAATTTTCCGTTTTTATCATAAGAAAAAACCGTTTTCGTGATTAATTTATCATTCAAATAAAATTCTTTGGTAATCAATTTACCGTTTTGATAATTGAATTTCAACATTTCAGTTTCACCAGAATTTTCGTGCAATGTTTCTATCTTTACTAAATGATTATCAATATCATAAAAATATTTATCTGTAGTAATATAATCTCCGTCTTGGCTTTTTTTGCTTTGAAGATAAGTATTGTAAAAAGTTAAGGTTTCTATATAAACTCCTTTATTATAATCTGCATTAGCCCAAGTTTGTGTAGAAACTACGGTTTCTGTATTGGGATGTAAACCAAAATCGTTGGTTGTGATTTTTTCTTGCGAAAACATAACTGCAAAAAGAAAAACAAAAAAAAAGGAAAGCATTTTTTTTCATCATTCATTAATCATTAATACGCTAAAATATATAACGGATAAAATTTCAAAAAAGTTAATTTATCAAAATTTGGAACGTAAAACTTAGGTATATTATTTTCTGAGACTACTAAATTATTCATTTCCCTAGATATTTTCAAATTAGAAACATCTATTTGCTTACCATTTTCAAAAATGACAAATTGGTAATCAGTATTTATCACGATATATTTTTTGGAAGGTGTATTATAAGGTCTCATTGCAGAGAAATCTAAACTTGGCTTCATATTTTCCGCAATTGCAACTTCACCATTATTAGGGTCAAAATAAATAAAATCGGTTTTATTTGGACTAATGAAACCTCTGCTTAAATCTGGAGATGGTGTATTTGCTTTATTTTCCATTACAAATTTGCCATCTTCACCTAATCTAACTTTATATGTAGATTTAGGAGCTATATTCTCTGGTAATTGAGAAACTTCGGTATTAATTCCTTCTGTAAAACACGGGTTATAATCTGTAGAACCTGTTATTTTACCATCTTTGTATGTAATTTTTCTAGAATAAAAGGCATAAGTGCGATGCAAAAAATCTTTTTGTCTCATCAGAAGAATACTTCCAAACAAATCAGTTCCATAAACTAGTAAATCTTTAGATTTTACTTCCATTCCGTTTGTAAATTTTCTATTTTCCTCAAAAATTTTTTCTTTACCAGAAGATGAGTACATTTCATAAATATAGTTATAGTTTTTATCATCTTTGTAAGAAGTTATGATTTGTTTGTTAGATAATTTATTGTTGCTATACTGTTCAACAGACGAAAGTTTTCCAGATGAATCATACTGATACTTATACTGAAAATGGCTAGATTCTTCTGGCGTTATCTCTGTCAATCTGCCTTTTTTATCATAAATAAAACTAGAAATACTTGGTTTTAAATCACCTACAATACTTGTATATTTTAATGGATTTCCTTTAGCATTATACTCAAATTTATAGACATCTACTACCTGTGATGATGTATGCACTAAATTTTGAAGTTTTCCGTTTTGGAATGTATATACAGCGGTACTATATGCCTTAGGATTATCGGCTGCAAAATAAACAGCTTCTTCTATT
>JADHED010003261.1_pt1 | contig 10023 bp, 7 predicted proteins | sample 8952041 | NCBI WGS metagenome assembly JADHED01 (sample SAMN16124423, study PRJNA663239) | bioreactor sludge metagenome | isolation source: sludge (control) | place: India:Bengaluru | collected 2018-09-08
CGTCCGGGAAGCGAATCACCATCAGCCCGCCGCCGCCGAGGTTGCCGGCCGAGGGGTGGGTGACCGCCAGCGCGAAGCCGACGGCGACGGCGGCGTCCACCGCGTTGCCGCCGCGGCGCAACACCTCGACGCCGACGCGGGTGGCGTGCTCCTCGGTGGAGCCCACCATGCCCCGTTCGGCGCGCACCGGCGCCCGGGAGGCCGCCTGCGGCCCAGCGGGCAGCACCAGCCCGGCGAGCAGCACGAGGGCCGTCGCCAGGGCGACGCGCGGCGAGCGAACGAGCGAACGGACAGCGATGGCCATGACCACCTCGGGTGTGTTGGGGCGCGTGCCGGAGAATGGCCGCCGGGCCCGCCAGTATAATTCCGATCTCCGTCCGGGCGGCTCGCGCGTCCCTCCGGCGGGCGCTGCTCCATGACCCCCCAGTCCGTTCCGGCCCGCCCCACCGACCAGCAGACGCTGGACACGCTGTTCGACCTCGGCCGCCAGGTGACGTCGGTGCTCGACCTCGACGCCCTGCTGCACCGCATCCCGGAGCTGGTGCGCCGGCTGCTGCCCTTCGAGGCGCTCGCCGTCTTCCTGCTCGACGAGCGGAAGGGGGAGCTGCGCATCGCCTACAGCGAGGGCTACCCGGAGGGCAGCGCCGAGCGCGTCCGCCTGAAGCTGGGGCAGGGCCTGGTCGGCCGCGCGGTGGCCGAGGGCCAGCCCATCCTGCACGGGGACGTGGAGCACGAGACGACGTACGTGGAAGTGGTGCCGGGCATGCACTCCACGGTCGTCGTGCCGCTGCGCTACAAGGGGCGGTCGATCGGCGCGCTGAACATCCTCAGCGCCGCCCACGACCAGTACGACCGGCAGGACGTGGCCATCGTGGCGCAGTTCGGCGTGCACGTGGCGGTGGCGCTGGCCAACGCCGCGTCCTTCGAGCGCGAACGCCGCGACGCCGAGACCTTCGAGACGCTCGCCGAGATCGGCCGGGAGCTGTCGTCGATCCTCGACCTCGACGTGCTGCTGGAGCGCATCGGGCACCTGGCCAAGCGCGTGGTGGACTACCGCACGTTCGGCATCCTGCTGCTCGAGCCCGAGAGCCAGGAACTGGTGGCGCGCGTCGCGCTGCGCTTCGGCGTGCGCGTGGACGACATGCCCCACGTGAAGCTGGGCGACGGCATCGTCGGCTACGCCGCGCTGCACCGGCAGCCGGTGCTGGTGCCCGACGTGCGCGAGGACGCGCGCTACATCAAGGTCGTGGAGGACGTGCGCACGGTGCTCGCCGTGCCGATGCTCGTGAAGGACCGCTGCATCGGCGTGATCGACCTCGAGAGCCCCGAGGTGGGGGCCTTCGACCGGCGGCACGTCTACATCCTCACGATGCTGGCGAGCCAGGCGGCCGTGGCGGTGGAGAACGCGCGGCTCTACGAGGCCGTCCGCGCCAACGAGGCCCGGCTCGAGAAGGAAGTGCTGTTCGCCCAGCGCGTCCAGCGCGCGCTGCTGCCGGCCGGCCCGCCCAAGCGGATGCGCGGCATCGACGTGGCGGCGCGGCTGTCGCAGGCGCGCGAGCTCGGCGGCGACTTCTACGACTTCCTCTCGCCGGAGGCCCACTCGCTGGTCGTGGCCATCGGCGACGTGTCGGGCAAGGGCGTGCCGGCCGCGCTCTACGGGGCCTTCGCCGGCGAGCTGGTGCGGTCGCGCACCTTCCGCCGCCGCTACACGCGCGAGCGCACGTCGCCGGCCGACGTGCTGGCCTCGATCAACACGATCCTCCACCAGCGGCAGCTCGAGGCGTACTTCTGCACGCTGTGCTACATGGCCTTCGACATGAAACGCCGCGTGGTCACCATCGCCAACTCGGGGCTGCCCTACCCGCTGCGCGTCAGCGGCGGGCGGTGCGAGGTGGTCGAACTGCCCGGCATCCCGCTCGGCACCTTCGACGGCACGGTCTACGACGAGCGCACGTTCCCGCTGCACGAGGGCGACACGTTCGTGGCCTGCAGCGACGGGGTGCTCGAGGCGGCCTCCGAGGACGGCGAGGAGTTCGGCCGCGATCGCCTGGTGGAGGTGCTGCGCGGCGTCGTCGCACGGCCGGCCGCGGCCATCGTCGACGCCATCTACGACGCGGTGGAGCGGCACGCCGGCGGCGTGCAGGGCGACGACATCACGGCGGTGGCGGTGAAGAGCAGGGGGTCCCCCGGCGCCGCGACGAAAGACCGCCGGCCGCGGCCACCCGCAGCGACCGGCGAAGGGAGGGGGGTGGCTGAGTCGGGCCGCACGCGAACCGCCTACGAACTGACGGGATACGGCGATGCCAGCGCCTGCCTGTTGTTGGCGCATCCCGTTGGTCCGGCGCGGCCCGCTCCCTGTCGTATCAAGGGGCGTGCCGGCGGCGGCGCGCTTCCGGACGGCCAGAAACCAGCCAGATTTCGGGCGCCCGGATGACGCGCGTGCCGCGCGCCGTCCTCTGCGCAGGACTGCGGTGACACCCGCCCGGTGGACAGTGACGCGCGCCCGGATCCAGGCGGCTGCCGCGGCGTCTCAGCCAAGCGAGGTGGCCGTGCCCGTTCCCACGCTTCGTCTCCGCGATCTCAACGCCCAGCCCCTGCGGCCGGAGCGCGACTACGTCCTCTACTGGATGACCGCCTTCCGGCGCACCGGCTGGAACTTCAGCCTGCAGCGCGCGGTCGAGCACGCCCGCGCCCTCGGGCGGCCCCTGGTGGTCTTCGAGGCGCTGCGCGCCGGCTACCCCTGGGCCTCCGACCGCTTCCACGCCTTCGTCATCGAGGGCATGCGCGAGCACGCCGCGCGGCTGGCCGGCACGCCCGTGTGCTACCTGCCCTATCTCGAGCCGGCCCCGGGCGACGGGCGCGGGCTGCTCGAGGCGCTCGCCGGGCGTGCGGCCGTCGTGGTCACCGACGACTTCCCCGCCTTCTTCCTGCGGCGCATGGCAGCGGCCGCCGCGGCGCGCCTCGACGTGCGCCTCGAGGCGGTGGACGCCAACGGCCTGCTGCCGCTGCGCGCCACCGGCCGCAGCTTCCCCACGGCCTTCGCGTTCCGCGCGTTCGTCCAGAAGCACCTCCGCGAGCACCTCGAGCAGTTCCCCGAGGCCGACCCGATCGGGACCGGTGGCGCGCTCGCGCCCGCGTCGCCCGCGCTGCTGCCGCCGCAACTGGCGTCGCGCTGGCCATCGGCGCCGCTCGACCCCTCGCCCGGCGCGCTGGCCCGGCTGCCCATCGACCATCGCGTGCCCGTCGTCCGCGAGACGCCTGGCGGCACCGTGGCGGGCGCGCACGCGCTGGCCGCGTTCCTCGACGGCAGGCTGTCGCGCTACAAGGACGAGCGCAACCAGCCGGAGCTCGACGTGGCCAGCGGGCTCTCGCCCTACCTGCACTTCGGCCACGTGTCGGTCCACCAGGTGTTCGACGCGCTGATGACGCGCGAGGGCTGGACCACGCGGCGCCTCGCGCCCAAGGGGGGAGGGCAGCGCGAGGGCTGGTGGGGCGCGTCGCCCGCGGCCGAGTCGTTCCTCGACGAGCTGATCACGTGGCGCGAAGTGGGCTTCCACACGTGCGAGTACCTGCCCGAGGACTACGACAAGTACGAATCGCTGCCCGGCTGGGCGCGCGCGACGCTCGATCGCCACGCCGACGATCCGCGGGCGCACGTGTACTCGCTCGCGCAGTTCGAGCGGGCCGAGACCCACGATCCGCTGTGGAACGCCGCGCAGGGCCAGCTCGTGCGCGAGGGCCGCATCCACAACTACCTGCGGATGCTGTGGGGGAAGAAGATCCTCGAGTGGTCGGCGTCGCCGCGCGAGGCGCTCGACGTGATGATCGCGCTCAACAACAAGTACGCGCTCGACGGCCGCGACCCGAACTCCTACTCGGGCATCTTCTGGGTGCTGGGCCGCTACGACCGGCCGTGGGCCCCCGAGCGGCCGATCTTCGGCGTCGTGCGCTACATGAGCTCGGAGAACACGGCGCGCAAGGTGCGCGTGAAGGAGTACGTGCGCCGGTACGCGCCGGAGGCACGCCCCACCGGGCTGTTCGACTCACGGTAGGCCTGTGGCTCAGTACACCTTCAGGTACCGCTCGCGCTCCCACGGGCTCACCTGCTTCAGGTACCCGTGCCACTCCTCGCGCTTGGCCTCGAGGAAGTGCGCGAAGATGTGCTCCCCCAGCGTGTCGCGCAGCAGTTCGTCCTTCTCGAGCGCGTCGAGGGCCTCGCTGAGCGTCACCGGCAGCTCGTCGATGCGCAGGTGCCGGCGCTCCCGGTGGCTCATCGTGAAGATGTTCTTGTTCACCGGTGGCCCGGGATCGAGCCGCTGCTCGATGCCGTCGAGCCCCGCGCGCAGCATCACGGCGAACGCGAGGTAGGGGTTGCACGAGGGGTCGGGCATCCGGAGCTCGACGCGCGTCGCGGCGCCGCGTGCGGCCGGCACGCGCACGAGCGGGCTGCGGTTGCGCTCCGACCAGACGATGTAAGTGGGCGCCTCGTGGCCGGGCACCAGCCGCTTGTAGGAGTTCACCAGCGGGTTGGTGATGGCGCACATCCCCTTCGCGTGCCGGAGCAGCCCGCCGACGTAGTGCAGGCACGTCTCGCTCAGCTGCCACGGGCCCTCGGGGTCGAAGAACGCGTTCCGGCCGCCGCGCAGCAGCGCCTGGTGGGTGTGCATGCCCGAGCCGTTCACGCCGACGATGGGCTTGGGCATGAAGGTGGCGTGCAGGCCGTTCTGCTGCGCCACGTTCTTCACCACGAACCGGAAGGTGCCCACGTGGTCGGCGGTCTTCAGCGCGGGCTCGTGCCGGAAGTCCACCTCGTGCTGGCCGGCGGCCACCTCGTGGTGGGCGCCCTGCACCTCGAAGCCCATCCGCTCGAGCGCGATCACGATCTGCCGCCGCACGTCCTCGCCCTGGTCCACCGGCGTGAGGTCGAAGTAGCTGCCGGCGTCGTGCGTCTCGGTGGTGGGCTCGCCCTGCCGCGTCTGGAACAGGAAGAACTCGGCCTCGGGGCCGACGAGCATGTCGAAACCGCGGTCGAGGGCGCGGGCGATCGCGCGCTTCAGCGTGTGGCGGGGACAGCCGTCGAAGGGCGTGCCGTCGGGGTTGTGGACGTCGCAGATCACGCGGCCCACCTTCTCGCCCGACGCGTGCGTCCAGGGGAAGACGCGGAAGGTGTCGAGGTCGGGCCGCAGGAACATGTCCGATTCCTCGATCCGGACGAACCCCTCGATCGAGGACCCGTCGAACATCACCCCGCCCTCGAGCGCCTCGGCGAACTGCGTGTCCGGCACCTCGACGTTCTTGGTGACGCCCAGGATGTCGGTGAACTGGAGCCGCAGGAACTTCACGCCGACGCGATCGGCGAACTCGAGCAGCGCGGCCCGCTTCTGGGCGTCGGTGGCACCGGCGTCGAAGGTCGGGGGAGTGGACTCGGGCACGTCTCGTGGCTCCTCTGGCGCGTCCCGCCACGGCAGGCGCGGCTCGCGACACGATACGGGAAGCCGGGCGGCGAGGCCAGCCCGGCCGGCGGCGCCGCCGCCCGCCCGTGGCGAGGTGGACGGCCAAAGCCCGGGGTTCGCCGTCTCATTCTCCGCAAGCGCGCCCACGGCGGCCGCGTCCGCGCCCTCGCTCCCTCCAACGTCGGTGATGCGGGCCGGCCGTCGTCTGGCGCCAGTCAGAGAGGGAGGACCAGGGCAATGACGAATCGACGTTTCCTGACCATCGCCGGCGTGCTCGCCGTGACGGTCGTCGCCGCGGCGGTGTGGCTCGCCCCGGCGGTTCACGGGCAGCCGCGCCTGTCACCGGCGGCCCTCGCGGAGATCACCGCGCTCGACGCGGCGCTGGCGGCCGAGCAGGCGGTGATCGAGGCGGCGCCCCAGGTGGAGCGGGTCTTCGAGGTGCTGGGCGGGCGGGGCAGCGAGATCGGCGCGGCCGTCGCCGACCTGCCGGCCTCGGACCTCGAGGCGGGCCGCGCGGGCGTGAAGGTGGAGGACGTGCGCGAGGACAGTCCCGCCGCCAAGGCCGGGCTGAAGGCGGGCGACATCGTCACGAGCTACGACGGCGAGCGGGTGCGCGGCGTGCGCCACTTCGTGCGCCTCGTGCAGGAGACGCCGGCCGGGCGCCCCGTGAAGGTGCAGGTGCTGCGCGGCACGCAGTCGGTGGACCTCTCGGTGACGCCGGCCGCCCCGCGCATGGCGCGCGGCGAGGGTCCCGAGTGGCAGATGGGCGAGCCGGGCGCCCCCGGCTTCCGCATGGAGATGCTGCCGCGCATGCGCGAGCGCCTGCGCGTCGAGCCGCCGGAGTTCGACGTCCGCGTGATGGCGCGGCCCGGCCGACTCGGCGTGGGCGTGCAGGAACTCACGCCCGAGCTCGCCGACTACTTCGGCGTGAAGGAGGGCGTGCTCGTCACGTCGGTGACGAAGGACTCGGCCGCGGCGCGGGCGGGCCTGAAGGCCGGTGACGTGATCACCTCGGTGGACGGCGCCTCGGTGGACGACCCCGCCGAGCTGCGGCGTCGGCTGTGGAAGGACGAGGACGCTTCGGAGACGACGCTGGGCGTCGTCCGCGACAAGAAGTCGATGTCGGTGAAGGTGGAGCTGGGCGAGGGCGAGAGGAAGCCGGCGCCGGCCCCTCCGAAGCGTCGCGTGTAGCGTGGAAGGCGCGGGCCGTTCGTCGATCTGCCGGGCGGCCCGTCACGCTCCGCCCCGGGTGCACCGGGGCGGAGCGCGGTGTTCGGTGTCCGCTACCCCACCTGCCGCGCGGCCGCGTCCTCGGCCGGGGTGACCTGGTCGGCGCCGCCCGCGGCCGCCCCCGCCGCCGCGCTCAGCAACGTCGACAGCTGCGCCGCGACGATGCGCGCCAGCGCGCGCACCGACTCGCTCGCCTCGCGTCCGTGCCGCACCTCGGCGGCGATGGCGCCGATGCACCCTGACGGTCCCAGCACGGGCACGACGATCGCGCCGGGCGACATGCCGTTGGTGCGGACGATCTGCATCTCCGCGTGGCGATACGCGGCGGCCGTCGCGTTGTCGGCGTGCCGCGCGATGGCCGGCAGCCGCGCCAGGGCCTTGGCCGGGTAGCCGTGCGCGAGGGCCGGCCGCAGCGACTGCCCCGACGGGTCGGCCATCCACACGATGAAGCCGGTGGCGTCCAGGAGCTTGGCCGCGCGGTCCAGCAGCGCGGGCATCTCCTGGGCGTCCATCAGGCGCGCGAAGTCGGTGCAGAGGTCGGCGGCCGCGCGCAGCTCCGGGGCCTTGCGGCGGTCCACCTGCATCGGCGTCGACGAGGTGGCGGCGGCGTTGACCGCTGGCGGCTCCGCGGCGGCCGGCGGGGCGACCTGGGCCTCGGCGCGCCCGGCGCGCGACTCGGTGGTGGGCGACAGCGACAGCGACGCGAACGACGCATCGGGTGCCGACTCGGCCTGCTCGTCCGCGGCCTGTTCGTTCGCGGCCAGGTCGGCGGCGCCCGCGGGCAGCAACAGGCCCATCAGCACGAGACCGAGCGCGAGCACGACGCCCGCGCCGAGCAGTTCGTAGGCACGGATGGCGGCCAGCTCGGCGTCGGCGTGCGAGAACTCCCCGGTGCGTGCGCCCTCGATGCGCTCGGCGGCGGTCGCGAGGTGCTCGAGCCCGCGGCCGAGCACGGCGGCGGCGGCCTGGGTGCGCAGGTCGTTGCGGAGCAGGCGCGTCACCTCGCCGCGCAGCTCGTCGGCCTGGTCGAGCGCGGCCGAGGCCGCGTCGAGGTCGTTCAGCACGCTGCCGTCCGAGGTCCGCTGCTTGAGGGCGGCCAGCTCGCCGCGGGCGGCCGCGAGGGCCTCGCCGCCCTTCGGCAGCCAGTAGTCGCTGCCCTGGCCCGGCACCACGGCGGCCAGCAACGACGTGCGGGCGTCGACCACCGCCACCTGCGCCCGCTGGCTCGCGAGGTCGAACTCGCGCAGGCTGTTCCGCTGTGCCGTTGCCCGTTGATCGCCCTGGAACAGCGTGACGCCGGCACCCGCCGCCACCGCGAGGAACAGGGCGAGCAGTGCCAGGCGGACCCCACGACGCTTCATGGATGTCTCCGTGGTCTTTTCGCGCTACATCTTGGGACCGTGCGCGCCGCGGCTACTATAACATGCGCTCGCTGAGGCACTTGCGCGACGTTGCGCGGTCCCGCAGGATGGCTGCGACGACCTGCGCCGCCGGCCCCGCGGGGGCTGGTCGCGGCGAGGGAATCCGATGCGCGTGAGCCTGATCGTCAACCCCGTGTCGGGCGGCCACGGCGGGCGGCCGGCGCTGCTCCGACGGCATGTCGCGGAGGCGGTCGCGGTCCTCGGCCGGGACGTGGCGGTGGAGGTACGGCTGACCGAGTCGCCCGGCCACGCGACGCATCTCGCGGCGACGGCCGCCGCGGCCGGCGTGGACGTCGTGGCCGCCTGGGGCGGCGACGGCACGGTGAACGAGGTGGCGACGGCGATCGCGGGCACCGCCTCCGCGCTGGCCATCGTGCCTGCCGGATCGGGCAGTGGCCTGGCCCGCGCGCTGGGCGTCCCGCTGAGCTGGCGCGCGGCGCTCGACGTCATCCGGCACGGGGCCGTGCGCGCCATCGACGTGGGGCGGTTCGGTGGGCGCACGTTCGTGAACGTCGCGGGGGTCGGCGTCGACGCGCACGTGGCGCGGGCCTTCAACGCCGATCGCGCCGCCCGCCCCGGGCGGCGTGGCCTGCTGACCTACGTCCGCATCACGCTGCGGGAGTTCTTCCGCTACACCGCGCCCCGCGTGCGCGTCACCGTCGCCGGCGAGGACATCGGCGGCGACGTGCTGCTCGTCGCCCTCGCCAACTCACCGCAGTACGGCAACGGCGCCATCATCGCCCCCGGCGCCCTCCTCGACGACGGCCTCGTGGACGTGGTGGTGGTGCGGGCCACGAGCCCGGTGCGTGACCTGCTGCGCGCGCGGCGGTTGTTCGACGGCTCGATGGCCCGAGACGCCGGGGCCGTCGTGCGCCGTGCGTCGCGCGTTTCGATCGCCGCGGCACACCCCCTGGCGTTCCACACCGACGGCGAGCCGCACGCCGGCGGCACGCGGCTCGAGGGCGAGATGGTCCCCGCGGCGCTCAACGTCCGCGTGCCCTCCGCGTCGTTGCGCTGAGTGCAGGGCGCGACCGCGTACCGGTACACTGCCTCATGTCCTGTCCCGAATACGGCTGCTTCGCCGAGTTCTACGACCACGTCGTTCCCTACCGCTCGCGACCCGACCTCGATTTCTACGTGGCGATCGCGCGCGAGGCGGACGGCCCGGTGCTGGAAGTGGGCTGCGGCACGGGCCGCGTGCTGCTGCCGTGCGCGCGGGCCGGAGCGGAGATGGTGGGCCTCGACCTGTCGCCCGACATGCTGGCCGTCCTCCGCCGTGGCCTGGCTGGCGAGCCGGCCGACGTGCAGGCGCGCGTCCGCGTGGTCGAGGGCGACATGCGCACCTTCGATCTCGGCGAGGCGTTCCCCGTCGCGGTGCTGCCGTTCCGCTCGTTCCAGCACATGCTCACGCCCGAGGACCAGCGTGCCGCGCTGCGCCGGATCCGCGCGCACCTGCGGCCCGGGGGCCGCATCGTGCTCGACCTGTTCAACCCGTCGATTCCGATGCTCGGCGACGCGGCGTGGGCCAAGTACCCGGTGCCGGAGCCCGAGTTCACGATGCCCGACGGGCGGCGCGTGACGCGCAGTTTCCGCGTGCTGCGGCGCGACTACGTGCACCAGGTGCAGCACGTCGAGTTCATCGTCGACGTCGTGCACCCCGACGGGCGCACCGAACACCGGACGGAGGCGTTCGCCGTGCGGTACCTGTTCAGGTACGAGGCCGAGTACCTGCTGGAGTGCGAGGGGTTCCGCGTGGAGGCGGTGTACGGGGGCTACGACCGCTCGCCGTTCGGGACGACGTATCCGGGGGAACTGGTAGTGCTAGGAAGTAGGAAATAGGAAATAGGAAGTAGGAAATAGGAAATAGGGAGTAGGGCGTCGTAGGGGCCAGGCATGCCTGGCCCGCCTCCGGAAGGTCA
>JADHED010003260.1_pt1 | contig 10019 bp, 9 predicted proteins | sample 8952041 | NCBI WGS metagenome assembly JADHED01 (sample SAMN16124423, study PRJNA663239) | bioreactor sludge metagenome | isolation source: sludge (control) | place: India:Bengaluru | collected 2018-09-08
GGATGCGGGCGCGCAGATCGTTGTGGTCGAGGAAATCCCAGAACGCCTGCGCGGTGGTGGCAAACCCGCCGGGCACCTTCACGCCTGCACCGGCCAGCCTGGCGATCATCTCGCCCAGCGAGGCGTTCTTACCGCCCACCCGGGGCACGTCGGCCATCGACAGGCGCTCCAGGGGGACGATATAGTCGGTCGGGTCTGCCATCGCTTTGTTCTCCATGCTCATGCGTGTCGTCTACTGCGTCTCGGATCACACCGGTGTCACCGTCGAGGCTGTGACCAAGAGTGTGCTGTCGCAGTTTCCTGCCTTCGAGTTTAGTCGGATTGTGTTGCCCTTCGTGGACAACGTCGAAAAAGCGCGCGAAGCCGCGCGGCGCATCGCCGCCACGCCGGACGCGCTGGTGTTCTCCACGCTCACCGACGCCGCGGCGCGCGCCGTACTGCGCGCAACCGGTGCGCCGGTGTTCGACCCTTTCGAGCTGATGGCGCCGGCGGTGGAAGCCGCGCTCGGCCACCCGGCGGTACCCGGACCCGGACGTACCCACGGCATGGCAGCCGACTACGAAGCGCGCATGGATGCCGTGAATTTCAGCCTCGCGGCCGACGACGGCCTGCAGCCGCAACGCCTCGCGCAGGCGGATCTGATACTGGTCGGCGTCTCGCGCGTCGGCAAGACGCCGACTGCGCTCTACCTGGCGCTGCAATACGGCCTGGCCGTCGCCAATTACCCGCTCACCCCCGACGATCTCGAACGCGATGCCCTGCCCGACTGCCTGCTCGCCCAGCTGCCGCGGCTGCGCGGGCTCACGCTCGATCCCGTCCGCCTTGCGGCGATCCGCGAAGCGCGCTATCCCGGCAGCCGCTACGCCCGCCCCGAGCAATGCCGCGCCGAACTCGCCGCCGCCGCCGCCCTGTTCGCCCGCCACGGCATACCCCTGCTCGACACGACCCGCAGGTCGGTGGAGGAAATCGCCGCCCGGCTGCGGCAGACGCTCAAGTGAACCCGGGCTTGTGCCGTAATGGCAGGCATGAACCCTTGAGGGAGCAGGACATGTCGCAGGACGATCTGGTCATTACCGGCGTGATGGAAAACGGCAAGAAATTCCGTCCGTCGGACTGGAGCGAGCGCCTGTCGTCCACCCTGGCCAGTTTCCTGGTCGACCACCGCCTGCGCTACTCCGCCGGCGTGCAACCCTGCATCCTCGACGGCGAGCGCTGCCTGGTGGTGGCGCGCTGGCTGGAAGAGGCCGATCCGGCCGCCTACGCCTACGTGATGGGATTCGCCCGCGAGAACAAACTCCGCGTCCAGCTCGACCGCCGGACCGGCGAGCGCGCCCTGCAGAAGTTATAACCGCATCAATCAGGCGGCGCGCTGGCGCGCCGCTTCGAACACAGCCACGGCCAGGGCGGCCGCCGCGTTCAGCGATTCCACTTTCCCCTGCATCGGTATGTACACCTGCGCCCGTGCGGCTGCGCGCACTTCGGCCGACAACCCGGCGCCTTCGTTGCCGACGACGATGGCCAGCGACCCGGTCAGGGATCGGGCGTAAAGACTGCCCGCCTCGCCCAGCGCGAGCGCAAGGCTGTCGCCTTCGAACTGCGCAAGCCAATCCTGCAGCGCCACACCGGTTTCCACCGGCAGCACGAATTGCGCGCCCTGTCCGCCGCGCAGCGATTTCGGCGACCAGGGGTCGTGACAGCCCTTCGACAGCACGGCACGCGTCGCGCCGGCCGCCGCCGCGGTACGCAGCATGGCGCCGACATTGCCGGGGTCCTGGATATCCTCCAGCACGACGACGAGCGGTATGCCGGCGGGCGCCGGCGGCGCGAGCCAGGCCGCTTCGGCAACGAGGCCGCTGGGCGAGGCCACGGGCGACAACTCGGCGAACAGCGCATCGGGGACGACCAGTCCCCGCGCCCGAGGACAGCGCGCGACGTAGGGCGCCAGTTTCGCGGCATCGCACGATGCGGCCCGCACCAGGGTATGCGGGTCGCCGCCCGCATCCAGATACGCGGCCAGCAGATGTTCGCCGTCGAGCAGCGTCATCCGCGACTCGCGACGCGCGCGCGCCGACTCGGCCAGCTTCTTCATCCGCCTGAAGATGGGATTGTCGCGCGAAGTAATGAGCATTTCCTGCATCGCGCGATTATCCCTCACCTCTCCCCGCTTCCCGCTTCCCGCTTCCCCAAAGAGTACACTCGCGCCATGCGCATCGCCCTCATCACGCCTTACGGCCGCGAGCACCGCAACGGCAACTGGCACACCGCCGCGCGCTGGGCGCGTTTCCTGCGCGACGCCGGACACGCGGTGCGGGTGCAGGTCGAATGGGACGGGCGCGCCGCCGACCTGATGCTGGCGCTGCATGCGCGGCGCAGTTTTGCGGCAATCCGCGCCTTCGCCGACCGGTTTCCGGCCCGCCCCCTGTTGCTGGCGCTGACCGGCACCGACCTCTACCGCGACATCCATCAGGACGCCGACGCCCAGCAGGCGCTGCGCCTCGCGCATCGCCTGATCGTTCTGCAGGACCGCGGCCTCGACGAACTGCCTTCCGAGCTCGCCGCCAAATCACGCGTGATCTACCAGTCCTCTCCCGACATCGCGCGCCTGCCGGCGCAGGACGACGCCTTCGACGTGCTGGTGATCGGCCATCTGCGCGAGGAAAAGGATCCTTTCCGTCCGGCCCTGGCCACAGCCTACCTGCCGGACCCGTCGCGCATCCGGATGACCCATCTGGGCGAGGCGCTCTCCGAGGACATGACCGTCACGGCCGAGCTGGCCGAACGCAAGCTGCCGCGCTGGCACTGGGCCGGCGGCGTGACCCACAACGCAGTGCTGAAGCGCCTGGCGCGGGCACGGCTCATGGTCATCAGCTCGGTCATGGAGGGTGGCGCCAACGTGATCTGCGAGGCGCTCGCCGCCGACGTGCCGGTCCTGGCCTCGCACATGTCGGGCAACGTGGGCATGCTGGGAGCGGACTATCCGGGCTATTTCCCGGTGGGCGACGAGCGCAGGCTGGCCAGCCTGCTGTGGTCGGCCGAGAACGAACCGGATTTCTACGCCAGCCTGCTGCGCCATGCGCGCCAGCGCCGCGCCCTCATGCGGCCCGAACTGGAAGCCAGCCGTCTGCGGCAGCTGGTGGCGGAGTTCGAGCAGTTCCCCGCCTGAAGGCTCAGAAACGCACGTTCAGGGCAACGTTGACGGAGCGCCCCCTGCCGGGAACGACCATGCCCCACGGCACGCCGCCGGTCGTCATCGAATTGCCCTGGCCGAGATAGGCGCCGCCCAGCGGCAGCAGGTAGAAGGTATCGAAGACGTTCTCGACGTCGACGTCGAGGCGTACCTGCTTCCATTCGTAGCTACTGCGCAGGTTGAACAGCGCGTAGCCCGGCGTCGCGACTTCGTTGCGCACCCGGGAAACCGCATACTTGGCCGCCACCCCCTGCACCTCCGCCGTATTGGTCCAGCGACCGAGCCGGTGCACCAGCGCCAGCTTCGCGTTGAGCGGCATCATGTGATACAGGTTATCGCCCGTGCTGCGGTTTTCGCCGCGCACGTAGTTGAGCAGCGCCGTCGCGGTCCAGTCGCCAAGGTCTCCGGTTTTGCCGAGATGGCGCGAGCCGGACAGATCGACGCCGTACAGGAATGCCGACTGGTTCACGTACTGCAGCAGCACGTAGGCATTGGTCGCCGTCAGGTAGGCCGTCGTATTGCAGACCGGGGGACCGCAGCGTTTGGCATCGATGAAATCCTCGACCCAGGTCGCGTAGCCGGTTGCCTTGAAGCCCCATTCCGTCTTGCCGGCATCGTGCCAGTCCGCGCTCGCACTGAGCGTGTGGGCGACTTCCGGTTTCAGGTCGGGATTGCCGATGTAGCCGTTGCCGTCGCCGACGAAATTGTTCATCAGCGCCGCCATGGCGAAACTCGACCAGGGGTAGCGCTCGTGCAGATTGGGCGAGCGGGTTTTCCGCGCGACGCCGGCCTCGTAGGTCTGCGTCGCATCCGGGGTGAAGCGCGTCAGCAGCGTCCAGTCCCAGTTGTGATCGACGCGTTTGCGATCGAGCGCGTTGAACGCGTTCGCATCGTTCTGGTAACTCGCGAGGCTGCTGTAGCCCTGGACCGGCCCGGCATCCGACGTGACCGTATCGCTGCGGACGCCGGCCAGCGTCATCCAGTCCGCATTCCAGCGCGTTTCCCATTCCGCGAACACCCCTACGCGATCGCGCTCCCCGTCGCGGATGTTCCAGAAATCGTCGCAGCACATCGCGCCGGGGAACGGGCCGCCGATGGGCGGCCACCAATCGTCCAGACGGTATTTCTGGAAATCGCCTCCCACTCGCAGGGTGTCGGTTTCCGACAGGTCGATGCTGCCCTTGAGTTGCCCCCCAAGCGTCGTCGCCAGCGTGTCCATCGGCATCATCAAGCCATTGAACCTGTCCTGCAGCATGTCCATGTGATGCCGCAGCCGTTGCCTGAAAATCTGCGCTTCGAGTTGTCCCCAGTCGTATTGGCCGGTGTAGCGCAGATTGATCAGCCGGTTCACGTTGGCGGGTTCGCCCTTGTCGATGAGGTAATTGCCCGGCACGGTCGGATCGTTCGGATCCGGGGCACTGGACACCATGTCCATGCGCTGGTTGGGAAAGCCCTCGTAATCGAGCTTCTGTTCGCTCAATCCAAGCTCGATCAGGTGGTCCGACTGCCGGAATGCCAGATCGAGCGCGCGGTTGCGTGCCCCCCGGTATTCGCTGGCGCCGACCTCATCCGGGGCAACCGGCCGTGCGCCGAAGTTCTGCCACAGGCCGGGTAGCTTGAAATTGCCCGCCGCATCGTAGTTGTCGGATTGCGAATTCGATTCGGTGTACGACAATGCCGCCCGTTCCCCGGCAACCGAAGCGCCGAAGCTGTAGCCGCGCGCATTGCCGTTGCTGCGGTAGAACGCGCCTGCCTGTCCCTTGAACAGCAGTCCCTCGCCTTCGCCGGCAAATTCCGGCGGCGCCGATTTCACCTGGATGGCCCCGCCGATGCTGTCGCCGCCCGCACTCACCGGCGCGATCCCTGCGAACACGTCGATGCTTTCGACCCGCGACGGATCGATGTAGGACAGCACCGAATTCATGTGATTGGGGCACGCCGACATCAGATCCATGCCGTCGACCTGGACGCGCAGGCGGTCGTCGGCAAGGCCGTGGAGGACGGGAAGGCCGGAAATGCCGCCGGCACTGTAGACGCTCGCGCCGGGAACGTCCTCCAGCAGGCGCGTCGTGTCGCTCGTGCGCGGGCGCTGCGTCGCAATCGCCTCCGTGCCGAGGCGGATCGCCCCCAGCGGGACCGCCTGCTCCGGCGTGCCCGTCACGATCACGGTCATCAACGGCTCGGCCTGCTCCAGTACGACGGGCGCAGCCGGCTCGGCCGCATGGACAGGCGGACAGCACAGACTTGCTGCAAGCAGCACGACGACCCGCGCAGGATATTGGCCTGCGCGGGTCGTGCGTCCAAAGGACTGGGGGAAGCTCATTTCATCTTGTTCTTTGCCGGCGGCCCGGGCCGGCATCCATCGCCGATTTTCCGGCAATCAGGCCGTCTGCCGTCTGCGAACCGCTACGCCGACCAGACCCAGACCGGCCAGCAGCATCGCGTAGGTCTCGGGTTCCGGAACGGCCGCCGTGATGGTCTGCGACATGGGGTAGCCACTCATCGTGCCGACGGAACCGTAGCCCGCGATACTGGTTCCGGTCATGCATACCGCCCCCATCATGCCGCCGGGCGCACAGTCCGCGTAGGCGAGTTTGGCGATCTGCGCCTGGGTCAGTGCCGACAGGGGGTCGTCCGGCACGAAAATCAAGGCATAGGCGTTACCGGGATTGTTGGCCGCAGTCGGGAATCCGTAGTACACACCCCCTGCAGCGATCCCTGCCTGCGGGCTCCAGCCGTCTCCGCCCATCCCCGTCCAGAACGTATTGGTGTTGGCGTTCCTGAAAGCTGCGGCGAACGTCCCCCCGAGGGTGCTGTCGTACCAGGAAACCAGCTGGTTGCTGAGGGACAGCCAGGTCATGCTGTCATTTGGATACCCCACGTTGTTGCCGGTCATCGATTCGCTCAGCTGGCCCTGCAGATTCGACACGACATGGGTCGCGCTGTCGTAGTCAAACGTGCCGATGAAGATCGAATTGTTCGGCTGGGTATCCGGTTCGTACCAGGTCGTCATGACGTTGTAGCTGGACGTGGCCGCCTGCGCAGCAGGCATGGCGACAAACAGGGCAAGCGCAGACAACAGCAGGGAAACTTTCTTCATCTTGTCACTCCTTGGATTCGATCGGGGACGCGTTCAGCGTGCGGCGCGGCGGCGCACCGCGAAGCCGACCAGGCCGAGTCCGGCCAGCAGCATGCCGTAGGTTTCCGGCTCGGGAACGGCGGCAATCGTCTGGGAAACGGGATAGGTCCCCTGCATCGTTCCGCCTGCACTCAGGACGCCGGCGGTATCCTTGACCCAGCCGGTCATACAGGTTTTTGCGCCCATCCCCATGCCCATCAGCGAACCATCGGTACAGTCGCCGTATGCCAGCATGTTGATTTGCGGCTGGGTGAGCGCGGCCGCGGGGTCGGCGGTGTTCACGAAAATCGTGACATAGGCATTCTGCAGTGCGTTGTTGTATTCCTTCGTCCCGCCTGTCGCGAAACCGCCGCCCTGGAATACATCCGTCGAGTCCAGATGGAAGACCGAAACCAGCACACCGCCCAGGGCAGCGTCGTACACCGAAGACAGTTGATAGGTAAGCGGAACGGATGCCGTATTGCCGGTCATGGCCTGGCTGAGCGAGCCGGTCAGCCCCGAAACGGTTTGCGTATCGGAATCGAAACTGAACGTGCCGGTGAAGATCGTGTCCCAGGTCGGATTGGAAACGTCATACACGACCTGGTTGTAGGTCTGCGTAACGTTGTAGGTAGTCACGACAGCGTGGGCCTCCACGCTGAACATCGCGGCGCCGGCCATGGCAGCCACCAGGGCGGCACGGGTTTGCAGTCTGTTCATTATTGTTTCCCTTGTGAGCGTTCGGTTTGTAGGTGTTCGATCTACATGCCCGCAAGGATATGGAATCGCAGGGAGACTTCAATTAGGCATTTTGTCGCACCCCCGCCCCTGCGGCGGCCGCGCACCCGGAATGGGGGGCGTGCTCAGGGGTTGTCGAACAGGACGTCGAACATGCGCGTGCGTTCGGCTGCGCTCAACCCGCGCAGGACGCGCACGGCCTCGTCGGCCACACGCGCATCCCGCGTGACCGAATACTCGACTGCCAGTTTGCGCCACACCTCGGCAAGCCTCGGATCAGTGGCACGCAGGCGGTCGAGTGCCCGCGTCACGCCCGCCTGTCCCTGCGTGAGGTAGAAGGTGAGGCCCAGGTTGTGCCACGCCTGGATATACCCCGGATCGATCTCCGCCGCCGTCCGGTAGGCCCGCATCGCGTCCTGCGGCCGGCCGCTGTCGCGCAAGGCATTGCCGAGGTTGTTGCGGGCCTGCACGTCGTCGGGCGCAAGGCGTACGTTCCGGGCGTAGGCAGCGATCGCCTCCGCGTAGCGTCCGAGCGCGGACAGCGCGCGTCCCTGGACGAACCAGGCCAGCGGATTGCCCGCTTCGGTCTGCGACCAGCGTTGCCCCAGCGCAAGCAGGCCCGGCCAGTCGGCGCGCCGCTCCAGCATCCGCGCCTGCGCGATCCAGTCTGCACGCGTCCCCTGGGAGGCCGGCTTGCCGTCCAGGCCAAAGGTTTGCGCTCCTGCCAGGGCCGCACATGACAAGCCCGTCAGCAGCGCACAGACGGCAGTCCGCGCAATCAGTCGTTTCATGCGCCCGATTCTACGCGGTACCCTGCTTCATCGCGTATGCTGTCGGCTCGTTCAGCCCGCCGCGCGTCCATGTCCGCCACCGAACATTTCATCCCCGGCAAGGACGCTTCGCTCGAAGCCTCCATTGCCACCCTGCAATCGAAACTGGCCGCACTCGGCTTCCACATCGAAGAGTGTTCCTGGCTCAATCCGGTGGAAGGCGTGTGGTCGGTGCACATCCGCGACCGCGATTGCCCGATCCTGTTCACCAACGGCAAGGGCGGGTCGGAACTGGCCGCGCGCGCGAGCGCGCTGGGCGAGTATTTCGAGCGCCTGTCGACCAATTACTTCTGGACCCATTTCTATCTGGGCGAGACGATCGCCAACCGCCATTACGTTCACCACCCGGACGAGCGCTGGTTCGGCGCGGACGGCGATGCCTGGCCGCAAGGCCTGCTCACGCCGGATCTGCATGCCCACTACAATCCCGGGAACGGCGTGCGCGCCGACCAGTTGATCGATCTCAATTCCGGCAACGCCGAACGCGGCATCTGCGCCATCCCCTACCGGCGCCTCGCCGATGGCGAAACGGTGTATTTCCCGGTCAATCTCATCGGCAACCTGTACGTGAGCAACGGCATGTCGGCCGGCAATACGCTGATGGAAGCGCGCACCCAGGCACTGGCCGAAATCTTCGAGCGCCATATCAAGTTCCGCATCATCGAAGAGGGGCTGTGCCTGCCAGACGTGCCCGAGGACGTGATCGCCCGCTATCCGCGCATCGCCGCCGGCATCCGCGGCCTGCGCGAAGCGGGTTTCGGCATCCTGGTGAAGGACGCCTCGCTCGGTGGCCGCTATCCGGTGATGAACGTCACGCTGCTGCATCCGCACGACCAGGGCTGCTTCGCCAGCTTCGGCGCGCATCCGCGCTTCGAGGTCGCGCTTGAACGTGCACTGACAGAGTTATTGCAGGGCCGCGCGCTCGATGCGCTCGCCGGCTTCCCCGCGCCCGGTTTCGACCAGGCCGAAATCGCCGACCCGCAGAACCTGGAAATCCATTTCGTCGATTCCAGCGGCGTGATCAGCTGGCAGTTCCTGCGCGACACGCCCGATTTCGATTTCGTCGACTGGAACTTCGGCACCACCACCGAAGAGGATTACCGCTGGTCGGTGGACGCGCTGCATGCCGAAAGCCGCGAGATCTACATCGCCGACTTCGAGCATCTCGGCGTCTACGCCTGTCGCATCCTCGTGCCCGGCGTGTCCGAGATCTATCCGGTCGAGGAACTGGAATATGAGAACAACAGCGTCGGCAATCTGATCCGTCCCGCGCTTGCACGTCTGCCCGAACTGAGCGACGACGAATGCGCCGAGTTATTGGATCTGATGGTCGAACTCGAACTCGCCGATGACCGCCTGGTGACGGTGCTGATCGGCCTCGCCCCCGACGCCGATTCGGCCTGGACCGACATCCGCGTCGGCGAGATCAAACTGCTGCTCGCACTGGCGCTGGGCGACGACGACGCCATCCTCGAGGGCTGCACCTGGATCGCGCAGTACGGCCAGCGCAGCGAAGCGCGGCTCAAGGTCTACCGCTGCATCGCCGACCTCGTCCGGCTCGACGATCCCGGCACCTTCGAGTCTGCGCTGGCGCTGCTGTACGACCGCGACACGCTGCAGCAGGCGTTCGCACTGTTCAACCCTGACGACACTGGGCGACGACTTCGAAGGCAGCACGATGCATCGGCGCCTGCTGGAGGCGTATCGCAAGGTGCGGGGCTAAGCCGTCTAGAATCGCAGGAAATACGGCAGCGCGACGAGACCCGCGCCGATGGCGATCAGCAGACCCCGGCTGGACACGAAATACGGGTAGATCATGAGCGCCAGCCCGCAGAGCAGCGGCACAATCGATCGCTGGCGCTTGCCGTACACGAAGAATCCCAACCCTGCCGAACTGAACAGGAGACCCCACAGGAGCAGGCTTGCGTCCATGGCAATCCGCCTAGCTGCGCTGCCGCACCGTCTCGTACAGACACAGGGCGGCCGACACCGAGACGTTGAGGCTTTCCACCGTGCCGCCGATGGGAATGCGCGCGACCTGATCGCAGCTTTGCTTGACCAGCCGGCGGATGCCCGCGCCTTCCGCCCCCAGCACCCAGGCGATGCCGGTCGTGCAGTCGATGCCGGACAGCGTCTGTTCACCGTC
>JADHED010003262.1_pt1 | contig 10018 bp, 6 predicted proteins | sample 8952041 | NCBI WGS metagenome assembly JADHED01 (sample SAMN16124423, study PRJNA663239) | bioreactor sludge metagenome | isolation source: sludge (control) | place: India:Bengaluru | collected 2018-09-08
GTACCGCGAGCAAGCGTCGCCCACCGACACCCCGCGGTCCTGATCGGCCGGTTACGTAGCGGCGGCCTGACAACGACGACGGGGATGGCGGCGAAGGCGGGGCGGGCCTCAGCAGTGGTCGACGTTTTTATCAGCTACGCGCGCGAAGACCGCGACCGGGCGATGGTCCTCGTCGACGCGCTGGAACGCGCCGACCGCTCGGTATGGTGGGATGTCTCGATCCCCGCCGGCTCCAACTGGCACAAGGAGATCACCAGCAGGCTTGCCCAGGCGAAGTGTGTCATCGTCTTGTGGTCGGCCACGTCCATTCACAAGGAGTTCGTCACCGACGAGGCGGAGGTGGGCAAGCGGCAGGAAAAGCTCATTCCTGTCCTTATCGATCCGATTGAACCGCCGCTCGGCTTCGGCCGCCGGCAGTGCGCGAACCTGGTCGGCTGGGAGGGTGAGTGGGAACACCCGGACTACCAAATCCTTTTGCGCGCGATCACCGAGAAGATTGAAGCAGCAGCCCTCGCCGAGACGGACACGCACCAATCGGCGACCGGCGGGCTTGCGGACGTCACGCCGCGGCCACTTTTCGCGGCGGCGGCAGTCGCACCATCCAGCCAAACCGTCCGCCGCACCCTTCCCTGCGCTTCTCCCGTTGCCGCGCGCGCAGGCATCGGCTCGCCCTGGCTGCGCTGGCTTCTCTATAGCGCCTTAGCGGTTGCACTCCTCTGGGTCGATCCCTTCGGCGTGTTCGCCGCCTCCCAGCGCCTGTCGCAGGACAGCGCCAACAGGATCCTCGGCCCGCTCTACCCCACGACGGGACGCGATCAGGTGTCCGTCATCCTGTGGCGCGATTCCAGCCTGGCGGCACAAAGGCTCACATGGCCGATCCCGCTTGCAAGGCACGCCCGCGCGCTCGACGCGATCCTCACCTATCGGCCACGAGCCGTGTTCGTCGATATCGTCTACTCGAACGACCGCGGCGACCCGGGCGTCGAGGCGATGCGAGAGGAAATCGAGAACTACGCTGATGCGCGCATTCCGCTCCTGTTTGCGGCGCCGTCGCAGGCCGGCGAGACGATCATCCCGGCGCTCAAGGGCGCGCTCCCCGACGACAAGCTCGTCGGCGTGCCGGAACCGATCGAGGACGGCTTCACGCGAACCTACCCGGAGGAAGTAAAGGTCGGCGCCGCGATCTACAAGACAGCGGCCTTTCGTCTGCTGCAGCTCACCGGGACAACGGACGACAGCATGCAGGTCCAGAGCGATCGAATGCGGCGCAGCATCGAGATCGTCTGGGGAACGGAGGTGGCGCCGATCAATCGCGACATCATCGAGGATTGCGCGCCAGCCGCGCCGGGAACACCTGCGCAACGCCTTGTGGCGGCGCTGATGCGGCCGGGCAGTTTGACGCGGCCGTGCCCGTACGCGCCGCAGATCCCGATCGAGGCGATCCTCGACTCCACCCGTGACCCTCGGTTCGCCGAACTGATCACGGACAGGTTCGTCATCCTCGGTTTCTCCGTGCTGAGCGTTCCCGATGAGGTAATGACTCCGGTCAATGGCCGCCTGCCGGGCGCGCACTTGCACGCGATGGCGCTCGACAATCTCCTCACCTTCGGCGAGCGCTACAAGAGCCGCGAGCCTGAGGCGTTGTTCAAGGCGATCAAGGCGGTTGCGGTTGTTCTGATGCTGGCTGCGCTCCTCGCGGCCGAAGGCCGCCGCGGCGGTGCACGCGATATGCGGTCGTGGCTGCGCGCCGCAGCGGTCCTCATGCTCACCGTCGTGATCTGCGCAGGGGCATCGGTGCTCAGCTTCGCCGTTTTTGACCTGCCGCCGGCGGACTGGATAGGAACGCCTGGCCTCGCGCTCACCATGGCCCTTCTCGCGCGCGTTGGCATCGTCGAACAGGCCGTGAGCCGCATACGCTGGTCCCGGTCGCCGCGCGCAAAGGCGCGCATGCAATCATCGTAAGGAGAGAAGTCGGTCAAGAAGTTCTTCTCGCGACAGCTTTCGTTTGAACGGAAGGCCGGGGGTACCGGCAAACGATTTTTGCTGCTGCCATGCGCAGCTTCACAAGGGGAGGAAGCGGGAAATGACGAGGCTAGTGGGACTGTTGATTGTCGGCCTGCTCATGAGTGCAGGTGCTGCTTGGGCTGATGACTTGCGCGTCGTGCGTATCGTTTCCAAGTCGGTGACGCTTTACACCGACGCCGCGGCAAGCGGCGTGGTGCAGAAGTTCACCAGCGACCAGATTAGCGTTCCCTCGGACGGACTGAAGGTCGCGTCCTTCGATGAAGCGACAATGATGTTGAAGATCACCGTCAACGGCCAGACGGGCTGGGTCGAGGCGCACCGGGTCGAGACGAACCAGCCGCCAACTGTCGCCGTGGTGTGCGACAAGCGCGCCATGCCGCAATCGAACGCTTCGGCGCGGAACGCCGGTGAGCGCGGCACATGCGCCGGCAAGCGCTAGCTTCGGTGCGGCGGCCGCTGCCAGGATCGGCGCTCGCCGTACCCGTAATCACAGCGCTCCTGGGCGGTTGCCAGGAAGGCGCGAGCGTGAGCGAAACCCTACGAACGGTCCAGGACAAGGCCGGCAAAGCATTCACGACAGTGGTCGACACCGTATCTCCCACGGTCGAGCTGCCGAAGGAGGGCACGCTTCTCGCCAGCCTCAAGCCGACCGACTTTGACTATAGCGCGCTTGAGGCGAACCGGCCCCGCGACCTCGCGCAGGAGCGCTCCACCGGCCGCGGTCTGATCGATGCTCCGCCATTGACCGACTACCTCAATAAGGTGCTCGCCCGGGTCGCCGAACAAGCGCCGGCGCAGAACGTGCCGGCCCGCGTTTATGTCAAGGACTCGCTGGAGATTAACGCTGGAGCCATGCCAAGTGGTGCGATCGTCGTACCAATGGGGTTATTGCGCGTGATTGCTACCGAGGATGAGTTGGCATTCCTCTTGGGACATGAGTTCTCCCACGTCATGAAGCGCCACCACACGTCCGACTGGTATCTCAATGCGCAGAAATATTCCCTTGCGGGGATGGAACTCGGCTTTGATGTCGCCAAGTCGTTCCGCCATCGCTTTGCAAGCAAGGCCGAGAACCAGTTGGACGATCTTATGCTGGCGAACGAGGCGTCGCTGCTGTTGAGCGAGACGCTGCTCTCCCCGGCCTGGACACGGACACAGGAGGATGAGGCCGATGTGCTGGGCCTCGATCTCATGTATACGGCCGGCTATGACTATCGAGCCGCATTCACCGTTCTCGACAAGCTGGGTGAAGCGGAAAAGCAGCTTGTTGCGCAACAGAAGAAGCCTGGCGAGCGGGTGTTGGACTACCTTGAATCCCGTGTCGATGAAACCTCGCCAAGCCGGCACATCGACCCCGCCAAATGGCAAAGCCTGGTCGAGGGAGGCGCGAAACAGGCTTGGGGATGGGTGAACCGCCAATTCAGCCGCAACCATCGCACCCATGAGGAAAGAAGGACCTTCCTGAACGACTACGCCGACGCAGAGGGTCGCTACGTCACTGCCATTAAGCCGCGGCAACCGGTTCCCTGGTCAGCCCAGGGGCGCAAGGCACCGCCACGGGCCGTCACGAGCACGGACGCTGCAGCCATCCGTGCGGCCTTCGACAACTACGAAATCGCGCGGCGGGCGGAGGAGGCTCTCGAGAAGCGCGATGCCAAGGGCGCGCTCACGCTCGCCAACAAGGCCAGCCGGCCGCCAATCGAGCATGCCGCCTATCCGCTTCTCATCGTCTTTGATGCGCATGTTGCGCTGGGCAAGCGCGAGGCCGGCACTCAGGCGCTGCGCCCCGCCTTGGCAAGTAACGAACCGGCACTGATCGTCTACCTGAAAATGCTCGAAGCGCCAGTCGCTAGGCGCGACTGGGGCGAGGCCCAACGTCTGATGGATCAGGCGCGCGAAACAATAGGCGATCCCCCGCAACTCCTGCCGTATCGCATTTCCCTTTTGGTGAAGCAGGACAACAAGGCGGAAGCGGCGGCGCTGGCAGCGCAGTGCCGCTTGGAGAACCCGGAAGGCATCGGGGCTTTGTGCGCGCAGGCACTCGAAGGGCGCGATTGGCAGCCGCGTGAACGCATTGCCACCCGGTCGTGAAGGGCTGAGGGGGGTGCGGGGCTTGCCGAACGCGCGGCCGGTGCAAGCGGTACGATGACGAGTGCCGTGCCTTGAGCCGGGATGCGCATCTGTTCGGGCCGGGGCCGAAGCGCATCCTGGCGCTCGATGGTGGCGGCGTGCGCGGCATCATCTCGCTCGCGTTTCTGGAGCGGATCGAAGCCCTCTTGGCGGCCCGCGCCGGGCGCGAGGCCCGACGGGGAGGCGGGCCGGCAGCGCCCCCCTTCCGGCTCGGCGACTACTTCGATCTGATCGGCGGCACCTCGACCGGCTCGCTGATCGCGACCGGCCTGGCACTCGGCTTTTCCGTCGGCCAGCTGATCGAGATGTACCTCACGCTGGCGCGCCAGGGCTTCCGCGGCGCCCGCTGGCACGGTGGCATCCTGATCCCGAAGTTCCGCACCCGCCCACTCGTCGAGCTCTTGAAGCGGCAGATTGGCGAGACGACGCTGGGCTCCGCGCAGCTCCTGACCGGGCTTGCCATCGTCGCCAAGCGGCTCGACACCGGGAGCGTCTGGGTCTTTCACAACAACCCGCGCGCGCCCTACTTCGACCCCGCCGGCCGCGATCCGCAAGCGGTGCCGAACCGCGACCTGCCACTGGTCAACCTCGTGCGCGCCAGCACCGCGGCGCCAACGTTCTTCGCGCCGGAGCGGATCGAGGTCGCGCGCGGCGTCAGCGGCGTGTTCGTCGACGGCGGCGTCAGCCCGCACAACAACCCCTCGCTCCTGCTCTTGATGCTGGCAGGGATCGAAGGCTATGGCTACCGCTGGCCGCTGGGCGCCGAAAACCTGCTGTTGTGCTCGGTCGGCACCGGCGAGCAGCCGGTCACGCATGACCCGGCTGCGTTGACGGCCGCGACGAGCGCCACCGTTGCGCTGCACGCGCTGACCTCGACGATGAACGACTGCAAATGGCTGAACCAGGCGCTGTTGCAATGGATCGGTGTCTGCCCGACGCTGTGGCCGATCGACAGCGAAATCGGCGACTTGAGCGACGACCGGTTCGGCGGCGGCGCCTTCCTGCACTACCTGCGCTACGACCTCCTGCTTGAACGCCGCTGGCTCGACCGCACGCTCGGCCTCGCAGCAACCGATCGGGAGCTCGCCGCGCTGGCGCAGATGGACCGCCCGGAGCAGGTCGAGCGCCTGCTCGAACTCGGCCGCGCCGCGGCAGCGGTGCAGGTGCAGGATATGCACTTCCCCACCCGCTTCGATGCGGCGGGGCCGGTAGCAGTGGCGTGAGCTAGGCCGGCAGTTCCGGCGGTCGCGCCAGAAACATCACCCGCCAATCGAGAACTTCCGCAAGCATCAGGTCGGCAGCCTCTTCCGCGAGATCGCCGAGTTGCGTGGCCGACGGCTTCGAGAGAGCTTCGAGCTCACGCGCAATCCCTTTCAACCTTTGCGCCATTGCTTCGCTGCGCTCCGCCAGCCGGTGAAACTCACCTTGCGTTGCCCGCGCAGCGAAGGACGCCCCGAACGCCGGTAAGACGGCGGCCAACATGTTCAGCGGCTTCGGTTGGAAACTCCCCGGCTCAGGGAAACTCCACTCCATGAGATGGTGCCACTCGTGCCCAACGTGCAATGCGACAACAATGAATGTCAGCCCGAAGAGAGCGAGGTGAGTCATGTGCAGGGCTTCAGCGACCCGTGCGTGTCGCCGTTTGACCAACCGGTGATACGCTTCCTGACCGCAGATCAGCGGCAGGACCACTTCCGCCTTGAGGTGCTGGCGGCGCTCTGCATCCAGGGACTCCGAGGCCAGGCCCGCTTCCCGTACCGCGGCACGGAAATACCAGCTCGCAAAGCTTGCGCCCGGCGTAGCGAACGCATGGTGGGCGGGTGCGCGCATCGAGCCCGGAGCCCTGCCCAGCGGTGCGAGCATGCGCATTTGCCGGAGTTGCTCAGCAAGAAAGCGGTACTCGAGCCAACGCGCGTGCCAGCGGCGGTCTTTTGCCGCCCAAACAAGAACAAGTATCAACAGAATCGTCAAAAGCTCCAGCACAGCCCAGAGCGCGTCAAACCCGGCCGTCCAATTCGAGACCAAGAATAGAACCGCAAAGAAAACCGCAACGGGAGCAAGAGAGAAACCAAGCACGTAGCCGCCGCGGTGCGCTGCGCCATACTTGTCGGCCAGCTGATCGGCCCAGACATAGTGGGCGGCCAAATCACCGTACGCAAAATCCTCGTGTTTTTCATTGGCAGCGGAGCGGCGCTTACGCCTGAAGAATCTGAGACGAGGAAAAAGAATCTGAAAGAGGGGGAGGAAGAAATTCAGAAGAAACTTGCGCCACTGACATGAGAAAAGGGAGACGAACTGGCCGTACACCCAGCCGAGGACGTTCCACCGCGGCCTGCGCTCGTCGAAGTAGGCGTGCCACGGCAGAGGCCGGTGACCCACATTTTTCGCCTTATTTTCACCCTCTTCATCCGACGGCAGCAGCAGCGCCCGCAGCAGATCGGAAAGATGAGGGAGTTGGTGCGTGCCGTGCTTGTTGTCGCCGGTTGAATGGTCGATCTCGGTGAGGAGAGCCGGCACGGCGTCAGGATCACGGCTGTCGATCCACACCACCGGCAGGCCGAGTTTGAGCGCGTCTTTGGCGATCGCACCGGTTCCGGCGCTGCTGACCGGTTTCTCTCCGTCCCAGACCGCAATCACGACGTCGCTCTGGCGCAGCATCATAAGCCCAGCGGCCCGATAAGCCCGGTCCTCAGCGGCCTTCTGCTTGGCGGTCTCATCCTTGGTAGCCGGCCGGACGCCCCTGCCATCGAGCGTCATCACTGCGCCGTTCGCGCGCGCCATGAGTGCGCGGAATTCCTCCTTCGAAGCGTCCGTCTCGAAGTCCCGCTCGTACTCCTCCTTTGCGAACGGCAGCACTACCTGGAGCTCCGCACCCAGCTCCATCGCCTCCTCAGCCGCGATCCGGTCGGCACCTTCCGCCAGCGCTGAGATGATCCGCAGCAGCGGCGGTTCGGGCCTATAACAGCCAAGTGCGCGAGCCTCGGCGCCCGCCGAGTCGAGAATTTCCTTTATTGCCGTGAGTACCGCCCGCACCTTGGCGCGCACGGCCTTGGTATCGCTGCCCAGCTTGTTCGGTCGATGGCCGGTAATGCCGACGCGCAGCACGAGGCGCGCCTTCGGCGGATGCGCGGAGCCCTGCGTCATGTCCCGTATCCTCCCCACCAAACGGGCGCCTGGCGCGCCTTCTTAAGGTTGCATAAACCCGATCCGGGGGCAAAACACAAGCGCGCGGCCGCCCCCTGCGCTTCGGTGCGAATCGGCTGCGCGCAAAGCGCAGCCGTCGTTTGACCTGACCCACGCTTGGGTGTAGGCAGAAGCAGGGTTTCTGCCTTCGCAGTTGCGAGAAAAAAAGGGGAGCGAGACACTCATGAAGCTGCCGTCGCAATTCTACAAGCCGCTTGCCGCGGGCGCGCCGCAGCCGGTGCGCGAGCTGCCGGTCCGGCCGGAGCGGATGATCCATTTCTTCCCGCCGCACCTGGAGAAGATCCGCGCCCGGGTGCCGGAAATGGCGAAACAGGTTGACATCCTGCTGGGCAACCTGGAGGACGCCATTCCGGCCGATGCGAAGGAAGCGGCGCGCGCCGGCTTCATCGAGGTCGCCAAGGCCTGTGATTTTGGCGACACCGCGCTGTGGACACGCGTCAACGCACTCAACAGTCCCTGGGTGCTGGAAGACATCGAGGCGATCGTCCGCGAGATCGGCGACAAGCTCGACGTCATGATGATCCCCAAGGTCGAGGGCGCTTGGGACATCCACTTCGTCGACCAGTATTTGTCGCTCCTGGAAGCACGCCATCAGGTCAAGAAGCCGATCCTGATCCACGCCCTTCTGGAAACCGCGCAGGGCGTGAAGAACATCGAGGAAATCGCCTGTGCCAGCCCGCGCATGCACGGCTTCAGCCTAGGCCCGGCCGACCTCGCCGCCTCGCGCGGCATGAAGACGACCCGCGTCGGTGGCGGCCACCCCCTTTACGGCGTGCTCGCCGATCCGATCGAGGGCAAGGCCGAGCGCGCCTTCTCGCAGCAGGATCTGTGGCACTATACGGTCGCCAAGATGGTCGACGCCTGCCAGTCCAACGGCTTGCGCGCCTTCTACGGACCCTTCGGCGACATCAAGGACGAGGCCGCATGCGAGGCGCAGTTCCGCAACGCCTTCCTCATGGGCTGCGCCGGCGCGTGGTCGCTGGCACCGAACCAGATCGCGATCGCGAAACGGGTGTTCAGCCCTGAGGTGGATGAGGTGCTGTTTGCCAAGCGGATCCTGGAAGCGCTGCCAGGCGGTTCAGGCGTTGCCATGCTGGACGGCAAAATGCAGGACGACGCGACCTGGAAGCAGGCGAAGGTGATCGTCGATCTCGCCAAGCTGGTGGCCAAGAAGGATCCAGAGCTCGCGGCTGCCTACGGCTTCTGACGCGGGTTGAACCCCGGCGCGGGCGGATGGGCGCGAGGGTCTTTCCGCCTGCCGCCGCGCGGCTTCGAATGTGGGACGACAAGAAAACCTAAAGGGTGCAACCATGGCGACCAAGACCAATCCCGGTAACTACTTCGAAGATTTCCGCCTCGGCCAGGAGATCCGCCACGCGACGCCGCGGACGATCACATCGGGCGACATGGCGCTGTATACCGCGCTGTACGGCACGCGGTTCGCGGTCAATTCATCGGACGAGTTCGCCCGCGGCCTGGGCTTGCCGCGCGCGCCGATCGACGACATCCTGGCGTTCCACATCGTTTTTGGCAAAACGGTGCCGGACATCTCCCTCAATGCCGTCGCCAACCTCGGCTACGCCAGTGGCAGCTTTGGCGAGCCGGTCTATGTCGGCGACACCGTCTCGACGACCTCGACCGTGATCGGCCTGCGGCAAAACAAGGACGGCGCCAGCGGCATCGTCTATGTGCGCTCGATCGGCACCAATCAGCGCCGCGAGATGGTGCTCGACTATTGCCGCTGGGTGATGGTGCGCAAGAGGAACGTTGATGCGCCGGTGCAATCCTCTGTTATTCCGGACCTGCCGGACGCGGTCCAGGGCGGTGATCTCATCGTCCCGCACAAGATCCACATCGGCAGCTACGACTTCGACCTCGCCGGCAGCCGCTTCGTCTGGGACGACTATGAGCAGGGCGAAAAGATCGATCACGTCGACGGCATGACGATCGAGGAGGCGGAGCACATGATGGCGACCCGCCTCTACCAGAACACCGCCAAAGTGCACTTCGACGCACTGATGCAGAAGGGAAGCCGCTTTGGCCGCCGGTTGATCTACGGCGGGCACATCATCAGCCTCGCGCGCGCGATTTCCTTCAACGGCTTGGCCAACGCCTTCAAGGTCGCGGCAATCAACGGCGGCCGCCATGTCGCCCCGACGTTTGCCGGCGACACCATCTACGCCTGGTCGGAGGTGGTCGCGAAGACCGAGCTGAGCGGCCGGCGCGATGTCGGTGCCTTGCGGTTGCGGACGGTCGCCACCAAGGACAAGCCTTGCGCAGATTTCCCCTACAAGGACAGCGCCGGCACCTACGATCCCGCGGTCGTGCTCGATTTCGATTACACTGTCCTCCTGCCAAAGCGGGTCTAGCGCAGCGACCCAATCGGGCGATTCACGCCCGAGCAAGGTTGTCGCTGCGCAACATATTGAATCGCGTGCACTTTCGGCACAAACAGAGCGTACATCCTGTTTGTGCCAGTGCACTCGTGCAGCGACCCAATCGGGCGATTCACGCCCGAACAAGGTTGTCGCTGCACACCATATTGAATCGCGTGCACTTTCGGCACAAACAGAGCGTACATCCTGTTTGTGCCAGTGCACTCGTGCAGCGACCCAATCGGGCGATTCACGCCCGAACAAGGTTGTCGCTGCACACCATA
>JADHED010003266.1_pt1 | contig 10004 bp, 8 predicted proteins | sample 8952041 | NCBI WGS metagenome assembly JADHED01 (sample SAMN16124423, study PRJNA663239) | bioreactor sludge metagenome | isolation source: sludge (control) | place: India:Bengaluru | collected 2018-09-08
TGTTCACGGACGGGCCCCCGCCGACCGGCTTGCGCTACTGCATGAATTCCGCGGCGCTGCGCTTCGTCCCCGTGTCCGGGCTCGAGCAGCAGGGCTATGGCCGATATCGTCAGCTGTTCGACTGACCGCTCAGGCCCGCATGCGCAAGATCTCTTTCGGCTGCACCGGCGGCCGCTTCCTCGGTTCGCGTCGTTGCATCACCAGCACGACACCCGTCAGGATCGCACCCACCAGGCTGCCCTCGTGGTAGGGCAGCACGAACCCCAGAGCCGCGATGATCGTGATCGCCCGCTCGAACGCGGTTGATCGGCGGATGAGCCAGCCGGAGCAGCCCGAGGCGAGCAGGCCGATACCGATGAAGGCCGAGACGATCGTCCACACGCCCGCGGCGAAACTGATGCCCTCCCAGTGCAGCAGCAGCGCCTTGCCCTCGGGCAGCACGGTGAAGATGAAGGGCAGAAGGAACGCGGTGAGCGTGTACTTCCAGGCCATCATCGTGGTCTTGAACGGGTTGCCGCCGGTGATGGCGGCCGCCGCGAAGGGCGAGAGCGCGGTCGGCGGCGAGACCTCCGAGAGCAGCGCGTAGTAGAAGATGAACATGTGGGCGGCGTAGTCCGGCACCCCGAGCTTGGTCAGCGCCGGGGCCGCGATCACGGCCGCGATGATGTAGGTGGCGGTGATCGGCACGGCCAGGCCGATGATCCAGAGCAGCACCCCGGTGTAGACCGCGGTCATCACAAGGCTGCCGCCAGCATAGTCGATGATGATGCCGGAGAGCTTGAGCCCCAGTCCGGTGAGGCTCACGATGCCGACGATGATGCCGGCCGAGGCGCAGATCGCGCCCACGTTCAGCACGGTGAGGGCGCCCTGCTTGAGGGCCTCGAGCAGCCGGGCCGGGGTGAAACGGCTTTCGGGCCGGATGAAGGAGACGAGGAAGCAGGTCAGGATGGCCGCCGACACGGCGATCTGGGCCGTGAAGCCGGTGACGAGAAAGACCACGATCGCCACGAGCGGCACGAAGTGATAGCCGTAGGCCTTGAGCATCTGCCAGGCCGTGGCCGTGCGCGTGAGCGCCACTTCCTTCAGCCCGAACTTGCGCGCGTCGAACTCGACCATCAGCAGCAGCCCCCAGTAGTAGAGTGAGGCCGGGATGAGCGCGAGCAGCACGACCTCGAGGTAGCTGATGCGCAGGAACTCGGCGATCAGGAAGGCCGCGGCCCCCATCACCGGCGGGGTCGTGATCGCGCCCATGCCGCCCGCGGCCAGGAACCCGCCCGCGTTGTTGCGGTCGTAGCCGGACTGGGCCAGCATCGGGTAGGCGACCGAGCCGATCGCGACGGTGTTGGCCACCCCGGAGCCCGAGGCCATCGCCAGGAAGTAGGAGGTGGCGATGACGGCGCGGCCGGCTGCCGTGGGTTTGCGGCCCATCGAGGCGAAGGCGAAATCCACGTAGAACTTGCCCGCGCCGCAGACGGTCAGGAAGGCGCCGAAGATGCAGAACCCGGCGATGATGGTCGAGCAGACGTCGATCGGCACCCCGAAGACCCCCTCGAGCGTCATGTACATGTGGCCGACGATGCGCTCGAGGTCGTAGCCGCGGTGCGTCCAGGGGGCGGGCAGCCAGGGGCCGACGTAGGCGTAGGCCAGGAAAAGGACGCAGGTGATCGGCATGATCAGCCCGGCCGAGCGCCGAGTGGCCTCCAGGATCAGCAGCAGGAAGAGGACCCCCAGCACCATGTCCACGGTCTCGGGGGTCACGGCGCGGTAGATGAACTCCTCGAAGTCGACCAGCATCCAGCCGATGCAGGCGAGTCCGAGCGCGGCGAGCGCGAGGTCGATCGCCGTGATCCGGCCCTTGTGCCGCGGGCTCATCGGGTAGTAGAGAAAGCAGAGCGCGAGCAGCAGCGCGACGAAGACGCTGCGCACGATCTGGGTGGTCACCGGCACGACCGAGGTGTAGAGCGCAAAGAGCGACATGCCCAGGGCGAGCGCGGTGATGACCTTGTCCCAAAGCCCTTTGAGCTTGCGGGTGGCCCCCTCCTCCTCTTCCATCAGTTGTTCGAGCTTCTTCTTCTGCTCCTCGGTCAGGTGACCGCCCGGTTCGACGACGGCATCCGTCATGGCAGCGACTCCTTGAGGTGGTGAACGAGAGCGGTGAAACGGGACGAGCGGGCGAGTCGGACGGCGACGCGTCCCTCCTCGGCGCGGACGCCGGCGAGTGCGACCTCGCGGCCGCCGGCCGCGAGCACGTGCCCGCCCACGCTGTCCGCGGGGACGGCGAACTCCTCGAGCGCGAGCGCGGCGTTGCCCGGGCCGCGGGACTCGATGCGCAGGTACTCCAGCGCGGCCTCGGAGGCTGCGACCTCGAAGAGCACGAGCCGCCCCTCCTCGACGCGCAGGCGCTCCTCGACCGGCGTCCCGTACATGGACTGGGTGTAACGCAGGGTCACGACATCGCCCGGCCCGACCGGGATCCGCGGGCCGGACCGGCCGACCTCCAGGACCTGGGTCCCGGAGAGGCCGAACAGGTACGCGGCCCCGGCGAGCGCGAGCGCTGCGCCCCCCCGCCTTATCGCGGCACGGCGGCTCACGCGGCGACTTTCAGCCCCTTTTCGCCGAAGAAGCGCGCGGCCCCCTTGTGGTAGGGGAGGGCCTTGTTCGACCCGCCGATCTCGAGGTTGAAGTTCGAGGCTTCCTTGTGGATGGCGATGAGCTCGGCCTGGCGCTCGAAGATCGTGCGCGTGATCTGGTAGGCGAGCGCCTCGTCCATGGACTCGTGGCAGATGAGGATGTTGGCGACCCCGCAGACCGCGGTGTCATAGTCGACGCCGGTGTAGACGCCCTTGGGGATGATCGACTTGTAGTAGACGGGCCCGTATTTCGCCGACATCGGCGCGATCAGGTCTTCGTGCGCGATGAGAGCCATCTTGAAGCCGGGCGAGGCGGCGAGGTCCATGACCGAGGAGGTGGGCACGCCGCCGTCCCAGAAGTAGGCGTCGATCTTGCCGTCCTTCATAGCGCCGGCCGACTCGGCCGCGCCCAGCCGGTCCTTCTTGACGTCCTTGTCCGGGTTGAGGCCCGCGGCCTCGAGCGTGCGCAGCGCCTTGACCTCGGTGCCGCTGCCGGGCGCCCCGGTCGACACGCGCCGCCCTTTCAGGTCGGCCACCTTCTTGATGCCGCTGCCCTCGGAGGTGACGACATGCATGATGTTGGGGTAGGTGACGCAGAGGGTGCGCAGCGGGAGCGCGCTCTTGAAGTTGCCCTGGCCCTTGAGCGCGTCGTAGGCCACGTCGTTCATGCAGAAGGCGAGATCGGCCTTCTTCGCGCCCACGAGCTTGCAGTTGTCGACCGAGGCCGCGGTGACCTCGGCCGTGGCCTCGACCCCGGCGTGCTTGGTGAGCACGCTCGCCAGCCCGCCGCCCAGCACGAAGTAGACGCCGCCCATGCCGCCGGTCGCCACCGAGATCCGCTTCCTGTCCTGGGCGAACACGCCCGGCACCCCCGATGCGAGCAGTGCGGCCGCGGCCGCCGCGCCGGTCTTTAGGAACTGCCGCCGCCCGATCCCCTCATTGCGCGTGACGATACCCATACGACCATTCTCCCTTCACCTGTGTGTGGAGCGTGGATAGTTCACGGGCCCTGCGGCCCGATGGGTCAGCCGACAACGGCAACGCGTCTCCTCCCCTCCCGCAGCAACGGAGCGCGCAGGAGGAGCATCGTCCAGGTAGTGGTGAGGAGTTGGAAAGGGGAGGCGAGGGTCAAAATACCCGATGGAGCCTAAATGTCAATGGAGGCGGGAGACGGCGTTGGGTGTCTGGTTTTAGCCTTTCAACGGCCCGGCTCTGTGCGGAGTCGGCAGGATGTGGATCTTCAAGAGCCAGGTGCAATCGAATTTCGAAACCTGTGCTTCGGATTTTCCCGTCGTTATCCGATTCTGCGGCCGGTTTCCGGGTCGAAAAGGTGCAGCTTTTCGGACGGGACCCGCAGCGGGACGACGGCGTGCTTCTCGAAGCGGTGCACGTCCGGCAGGCGCACGGTGAGCGCGGTCTCGCCCTGGCCGAGGCGGCCGTGGACGAGGGTGTCGGCCCCCAGCAGCTCGACCTGGCCGACCGACAGGCGCAGTGTCCCAAGCCCGGTGCGCTCGAGCTCCAGGTGTTCGGGCCGCACGCCCAAGGTGACCTTGCGCCCGGCCCACGCCGGCACCGCGGAGCCGTTCAGCGGCAGGCGGATGTCGCCGGGCAGGCGCACCGCGGCACCGCCCTCCTCGACCGTCGCCGCCACGAAGTTCATGGCCGGGGAGCCGATGAAGCCCGCCACGAACACGGTCGCCGGCCGCTCGTAGACCTCGAGCGGGGAGCCGATCTGCGCCGCGTGGCCGTTGTCCATGACGACCAGGCGGTCGCCGAGCGTCATGGCCTCGACCTGGTCGTGGGTCACGTAGATGCTGGTGATCTTGAGCTCCTCGTGCAGCTTGCGGATCTCGAGACGCATCTGCACGCGCAGCTTGGCGTCGAGGTTGCTCAAGGGCTCGTCGAAGAGGAAGACCTTGGGCTCGCGCACGATGCACCGGCCCATGGCCACGCGCTGGCGCTGGCCGCCGGAGAGCTGTCGCGGCTTGCGGTCCAGAAGCTCGGAGAGCTCCAGGATCCGGGCCGCGTTGCGCACGCGCCGGTCGATCTCGTCCTTGGGCATGCGGCGCATCTTCAACCCGTAGGCCATGTTCTTGAAGACCGTCATGTGCGGGTAGAGGGCGTAGTTCTGGAAGACCATGGCAATGTCGCGGTCGGCCGGCTCCAGATCGTTCACCACCCGGCCGGCGATCGAGATCTCACCGCCGCTCACCTCCTCCAGCCCGGCCACGAGCCGCAGCAGGGTGGACTTGCCGCAGCCCGACGGCCCCAGGATGACGATGAACTCGCCGTCCCGGATGTCGCAGCTGATGCCGTGGATGACCTCCGACTTGCCGAAGCGCTTGATCACATTGCGTATGCTGACGTCGGCCATGAGTACCTAAAATAGTTGTGTTTAGTGTTTGGTGTTTAGTGTTTGGTGTTTAGTGTTTGGTGTTTAGTGTTTGGTCACGGGCGGCTGGTGTTTGCATTCGGGGGTTTGGCCTTTAGTTTTCCAAACACAAAACACGAAACACCAAACACCGCATTCATTTTTCGGTTTCCGTCATCCCCCGCACAAACTGCTTCTGCATGAACACCACCACCAGCACCGGCGGCAGCATGGCCAGGATCGTCGCGGCCATGATGATATGCCACTCGGCCTGGCCCTCGCCCACGTCCAGCATCCGTTTGATGCCGATCAGCAGCGTGTAGTAGCCCTGATCGCTCGTGATCAAGAGCGGCCAGAGGTACTGGTTCCAGCCGTAGATGAAGAGGATCACGAACAACGCGGCGATCGAGGTGCGCGACATCGGCACCAGGATGTCGAAGAAAAACTGCATCGGGCTGCCGCCGTCGATGCGGTGGGCCTCGCAGAGCTCGTCCGGGATCGTCATGAAGAACTGCCGGAACAGGAAGGTGGCCGTGGCCGAGGCCACCAGCGGGAAGATCAGCCCGGCGTAGGAGTCCAGGATCTTCAAATCCGCCGCCACCTTGTAGGTCGGCAGGATGCGGACCTCCACCGGCAGCATGAGCGTGATGAAGATCATCCAGAAGAAGGTCATGCGCAGCCGGAAGCGGAAGTAGACGATGGCGAAGGCCGCCAGGAGCGAGATCGAAATTTTGCCGAAGGTGACGCCGAGCGCCATGATCAGGCTGTTCAGCATCATGGTGCCGACCGTTGCGCCGACATCGCGCGGGCCGACCGTGAGCGCCCGCAGGTAGTTCTCGATCAGGTGCGTCCCGGGCAGGAGCGGGAAGCCGCGCGTCACCTCCTCGAGCGTGTGCGTCGAGGCGACGAAGGTGACGTAGATCGGGAAGGCCAGCACCATCGCGCCCAGGATGAGGACCGCGTGGGCGACGAACGTGAGAGCCGGGCGGCGTTCGACCATCATGGATGCGCGCCTTTCAGTAGTGCACCTTGCGCTCGATGAAGCGGAACTGGACCACGGTGAGCGAGATGACCACGGCCATCAGCACCACCGACTGGGCCGCCGAGCCGCCGAGGTCGAGGTTGATGAAGCCGTCGTTGAAGACCTTGTAGACCAGGATGTTGGTGGCGTAGTTGGGCCCGCCGCGGGTGATCGCGTGCACCACCCCGAAGGTGTCGAAGAAGGCGTAGACGATGTTCACCACGATCAGGAAGAAGGCCGTCGGCGAGAGCAGCGGGAAGACGATCGTCCAGAAGCGGCGCCACGGGGAGGCCCCGTCGATGGCGGCCGCCTCGATGAAGGACTGGGGGATCGCCTGCAGCCCGGCGAGGAAGAAGAGGAAATTGTAGGAGATCTCGCGCCAGGCGGCCGCTACGACCACCAGCGTCATCGCCTGGTTGCCGTTCAGCGTGTGGTTCCAGGCGACCCCCGCTTGCTTCAGGAAGAAGGACACCATGCCGACTGTGGGGTTGAACAGGAAGAACCAGAGCACGCCCGAGACCACCGGCGCGACCGCGTAGGGCCAGATGATGAGCGTCTTGTAGAAGGTCGCCGCCCGCAGCACCCGGTCGGCCATGACCGCCAGCACCAGCGCCGTCGTGAGGGCGCCGGCCGCCACCGCGAAGCTGAACATCAGCGTCACGCGAAAGGAGCCGAGGTACTCGGGGCTCGTGAAGATGTCGACGAAGTTTTCGAACCAGACGAACTGGGACGAGGTCCCGAACGCGTCCTCCTGCAGAAACGACTGGAAGAGCGCCTGCGAGGCCGGCCAGATGAAGAAGACCAGGGTGACGACGATCTGGGGGGCGACCAGCAGGTAGGGCAGCACCTTGTGGCGGAAGACGACGCGCTTTTCCATGGTGTCAGGGGCCTGTGGGGGCGGCTCTCCGGCCGTGATCCCGTCCCTCCCCCGGCCCCTCCCGCGTGGGGAGGGGGTCACGATGAACGGGGGAGGGGCGGGTCAAGGTGAAACGCAACGTCTACTTGTTGGCCTTTTCGAAGCGGCGCAGCGAGTCGTTGCCGGCCTTGACCGCATCGTCCAGGCCGGACTTGGCGTCCTTCTTGCCCGCGAAAATGGCCTCAAACTCGTTGTCCATGATGTCGCGGGTCTTGGCGTGGTCGCCGAAGCGGATGCCCTTGGAGTTCTCGGTCGGCTTGTGCAGGGTCATCTGCTTGAGCGCGGTCTCGGTTCCGGGGTTCTTGTCGTAGAAGCCCTGCTTCTTGGTCAGCTCGTAGGCCGCCATGGTGATCGGCAGGTAGCCCGTGGCCTGGTGCCACTCGGCCTGCACCTCGGGCCGCGAGAGGTAGTTGAAGAAGGCCGCGACCCCTTTGTACTCTTGGGGCTTGTGGCCCTGCAGGACCCACAGGCTCGCGCCGCCGATGATGGTGTTCTGCGGGGCGCCCTTCTGGTCCGGCCAGTAGGGCAGCATGCTGGTCCGGAACTCGAACTTGCAGGTGCTCTTGAACCCGGCGTAGCCGGCCGAGGACTCGGTGTACATGGCGACTTCCCCGGACGAGAACTTGGCGTTGCCGACGTTGGTGCGGCCGCCGTAGACGAAAATCTTCTCCCGCTGCCAGTCGGCCAGCTGCTGGATGTGCTTCACGTGCAGCGGGCTGTTGAAGGTGTAGGCGGCGTCCAGCCCGCCGAAGCCGTTGGCCTTGGTCCCGAAGGCGACGTTGTGCCATGCGCTCAGGTTCTCGAGATGGATCCAGCCGTTCCAGGCCGAGGAGAACCCGGCCTGGCAGACGCCGGCTGCAACCAGCTTCTTGGCCGCTGCGGCCACCTCGGGCCAGGTCTTGGGCGGCTTGTCCGGGTCCAGGCCGGCCTTCTTGAAGGCGTCGGCGTTGTAGTAGAGGATCGGGGTCGAGCTGTTGAACGGCATGGAGAGCATCCGGCCGTCCGCGGTGGTGTAGTAGCCCGTGACGGTGGGCAGGTAGACCGCCGGGTCGAAGGGCAGGCCCGACTGCTTCATCACCTCGTGCACCGGTTTGACCGCGCCCTTGGCCGCCATCATCGTGGCCGTGCCCACTTCGAACACCTGCAGGATGTGGGGCGGGGTCTTGGCGCGGAAGGCCGCGATGCCGGCGTTCATGGTGTCGGAGTAGTTGCCCTTGTAGGTCGGGACCACCTGGTAGTCGGACTGGGACTTGTTGAACCCCTCGCAGATCCCGTTGACCCGCTCGCCGAGAGCGCCGCCGTGGGCGTGCCACCAGTTGATGGTGACCGGCGCCGCGAGCGCCAGTGCCGGGAGGACGAGGACCGTCATCAATGCCGCTGCAATCCGCCGTTTCCAGTTTCGCATGACTCCCTCCTTTTTCGGTTGTGTCGGCCGTGAGCCCTGAGCGACGGGCGATTGTTGGATATCGAAATCGAAGCGTGTTAAGGATTGGTCAACATGGTGTTAACTCACCGCTAGCGAAAGGAAACTATTCCATGAACGGGAAGGGAGTCAAACGAATTCTCGGCACGGTCGCGGGGTTGGGGCTACTGCTTGGATTGCTGGCGCCGACCGATCTGCTGGCGGCCGGGCCCATGGTGATCGGCCACCGCGGGGCGGCCGGCCTGGCGCCCGAAAACACGCTCGCGGCCTTCACGCGCGCCTGCGAGCTGGGGGTGGAGGCGGTCGAGCTGGACGTGCTCGCCTCGGCCGACGATGTGCTCGTCGTACACCACGATTTCCGCCTGAAGCCCGAGATCGCCCGCGGTCCGGACGGCGCGTGGGTCGCAGCGGGGGCGCCGGCGATCCGCGAGCTCACCCTCGCCCAGCTCAAGGGCTACGACATCGGCCGGCTGCAGCCGAAGACAGGCTATGCCGGACGCTTCCCCGAGCAGGTGCCCGCGGACGGGGAGCGCATCCCGACCTTCGCCGAGGCGATCGAGCGCTTCAAGGGCGCCTGCCGCGCGTCCACCCGGCTCTTCGTCGAGATCAAGACGACCCCCGAGGAGCCCAGCCTGACCCCGCCGCCCGAGGTGCTCTCCGAGCGGGTGGTGAAGATGGTGCGCGAGGCCGGGATCGCCGGCCGCACCTGGATCCTCTCGTTCGACTGGCGCAACCTCGCCCACGTGAAGAAGATCGCCCCCGAGCTGGAACTCGTCTACCTCACGATCACCGGCTCCGGGATGAACACCCTCCAGCCCGGCCGGCCCGGGGCCTCACCCTGGCTCGCGGGGATGGACGTGGACGACTTCAACGGCTCGGCCCCGCAGCTGGTGAAGGCGGCCGGCGGCCGGGTGTGGTCGCCCTTTTATCGCAACGTGACCGCGGAGTCGCTCGAGGAGGCGCGGCGGCTGGGGCTGGTCGTCTCGGTCTGGACGCCCGACAGCCCCGAGGATCTGAAGAAGATGATCGACATGAAAGTCGACGCCATCACCACCAACCGGCCGGACGTGCTGAAGAGGGTCCTGTCGAGCCCATGAGATGCGCGCTTCCTTGTGGTTTCTCCACCGCTGGGGGCATCGTTGACCCGTGCTCCCGTTGGCCCGTGGACCCGAACGAAAATGGATGAGCGCAGCCCCAACGGGACAACGGGTCAACCGGCAAGGGGGCGAACGGCCGTCCGGGTGAAGAGGTAGAGCCCCCCGATGGCCGCCTGGCTCGCGGCGCAGATCAAGAGCGCCGTGCCGAAGGCCTCCGGCCCGCGCGAGGCCTCCGGGTAGAGCCCCTGCATGACGATGCCGAGCCCCTGCAGGAACACCGCCGGCCCCATCATGGTGAAGAAGTTGGTGCCGCTCATGGCCGACCCAGCCATCTCTTTCGGCACCAGCGCCTTGATGTGCGCGTAGACGTGCATGCCGCTCGCCGAGGCCAGGCCGAAGGCCAGGAACACCGCACCGGCGGCCGCCGCGCTCGTCCCGGGGGGCAGCGCCCGCATCAGCGCCGTGATCAGCGCGAGCAGGAGCAGGCCGGAGGCGATGCACCACTTGGGCGTGCGGAACACCCGGTCCGCCGCCGCCCCCCAGAGC
>JADHED010003267.1_pt1 | contig 10004 bp, 10 predicted proteins | sample 8952041 | NCBI WGS metagenome assembly JADHED01 (sample SAMN16124423, study PRJNA663239) | bioreactor sludge metagenome | isolation source: sludge (control) | place: India:Bengaluru | collected 2018-09-08
AGAAGATCACCTATACCTATTTGGCTTCATTTGATAACCGTACATTGAGTAGAGCCAATCGTAAAGTTATTGGTCTTGTCACACGTCCGGGGTTCATACAGCGGAAGATACCTTTTCCGGATAAGGCGTTTTGACTTGTTCTTATTATGTGAATGAACGATTGAAAAAAGAATACAATAATAAAAACTGAATCTAAGAAAAGCTTCTGTTCTATACGGACTGTAAAAGGTGTAAAAAGTGACGGATTTATAGCTGTTGTTACTTGTTAGGTAACTGAAGTGTAAACTTGTGCAAATATAGAAATTATTATTAAATATCATTCGTTTATATCTGGAAACAACAATATATCTCTTTAAAAGAAGTTCGGTTTGCTAATAATATCTGTTTCTATAGGTCTTAAAATCAGTTTTTGACATTTATATCGAGCAATATTGAAATACATTTTTATTTCTTTATTGATCAAGTTAATCATATTGACAAATAATGGCGATATGTCATGTTTCTGATTTTATTATATTTAATGATTTAAAGGGTATATATACATTAAATAGGAGTCATCCTGCATTGTATTCTTCCTGAAAAAAAGAGGTTATGAGCTTTTGTGTGGTATATATAATTTACACGTTATTCTGCTATTTTCTTCGCTTATAGAATAGAACTCCCTTACCCAGAGTGCCATCCGAGGATTATATGTAAAAAGATTATACGATTATTTGGTATATCTTTTACTTTTTCAATTAGTCTGTACCTCTATTTGCGGAATATCATCAGTTACCTAACAAGTAATGGTCGTTATTAAGAAATAGAATTTTTATCATGCTGACAGGAGAAATGAAAGAGGCTATACGCCTTTTAAAGGAGATTCAGTACATGGGCGGTTATGCGGTTCATGAGCAATCTCTTACTGAAAACTTGCGGATACGGGTTCGTGATTTGCTTGATCGTCTTTGCAGTGAGGGACTTCTTGGTATAGTAGATAAACCGGACGATGATCCGTTGAATTTCCGCTATACACTCAATTGTCCCCTTACCGATATATCCTTGTATAGTCTGCTTCATGCCACCGGGGGGACAATGCGAATAGCTAGTGATGAGAAAGCAATATATGATAACTATGGTATAGCAGGTCGTAAACTTGGTGTAGTCAATTATATGATATGCCATTTGTTTTCGCAGATTAGTGTGGCTGAGATTATCCTGCCCGAAGATTGTGCTCATGATGCCGAAAAGAAGTAGCTGCAACAGGGGGGTGATAAGAACATAATATCGTAATTGGGTTTTATTCAAATTTCGCCGATGATAATAAGATCAGGCGATAGATATTGGCGTGCCAGAGATGTGATATCGCTGGTCGTCTGTTTATTTTGTTTGTTTGTATGTCTTCCCGTACTGGCGTGTGCGGGAAGACTTTTTTTATAATGAGATGCAATTGCAAAAGAACACTTTTTTTGACTTGTGAGATTCATGGGCTTTTTTATTTTTATTAACGGTCAACTGTTTATTTGTATAGTTTGGAGGATAACGTAAAGGAATAAACCATACCTTTGCAGAGAAAAACACAAAAGCATGTCGCATTTTATTAACCCGTTCACAGATGTCGGGTTTAAACTTATTTTCGGTCAGGAAGTTTCGAAAGACCTTTTAATTGATTTTTTGAACGATTTACTTGTTAGCGAAAAGGAAATAAAAGACATCACTTTCCTTGATAAGGAAATCCTGCCTGAGTATATGGGTGATCGTGGCGTGATTTACGATATTTATTGCACTACTGCTTCCGGAGAGCACTTTATAATAGAGATGCAGAACCGTCAGCAGTTACATTTTCGTGAACGTGCATTGTTCTATTTATCCCGTACAATAGCTCATCAGGGCGAACGTGGTTCCGGCTGGAATTTTGATCTGAAAGCTGTATACGGAGTGTTTTTTATGAATTTTCGGTTGGATGATATGCCGCATAAGTTGAGAACGGATGTAATTCTTGCCGATCGTGATACGCATGAACAATTCAACGATAAACTGCGTTTTATCTTCATAGAACTTCCGTCGTTTAAAAAGGAGGAAGAGGAATGTGAAACGGATTTTGAACGCTGGATTTATATATTAAAGAATATGGAAACATTGAAACGAATGCCTTTCAAAGCCCGCAAGTCGGTTTTTGAAAAATTAGAGAAAATTGTTGATATTGCTTCCCTCTCAAAAGAAGAACGAGAGAAATATGACGAGAGCATCAAGGTGTATCGTGATAATCTTGCCGTGATGGCTTATGCCAAAGAAAAAGAACGTAAAGAGGCAGAGAGAGGTCGTGCCGAAGGGCTTGAAAAAGGTCGTGCTGAAGGACGTGCTGAAGGTACGAAACAAGCACAGATTGATATTGCTCGAAAACTAAAAGATAGAGGTTGTGCTGTGGAAGAAATAGCAGATATAACCGGACTTACTTTAAATGAATTGAAGGAAATCTAAGGTCTTTTTCATGGTTTTTATTATTAGTCCGCTACCGGCCTTAAATGGTCGGGGCGGATTTTTTTTTAAACCGTCTTTATCGCTTGATAAATATCTTAATTTTCATGCTTGCTTGAAGTGATCAATAAATTATCGTATCTTTGAATTTTATAATTATAAGGTTATGGATAGAACAGAAACACTAAAGCAATATTACCAGCTGACTAAAAAGGAAGTACCCAAAGAATTGTTGTGTTCACATGGAGCCACCAGTCACCTGAATGTGTTGAAGCGAATGAATTGTTCGATGAGCTTACCTTTTCAACGACGCGATTATTACAAGATATCTCTGATAAACAGCCCGGCAATACTTCATACGGCCGATCAGACCATAAAGATAGACAGACCTTGTATTCTCTTTTTTAGTCCCGAAATAGAGTATGGGTGGCAGAATATTCCGGGTGACCAGGTTGGTTATATTTGCTTGTTTAATGCGGAATTCTTATCCGCTGAGCTGAAATCGCTGCTTAAGAAGCTTTTCGAACTGTTCAGCGCAAATGCTTTCCCACTGATCTTTCTGAGTAGCAATGAATATGTCCTCTTTATGTCATATTTCAGTCAGTTGGAGGCTGAATACCGTGGTGACTTTAAATATAAAGACGATATCATCAATAATCTGCTGGCACTTATTATTTATCTGGGAGTGAAAATACAGTTGGAGCATAGCCCTGAAAGTAACGGCAATGAAGACAGCTCAAGTCGGATAGTAGCCTTATTTATGGATTTACTTGACAGACAATTTCCGGTTGAGTCTCCTTTTAACGCCATCTTATATAAGTCGCCCGGCGATTTTGCCGCGCAGCTACACGTGCATGTCAATCATCTTAATCATTGTTTGAAAGTGGCAACAGGAAAGTCGACAACAAATGTCATTAATGAGCGCATTGTCTCCGAAGCCATCGATTTATTGAAAAACACAGACTGGACAATCACCCAGATAGGGAATAGCCTGGGGTTTGAATATCCTCAACATTTCAATCTGTTTTTTAAGAAGATAACAGGTAAAAACCCTAAGGATTTTAGAATGTCATCAAATGCTCATATTTGAATTGTTTAAAATTAACTTTGAATTGCGTACATAAGATACGGTTTACTGTTTCTAATTTTGCAGCCGAAAAAAAATAGCAAGAATGAAACAGCAAAAAAAGAAATACGAGTATATCAGTACGATACTCGCCTTCGCATTGATTCCAATATCGGGTTTTGCCATCGATGTTTATATACCGTCCTTTCCGCAAATGATGGTTGATCTTCACACTTCGGCAGCTAACGTCAAGCTGACGATGACAGTCTTTTTAATCAGTTATGGCGTTTCCCAATTGTTTGTGGGGATGATATCCGATAGCTATGGGAGATATAAGATGAATATTGGGGCATTGGCCGTTTTCATATTGACCAGTCTGGCTATCGCTTTGGCACAAGATATATCTGTGATTATTTTCTTGCGATTTATACAGGGAATTACGATCTCGGTGGTTGTGATATGCAAACGAGCGCTTTTTGTTGATATTTACGAGGGAGAAAAGCGAAAACATTACACAAGCCTCGTTACCGTGGTATGGTCGACCGCCCCCATATTGGCACCATTCTTTGGCGGCTACTTACAAAAAGGATTTGGTTGGAGAGCCAATTTCTATTTTTTAGCTATATATGGGTTGATCATGTTGCTGCTGGAGCTTAAGTTTAGTGGCGAGACATTGATAAAGAAACAAAAGCTTAGTCTGAAAAATATATTCCATGTTTATGGAGAGCTGCTCTCGGCAAGCGATTTCAGCATCGGAATATTCATCTTGGGATTCAGTTACAGCATGGTGATGGTCTTTGGCATGAGCATACCTTTTATTGTAGAGCGCCAATTCAATTTGTCGGCTGTGACAACAGGCTATTGTGCATTGGCATCGGGTGTATCCATCTTTTTAGGAGGCTTGTTCAGTAAGATGATGATGGATAAACCCTTCTTCCGCAAGTTGCTGTTGGCAAATTACTTCCAACTCATACTGAGTATGGTAATGTTGGGTACAGCCCTGTATTTTCATAATCTATACGTCATTTTGTGCTTTGTGATGCTTATTCATTTTTGGGAAGGTCTCACTTATAATGCTTATTTCACCTATTCTCTTGTTCGCTTTCCACAATACGCTGCCACATCCAGTGGGTTGGTCAGTGGAGGATCGTATATGGTGTTTTCCATTATGAGCTATGTGGTAGTCAGTCTGTTGCCAATCACAAATCAGTATTCATTAGCCGAGGCATATTTGGCTTTTACAACCATTATCAGTGTTTTGTTGTTATTCCTAGGTAAGATATTAAAAGCCCAAAAGGTGGCTGTAAATATGTAGAGGGCACGTGGCGTCCATTAATCCACTTCATTTTCCCTTTTGCCGGGACGGAGATCCGGCTCCTGATTGATACTTATTTTTGTCAACAGATGGTGTCTTTGTGCCCAATAGATAATGTGTTTCATCCGAACAGACGATCTGTCTTAACTCAACAGATGGTCTGTTTTTTGTACTACGGAGAACGAAGCTATCTTTGATAGTATAATTTTTAATTTATTTTTTATTGAATAATGAAATTGACAAACACAGAAAATGCAGATGCCGGAATCTGCTCCGATTTGGATTTATTGGAAGAATGTATGATGAAGAAACAACAATCTTTAGTCCGCCAAACAGAACGCATGGAAGCGATGAAAAGCTCCGTACACAACACAAAAGATGATATTGCCGTGCTGGAAGCAATCTTGCACTATGTCTCGCGGTTGGAGAGGGGAGAGATCAGCCATCCTCGGGTGGCACACGAAGATATTCCCCGCTTCTTTGCCCGTGCCTCGCGACTGTATGATCTCCTTTGTCATCGGATGCATTGCCACATCGACTATACCTGTTTTTGTGCCGCCATCCATCTGGGATATGAATTCGAAGTCCGCCCGTGCGATGTGGGGAAGCATGACTTGTCACGCGCTACGGTGCTGGGTTATTTTAAAAAAGAGAGGGAATAGCCCCCTCTTTTTATGTCGTTCCTTACAAATAATTATTGAAAAAAGCAATACGTTTTTATGAGTTTTTATTGTCATAATCAGTCTTGAACCTAACTTCTTATTTCCGTAATTTTGCTCTTGTTGTTTACTAAAATTAATACATGATGAGAGATATCAATTATGATTTTATACTTACCGGATGCCATCCGTTTTCTACTATTGCAGCTTGTTACTTTCCGAGTGGCTATATCAGTTCATCTTCCCGTTCATTGCGTCGTTACATTCGCTCTCATGGGGCTTTGCTTGCTGATATGCTGGCAGTAGAGTATGATGAACATGACAATATTTTAACTCCCGCCCAAATTGCTGTTCTGATAAGGCATTTGGGTGTTCCTTCCGAAGCCAGCTTGGTGTAGAAGGGTGTTGTTTCTATCCGTATCGGGATTCCGGTGCGGATTTTTTTTCTCTATTTTCGATCTATATTTATTATATATTATTCTTATTATTAGTTATTCGTGTTCTCTTTTTGCACGAGTTTTCGTGTGTTGGCGATGTTAACCATTTGATAGTTAGTGTTATAAATGCACGCGGAACTGTTCTCTTTTTGCACGTTTTTCGTAGAGTTTTCATGAGGGTTTTTGTTGCGCTTTTCATGGTATTTTAATGCGGTGTTATAGGCATGAATTCTCAATTTCAATCCATCTGTTTTGTATGTTAAATGTTTTGTTTACCTTTGCACACTCGAAAAAGACAGGTGATGGTATTCACCTTGAACCGCCTTATCGGCTGATGATACCTCCGTTTTATTACTACTATCAACTATCTGATAGTCTGTAATAAAACGGAGGTATTCTTTTTTTTGTCGATGTTCTCTGCTGCAACACCGAGCAAGGGGGGTGGATGATAAAGCTGATTTTAATTAAATTAATAGGTAAAAAGTAATGGTAAAAAAGTTCATTCTCTCATTCGATCAGTATTTCATTGTCAAGTATATCTTGAAATGGTTGGTTTATGTACTTCCTGTGGCGATTGCTGTGGGTTCCTCTATTGCATTCTTTTTGTGGCTATTAGAAAAAGCTACTGAGTTTAGGTTTACACATGAATGGCTACTTTATTTCTTGCCGGTTGCGGGAGTTGTGATTGTGGCGTTATACCAGTTTAAAGGTAAAAACTCTGATGCGGGAAATAACTTGGTAATGGATGAAATACACAAACCGGGTGGAGGTATCCCGTTTCGCATGGCGCCGTTTGTGCTTTTTTCCACAGTGGCTACGCATCTGTTTGGAGGCTCGGCCGGTCGCGAAGGGACGGCGGTGCAAATAGGTGGAAGTGTATCGAACTATTTGGGTAAAATAATGAGATTGAAGCCTGAAGATTTGCGAATATTACTGATGACCGGCGTAGCGGCAGGCTTTGGAGCTGTGTTTGGTACTCCCATTGCCGGAACGATTTTTGCACTGGAGGTTTTAGCCATAGGGCGTATAAAGTATGATGCGTTGTTGCCATGCCTCATGGCTGCGGTGTTGGCCAATCTGGTTTGTTCCATGTATGGCATACATCATACGCATTACGCTATCACTTTTCACGAACAAGCGTCGTCGGGGATATCTAATCTGAATATTAATTATCAGTTATTCTTATCGGTAATTGGTGCAGCTGTGCTATTCGGCCTTTCGGGTTTTATGTTTTCGGAGGGCATTTATACGTTCAAAGCATTTATGAATAAGCACATAAAATGGAAATATGGTGTTCCATTTATGGGTGGGGCATTAATTATATTGCTTACTCTCATCTTGGGGACTGATGATTATTTAGGACTTGGTGTCAGTACAGCTTCGGGTGGCGGAAACTCTTTGGTCAATGCCTTTAAAGAGGGAGGTGTGGATAATTTCAGTTGGTTTTGGAAGCTTGCCTTTACCGTAATAACACTTAGCACGGGATTTAAAGGAGGAGAGGTGACACCGCTGTTTTTCATTGGGGCTACTTTGGGTAATGTGATAGCTTCTCATTTGGGCATGCCGGTCGATTTGTTTGCAGGGCTGGGCTTTATTGCCGTTTTTGCCGGTGCCACCAATACTCCGCTGGCCTGTACTATTATGGGGGTTGAATTGTTTGGAGGAGAACATGTGGTATATTTTGCTATAGCTTGCTTTGTTGCTTATTACTTTAGCGGGCATTCGGGCATTTATAGTTCACAGCGCATTAGCGTCTCTAAGGCCAATCTTAGAGATCATTTATCGGAGAAAAATACAATAAAATATATTCGGGAAAATAAAAAGAACAGAAAATGAAAAAAGAAATCAGGACTCATTCATTTGGTAAATTGCGCATTTATCTCAAAACGGGAGAGAATATAAAGTCGAAAACGCTGCTTCGGAAAATTTTTCCTGCAAGGATGTACGGCTATTTGGTGAAGATGGCTAAAGAAGACAAAATAATGCATGCATCGGTCTTTACGGCACACATGAGTTTTAGCCATGGTGAAGGAATAGAACATTTTTCATACGAAACGAGCAACGGAGGTCTTACGGTATGTGTTGAACTTATTGATACGAAAGAGAAATTACAAATGTTTTTTATGAAACATGTTGAATCGCTAAGGGACAAAGTTGTGATATATAAAGAAGTTGAATATTGGGATATGGAGTGATGCCGATCTGCAGCTAGCTCTTTTTTCGGTATTAATGCAATTTCTCTCTTTTTTGTACTGTTTTTTGTGGCTATAAAGTGTGCATATCTGACTATTTTCAGCAGATATAAACCGTCGGCAACCACTGACAACCAGGTGATTTTTATTTTCTTTTTGTGTGTATTATTTTTGCGGGAAAGTAATTTAAATGGCATCTTAAAAACAAAGATCAAGATGCCTTATGCTAACTTAAATGAATAATAACATGATGAAAAAAATCTTTAGATCTGGTTATGTAATGGTTTCACGCACATTGCTTATGAGTATTTTTGATAAACACGGCGCTGCCGATAGTGATGAAGAAGCATTTTTAAGAGTGTTGGTGCACGTCAACTTTGCGGATGCTGAATTTACAAAGTCTTCGGGAGAAGAGTTTACTTGTCTGCGGGGAGAATCGGTACTGTCTTATTCCACCTGGGGGTGCATATTGGGGTGGAGTCGCGGTCGTGTGAAGCGATTCTTTAATAGCTGTTTTAGCGACGGTAGCATAGAGCTCGTTGAGGGAGGTGGTAAAAGTCACATTCGCATTACGAGGTACGATGCATGGACGGGTAATGTGAATGGAACGGGCAAATTGACTTCCGACTCCGCTTTCAGTCATTTTATGGATGCATACAGTGAGGTGACGCATACCCCTCGCATCAACGTGGGGCGTGCACAGCGCGTCTGGCGTAAAATGACGGTGCACGAACGCGAACTGGCGCTGAACAATATCGAGCAATACTACAACAATCTGCCGGATGCGCACTATTGCATGCAGTCGGCAACCTACCTCGCCGATAAAGCCTTCCTTGATGATTATAACTACTAATGGGGGCATGGCCTTGAATACCAATCTTTTACAACCTTACGACGCCGAGCTGGAAGAAGTAGTGCTCGGCGCCTGCCTGATAGAGAGTGCCTCGATGGCTCTGGTGGGCGATAAGCTTCGCCCCGAAATGTTCTACGTCGATGCCCATCGCGAGATCTATGCCGCCCTGCAAAACCTGCATCGGGAAGGTCGTCCGGTGGATATCATCACGGCAAAAGACGAACTTGCCGCCCGTGGCAAACTGGATGTGGCGGGTGGTCCGTACAACCTGACACGCCTGTGCATGCGGGTGGCTTCGTCCGCTCATCTCGAGGAACATGTGCAGATCCTTCAGGAGAAATTCGTACGGCGTGAGATGATTCTCGGTCTGCACCGCTTGTTGCCTTCGGCTGCCGATGAGACGGTGGATCTGGGCGACACGCTGGCTGATCTGCGTCATCTGGCGGATTACCTGGAGGGCGAATGTGGGTGCGCCGATCATCTGCGCGACATGGACAGACTGATGGAGGATACCGTGCAACAGGTGCGGATGCGTGTGGAGCATAACGTCGACGGCATCACAGGCATACCTACGGGACTGAATGAGCTCGACCGTATCACGACGGGTTGGCAGCGTGGCGATCTTGATATCATCGCCGCCCGTCCATCGGTGGGGAAGACGGCCTTTGCGCTTCATCTGGCGCATTCTGCCGCCACTGCGGGCTATCACGTGACGGTCTACAGTCTGGAGATGCAAGGAGAGCGCCTGGGCGACCGTTGGCTGCTTGCCACCGCACCGAATGTCAGTCCCGATCACCTGCGGGGTGGTCAGCTCACCGAAGACGAACAATGGCAGGTGAGTCGCGCGGCTACGGAGCTTTCGCGCCTGCCCATCCATGTGGATGATAACCCGTCCACCGGCATTGAGCGCATACGTGCCTCTGCGCGACTGCTGCAAAGCAAGGGCATGTGTGATATGGTCATCATCGACTACCTGCAACTCTGCGAGATGAAGACGGAGCAGAAGAACCGTAACCGTGAGCAGG
>JADHED010003268.1_pt1 | contig 9999 bp, 8 predicted proteins | sample 8952041 | NCBI WGS metagenome assembly JADHED01 (sample SAMN16124423, study PRJNA663239) | bioreactor sludge metagenome | isolation source: sludge (control) | place: India:Bengaluru | collected 2018-09-08
CACGACCAGGAGAACAGCCCGAACTTCGACTATGCGACGTACTGGGAGAAGATCAGGCACTAGTGGAGGAGGGTGCAGGTCGGCGGTCCCGGCCGCCGGCCCGGCCCTCGATCATCGTTCCCCGATCCGGTACTGCGCCAGCACGCAGGGGATCGAGCCGTTGTTCAGGCGGTTGCGCTTGAAGGGCTTCAGGCGCAGGCCCTTCTCGACCGTCTCGGCCGCGCCGAGCACTGCCACGGTGGTCCCGGGGTGGTCCAGGAGGCGGTCCTTGAAGGCCTGCCAGGCCGGCGCGTACTTCGCCTCGTCGCCGACGCGCACGCCGTAGGGCGGGTTCGTCACCACCCACGAGCCGGGCTCGAGGGCGAGCTGCGCCACGTCGCGCACCTGCAGGCGGATGATGTCGGCGAAGCCGGCGGCCGCCACGTTGGCGCGCGCGGATTCGAGCCATTGCGGGGAGACGTCGGCGCCGCTCAGGCGCAGGCCGTCGGCGGGCATGATGGCGGCGTCGGCCTCGGCGCGCAGGGCAGCGAAACGCATGGCATCGAAGTCGGGCCAGGCCATGCAGGCGAAGCGCGTGCGCCAATGCGTGGGCGGCGTGCGCGTGGCGATCAGCGCGGCCTCGGTGAGGATGGTCCCCGAGCCGCAGAACGGGTCGTGCAGCGGCGCCCGGGGATCCCAACGCGACTGCAGCACCATCGCCGCCGCCAGGTGCTCGCGCAGCGGGCTCTCGTGGCCGGCGACGCGGTAGCCGCGCATGTGCAGCGGCGCTCCGGCCCCGTCCAGCCCGACGGAAAATCGCCGGTTCTCCAGGTAGCAGTAGACGTGCACATCGGCGTTCTCGGTGTCGACCGAGGGACGGCGGCCGACCAGCTGGACCATCCGATCGCAGATGGCATCCTTGATGCGGTACATGCCGAAGCGCGGGCTGCGCAGCAGCGACGAATGGACGTTGAACGTCACCTTGATCGTGGTCTCGGGAGTCAGCCAGCGCGGCCAGTCCAGCGAGTGGACCACATCGTAGATGTCGTCCTCGCGCTTCACCTCGCAGAAGTAGAGCTCGCGCACGACGCGCGAGGCGCAGCGCAGGTGGATCAGCGCCTTCCATGCGTCGTCAACCGCGCCCTCGAAGCGCGCCCGGCCCGGCTCGACGCGGGTCACGCGAATGGCCAGGGCCTCCAGCTCGGCGCTCACCAGCTGCTCGACGCCGACGCCGAGCGTGGCGTAGTAGCGGTCCGTGGCCATGGGGTCGCACTTTCGCGAGGGTGACGGCGGCGACGCCGCGCGTGTGGCGGTCGTCGCGCGCTTCGGCGCTAGACGACCACCTCGTAGCCCTCGAACTGCGGAGGCCCCAGGTAGGTCCCCTCCGGCGCGCGCGCCTTCGCATGGGCCTGCCGGAAGGCGTCGGATTCCGTCCAGGCCAGGAAGTCCTGCCGCGAGGCCCAGGTCGAGTGCGAGACGAAGATCGTGCACTCGGGTCCGGGCTCGCCACGCAGGAGGTGGAAGGTCAGGAAGCCGGGGACCTCCTTCAGGCGCGAGTCGCGTTCGCGCCACATCTGCACGAAGCCGTCCTCGAAGCCCGGGGCGATACGGAAGCGGTTCATGGCGATGAACATCCGGAGGCCTTTCGGTTGCGTGCCGGCGCGCCGCCGCGGGCGCAGGTCGGGAGGATAGCGCCATCGCCGGCGATCCGCCAAGTGCGGTTGAGCGCGGCCGCCCCGGCGCATCGGATACGAGCGGTGAACCACGGGCTGACGGGACCGGAGTCCCACCGCCGAGCAGCCGGTCACCGGCCACCGACGGAGAAAGCGTGCCGGTTCGTCGGCTCCGCCGCCGACCCGTCCAGGGGCCGACTGGAAACCGGCTTGCGGTCCCGCGTCGACGTGCCGAACCTGGGCTGAACGGCCGCCCGCGGGGGGCGGCTGGCAGCCCGGGTGGTGCGCCACGAACATAGGCACCACGCAACTCGTCGTTCCGGCCGGCATACCCGGCTGGGCCGTGGTCGTGCTCGTCGCACTCGGCGTGGCCGGCGTGCTGCGCCTGGTTCTGGCGCTGGTCACCTCGCGCCTGGCCCGCCTGGCAGCGCGCACCGACAACCGGATCGACGATGCGATCGTCTACACGCTGCGGCAGACACACCTGGCGGCGCTGCTGGCGGTCGGCACCGCTGCCGGGGTGTCGATGGCGGAGCTGCCCGGGCAGGCGCGGCAGCTGCTGACGCGCGCGGTCACGCTGGTGCTTATCGTGCAGGTAGGCATCTGGTGCATGAACCTGGCCGTCGGCTGGCTGCAGAGCTACCGCGAGCGCAAGCTGCAGGGCGATCGCGGTTCGGCCACCTCCGTCGGCGCGCTGATCCTCGTGTCGCGGCTGGTCATCGGCTCGCTGACGGTCCTGATCGGGCTGGACAACGTCGGTGTCGACGTGACGGCGCTGATCACGGGCCTCGGCATCGGTGGCGTCGCCGTGGCGCTGGCCCTGCAGAGCGTGCTGGGCGACCTGTTCGCCTCCCTGGCCATCGCGCTTGACCGCCCGTTCGCGATCGGCGACTTCCTGATCGTCGGTGAGTTCATGGGCACCGTGGAGGAGGTCGGCCTGAAGACGACGAGGCTGCGCAGCCTGTCCGGCGAGCAGCTCGTCTTCGCGAACAGCGACCTGCTGGGCAGCCGGATCCGCAACTACGGACGCATGAACGAGCGCCGTGTGGCATTCTCGCTGGGTGTCGTCTACGATACGCCCCTGGACGAGCTCCGGCGGATTCCCGCGATCATCCGCGAGACGATCCTGGAGCAGGACCACACCCGCTTCGACCGCAGTCATTTCGCACGCTACGGCGATTTCGCGCTGCTGTTCGAGACGGTCTATTTCGTGCAGGCGGCCGACTACAACCTCTACATGGACATCCAGCAGGCCGTGAACCTGCGCCTGCGCGAGCGCTTCGACGACGCGGGCATCGTGTTCGCCTTTCCCACCCAGACGCTCCTGCTGCGTGCGGACGAGTCGGCGGCCGGGTAGCTCCAGACGGCCTTGCCGGTCACGCGCCGTCGCCGCGCGCGGCGTAGGCATCGTCCACGCTGGCGACGAACTCCTCATGGGGCGGGAAGTCGTCCAGGCCGCGATGGACCGCTGCCTGCAGGAACGCGTTCACCCACCAGAAGACGTCCTGGCCGGCCACGGCGCGGCGCATGGCGTTCAGGCGCCTTCTCCGCTCGGCGGCGGGCATCGCAAAAGCCGTCCGGATGGCCTCGGCCATGTGCAGGGTGTCGTGCGGATTGACGGTCAACGCCCAGCGGTGGAGCTGGGCGGCGGCGCCGGCGAACTCGCTGAGCACGAGCACGCCGTTGCGCTCATGCTTGCAGGCGACGTACTCCTTGGCGACCAGGTTCATGCCATCCTTGAGCGGCGTGACCAGCATGATGTCCGCCATGCGGTAATGGGCCAGGAGTTCGTCGCGCGACAGGGAGCGGTAGACGTAGTGTACCGGCACCCAGTCGGGGCGCGAGAACTCGCCGTTGATGTCGCCGACCAGCCGGTTCAGCTCCTCCTTCAGCGCCCGGTACTCGCGGATATCGTGGCGGCTGGGCACCACGACCTGCATCAGTGTCAGCTGTCCCTGGAGCTCCGGCCAGCGCCGGAGCATCTCGCGAAATGCACACAGCTTCTCGGGAAGACCCTTGGTATAGTCAAGGCGATCGACACCCAGCGCGATCTGGCGATCGTGTCCGGCCGCGTGGACGAAGCGGGCCCGGCGCGCGACCGCGGGCTCGGCGGAACGCGCCGCGAATGCCGCGAAATCGATCCCGATCGGGAAGGAACCTGCCTGGATCTCGCGGCCGCGGAAGTCGATCGTTGTACGGCCGTGCTCGCGCACCAGTCTCGCCTCGCCACGGAACAGGGCACGCACGCATTGCGTGAAATTGCGAAGATCGCGCGGCACCTGGAAGCCCAGGAGGTCGTGCGCCAGCATGTCGGCGAGGATCCGGCTGCGCTGGGGGAGCTTCAGGAAGATGTCCAGCGGCGGGAACGGGATGTGGAGGAAGAACGCCGCCCGTTGCCCGAGCCCGTGGCGACGCAGCTGGGCCGCCACCTGTAGCAGGTGGTAGTCGTGTATCCACAGGAAGTCGTCCGGCCGCAGCTCGCCCGCGATGGCATGGGCGAATCGCGCGTTCACCGACGTGTAGACCTCCCAGGCCTCGGGATCGAATCGGCAGCGGCCCTGCAGGTCGTGGAAGAGCGGCCAGACGATCTCGTTGGCGAAGCCCTGGTAGTAGAGCCGCTGGTCTCGGGCATCGAGATGGACCGGCACCAGGCGGTAGCCTGCCTCGCGCGCCCCGGCGGCCAGCACGCGGGAGAGTTCCTCGTCGCGACCACCCGCGATCCCCGGCCAGCCGATCCAGACGCCGCCGCGATCGCGCAGGACCGGCGCCAGCGCCGTGACCAGGCCGCCGCTGCCGGGCCGGAGTCGCCAACGTCCCTCGTGCCTGGTCGCGACGATCGGCAGCCGGTTGGACGCGATCACGAGCCGGCCCCGCTCTTCATGCAGCGCCATCCGGTCATCCTCCTTCCGCCGCCGCTGCGGCGAGGCGGGGTCAGGGAGCACGCGTTGCCTGCCAGCGCCCCAGGAACGCGATCAGCTCCGCGGGTCCCGGAAACGACACGGCGGCCGCGGTGGGCCTGTCGTCCGCCGATACGCGGATGCCCAGTCCGTGGCCGGGAAGGGCCAGGAAGGCGTCCTCGTCCGTGGCGTCGTCGCCGGCATAGGCCACGGCCACCTCGGTAGGCTCCTCGGCGAGCACGGCCCGCAGGGCGAAGCCCTTGTGCCAGCGCCGGCAGCGCAGTTCCAGCCCATCTGCGAACGGCAGCAGCGCGAAGCCGCCGTATCGGGTCAACGGTGACAGGGCGTCGGTGGCCCGCGCGCGCAGTCCGGCGGCATCCGCTTCACCGCGCCAGTGCACGGCCACGCTGGCGTGCTTCCACTCGGCATGCCCGTCCAGGCCGTGTGCGGACAGGGCTTCGCGGGCGCGGGCCAGCACCATTCGCGCATCGGCCCCGGGATCGTGCCTCGTAACCTCGTGGCCGTTGCGCCAACGTTCCCAGCCGTGGGCGCCCCAGATCTCCGGCGCCGGCGACAGGCCCAGCAGGCCGGACACCTCGACGGCCCCGCGACCGGAGATCACGACGACGCGCGTGCGTCCGCCGGCCATCAGCGCGGCCAGCAGCGGGCGCACGCCGGGATAGGGGACGGCCTCGTCGCGGCGCACGTGGAACGGGGCCAGCGTGCCGTCGTAGTCCAGGCTGAGGACCGCGCTCGGGGCAGCGGCCAGGCGGCGCAGGAACACCTCGACCGGGCCGCCGCTCAAGCCAGCACCACGCGCTCGGTCCCGCCGCCGAACAGCCCGTTGAACAGCGTCAGGTACTCGGCCAGGTGGCGCGTGAGCAGGAAGTTCTCGCGCACGAAGGCCTGGGCACGTCGCCCCATCTCCTGCCGAAGGCCGGGCCGCGCCAGCAGGTACCGCAGGTGTTCGGCGGCGCCTTCCGGCGTGTCCACCAGGAAGCCCGTGCGGTGATCGGTCACCTGCAGGCGGATGCCGCCGGTGTTGCCGCCGATTACCGGCCGCGCCTTCCAGAGCGCCTCGCTGACCGTCAGGCCGAAGCCCTCGCGCGTCGACTTCTGCAGCACGACATCGCTCGCGCGCTGCAGCGCGTTGATCGTCAGGTGGGCGTCCGCGGGCAGCAGCAGCAGGCGCACGTCGGGATCGTCGCCGGCGGCGGCCTGCACCTCGCGGTACACGGCCGCGCCCTCGGGATCGTCCGTGGCCTCGCCGCCGGCCAGCACGAGCTGAAGCCCCGGGACTGCGCGCTTGGCCAGGCGATAGGCGCGCACGACGCCGACCGGGTCCTTGAACCGGTCGAAGCGGCTGACCTGTGTCACCAGCGGGCGCGACGGGTCCAGGTTGAAGCGCTGCCGCATCTCGTCGATGACCCGCGGCGCGAGCTCCGCGTTCTTGTCGCTGAGCGGGTCGATGCTGGGAGGGATCAGGTACTGCGCATGCGGCAGGCGCTGCGCGAAGTCGGCCAGCGAGAAGATGCTGGCATCGTACCCGGCCACGTGCTGTCGAAGGTACTTCCACACCGGGCGGTAGGGTCGGCTGGCGTCGATATGGCAACGCCAGATCCAGGTGCCGCGACGCTGGGGCACCAGGCCCAGCAGCGGTGCCGGCTGCGGATCATGGATGACGACCAGGTCCGCGTCGCGCAGGTCGGCGCCCAGTCGATCGGCATTGTCGCGGTTGGTCTGCTCGTAGGCGCCGAGCAGCGCGTCATCCAGCTGCACCGCGTGGCCCTGCAACCCGTTGTGGAACGCCTTCGTGCAGGTGAAGTAGGTGCCCTCTCCCAGCACGACCTCCCAGCGGGCCTCCAGTCCCAGCTCCTGGAGCATCGGCACCATCCAGGCCAGGATCTCGGCGACACCGCCACCGGTGCGGGTCGAGTTGACATGGATGACGCGCAGGCCCCGCAGTGGTCGCGCCAGGGCCCGGATCTGCTCGATGACCGCGGGACCGGCCACGGCGGCATGGCGATCGAGGAGTCCGGTCATGCGGCCCTCCCGTCGAAATGCGAGGTCACGAGCTCGACGACGCTCCGCTTGAGGTCCTGAAGCGAGCCCTGCAGCGGATCGACGCGTCCCAGGGCGGAGACCAGGGACGAGAATTCGGGGCCCATGTCGGAGAGCCAGTGGCGCAGGTCGTCGGCGCTATCGGCGTTGCGGCGACGCGCATCGACCAGGTGGTAGAACACGCTGCCCCGGCTGAAGCCGGGCAATGCCGCGGCGAGGTCGGCGGGTCGCGCCAGCTCGCGTCCGGTGGCAAGGACCACCATCTGCGCGCTCTGGAAGTGGAAGAGCTCGCCGCGCCGTGCCCAGGGCACCAGGTCGGTCTCGTCCAGGCGATCCTCGCAGATGTCGACGAGTTCTGCCCGCAGGTCATCCAGCGCGGCGTACTCGGCGGGATCCACCGCGGCCAGGCGCTCGGCCAGGACGCGGTCGTGCAGCGCTCGCCGTGCCCAGACCGCGAAGTCGTTGTGGAAGACGTGGTCGTCCAGGCTGGGCCGAAGCAGGCTGCCCCAGAAGTGGTTGTACATGCTTGCAGCGTCGACGGTCAGCAGGGCATCGCGGAGTTCGCGCAGGTTCTGGGCGCTGCGTCCGGTCACGCGAGCGACCAGGGCGCAGTCCACGATGCGGAAGGGCGGCGGATGGACAGGCGGCACGGGTACACCTCCCGGTTCGTGCCTGTCGGCAACGTTCTCCTGCACATCGTAGTCTCAACGATCCGGATGTGCCGCCACGAATGTGCCCGGCGGGCAGGTGGCACCTGGACACGATGTCCGATATCCTGTGCCTGTCGCCGGTCCGGCCGGTCCTCTGCCGCCGCGGCGTCGGTGATGCCTCCGCCTCGGATGCCTCAGGAGGTCTCCCTTGGCCGATGCACGGTTGTGCCTCCGGTGCGGAGGCGACCTGGGGAGCGGGCCGGACCCGCCCGGCCTGTGCCCCGGGTGTGCCGGTGCGGGCGCGATGCCCACATTGACCCACCAGGCCGACGACGGGGTGGATGTGCCGGTGAGGATCGGTCGCTACCGACTGCTCCGGCAACTGGGCGAAGGCGGGATGGGCACCGTCTACCTTGCGGAGCAGCGCGAGCCGGTCCGGCGACGCGTGGCCCTGAAGGTGATCAAGGACGGCAGCGACAGCCGGACGGTGCTGGCGCGGTTCGCCTCCGAGCAGCAGGCGCTGGCGATCCTCAGTCACCAGGGCATAGCCCGCGTCTTCGATGCGGGCGTCACCGACGACGGTCGCCCGTACTTCGCCATGGAGTACGTAGCCGGCCTGCCGATCACCGCTCATTGCGATGCGCGCAACCTGGGCCTCGAGCAGCGCCTCGACCTGTTCCTGCAGGTCTGCGAGGCGATCCAGCACGCGCACCACAAGGGGATCATCCACCGCGACATCAAGCCGTCGAACGTGCTGGTCGGCACGGTGGATGACGCGCCGGTGGTCAAGGTCATCGACTTCGGGGTCGCCAAGGCGATCGACCACCAGATGAGCCGCGACACGCTCTACACGCAGGCCGGCTCGCTGCTCGGCACGCCGGAATACATGAGTCCCGAGCAGGCCGGGCTGGGCGGCGCGGTCGTCGACATGCGCTCGGATATCTACTCGCTGGGCGTGCTCCTGTACGAATTGCTGGTGGGCGTCCTGCCATTCGATACGCAGGTGCTCCGGGCGGCTTCGACACTGGAGATGCTGCGGATCCTCCACGAGAAGGAGCCGCCGCGGCCGACCACGCGGATCAGCCGGCTCGGCGAGGCGGCCGCCGGCATCGCCCGGCAACGCCGCCTGGAGCCGCGTGAACTGCAGCGTCGCCTGCGGGGCGAGCTGGAGTGGATCACGATGCGCGCGCTGGAGAAGGACCCGGCACAGCGCTACGGTTCCGCCTCGGAACTGGCGGCCGACATCAGGCGCCACCTGGCCGATGAGCCCGTGCTGGCCGGTCCGCCCGGCACCGTCTACCGGCTGCGCAAGCTCGCGCGGCGGCACCGCCTCGCGACGGTGGCGGCGGCGGTCCTCGTCGGGGGCCTTGTCGTCGGCGTCGCCGGACTCGGCCTGGGGATGACGCGCGCCCGCCAGGCCGAGGCCCGTGCGACGGTCGCGGCGGCCGACGCGAGTCGCGAAGCCGCGACCTCGCGACATGTCGTCGAGTTCCTGGTCGAGCTGTTCGAGGTCCCCGACCCGGGCGAGGCGAGGGGCAGCGCCGTGACGGCGCGCGAGATCCTGGCAGCGGGAGCGGGGCGCATCCGCGAGGAGCTGGCCGACGAACCCGAGGTGCAGGCCCGCTTGATGGCGACGATCGGCCGTGTCTACGGGAACCTGGGCCTGTACGCGAGCGCGGAGTCACTGCTGACCCACGCCCTGTCGACACGCAAGGCGACCTTCGGGGAGACCAGCGCCGAGGTCGCCGAGACGGCGAATCACCTGGCGCAGGTCCTGGAGAGTCGCGGCGAGTACGATCGCGCGGAGGAGCACTTTCGCCGCTCCCTCGCGATCCGCGAGGCGCTGCGCGGCCGACGCAGCGAGGATGTCGCGACGGTCCTCAACAATCTTGCGGCGCTCCAGCGCACGCGCGGGAAGCTGGATGACGCCGAGGCCCTCTACCGGGAGGCGCTGGACATCGACCGCGCGCTGGGCAACGACAATGCCGCCGGCACGGCCGGCACGCTGTCCAACCTGGCCCTGCTGATGCAGGACAAGGGCGACCTGGAGCAGGCCGAGCTCCTCCAGCGGGAGGCCCTGGCCCTGCAGCGCGCCTCCCTGGGTACGGACCATCCCAATCTGGCCGTGTCGCTGAACAACCTCGGCATGCTCCTGTACACCCGGCAGGACCTGGACGAGGCGGTGGCCCATTTCGCGGAGGCGCTGGACCTGAACCGCCGCGTCCTGGGCGACCGGCACGCGGAGACGGCCAACGTGATGGGCAACCTGGCCACCGCCTACAAGGCCAGGGGTGACCTCGCCGACGCCGAAACCCTGATGCGCGAGGCGCTGCAGATCCGGCTCGACGCCCTCGGCCCCGAACACGCGCAGGTCGGGCTGGCGATGGCCCAGCTGGCCGGAATCCTCGTCGCCCGCGAACGCCATCGGGAGGCTGCCGCCGGATACCGGCAGGCCATCGCCGTCCTGGCCGCCGCGCTGGGAGACGAGCACTGGCTGACCGCGCAGACCCGGTGCCTTCACGGCGCCTGCCTCACGGCGCTGGGCGCCTATCGCGAGGCCGAGACGGAGCTCCTGGCGGGATTCGCGGTCCTGGAGAGCGCGCTCGGGAGCGAACATGTGCGCGCGCGCGAGGCCGCCAACCGGATCAGCGAGCTCTACGCGGCGTGGGGACGCCCTGCCCCCGGGGCGCCCGGCCCCGCTCGGTGATTCCGGCGTGTCGATGTGGCCGCGATGAAACC
>JADHED010003269.1_pt1 | contig 9999 bp, 11 predicted proteins | sample 8952041 | NCBI WGS metagenome assembly JADHED01 (sample SAMN16124423, study PRJNA663239) | bioreactor sludge metagenome | isolation source: sludge (control) | place: India:Bengaluru | collected 2018-09-08
GTGCTGATAATCTTCTCTTGTGAGTGATTTCAGACAATGGGTTGGTTTGGTCCATAAACTGAGAAAGCTGGTTGGTACCAAAGAATGAGTTGATTACTGATGTTAACGTTTTAGCATTAACCAAATCTAGAGGTGTAAAGATTTCGTTGTCTCTAACGTTCATTCTTTCTTTAATTGTTCTTGCAATTCTAGAAAGACCTACACCAAACTGTCCTGCTAATTGCTCACCAACAGTTTTAATTCTTCTATTAGAAAGGTGGTCAATATCATCTACTTCTGTTTTAGAATTAGCTAATTCTATTAAGTGTCTTACAATAGAGATAATATCTTCTTTGGTAAGAACTTCTGTAGTTGTAGGGATATTAAGGCCTAATTTTTTGTTTAATCTGTAACGTCCTACTTCACCAAGAGAATATCTTTGCTCAGAGAAGAATAGTTTTTCAATAATTCCTCTTGCGGTTTCTTCATCTGGTGGATCTGCATTACGCAACTGACGATAGATATACTCTACAGCCTCTTTTTCGGAGTTTGTAGGGTCTTTTTGTAATGTATTTTGAATGATAGTAAACTCACCACTATTCTCGTTGTGGATTAAGATAGACTTAACACCAGCATCAAGAATAAGGTCTAAATGTTCTTTTTCAAGAATCGTTTCTCTATCAAGAATAATTTCATTTCTTTCGATAGAAACTACCTCACCTGTATCTTCGTCTACGAAATCTTCGAACCAAGTATTCAATACTCTAGCTGCCAAAGTTCTACCTTGAACTTTTTTAAGATTCGCTTTAGATACTTTTACTTCTTCTGCAAGGTCAAAAATCTGAAGAATTTCTTTATCAGACTCATAACCGATTGCTCTAAGTAATGTAGTTAAAGGTAATTTCTTTTTACGGTCAATATACGCATACATTACGTTATTGATATCCGTAGTAAATTCCATCCAAGAACCTTTGAAAGGGATAATTCTTGAATAGTACAATTTAGTTCCGTTAGCATGATAAGTTTGTCCGAAGAACACACCTGGTGATCTGTGCAACTGTGTTACAACAACTCTCTCAGCACCATTGATGATGAAAGACCCAGAAGGTGTCATGTAAGGAACTGGACCTAAATATACATCTTGAATTACAGTCTGGAAATCTTCGTGCTCCGGGTCTGTACAGTATAATTTAAGTCTTGCTTTTAGAGGAACTGAATACGTAAGTCCTCTTTCCACGCATTCGTCTATAGAATAACGAGGAGAATCTACCAAATAATCTAGAAATTCTAATACGAATTGGTTTCTAGAGTCTGTGATAGGGAAATTTTCTTGAAAAGTCTTGTAAAGACCTTCGCTCACTCTGGCTTCTGGAAGCGTATCTAGCTGGAAGAATTCTTTGAAAGACTGTACTTGGATGTCTAAGAAATCTGGAGCTACTACACTACCTTTTGCAGACGAAAAATTAATTCTTTGATTTTCCTGAGTGCTTGTGATAGCTTTTGTTTTACTCATAAAATGGTAAGAAAATTGGGGTTAAAAAATATTTTACTTTATTTTAAAAAATATCAAAAATGTTGGATTTTTGATGCTAGATGTCTGATGTTTAACTTCCTACTTCCGCATTTATCTTCCTCCATTTCTAACTGCAACGCTGGTATATCTTTTCACAGCGTAGTGCAAAATATTTTTTGCTTTTTTGAATTTAAAATTTTCAAATAACTGAAAATCAACAAGTTAAATTTTTAAAAAAGTTTAACTCTAAAAATAGACATAGACCTACCCAATACTGGGAAGGTCTAAGTCTTATGTGGTGTAAATAGATTATTTTAATTCTACTTCTGCACCAGCTTCTTCTAATTGTTTTTTAAGAGCTTCAGCTTCATCTTTAGAAGCACCTTCTTTAATAGCAGTTGGAGCACCATCTACCATATCTTTAGCTTCTTTAAGACCTGCACCTGTTAAATCTTTTACTAATTTAACGATAGCTAATTTAGAAGCACCAGCTGATTTAAGGATTACATCGAATTCAGTTTTTTCTTCAGCAGCTTCAGCACCAGCACCAGCAGCTACAACTACAGCAGCAGCAGCAGGCTCAATTCCGTACTCATCCTTAAGGATTGCAGCAAGTTCGTTTACGTCTTTTACAGTTAAGTTTACTAGCGTTTCAGCTAAATTTTTTAAATCTGACATTGTATTAATGTTTAAATTGTTGAACGATTTATGTTATTTTTTTTGAGTGTCTATTGAGACGGTTTAACTATTCAGCAGCAGGAGCTTCACCTTCAGCTGCAGGAGCTTCTGGAGTTTCTTCTGTTGCAGGAGCTTCTGCTACTACTTCTGAAGTTTCTTCAGCTTTAGCACCTTTAGCTTCTTCTTTGTTTTCTAAAGCAGAAATCAATCTTTGGATTGGAGACTGAAGTAATCCGATGATTTCTCCAATCATTTCTTCTCTAGACTTAATGTTTGCTAATGCATCTAGGTTTTCGTCACCTACATAGAAAGTTTCTTGTAAGTAAGCAGATTTAAGAGCTGGTACAGCTTCTTTTTTTCTGAAACCTTGGATTAATTTAGCAGGAGCGTTAGCTGTTTCTGCAATCATTACTGCAGTGTTTCCTTTAAAAGTAGGGAACATTTCAGAATAATCTACACCTTCAATTTGCTCCATTGCTTTTTGTAGCAAAGTATTTTTTACTACTTTAAGCTTAATATCGTTTTTAAATGCTTGTCTTCTAAAATCTGAAGTTTGAGCGGCATTCAATCCTTCAAGATTTGCTACATAAACAACTTTAGCGTCTTGTAACAATTCTTTTATCTCTTGTATTACTAATACTTTTTCTTCTTTTGTCATTGTCTTTCAGATTTTAGTTTACAGATTTAGTATCAATTGCAATCCCAGGACTCATTGTAGAAGAAAGGTAAATAGATTTTACGTAAGTACCTTTAGCTGCAGTTGGTTTTAACTTCATTAATGTTTGAATTAATTCAGCCGCATTTTCTTTTAATTTATCAGCATCAAAAGAAACTTTACCAATACCAGCGTGGATAATACCATATTTATCTACTTTGAAATCAATTTTACCAGATTTCACTTCTGAAACAGCTTTACCTACTTCCATAGTTACAGTACCAGATTTTGGGTTTGGCATAAGACCTCTAGGACCTAAAATTCTTCCTAATGGACCTAATTTACCCATAACTGCTGGCATAGTAACGATAACGTCAACATCTGTCCAACCTTCTTTAATTTTTTGTAAGTATTCGTCTAAACCTACAAAATCAGCACCTGCTTCTTTAGCTTCTGCTTCTTTATCTGGAGTTACAAGAGCTAAAACCCTTACATCTTTACCAGTTCCGTGAGGTAGAGATACTACACCTCTTACCATTTGGTTTGCTTTTCTAGGATCTACCCCTAATCTAACTGCAAGGTCTACAGAAGCATCAAACTTAGCATAGTTTAATTCTTTCACTAATGCAGAAGCTTCTTCTAGGCTATATACCTTGTTTTTTTCTACTTTGCTTGCAACTTCTTTTTGCTTTTTCGTTAATTTTGCCATCTCAATAAGTTTTAAGCGTTAGACGGTTTAGTTCCTGTTACTCTTAATCCCATAGATCTAGCAGTTCCTGCTACCATGCTCAATGCTGAATCCATAGTAAAACAGTTAAGATCTGCCATTTTATCTTCAGCGATTTTTTTCACTTGTTCCCAAGTTACAGAACCTACTTTTACTCTGTTTGGTTCTCCAGAACCTCCTTTTACCTTAGCAGCCTCCATTAATTGGATTGCAGCTGGTGGAGTTTTAATTACGAATTCGAAAGACTTATCTTCGTAAACAGTAATTAGAACCGGTAAAACTTGCCCTGGCTTGTCTTGTGTTCTTCCATTAAATTGTTTACAAAACTCCATAATGTTTACCCCAGCAGAACCTAAAGCAGGACCAACTGGTGGTGAAGGGTTAGCAGCGCCACCTTTCACTTGGAGTTTCACCATTTTAAAGACTTTTTTAGCCATTTTTTAATTTTTAAAAATTTTTAATTTATGAATGTGGAAGCATTTATAAATCAGCAAGTTAGATTATCTCACCTTCCTAACTTACTTTTTGTGGGTGCAAAATTAAGATTTTTTTTTGAATCCGCAATAGTTAATGCGTTGATTTTTAGAAAGAATTTATAAAAACCCTACTCTTGGAGTATAAAAACAACATCGAACTTATCTTCATTTCTTTATGAAAAATTATTTTTTTACTATTTTCACTTCCCAAAATTACAATCTTAACACAGGGAATACTATACTTTCAAAAAAATTTACTAAGTTTATAGTATGAAATCCTTCTTATGGATTTATATCAAAATATCTAATTTCTTTAAAGATGTGCATTTATGCTAAACATTAACCTAGATAATGAAATGGAGAAACTTATTCAGTTATGCGAAACTCCAATTGAAGAAGAATTATTCTCAAAAATTATAAAATTTGTAATAAAATCATCCTTTTTTTTTAATACCGATATTGAATCAAAATGTTATAAATTAACTATATTGAGAGAAGTCAATATAGATATAGAAACTTTGGAAGAAAAATACTCTGAAATAGAGTGGGGTGAATATATATACTTAGGTGTAAGAATTGATTATTCAGGATATTATGAAAAAGAATTCACTCGTTATATTGAAATCATACCACAATATAAATTTATTTATAAAGTTGATGATGACATTTATGGATTACCTATTAAAAATAAAGAATTAAGATTAGATTTTGGCGTATTTTTAAAGGATTATAGAACGGATAAACTCATTAAAAAATTTTGCATTGAATGTGATGGATATGAATATCATTCATCACAAGACAAGATAAGTAATGATAATTCAAGGGATATGCTTTTAATTACAGAGGGAGATTTTCATACAATTAGGTATTTAGGAACACAAATAAACAGAATGAATACTGGTGAAATTGATACACTTTTAGATGCTTTATTTATTGAGAAAACCAAAGAATTTGATTATAATTTTTACAACAAAGGATTAGATTACACCATTGATGAAAGAGGGATAAAATGGTACATTACAAAAAACAAGTAAAAATTTAATTAAAAAATGAGGTACAACTGGTTCAAAAAACATTTATCTTATAAACATTGCCCTAACTATAATAAACATTTTATTTGTAACATCATCACTAACTAACCTAAATTTGTAAAATCTGTTTCTTCTTTTTGTTCAACCCCTATTTGTTGGCACAACCAAGATGTTTGTGTAAATAAAGGATATTTGCCTTTATTTTGATATTTCATAAAATAATAAATTTATTAAACAAATTATTTTTTCATTAATTTATAATTTAATAACTTTGATATTCAAATAAAAAAAATTAAACCATGAAAAAAATATTACGATTTATATTAATGACATTATTAATCCTCCAATCATGTTCTGGAGATAACCGTTCTGAAACAAATAATGACGACACATCATTACTTATTAGAAGATGGTACTTTGTTTCTAGCACTAGTCAAGGAAAAACTAACTATGCTGAGACATGCCCCAATAACGGCAATAGAGATTATTTAGATTTTTTATCTTCAAATACTGCGAATTTTTATTATATTAAAAGTAAGACAAATAATATTTGTAGCGATGAGTTTGCTTTAGAATCTTATAGGTGGACAAAAAGTGGTAAAATAATAAAATTAAGCTTTATTAATGGGGTTGAAGTTTCTTCTATGGTTATTTCTGAATTATCTGCAACAACATTAAAATTTGTTGAAACCAATTCAATATCAGGCGAATCAGCACTTTATGAATATAAATCATATTAACCAAATTTTGCAGAATTGCAATTTCTGATAATTATTCAATAAAAATACCAATCTTCTAATGAAACCTAAAATTAGCTTCGGGTAAAGTATTGTGTTTTAGAAATTCTTCGTATTCGGCAGAAAGCAATTTTCTTTCGTAGGTAGGTTTTCCGTTTTGTGAGGCGAGTCTAATCTTGTCTTTTCCGTATTTTTTGTTGAGAAAATCCATCGTTTTCATAATAGGAAGATGCTTTTGTTCCACATCTTTTTCAAAAAGATTAATCAACCTTTCGTCCTCAGGAACAAAATCTGAAACAATAACTCCCGCTTTTTTATAATGAAAACCTTCTTTATAAATTGCATCAAAAATGACGTTAGCAGCCTTTGCCAAAACAATAGAAGAGCTGCTAGGATTTGGCAAAACTAAGGACAAACCATTTCTGTATTCTGGCAAATCTTTTCTAAACCTGTTGGTTCGCACAAAAACGGTAATCATCTTGCAACAACTGGTTTGTTTTCTAAGTTTTTCGGCACACGAAAACGAAAAAGTTTCTATTCTTTCACGCAAAATTTCCTTATCCGAAATCATATCCATAAAACTTCTGGTGGTAGCAATAGATTGTTTTTTTGCGGGCGTATCTAGTTCTAGTTGTTTTATACCTTTCAGTTCGTTAAACATTCTCACGCCATTAATTCCCATCATTTTTCTTATCCAAATTTCGGGTTTTTGAAACAAATCAAAAGCTTTATTCACTCCATAATCACGCATTTTAACTCCTAGTCTTCTACCAATTCCCCAAACATCTTCTATGTCTAACCATTTTAAAGCTTTTTCAATTTTATCAGGAGAATCTAAAATATAAACTCCATTTAGTTTTTCTGGATATTTTTTAGCAATTCTGTTGGCGAGTTTTGCCAAAGTTTTAGTAGGCGCAATACCAATGCTTACTGGGATATTGGTTTCTAAGAGAATTCTTTGCTTAATGTTTTGAGAATATTCTTCTAAATCAAAATATTTAAACCCATGAAAATCTAAAAAAAGCTCATCTATACTATAAATTTCATAGTTAGGAGAATATTGTCTGGCAATAGCAGACACCTGTTGACTTTTAAAATTATAATATTCGAATTTTGCCGAAAAACATTCCACTTGATGTAAATTAAACAAATCTCTGTATTTGAAAACAGGTGCTCCCATTGGTACACCAAGACTCTTTGCCTCGTTACTTCTCGAGACAACGCAACCATCATTATTAGAAAGAACAACCACCGGCTTATTCTCCAAAGCTGGATTTAAAGCGCGCTCGCAGCTTACAAAAAAATTGTTACAATCTAATAAAGCAAACATAAAACAAGGTTTTATAATGATGAAACGAAAACAAAAATCAGATGGTAAAATTAGGAACATAACACGACAAAACATGACGTATCAAAAAATAGTTATCCACAAAAAAAGCTACTCAGTTTTGAGTAGCTTTTAGATTTTATATTGATTAAATTTTACAATTTTTCAACCTGCATGTAAGAAAGTTCCATAGGAGTTTTTCTACCGAAAATCATCACAGAAACTTCAATTTTCTTTTTGTCTTCGTGTATTTTTTCAATAGTACCATTAAATCCGTTGAATGGTCCATCTATAACTTTTACACTTTCTCCTACAATATAAGGAATGCTTGTTTCCACAGCAAATTCTGAAAGTTCATCCATTTTACCTAGCATTCTGTTTACTTCAGACTTACGCATAGGAACAGGCTCACCACCTTTAGTTAAACTTAAAAAAGAAATTACACCTGGAATATTCTTAATTACGTGAGGAACTTCACCAATAAGATTAGCCTCTACCATTAAATAACCAGGGTAAAAAGGTTTTTCTTTTGGTACTTTTTTACCGTTTCTAAGTTGTATTACTTTTTCCATAGGAATTACAACTTGAGTAACGTAAGCATCGTAGTTTAATCTTTTGATTTCGCTTTCGATGTAGGCCTTTACTTTATTTTCCTGGCCACTTACAGCTTTCAACACATACCACTTTAAATCGCTCATGGAAAATTATTTTAATTAAAAAAACCGATAAATATTGCTAATATATTTTTAATAGCAGTACTAAATAATGAATCTACACCAAAAGTGAACAATGCTAAAATAATCGTTCCTATCGCAACTACAACTGTAGAGGATTGCAAATCTGCCCATTTTGGCCATTCTACTTTGTATCTAAATTCTGAATAAGAATCTTTGATGAAATTAAATAGTGCGTTCATAATTTTTATTTGCACGGGCACAAGGATTCGAACCCTGATCAACGGTTTTGGAGACCGGTATCCTACCATTGGACGATGCCCGTAGTTTAAAAAAGCCTCCGCAAGTTTCCTTGCGGAAAGCTTTTAATTATTTTTAATCTAAATGATTAGTCTAAGATTTCAGTAACCTGACCAGCACCTACTGTTCTACCTCCTTCTCTGATTGCAAATCTAAGACCTACGTTAAGAGCGATTGGTTGTAACAATTCTACAGTGATAGTTAAGTTATCACCAGGCATTACCATTTCTACACCGTCTGGTAAGAAGATTTCACCTGTAACGTCTGTAGTTCTTACATAGAACTGAGGACGATATTTGTTGTGGAATGGAGTGTGTCTACCACCTTCTTCTTTAGAAAGTACATAAACCTCAGCTTTGAATTTTTTGTGTGGAGTTACAGAACCTGCTTTAGCGATAACCATACCTCTTCTGATATCAGTTTTTTCGATACCTCTAAGTAGTAATCCTACGTTATCACCAGCTTCACCTCTATCAAGGATTTTTCTGAACATCTCTACCCCAGTTACAGTTGAAGTTAATTTTTCTTCACCCATACCTACGATATCTACAGGATCACCTGTATTGATAACACCTGATTCAATTCTACCAGTTGCTACAGTACCTCTACCTGTAATAGAGAATACGTCTTCAATTGGCATCAAGAAAGGCTTATCTTGATCTCTAACTGGTTGTTCAATCCAGCTATCAACAGCAGCCATTAATTCTTCTACAGTTGCAACCCATTTTGGTTCACCGTTAAGCGCACCAAGAGCTGAACCTTGGATAACTGGAGAGTTATCTCCATCATATTCGTAAGAAGATAATAAATCTCTTACTTCTAATTCTACTAATTCTAATAACTCAGCATCATCTACCATGTCAACTTTGTTCATGAAAACAACGATTCTTGGTACATTTACCTGACGGCAAAGTAGGATGTGCTCTCTAGTTTGTGGCATTGGACCATCAGTAGCAGCTACTACTAAGATAGCTCCATCCATTTGAGCAGCACCAGTTACCATGTTTTTTACATAGTCGGCGTGACCAGGACAGTCTACGTGAGCGTAGTGTCTGTTTTCAGTTTCGTACTCTACGTGAGCAGTATTGATAGTGATACCTCTTTCTTTTTCTTCTGGAGCAGAGTCAATTGCAGAGAAGTCTTTCATTTCAGCTAAACCTTTCTCAGCTAATACTTTTGTAATAGCAGCAGTAAGGGTAGTTTTACCATGGTCAACGTGACCAATAGTACCAATGTTTAAGTGTGGTTTGTTACGATTAAACGTTTCCTTTGCCATGATTTTAATATTTAAATTTATTAACTATTGAAATTTTCAGTGCGCAAATATAGTGATTTTTTGAATACCAAAACCTTTTTATTGAAAAAAGTTTTAATATTCATCTTCAAGATATTTACTATTTAATATTTTTGTTTTTTTGAGGGTACAAATTTAGCAATTTATTTTAGTATAAAAAACTTTAAATCACTATTTAAGTAAGTTTAACAAAAACTATTAAAATAACGCCTAAACATGCACTGTTAGCTTACTAACCTTTTTATTTGCTTTATTAAAAATCCAAAAAATAATTGGGAATATCAACAATGTTAAAACTGTAGCTGTAACCAAACCTCCAATAATTACTATTGCTAAAGGTTTCTGAGATTCCGAACCAATTCCTGTAGAGATAGCTGCTGGCAAAAGACCAATAGATGCCATTAGTGCCGTCATTACCACAGGGCGAGTTCTCACTTTTACTCCTTCAAAAATAGCTTTTGCAACATCCATTCCAGATTTTATATTGTGATGAAACTCTGAAAGCAAGATCACTCCGTTTTGAATACAAATTCCAAATAATGCAATGAAACCTACACCTGCTGAAATTCCAAAATTCATCCCTGTAAGATGCAATGCTATGATTCCTC
>JADHED010003271.1_pt1 | contig 9987 bp, 8 predicted proteins | sample 8952041 | NCBI WGS metagenome assembly JADHED01 (sample SAMN16124423, study PRJNA663239) | bioreactor sludge metagenome | isolation source: sludge (control) | place: India:Bengaluru | collected 2018-09-08
CTCGGCGTGGGCGTCGAGGAGATCAGCGTCGGGGCCACGCCGAGCGCGCGTCACAGCGCCGCGCTCGAGGGGCTGTCGGAGCTGCGGTGCGGCAACTACGTGTTCTACGACCGCACGCAGGCGGGGCTCGGGGCAGCGGCACTCGACGACTGCGCCCTGACGGTGCTGGCGACGGTGGTGTCACGGCCGGCCCGCGACCGCGTGATCCTCGACAGCGGGTCGAAGGTGCTCACCAACGACGGGGCGCGCGGCTTCGGCGACACGCGCGGCTTCGGCCTCGTGCTGCCGGCCTCCCGCGAGAACGTGCCCGACGACACCCTGCTGGTCGAGCGGCTGTCTGAGGAACACGCGACGGCGCACGCCCTCACCGGGCGGAGCGGGCTCGAGCCCGGCCAGCGCGTGCGCGTGCTCCCCAACCACGCGTGCGTCGTCGTCAACATGGTGGACGACCTGGTGCTCGTGCGCGGCGAGACGGTGCTGCAGATGCTGCACGTGGCCGCGCGCGGCTGCGTGCGCTGATCGGGACGACGCTAACGGGCCAGCAGCCGCTCGGCCGTCACCGCGCCGTCCAGGTCCTTCTGCGTGAGCCCGCCGGCGCTGTGCGTGGTGTAAGCCACCACGAGCCGCCGGTACGACAGCGACACGTCGGGGTGGTGGTCGGCGGCCTCGGCCTCGAAGGCCAGCCGCACGAGCGCCGCCACCGCGTCGGCGAAGCCCTCGAAGGCGAACTGCTTCACCAGCGCGTCGCCCTCGCGGCGCCACCCCGGCAGCCGCGCGAGCCCCGCCTCCACCTGCGCGTCCGACAACCTGGCCATGCCTGCTCCTCGAGAATGCGGGTCTGTCTTCCAGCGTCCTCAATGGGGTCGGGTTCATTATTCAACGAAGCGGCACCGCCCCGGCGTCAATACTCCACGCGCACGCGGTAGGTGAGCGTCGCCTCCCCCTCGGCCGCCACCGCCACGTCGAAGCGCGCGGCCCACGCGCCCGTCTTCTGCGCCGGGTGCGAGGACCGCAGCACGCGCCACGTGCCACCGACGGGCTCGTGCACCTCCACGGTCACGGGCGCCTTCTTCCGGTTGCGCAGCACGATCTCGAACTCGGCCTCGTAGGTGGACGCGGCGATCTTCTCGAAGTCGGTCTGCTTCCGCTCGCACACCACGTCGAAGGCGTTGCCCACCTTGAGATCGAGCGTCTCGCCCGCCGGCGTGTGGTCGATGCGGTCCTCGCCGACGAACAGGACGCCGCCGCCCGCGTCCGCCTGGTAGACCCGCACCGTGCCAGCCGGCATCGGCAGGCCGAGCCCCGAGCGCTCGTCGTTGACGAAGCGGTAGAACACCTGCACCTGGTCCTTGAGCGGCGCGCCGGGGTGATGCCGGTCGCGGTAGTAGAAGGACTGGCCCTCCAACACGTAGCGCTTGGTGACGGGAACCGCGGAGCCCGCCAGCAGCGCCACCTGCTTGGTCTGCTGGTTCGCGAGGGTCGTCGGCCGCCCGAGCGAGTAGAGGTGGTACTCGGCGAACGCCTCCTGCTTCATGTCGGCCGCCTGCGCCGCCATGCGCATCACCTCGGCGGTCATCGGCGCGGGGCGCGGCGCCGGCGCCACACGATTGAGATCGCCGGCCACCAGTTGCAGCCGCGCGCGCGGGAACGCCGTGCCGCTGGTGTTGCGCAGCGTCACCCACCCGTCGAGATCGGCCGCGCGATCGTCGCGCGCCACCGTCAGCACGTAGTCGGCGTTCCACGAGAGCCCGGTGGCCAGGTAGGACGCCTCCACGCGGTGCCGTGGGGCACCGTCGTTCTTCAGCGTCCACACGAGCGTGGGCCTGGCGTAGAGGTTCTCGGGCAGCTCCGGGAAGCGCAGGTGGTCGCTGCCGAGGCCGGTCACGTACTCGTCACCCACCTTCCAGATCGCGCCGCCGTTGTTGCTGACGAGCGTCGCCTTCACCTCCTCCTGCACCGTCGTCCCCTTGTCGGACCGCGTGCGCACGAGCGTCACCTCGCGGCCGACGTACTTGCTCAGCAGCTTGGCCGGGTCCAGCAGGTCGTACTCGTAGTTCTGCTCGACCACGCCGAGCCGGGCGGGGTCCGACGCCGACCGGATGTGGACGGTGGCGGGGTCGATGGTGGCCGCCACGTCGACGAAGCGCAGGTCGCTGACCCCGCGGGCGATTGCCAGCTCGCGCACGTCGCGCACGAGGGCGATGTCGCTGTTGTAGACGGTGACCGCCAGCTCCGCCTGATCGGCCCGCGTGCTCGAGGGCACCGCGCCGGGCGGCGCGGCCAGGGCGGCCGGCGCGGTCAACTGCCGCACGCCCGTCGAGGTTCCCCACGTCACCGCGGCCGTCGCCACCGCGGCCGCCGCCACCATCGTCCTGATCGCCGTCATGTCGTCGCCTCCAGAAGTCCGCGGCAAGGGTGCCGCGCCTGGAGGGAGAACGCGCGAGCGGCGCGAGCTTGCAGGCGGGAGTCGATCAGGGCGCGGGCCGCCAGGTGCGGCCGCCATCCGACGTGGCGTAGCGACGCCCGTCCCGCGCCGTGACGACCGCGTGCGTGGCGCTGATGGCCGCCACCGCGACGAGGTCGCCCTCGACGGGAGCCGCGCACGGCTCCCAGCGCTCGCCGTCGGTGGTGCGCAGGACCGTGCCGGCGGCCCCGACCGCCCACGCCACGCGCGCCGAAACCGTGGCGGCGGCGAGCAGGTCGGCGGTGACCCCGGTGGCCTGCGGCTGCCAGGACCGGCCCGCGTCCGTGGTGCGCTCGAGGCGACCACCCGGGGCGACGCGCCACCGGACGGCGGCAACACCCGTGGCGTACGCGGCCTTGGCCTGGCCGGGAGGTCCCGCCCCGGCCGCTGGCAGCGCGCCGGGGGCAGGCGCGGGCGCGGGAGCCACGTCCGACGGAGGGGCCGGAGCGGACCCGGCAACCAGCGGTGCAGGTGCCGGCGACGCCGCGACCTGTGCGACCTGCGCGGCAGGAGCCGGCTGCCGCGAGACGTCCTCGCCCGGCGGGATCCGCTGCGCGCGCGCCATCTCGAGGGCCGCCCCGGCCTCGGCGAGGTTGGCCGCGTCCGCGGCGCGACGGTCGGCACGCGGGGGCGTGACGGTCGATGGCGGCGCCTCCGCTGGCGAGGGGGCCTCGGCGGACGCGACCACCGGCGCGGCGGCCTCCCGGGAGCGTCCCACCGGCGGGGACGCGGGCGGCGCTGGCCCTGCCATCACGCTCGCCTGGCCCTCGGCATCGGCCGCAGGCGACGCCGTCACCTCGCTGGCCGCCATCGACTTGGGTGCGGCGGGCGCCAGGGCCTCCGCTTCCGGCGCCGCGCCTGACACGCCCGCGCCACCTGCCACGTCGATCCCGCTGGGCGGGGCGGGCCGCACCGCCACGTACACGGCGATGGCGAGCCCGGCGACCGCCCCCAGCGGCACCAGCCACCGCCAGTCGAACCACTGGGACCACCGCGCGGGGGCCGATGTGGCTTCGGCAGTCGGGGGCGCCTCGAGCGGGAGCGTGGCGAGCACGGCGAGCGCCTGCTGGCACCTCGCGCACCCCGCGGCGTGCTGCTCGAAGGCCAGCGCCTCGGCCGCCGGCAGCGTCCGCTCCACGAAGGCGGCCATGGTCTCGGCCTCCGGGCAGGCCCCGACCGCATCGTCACGACGCGCGGCCACCGCGTGTCGCAACAACCGGTCCATCGCCTCGTCCTGCTGCCTGCCGGATTCCACCTTCGCTCCCCTCGATGAGAGAACGCTCGCCGCCCCTCCGCTTGCACTCCCCGGCCCCGGGGCGGCCGATCAGGAGTCGGGCACGGGCAGCACGTCGCGCAGGTCGAGGCGACCGTCGGCCGGCGCGTCGGCAAACGCCTGCTCCACCTGGGCGGTGGTCAGCCCGTGCTCGTCGCGCAGCCGGCGCGCCACGTCGGCGCGAATCTCCTTGCGGGCCTTGTCGAGCCGGCGCGACACCGTGGCCTCCGACTCGCCCACGAGGCGGCCGATGGCCGCGAGCTTCAGCCCCTGCCCGTAGTAGAGCGCCAGCCGCAGCCGGAGCCCTGCGTCGAGCGCCGCGATGGCGGCCGCGAGCGCCTGGCGCAGCGCCGCGAGGCGCGCGTTGCGGTAGGGGTCGCCGGCGTCCGCCTCCAGGGACGCCGGGGCCACGGCCGGCACCGGCGGCGCCGCGTCCGGTCCCCGGTCGTCACCACCGGCCTCGTCGAAGACGACGAAGCGGCGCCCGGCCCGGATGCGATCCACCAGGCGCTGCGAGAACACGCTGCGCAGCCAGCCGGCGAGGCTGCTCCGGCCGTGGTAGTAACGCAGCAGCGACCGCCGCTCGCCCTCACGCTCCCGGGTGCCGAACAGGTCGCCGTACAGTTCGTCGGCCACCTCGCGGGCGTCGCCCACGCCGCGGACGGCGTCGGCCGCCCGGTAGAGCACCGGCCGGAACGTGAGGACGAAATGGTCCCACGCCTCGGGTAGGCCCTCCGCGCAGGCCGTCGCCAGGGCGAGGTCGTCGAGGTGCAGGCCGTCCAAGTGGTCGCGCTGTTCGGCGGGCGTCGGAGCCCGCCCCGCGAAGCGGGCGGCCAGGCCTCGGGCGAGCGCCGCGTCCCACTGGGCGGGGGAGAGCCCCCACCGGGCCGCGCCACCGCGCGCGTAGGCGTGGCGCGACGCGTCGGGATCGATCGGCGGCAACTGGGCGTGCATCCGAGCACCGTGGCGGGTCGGCTGGGTTATAACACGAGCGAACGCCCTGGGCGCCAGGCCCTCCGCCGAGGACACGTGTGTCCTTTCCGCGACACGCTGCCCTGCCTGGCGCGATGGCGGTTCCTGCGCGATCGTGGGCCTTTGGGCGGCGCGGCAAGGGCATGGGTCTTGCCTCCCAGGCTCCGGTGGAGATGTGGTCATGAACCAACGACTGCTCGGGATCGGCGCGCTGTCCCTCGCGTGCGTCACGGCGGCCGGCGTGGGCGGCTACCTCGCCCAGCGCCACAATGCCGCCTCGCTACCGCGCGCCGAGGCCGCGGCCGACGCCCCGTCCGCCTCCGTGGTCCCCGCTGCCCAGGCCACCGAGGTACAGCCGCCCCCGCCCGTCGCACCGGCGGACGTCGCACCGCCAGAGCCGGCCGTCGCCCCCGTCGCGCGGGTCCCCGAACCGGCCGTGCCGGCGACACGGCCCACGCGTGCCCGCGTCCCGGCCCCACGGCCCGCCGCCGCTGAGGCCCGGCCCCAGCCGGCGGTCCCCGCCGCGCCGGTCCCGCCGCCCGTGGCCAGCATGGACCCGCCGGTGGCCGCCGTACCCCAGTTACCCGCGCCCCTCGAGCCCGCTGCGCCTGAGGCCGCGGCGCCCGAGTTCGACGAGATCGTGGTCCCGGCCGAGGCGGTCATCGGTCTGCAGGTGGAGAACTCGGTGTCGAGCGAGACGGCGCGCATCGAGGACCAGGTGTCGGCCCGGGTGACCCGCGACGTGCGCGTGGCCGGGCGCGTGGCGATCCCGGCCGGCAGTCGCGTGCAAGGCTCGGTGGTGATGGTGGTGCGCGGCGGGAAGTTCAAGGAACGCGCGCGCCTCGGCATCCGCTTCCACCGCCTGATCACGGCCGACGGCGTCATCCCGCTGCAGACGGAGACGGTGTTCCGCGAGGGCGACTCGCCCGTCGGCGAGAGCACCGCGAAGGTGAGCGCCGGCGCCATCGGCGGCGCCATCATCGGCGCCATCGTCGGCGGGGGCCGCGGGGCGGCGATCGGCAGCGCGGCCGGGGCGGGCGCGGGGACGGCCGCCGTGGCGGCCAGCGATCGGTCCGAGGCGAGAATCGCGGCCGGCGCCAACGTGACGGTCCGCCTCGCGCAGCCGGTGTTCATCCAGGTGGAACGCTGAGCGGCGCGCCCGGCCGGCCGTCCCGGGGGACTGCCCGACGCATCATTGCGCCGGGCCTCCGGCCGAGGCCTATAATCCGGGCACCATGGCGAGTCCCCAGGACACTCAGCCTTCCACAGACTTAGGGCATCTGGAAGAACTTCGCATCGGCGACATGCCGGCCGCCGAGTTCCGGGCCGCCGGGCACCGGCTCGTCGAGTGGATCGCCGACTACCTGGAGCACGGCGAGACGCTGCCCGTGCTCTCGCAGATCGAGCCGGGGACCCTGCGCGCCGCGCTGCCCCCCGCCGCTCCAGAGCACGGCGAACCCATCGACGCGATCCTGGACGATGTGGATCGGGTGCTGGCGGCGGGATTCACGCACTGGAACCAGCCGGGGTTCTTCGCTTACTTCTCCATCAGCGCCAGCGGCCCTGGCATCCTGGCAGATTTTCTGTCTTCTGCCCTGAACCAGCAAGGCATGCTGTGGCGGACGTCCCCCGCGACGACCGAGCTCGAGGCCGTGTCGCTGGGGTGGTTGCGCCGCCTCGTCGGCCTGCCCGACACCTTCGAGGGCGTCATCTACGACACGGCGTCGGTGTCCACGCTCCACGGCCTGGCCGCGGCGCGCGAGGTGCACGTGCCGCACGTGCGGGAACTCGGCCTCGCCGGGCGCCCGGCGCTGCCGGCCTACCGTATCTACTGCTCCGAGCACGCGCACTCGTCGGTGGACAAGGCGGTGATCCTCCTCGGATTCGGGCATTCAACCCTTATGAAGGTCCCCGCCGACGACCAGTTCAGGATGCGGGTGGATGCCCTGGAGTCCGCCATCGCAGAGGACCGGCGGGCTGGCCGGGCGCCGATGGCGGTGGTCGCGACGGTGGGCACCACCTCGTCCACCAGCGTCGACCCGGTGCCGGCGATCGCCGAGCTCTGCCGCCGCGAGCGCCTGTGGCTCCACGTGGACGCCGCCTACGCCGGCGTCTGCGCCATGGTGCCGGGCTGGGAGTGGATCTTCGAGGGCGTCGAGCACGCCGACTCGATCGTCCTGAACCCCCACAAGTGGCTGTTCACGCCCTTCGACCTGTCGGCCTTCTACACCCGGCACCTCGGAACGCTGAAGGCCGCCTTCTCGCTCGTGCCGGAGTACCTGCGCACCTCCGACCCGGGCGGCGTGCCGAACCTGATGGACACCGGCGTGCAGCTCGGCCGACGGTTCCGGGCCCTCAAGCTCTGGATGATCCTGCGCTACTTCGGCGCGGACGGCCTGAAGGCCCGCCTCGCCGAGCACGTGCGCCTGGCGCGCCTCTTCGCCGGCTGGGTGGACGCGACGCCCGGCTGGGAGCGCGTGGCGCCGGTGCCCTTCAGCGTGGTGTGCTTCCGGGCCGTGCCCCCCGGCCTCGCGGGCGACAACGCGGCGCTCGACGCGTTCAACCAGCAGGTGCTCGACGCGGTGAACCGGACGGGCGAGGTGTTCCTGTCGCACACGAAGCTGGACGGCCGGTTCGTGCTGCGGCTGGCCGTCGGCAACATCCGCACGCGCGAGCGGCACGTCGCCCGCGCCTGGGCGCTTCTGCGCGAGCACGCGGCACGGCTGGCCGGCTAGGGCGTTTCCCCGGGACGTCTCCACCATGCCTCCGTCCATGTCCCGACTCCCCAGACCCGCGCTGACCACGGCGCTCGCCGTACTCCTGCTGGTGCCGCTGGCCCTGGCGCAGCCGGCCCCGGCGCGCCTGGTGATCACCAACGTCCGGGTGGCCGATCTCGCGGCGGGCCGGGCCCGCCCCGTGGCTGCCATCGTGGTGGAGGGCCCGAAGATCGTCGCGATCCACCAGGCACCGCCCGCCACGCCTCCCGAGGCCGCCACGACGATCGACGGTGGGGGCGCCACCGTGCTGCCCGGGCTGACCGACCTCGCGATGCAGGCGCTGCCGGGCGCCGCCCTCGACGCGGACTTCTTCTACGCCAGGAGCCTCGCCCACGGCGTGCTGCGCGCGCGGGCCGTGGACCTGCGCCTGCCGTGGGCCGCCCAGCAGCGCGACCGGCTCGGGCGCGGCGACATCCTCGGCCCCCGGCTGTGGACCAGCGGGCCGGCCCTCGACCTGCGCGCCCCCCTGGGCAACCGGACGCGCCCGGTGCTCGCGTCGGGCCTGTCGCCGTTCGTGCAGGTGACCGATGCCGCGGCCGCTGTCCGGGAGGTCCAGCGCCAGGCCTCGCAGGGCGCGGACTGGATCAGGCTCCGCGAACAGGTGTCGCCGGACGCCGTCCGGGCCGTGGTGAAGGCCGCCCGGGCCGCACAGGTCAAGGTGAGCCTGTTCCCCTGGGCCACGTCCATGTCCCAGGCGGCCCAGGCCGGCGTCGACCTGCTGGACGGGCTGGGCAGCCCGGTGAAGCCCCCGGCAGAGGCGCCGCCGCCAGCCCTGAACCTCGCCGACCCACACGCCGCGCCGTTTGCCGCCCCCGCCGACCCGGCGACGGGCATCGCCGAGGCGTGGGCGAAGCTCAGCCCCGCCGACCAGCGGACCCTCGTCACCCAGCTCGTCCGGGCCAGAACGCCGGTGGCGCCGGGCTTGTACGCCCTGGCCGTGCTCGCCGGCCAGGACGATGCCACCGGTGATTTTGGCCATTTACCAGAATCAGTCCGCAAGGAGGTCGCGACGAGGGTCGCGGCGGCAACCGCCGCCGATAGGGGCGTCCGGCAGCAGGCATTTGCCAGACAGTTGGAGTTCGTCAAGGCGTTCCACGCCGCGGGTGGCCGGCTCGTCACCTCGAGCGGGGCCGGTGCGAACGGCTGGCCCGTCCCCGGACTGGCGCTCCACCACGAACTCCGGTGGCTGGTGCAGGCCGGCCTGACGCCGGCCGAGGCACTCCGCGCCGCGACCCTGGGCGGGGCCGAGGTCCTGGGCGAGCGGCTCGGCGGCCAGCTCCGGCCCGGCGCGCCAGCGGACTTCTTCGCCGTCAAGGGCGACCCGCTGGCCGACATCGCCGCGCTCTCGGAGATCGCGTTCGTCGTGCGAAATGGATCGAGACTAGGAAATAGTAAATAGGAAGTAGGAAATAGGGGAGAGCATTCCCGATTTCCTATTTTCTATTTCCTATTTTCTATTTCCTACTCACTACCTCCCATTCCCACAAATACTTACCGTCCTCTGTCGCACGCAGGGCCACCATCCCGTGCGGCGGGAACGCGATCGGGGCATGGTCGTCGCCGGTCAGGAGCAGCCGCATCAGCCTTGGGAGATTGGGCACGTGCCCGACGACCATGATGTCCCTGGTCTCGCCGGCGAGACGGTCGCGGACCCAGTCCGGCGGGTCGCCGGGCTGCAGCCCCCGCACCGCGGAGAACTCCGCGAGCGGGTTGCAGGCCCGCCAGAACCGCTCCGCGGTCTGGCGCGCGCGCAGCTTGCCCGAGTGCCACACCGCGGCTGGCGTCACGCCCCGGGCCCGGCACTCGGCGGCCAAACGCTCGCACGCCTCCGCGCCGGCCGGCGTCAGCGGGCGTTGGGGATCCACCTCGGGCCCCACCGCCTCTCCGTGATGGACCAGGAACACGCGCATGGGCCATCCTACCTCGCGATGCGCTCCCCGCTTCCCCGCCTCACGCTCGCCCAGTTGGCGCGCCCCGCGCTGCTCCTCGTCCTGGCTGCCGCGGTGCTGTCGGGCGGGTGCGGCACGGGCCGCGTGCCGGCCGAGGTCGTGGTCGGGCTGACCGCGCCGCTCTCGGGCCGCGACGCCGCGACCGGCGCGGCCTTCGTGCGCGGCTGCGAGCGCGCGGCCGACGAGGCCAACGCCTCGGGCGGCGTCCGGCTGCGGCCGGGGGTGGAACGGTCGCGGGTCCGCCTCGAGGTGCGCGACGACCAGGCGGAGACGCCGCTCGCCGAGCAGGGACTGGCCGACCTGTGGCAGGGAGGCGCCGTGTTCGCGCTCGCAACGCCCGACGGCGTGCGCACCATCGCCCAGGCGGTCGTGGCGGAACGCGAACAGCGCCCCCTCGTGGTGCACCCGGCCACCTCGCCGGGGATTGCGGGCGCACGCATGCGCTGGGTGTTCGCGCTGCCCCGCGCGGCCGACGCCACGGCCGTGGACGTGCAGGCGCCGCCGCCCGCCCCTGACGAGATCGAGCGGCGGGCGCACGCGACGCTCGCCGCC